>R21__coassemble_631_pt1 | contig 28064 bp, 28 predicted proteins | sample R21__metabat2_low_PE_019 | metagenome-assembled genome bin R21 | reverse complement strand
CGAGTGGGAATAATAAAATATTTCGAGCTCCTGTGAGCTCAGATTTTCAAATTTGCTTAAGACAGCAGGTTTTCTACGGAAAACCTGCTGTCTTATTATGATTCTTGTTATCGCGGCTGCTGAAGACTGTTTGAATCTATCCAAATGACAGCCGGGGAAAGGAAAATGACAGAGCTCTGTTCACTAAATGCTTTACCACAGTAAAACGGTAGTGATAAAAACCTTGACAAGACACATACGCTGTGTTAATATACAACTGTTCAATACAAACTTCAGGGCGGGGCGAAATTCCCCACCGGCGGTATAGTCCGCGAGACATTTCTTTTGATTTGTCCGATTCGGTGAAACTCCGAAACCGACAGTATAGTCTGGATGAAAGAAGATGTATCAATGTATGCACGCACTGGAATGTTAGTACATTTCGGTGCTTTTTTTGTTAACCGGCACGAACCGGTTTAAAGGCTGCATATATTACGCCCTGTGGAGTTCCACAGGGCTTTTTTTGTTCCTGCAAGAAGGGAGAATTTATGGATGAAAAATGTATGATGCGAGCCATAGAGCTTGCAAAGAAGGGCGAAGGCTATACAAATCCTAATCCCATGGTTGGCGCTGTAATAGTCAAGGACGGAAGAATTATCGGCGAAGGCTATCACCAACGCTGCGGAGAACTGCATGCGGAGCGAAATGCGTTTAAGAGTTTAAAGGAGAGCGCAGAGGGAGCTGACCTCTATGTCACCCTTGAGCCCTGTTGTCACCACGGGAGAACACCGCCCTGCACGGAAGCAATCATTGAGCACAAAATCGCCCGTGTATTCATCGGCTCGCGTGACCCGAATCCGAACGTTTCCGGAAAAGGAGCAAAGTTTTTGCGTGAGAACGGCATTGAGGTGCATGAGGATATCTGCCGTGAAGCATGTGACGAGCTTAATCCGGTGTTCTTTCATTACATAACGGAGAGACGACCTTATGTTGTCATAAAATACGCCATGACTCTGGACGGTAAAATTGCAACACGAACCGGCAAAAGCAAATGGATCACCGGCGAGGAAGCCCGAAAGCATACGCACCGTCTGCGCGGCAGATATGCCGCCATTCTCTGCGGAATCGGAACGGCTCTGGCGGACGATCCTATGCTTAATACAAGAATCGAGGGCGCACATCAGCCGCTTCGGATCGTTCTGGACTCATCTCTGCGAATTCCTATAGAATCACAGCTCGTGTGCACGGCAAAGGACTATCCGACCATGGTGGTATGTGCAAGAGAATCGGAAAAGAAGATGCTGCTGCAGGATAAGGGAGTAGAGGTACTGTGCCTGTCAGATTCAGACGGAAAGGTGGACCTGACTTCACTTCTCACAGAGCTTGGAAAACGGGAAATTGACAGCATTCTGGTAGAAGGCGGCGGCGAGGTCCATGAGGCCTTTATAAGAGCGGGGTTTGCAGACCATGTTTGTTGTTATATTGCGCCGAAGATATTCGGCGGCAGCGATGCGAAGGGACCGGTTGGCGGACTCGGAGTTGAAAAACCTGCGGATGCTTTGCTGCTTAGAAACAGAAAAATCACTCTGCTTGGAGACGATCTGCTGCTGGAATATGATTGCGAGGTGAAATAGTTTGTTTACGGGAATCATAGAAGAGATTGGCCATGTGGTCCATGTTATATCGGGTTATAATTCCGGGGAAATCCGCATCGGCGCCAAAAAGGTGCTGGAGGGAACACAGGTAGGCGATTCAATCGCCGTAAACGGTGTATGCCTCACGGTAACGAAGCTTTATAAAGACAGCTTTACCGCAGATGTGATGCCGGTATCGCTGCAAAGAACCAATCTGGGAAAACTGAGTATCGGTGCGCCGGTGAATTTGGAGCGTGCTATGGCTGCCGGGGGACGGTTTGGCGGACATATCGTATCGGGGCATATTGACGGAGTGGGATACATACACGAGACACGCAGGGAAGAAAATGCCGTGTGGGTGACCATCGGCGCACCTTCGGAAATTATGAGGCTTATAGTTGAGAAGGGCTCCATTGCCATTGACGGCATCTCGCTGACGGTAGCAAAAATGAACAGAGATAGTTTTTGCGTATCAATTATTCCGCACACCGGAGAAGAAACAATACTGCTGAAAAAGAAGCCGGGCGATCCCGTAAATCTGGAAAACGACATCGTGGGAAAATACGTGGAGAAGCTTCTGTTCACTCATTCAGATAACACAGAAACCAAGGGGGAAGCAAAATCCGGAATTACCATGGAATTTCTGCGGGAACACGGATTTTAAGAAAGGAAACTGATTATGGACGTTATTTACAACACAATTCCGGAAGCTCTGGAAGCGCTCCGCCAGGGGAAAATCATCATGTGTACCGATGACCCTGACAGGGAAAACGAGGGTGATTTTATCTGCGCAGCGCAGTTTGCCACCACGGAGAATATTAACTTTATGGCTAAGTATGGCAGAGGCCTTATATGCACTCCTATGTCTGCCGCCATCGCTCATCGCCTGAACCTTCCGCAGATGGTTTCGGAAAATACCGATAACCACTGCACGGCTTTCACGGTATCCATCGACCATGTAAACACCACTACGGGTATCAGCGCAGAAGAGCGAGGCTATACCTGTCGGATGTGCTGCAGCGAAAGCACCAAGCCCGATGATCTTCGCCGACCCGGCCATGTGTTTCCTCTGGTAGCCCGTCATGGCGGCGTGCTTGTGCGCAACGGACATACCGAGGCAACGGTAGACCTTTGCCGTCTGGCAGGGCTTACCGAGTGCGGAATCTGCTGCGAAATTATGCGGGAAGACGGAACTATGATGCGTACCCCCGAGCTTATAGAGCTTAGTCGGGAACACGGCCTCGTATTCGTAACCATAAAGGACCTGCAGGATTACCTTCGCCGCTATGAACCTCATATGCTCAGAGAGGCCTGTGCAAAACTGCCCACGACCCACGGAGATTTTCAAATCTACGGCTATGTAAACGATATCACCGGAGAACACCATGTTGCTCTGGTATGCGGAGATATTTCCGATGGCGAAAATGTGCTTTGCCGCGTTCATTCCGAGTGCTTAACCGGCGATGTTTTCGGCTCCGGCCGCTGTGACTGCGGAGCGCAGCTTCACACTGCTATGGATATGGTGCAGAAGGAAGGCAGAGGCATCATTCTCTATATGAGGCAGGAAGGCCGCGGCATCGGTCTCATAAACAAGCTGAAAGCATATGAATTGCAGGAAAAGGGAAGGGATACTGTGGAGGCCAATATCGAGCTGGGATTTGCTCCTGACCTCCGTGAATACTGGTCCGGTGCCCAGATACTGCAGGACCTTGGGGTGAAGACCCTTCGCCTGATTACAAACAATCCCAGCAAGGTGTATGGTTTGGAAGGCTTTAATTTCGAAATTGTGGAACGAGTACCTATTGAGATAGAGCCGGGAGTGTACGACAGAAAATATTTAAAAACCAAACAGGACAAAATGGGACACATTTTCAAGTCCATAACATTTGAAAATTAATAAAGGAGATATGAATTATGGCTATCAACATGATTGAAGGAAAAGTAGTTGCGCCCGAGGGCATGAAAGTTGGCATCATTGCATCCCGTTTTAACAGCTTCATCGTTGAGAAGCTTCTGGACGGCGCCATAGACGGACTCGTTCGCCACGGAGTGGAAGAGAAGAACATCGATGCCTGCTGGATCCCCGGAGCATTTGAGATCCCCGTTGTTGCACAGAAGATGGCGATGTCAGGAAAATACGATGCCGTCATCTGCGTGGGCGCTGTCATCCGCGGCTCTACCTCACATTACGAGCTCGTTGTAAACGAAACCACTAAGGGTATTGCCCATGTTGGCATGAAAGCAGGAATTCCCGTACTCTTCGGAGTTATTGCAACCGAGAATATAGAGCAGGCCATTGAACGTTCCGGCTCCAAGGCAGGCAACAAGGGTTATGAGTGTGCTCTTGGCGCCATTGAAATGGTCAATGTTATGAATCAGATGGCATGATTTTGATTTTTGACTACGACGGTACCTGTCACGATACTATCGGGGTTTACGGAGAGGCAGTACGCAGGGCGGTGGCGTGGTTAAAGGAAAAGGGCTACACTCCGGCGCGTCCCACGGACAACCTGAGCCTAAGCCGCTATCTCGGAATGAAAACCTCCGATATGTGGTCAGATTTTCTGCCGGATGCTCCCGCGTTTATCACAGAACAGGCAGCGGATATAGTCGGCGAGTCTCTTGCGGAGGCTGTCGAAAACAAAGAGGCAGAGCTGTATGACGGCATTGAGGACCTCTGCAAAATGCTAAAGGAAAAAGAGCATACGCTGCTGATCCTTTCCAATTGTACCAGACGATATCGAGATGCCCACTGGAAAGCCTTCGACCTCGGACGGTATTTTTCCAAGTTCTATGCTTCGGAGGAATACGGCGGAATTCCCAAGGAGGAAATTTTTAAAACAATTCGAGAGGAATATCCGGGGGAGTATTGCATTATCGGAGACAGGTACGGTGACCTGAAGGTGGGATACACTCATGGCTTTTCCACTGTTGCCTGCCATTACGGCTACGGGACAGCGGAAGAACTGAGCGATGCTGACTATCACGTGTATACTGTCCGGGAATTAACCGCGTTATTAACGACATTTCAGAAATGAATTTTTAAGAATTATACTCAGCAATTTTAATGGCAGACAGTTTTTTACTGTCTGCCATTATTTTTGATGTTTATACAGAATAAAGGGTGACGCGATAGTTTTTATATTTTGTTCGCTAAATTCTGAAGATTGTCGAAGAACTCCAACGCAAATTTTTTGAACATCTTGGTGCTTGCGGTTTCCGCACGGAACTTGTTGTAGCTGAGTCCAACCGTTCCGAAACACTGATCCGTCAAGGTCTTGCGGCAATACTTTCCGACAAGGGGATCCTGAGTGTGGATAATTGACATGAACGCAATGCCTTTTTTATTTACGAGCACCATGCGCTGCTGCAGATCCATGTCGTTAGTCTCATATACAACATTCAGCTGCAGATTATGCTTTTCAAAAATATTATCAATTGTCGCTCTCATGCCGCTTCCCTTTGGCGCAATAACCACGGGGTAGGGCGCAAGCTCTTCCAGAGTTACAACCTCTTTCTGATATAGCGGATGATCAGGCGGTACCATAATGCTGCCTGTATCTTTGAGCACGGTTATTGTTTCGATCATCCGTGACTCTTCGCCGGTTATCGGAGGAAGCTCAATGGCAAAGTCAGCCTGATTTGTATTCAGCTTCTCAATTATGTCCTCGCGCTTTGCATATGCCTCCGAAAGGACGCTGTTCGGATACCGTTCCATGAAAGCGTTGTTTAAAGCGCTGAGATAGCCTGCGTTGTTATACAGCAGAGTTGTTGTGAATACCGACTTGTCCTGCATTGCGGAAAGATTGCTCGTCGCACGGTCAAGCCGTTCAAGGATTTCCTTTGCCTCCTTATAGAAGTAAGCTCCGTTCTTGTTCAGAATGAGCCTTCGTTTTTCCAAATCAAAAAGCTCGGTTCCGAGTTCGTTTTCAAGCTGATGGATTACCTTTGTAACGAATGGCTGGGATACCTGAAGCTGCTCGGCAGCGCGGGTAACGCTTCCAAGCTCCGCGGTCAGACAGAAAAACTGCAAATCTCTGATTTCCATGGAACATACCTCCTTTTTCTAAGTATATCATCGCAAAAACCACAGGTCAATAACCTATAGGTTATGAACTTTCTTTGACAAAATATTATCTTTTTCTTATAAGCGTTGATATAATTTATGTGAAATCAAATATGAAAGAGGGATTAATATGGCAGACAATTCAAGCAATCGCTACACTTCACGCAAGGTTGAAGTAGACGGTATCACCCTTTATGACAGCAACGCAAAATTCCGCAGTAACTTCCTCAAAAAGCACCTTAAAAACACAGTTGATGTTGTTCGCTTTTCCTACATGATGGGAAAGCTGGCGGTCAAGCCCATAATCGGCCCGCTGATTCGTAAGGCCCTTGAATGGCACTACCGCTACATACATACAAACTCCGTTGTAGTTCCGATAGAGGTTGCAAAAGACATTATCCGCGACACCACGGATATTGCGGTCTCACCCTGCGTATGCCGCACGGTGCGCGGTAATTGCGATAACCCGATAAACACCTGCTTCGGTCTTAATTTCTATGGTGAACTCAAAAAGAAGCACGGTGAGCGCGCTGTTTCCGTTGAGGAATGTCTTGCTGTTGCCGAGATGGCACACGAGCGCGGCCTTATTGCCGTTGTTGAGTCCTGCGTACAGCCTTATCAGGACAATCTGTGCTTCTGCTGCCCCTGCTGCTGCATGCCTCTTACTCTGAAAACAGAGTACAAGGTTCCATTCGTCAACTATAACGGCCCATACCTCCCTGAATTTGAAGAAGATAAGTGCACTCACTGTCAGGCCTGCGTGAAAGCCTGCCCCGTAGGCGCAATGACCTTTGACGAAAACGGTGTCCGCCGTATTGACCTTGATAAGTGCCTTGGCTGCGGCCTTTGCGAAAGCGCATGTCCCGAAAAGATCGGCCACATGGAATATACCGAGTCCCGTGCAATCCCCGTATCCGAGCCCGGCAAATTCAGAGTATTACTGTCATGCCTGTGGGTATACATCGTATTTATGCCGGGTGTGTGGTTCTACAAGCTCTTTGCCGGCAGCAAGATGGAGCTTATGCAGTCCGATCCGAGAGACGCCGATATTATCAGCACTAAAGAGCTCGGTTATATCCACGGCGGAGAGAAGTACGAGAATAAGGACTAATTATCAAAAAGGGGTAAATATTTATGGATTTTTACCTCGCTGTATTACTTGCCTCTGCGCTTGCGGGTTTAGCAATATATGCGAATGCAATGACCGCCGACGGAGTTGCCGCAGCATGGATTATGTGCGTAATAATTACTTTCTTAGGCGGCCCAGCTTCCTTCGTAATACTTGCGGCGACCTTCATATTAACTGTTGCCGCAGATAAGCTCGCAGGAAAAAGAGCAGACCCGGAAGGCATACGCCGCAAAAGCGGAGCAAGAGATTCTTATCGGATTTTATGCAATGTGGGTTTTCCCGCGCTTGCAATAATCATTTATGGCATAACAGGCGAAGAGCGTTTTCTCCTTGTCTATGCTGCCGTAATGGCGGAATCTCTTTCGGATAGCCTTGCTTCCAAGCTGGGACCGCTATCCAAAGGAAAAACAGTTGATATCTGTACTTTTCGCGACATAAGTCCCGGCTTATCCGGAGGCGTTTCGGGAGCAGGAAGCGCAGCCGCTTTCACCGGCGCGATAGTGATAGGGGGAATATCGACGGTATTCAGAGCTTCGGGCTTTAAATACGGACTTTTGGCAGCGCTTCTCGGCTTTTTCGGATGCCTGTTTGACAGCATCCTTGGCTCCCTTGCGCAGGTCAAGTATGTCTGTACGGTGTGCGGAATGGTCACCGAAAGAGAACGCCATTGCGGTAATAATACCGCTGTCTGCAAGGGCTTTAAACCCATAAGCAATGATGCGGTTAACCTGCTCAGCAATCTTTCTGTATTCCTGTTATCAATGCTTGTATTCTGAAAATATCATGCACACAGCAAGTTTAATTGCTGTGAGGTGTGTATTATCTCCTCCCATGCCCGCAGAGCGCAGCTCTGCGGGTTATTCTTTCGCTAAGCATTTTTTGTGATCGGGTCATGCTTGGTGTTGCAAAATAATGTGTTTTTGTGGTACAATCTGTTTACCGAGCAGCAAATGCGTAAGTCCAGGGATTTACGCATTTGCTGCTTTTTTATATGAAAAAGGAGATGTGAAAATGCCGCAAACAAAAGTTGAAAAAATAATATTCGGAGTATTAATGTCGCTGTTTATGGTATATGGAATGGAGATTTATAATCAGGCCCTGCTCGCCGGCGGGCTTGTCAAGTCAGGTTTCCGAATGAACTTAAAGGAATGGATTGTGCTTGCAATTATTGTATTTGCAATAGAAAACATTTACGGCGGAAAACTCGCAAGAAGGCTTGCGTTCAGAATTACGAAACCCGGAAAGGATAAGGAAGCTCTTGTGATTTTTTTCGTTCAGATATTTACCATATGTGTCATGTGTCCCAGCATGAGCCTTGTTGCAAGTATAATTTTCAAGGAAGCCCTGCAGCACGGCGTAAACTACTTCTTTGCTGTCTGGATTCAAACCATTGCCGTGAATATCCCCATGGCGCTCGTCTGGCAGCTTGCTGTGTGCGGCCCCTTGGTGCGCTTAATAAACAGAAAGATAGTTGTTCCAATAGAAGCCAAAATGCAATTAGGCTAATCGCAAAGAAATAATAAGAAAAACCGTTCCGAGTTTTCGGAACGGTTTTCTTATGTCAGCAAAGAAGCTGATAGATATAAATCATAACAGGCATGGTAATGATACAGAGCAAAACGCTCATTACGTTTATAGCGCCGGCTCGTCGCGCCTCAACATTGTAGAGCGTAGCCATCTGAGCAACTGCAACGCCTATTGGTGCCGCCGAGCCCAGAACCGTAACTATAAGCACATCGTGGGCGAGAGGGATAAGCGTAGTAATACGGCATGCCCAGATAATGAGTATAACCACCAGAGGGTAGGCAACCAGTCTGAGGAAGCAGATGAGATAGCTGTGTGGGTCGGTGAAGATTGACTTTAAATCAACATCCGCCATGAGCATACCTATCATCAGCATGCAAATCGGGCCGATTGCTCCGCCCATTGCGTCCACCGTGCTGGCTATTATTGTTGGGAATTTCAGCCTGCAGACGAAGCATATGAGTCCTGCGGATATGGCAAGGAAGTTGGGATTCAACACAATTTTCTTAATATTAAACTTGAATTCGGTTGTGATCATTCCGGGCAGATGAGCCCATACCATAATTGTCTGTATGGCAACAAAACCGGAGCAGAAAAATACATATTCTCTGGGCAGCATGCTGCTTACCAGAGGAACAATAAGGTTGCCGGCGTTTGTATATACAAGGGATGCTCTGTCTATGCAATCCAGCTTGAAAGCATTGCCGACAGGCTTCGTAATGAAAATATAAACTGCATGCACCAATATAGCCGCAATAAGCGCAATTACAAGCCCCTTGAGCAATTCGGGGGTGTAGTCCAGCTGATATGCAGAGAGAATCATACACGGACAGGCAACATACAGGTTTATTACAGATAAAACCACCGACTGTTCGCTTTTGAGCAGCTTTGCCTTAACAAGGCCAAAGCCCATAAGCACCATCAAAAGCATGACAGCAATTTTTTTCAGAAGAAGAATACTGAGTTCCATATTTCCTCCAGACTACTGCATTCGACGCAATGCAGAAAAATACACTAAAATCAGCAATAATTATGTAGTATATATCACTTCTATCTTTATTTCAATAAAGCGGTAAAGAAATCGTGATTTTCTACAAAAACAATAGCGGAGAAAGCTTTGCTTTCTCCGCTGATGTCAGCATTTGCTGTTTATCTGAGAAGGGGAAGGCTGCCGGACAGCTTGTTGATTTTCTTCTTGTTTCCGACAAGAGCTATGCCCATGTAAATCAAATCATCGTTTGAAGATGTCTGCATCGTGCTCGTGTAATCCTCATAGGTCATACATTCCTGTGCCACATTGGAAAAGTCGATGCAGTCTATTTCACTGTATTCTTCTTCAAAAATGAGATTTCTTATGGACTTGATTTTCTCGCATGATGCCTTCAGAACGGGAACGGGGACCTGAATCAAGCCGAAATGATTGTGCTTATCACTGTCCATCATATCATTGCCCACAATATCGGGTCGTAGCTTTCCCAGAGAAATAGATAAAATCGACGTAATATTTGCCATAACGCCCAAAGGCTGCGCTTCATCAATTATAATTACACATTTTTCACTTTTTGTATCCATCATTTGCCTCCTTGTGATATGCAATATATCGCTTTTTGCAACAGTGTACCATATACCATGAAAAAATGCAATATATTGCAAACAAAGACTTGCAGAGTTATAATAGAATTCAAATGAAAGGAAAGTGCCATGCCAATACCTGATAATACTCTTATAGAGAAGCCTTTATCCGCAAAGGAACGGGCAAAAAAGCATATATGTGAATGGATAATTGACGGAACACTGCAGCCGGGGGAAAAGCTCAATGATGCAGAAATCGCCAAAGCTCTGGGCGTAAGTCGTACGCCCGTAAGAGAAGCTTTGCAGATTTTAGAGCAGCAGGGCTTTGTCAATATGAAGCCCGGCGTTGCCACCTATGTAAGCACGGTTAATCCTGATGATATCAACAAGCTGCTGCCGCCGCTTGCCGTGCTGCAGGCTTTGGCTACGGAGACAACCGCTGTCAATATCAGCCCGGATAAAATCGAAATACTTAAAAGCATCAACCGTGATTTTGAGATTTCAATCAATAACGGTGCTTATTATGATGCACTGAAAATAGATGAAAAGTTTCATGACACTATAATAGAATTCTGCGATAATGCTTATATTGAAAACTCCGTATCAATGCTGCAGGCTCATGTAAGGCGATTCTTCTTTGCCAACACGATTCGCCTATCAAAGACATCGGTTTCAGAGCACGATGCCATCATAGAAAAGCTGGAGCAAAAGGACTCTGCCGGCGCGGGACTTATCGCAAAGCAGAACTGGCTTCGTCCCGTTACCGAATATGAGGAAAACAACAATACTTAATTTAACTTAAGGGCTGGAGGGAAACCTCCGCCCTGTTTTATTTGCCATATAAAGCGCCCTTTGTGCAATCGGAACAGAAAGCAGATTAAGGTTGAAAACAAATGCTATCACGGGTATAATGGTAAAAGATTTTGTGATATATAAATAAATGAAGCAATAAGAAATGGGTGACGATAAATGAAATTCAGAGTGTTTCTTGCGATTCTGGTGTGCAAAGCGCTCAGACTCTTTTCAAGAGCGGTCCATCGCGGTGGTACTGCAATGCCGGGACGATTTGCCCTAAAGATTTGTCCGGATCTTTTGAAGATAATCTCCAAAGAGGTTAAGACTGTTGCAGTTACGGGAACCAACGGCAAGACAACAAGCTCAAGAATGATTGAGCAGGCATTTAAAGAGGCGGGTAAAGATTATTTCGCAAACCGCAGCGGCGCCAATCTGATAAGCGGAATTACAACCGAGTTTGTTATGAACAGCACGGCATTCGGAAAGCCGAAAAAAGCTTATGCCGTTATCGAGTGTGATGAGGCAGCGGCAAGAACGGTTTTCGGACACATTAAGCCTCAGGTTATAGTTGTCACTAACGTTTTCCGTGATCAGTTGGACAGATACGGAGAGATAACCAATACGGTAAACAGCATCAGAGAGGGCATACTCGGCGCACCCGATGCAGTCTTGTGCCTTAACGCGGACTGCTCCCTTACATCATCCCTTGCAGGCAGTGTTCCCAACAGAATCGTATATTACGGCATCAATAAGGGCGCTGTCCGCGAAACTGTCGGAGCGGGCCTGAGCGACGCTTCCTTCTGCATAAAGTGCAAGACAAAATATGAATTTGACTATATTACCTATGCTCACCTCGGCGGCTTCAGATGTCCCAGCTGCGGATATAAGCGCCATGTTCCGGATGTAAGCGTTGATGCGGTGACGGAAATGACACCGCAGAGCAGTACGGCCATAATCAGAATCGGGGATAAGAGCGCAAGGGAAATCAGAATAAATCTCCCCGCCGTATATAATGTATATAATGCCGCGGGAACCTTTGCCGCGTGCCTCGAAATGGGAATAAGCGAGGACACGATTGCCGATGCTCTTTCAAGCTTTAAATGCGGCTTCGGCAGACTTGAACGATTCGAACTCGGCGAGTCCGAAATGACCATGATGCTCATTAAAAATCCCGCCGGCTGCAACAGAGCAATAGAATTCCTCGAGAGCATAAAGGACGAGTTTGTTCTTGCTGTCTGCCTCAATGACCGCAGTGCAGACGGTACGGATATCTCATGGATATGGGATGCCGAATTTGAAAAGCTGGGCGCCATAAGCGACAGAATTTCAAAGGTGTATGTAAGCGGTGACAGAGCAGAGGACATGAATGTCAGAATCAAGTACGCAGGAGTCAGCCCCGAAAAAATCACAGTGGAGCATGACTATGAGAACCTGCTTACTCTGTGTGAAGAGCAGAAAATGCCCGTGTATGTAATACCCACATATACAGCGATGCTTGATTTAAGAAAAGTCGTGGTCAAACACTGCGGCGGCACAGACTTCTGGGAGGGCTGAGTATGAAACTTAAAATATGCCATATGTATCCCGATGTGCTCAATCTTTACGGCGACGGCGGCAACATAATCTGTATGGAAAAACGCCTTGGCTGGCGCGGAATCGAAGTCTGCGTTGAAAAAATGCCCATAGGTTCAGCAGCGTCGTTAGCAGATGCAGATATTGTTTTCATCGGCGGCGGTCAGGACTTTGAACAGGAAGTTCTTCTCGAAGACATTAACCGCGGCAAAAGCGCAGAGATTAAATCCGCAATTAATGACGGCGTAACATTCCTTACAATCTGCGGCGGCTATCAGCTTCTGGGTACTTATTATAAAACCCATGACGGAAAGCAGTGCGATTTTGTCGGCGCGCTTGACCTGTATACAATCGGCAGCGATACGCGCATGATTGGTGACTATAAGTTTAAGTGCTGCGACAGCGCCGGCGGAAGTACGGTCGTGGGCTTTGAAAACCACAGCGGAAAGACCTATCTGGGAAGCGGACTGGAGCCTCTGGGCAAGATGCTTGCCGGATACGGCAATAACGGCGAGGACAAAACCGAGGGGGTGCATTACAAGTACGTTTTCGGAACTTACAGCCACGGCCCTCTGCTGCCGAAAAACCCCGAGCTGTGCGATTTCATTTTGCTTACCGCACTTGAGAGAAAATACGGAGTCTCCGAGCTTGCCGCTCTTGATGATACGGCAGAACTCGCTGCGCACGATCATATGTGCCGCAGAATAAAATGATAAACTGAATTGAATAAATAAAAGCACCCTTGAACAGGGTGCTTTTTTATATCATCGATTAATCTCACACGCGGTTTTGAATTCTTCAGGTGTGTTGCAATCGCACAGCAGGCTTTCATCACCGTCATAAAGAAACTTTGAAAAGCCTACACGGTTAAGAAGCTGTCTTACGGCGGTGTTGTCCGTCTGCAGGATCTGTTCGGCAATAATGCTGAGCCAGCGCTCATAAACGCCCATAAGCGGCTCAAGCATATCGCCGTGGGCGAGAATGCTTATGTTGCTTGAGCTGGTGAGATGAGTGTTGAGAAGCTCAGAAAGGACAAACACAGGCACGAGGGGCGTGTCAATGCTCGTCACAAGACAATGGGAGTTTTCCGCAGCAAGAAGCCCCGCGTGTATTCCCCCCAGCGGTCCTCTGAGCGGGTACTTATCAGCAACAAAGCGCGTACCCGCAATCGGTTTCGGATATCCCGAAATTATGATGTCGTCAATCCCGAGCTCGCGCATTTTGTTTACCTGATGCTCAAGCAGACTTATGCCGTTCCAGCTGAGCTCCGCCTTGCATGTCCCCATGCGAGTGGAAAGCCCGCCCGCAAGTATGATTGCGGAAACAGCTTCTTTTTTTCTTTTCATTCAAAATCAATCCTTACAACGTCTTTAACGTCGCGCTTGGAGTTGTTATCACCGAATACGATGAGGCGCAGACTTCCGTCATCGGAGAGAATGAGGTATGCGTCATCTCCGTTGTTTACAACTGCGGAGTATTCGTCTGACGCTGTGACGGTGGCCGTTGAGAACTCACCGCCACAGACTTCAGAAAGGATTACACCCTGTGCATCAATTTGCTTTTCCTCGCCCTTTCCGTTTACAACGGTTCCTGTGACGGGCGACATATCAAAGCTGGAAATTTTAACACTCTCGCCGTTTATGAGGACTTCACCCTCGACTTCAGGCGTGCGCGTTGTCAGATGTATGACCGCGATGATTGCTGTCAGCGCTATAAGCAGAGCTATGATTATAATCAGTTTTTTGTTTTTCATTTTTTACATCCTTTCCTAAAGCGGGTTCAAGCTTTTCGGCAATTTTTCCGGCTAAAAGGCCGCATATTGCACCGCTTGTTAAAGATACACTTACGTACAGTAAAAGCACGACGCCGCGAAGCCGGAATACAATCATGTTCGCAGCGATGCAAGCTGCTACTGCCGCGATGGAATTTGCAATGACCAGACTATCGCTTCTGGAGAGCTTGAGCTTTCCTGAAACGAACAGAACGCAGTCTATTGCAAAGCCGGGGAGAATATATCCGATCGGAGCAAGTGCACCCATACTTCCGACAGTTCCCATGCAGAGGGCAATGCCGCTTTGAACAAGCCCCATCAATGTTCCGCTGCCGAAACGGGGTACAAATGCCGCCGCAACGACGATGAACATGAGGGAAAAGCTTGTGCCAATACCACCGGGAATGTGGAGTGAATCGGTAAGGATGTTTGCTGCGGGTAAAATGAGCTTCTTTGCGAATATGCCCATGTCGCAGCACAGCGCCATGAATATAAGGCGCCTGAGTTTATTCCTGTTCATTATTGCTCCTTTTCAAAACGGAAGGTGCGGAGGTTTCCCGCCGCGCCCCGGTCACACAGCCATGGCGCGTGGCTTTAGGCCATGTGACTCGGAGTCTTTTTGTTGGGCTTAGTCTATGTGGATGACCGTTTCAGTCAGGTCCTCTGCCTTAACATTTGCGTTATGGAAGCGGGCGCGCTTTACGGTAATCTTGCCGACGTTGATTGCCTCGTTGGGGCAAAACTCAATGCAAGCCATGCAGCCGATGCAGTCGGTGCCGATAGTGGATTTGCCGTCAACAATTTTGATATTGCCCTTGGGGCAGATCTTTGCACACTGACCGCAGCCGATGCAGTTATCGTTTACGTTCATTGCAGCATTGATTTTCTTGTTGATGTTGGCCATGCCCTTGCTCTCAATGGCGAATATAAGGCCCTTAGGAGGCTTTTTGGCGCTCTTAATCAGGCGCTTTACATCGTGGGCAATTACCTTTGCGGCATTGTCGGAACGCTTCTGTGCGCCCTTGAGAGTCGTAGGAGGCATGGTGAGATAATGGGGCATAAGCCAGATTGCGGAGCAGTGATTGGAAACGCCCGTCCAGTAGTCAAGGTCGACGATCTTGTCAATCTTGTGCAGACCGCAGCCGGCATAACCGGCATACTGGATTATACCGAACTTGTAGGCGTCCTCACCGATTTTTATTGACTTTATGTGGTCCTCAACACCGCCGGGCAGACCGCCGCCGTAGCAGGGGGCAATGAAGCCGACGCGCTTGTATGCGGTGGCATCTGTGATTTCAGGTGCTTTGCGCATGAGAACGATGTCGGTATCGCCGAGGTTCTTTGCAATTTCCTTTGCCATGTTAAGGCAGTTGCCGGAACCTGAGTAGCAATAGATAATGTTTTCGCTCATGTTCATTTCTCCTTATGCAATAATTTTAATTACATCATATTTATCCATTTTCTCGATTGCCTTTTTAACAGCGCCGAGATTATGGCAAATTGCAGCATTGTAAGTTTTGCCATTTTCCTCGAAGCTCAGCTCTTCGATGCCGCCGTCGAGCTTCCAGCCGCCTGCGGAAAACAGTGCGTCGTAGCGCTCGCAGCGTTCGTATTCGCAAAGCTCTTCAAGCTCAACGCCGCGGCGGGTTGCGGGATTAACGCCGGTGCGCAGGAAGATGCGGTAAAGCTCGCGGACATTGATGAAGTAATCAACATCGCCGGTTTCCTTTGCTTCCGCACCGTAGGAATTGCGGCTTGTTATGTGATAAAGCTTAACATCGGGACGATTTTCGTGCATATAATCGCCGAATGCTTTCTGCATACTGTCATAGAACAGGAACTGCTTTTTAAGCTCGGGATAGTTCTTATCGAGGAAGTTCTTTGCGGCGAAGTCCTCAGCCATGATTACGCACTTTTTGCCCAGCTTTCTGTCAAGCGCCTCGACTGCCTGCCGGCGAGCTCTGTGCTTTGCGAAAGAGGGATTATATACATGGTCGATGCCAATCTTATGGAGACCGTCGATGACCTGCTCATAGGTGAAGCTGCCCTTGGGTGCGCCGAAAAGTTCTTCGAGAGGACGCAGTACGCAGGAGCAAACCATTGCGGCGGTTTCGGTGCCGTACTGATGGGCAAAGTAGATTTCCTCATCCTTGTGCTCTTTCATGTAAAGCGCACCGGTGGGGCATACGTTTACACAGCGGCCGCAGCGGATACAGCCATCAGCAACAAGACCGTTCTTTGCGCCGACGGTCTGACCGTTTTCGGTCTTGATAAGACCGAGGATGCCAACGCCCTGAGCCTTGCATACATCAACACAACGGCGGCACTTTATGCACTTATTGGGATTGCGGATGATGCTGCCGGTGGAGTCATCGATTGCGAAATCGTGCTCGTGAATTTCAAAGGGGAGCTCATCAATGCCGAACTCAAGAGCTTTTGCCTGAAGCTCGCAGAAGCCGTCGCGAACGCAGTCGCAGAAGTAGCAATCCTTGCAGAATTTCGGGTCGAAGTCGGGGGCCTTGGTTGAGCCTATACGCAGGCAGTGGTGGCAGTCGACCGTGTGCTGGCGGAACATTTCCTGAACGGTTTCCTTGCGCTTGGAAAAGAGCTCGTCATCATCGGTGGTGATAACCATGCCCTCCTTGACCTTAGTTGCGCAGGCAAGCTTTTCCTTATCCTCGCCCTTGACTTTAACGATGCAGAGTTTGCATGCCGCCTTGGGCTTCATACCCTCGTAAGCGCAGAGGGTGGGAATGTATACGCCCTTGAGCTTTGCCGCCTCAAGAACGGTAATGCCTTCGGGAACTGTAACTTTTTTGCCGTTAAGAGTTATTTTTATATTAGCCATGATAGCGCCTCCTTAAATTGCTTCCACGCGGCAGGGCGTGTAGCGCCATTTGGGGTTGCCTGTGAGTTCGTCAAGATCTTTGTGGCTGGTGAGAATGTTGACGTGTTCGCCGACCTTCACACCCTGGAAGGTATATCCGAAGTGATGGGGTATCATGCAGTAGCCGCGTGCGGTCTGCCATGTGTATTCAACGGGGATCTCAAGCTCGCCGGCCTGAGTGGAAACGCGCACCATCTGACCGTTTGCAAAGCCCAGCTCCTTGCCGTCTTCGGGATTCATTGCAAGTGTGTAGGGCTGACGGTACTTAAATGTTGCGGGGTTTCTCATACTTGCGTTCATGCCGTCGTCGGAATGGCGTCCTGCGGAGAGAATGAAATTGTATCCTCCCTCGAGCTCAAGCTCTTTTTCTTCCTGCTCGGGAGTAATGCGCTTAATGAATTCGTCAATCTCTTCGCACCAGAGGTGGAATTTCTTGTCCTTGTGTGCAATATGTCTTTCGAGCATTTCGTCGGGCTTTGCGTAACCGATGACTGCACCTTCGGGATGATTGTCAACAAGCTCGAATGCTGCATCCATTTCGCACCAATCCTTGAACATTGGCATATTTGCAAGCAGAGGATGCTTCTTCCAATCGTACTTTGCAGTTACAAGACCCTTGCCGCAAATGGGGCTGGTAAGCATGCCTGCCCAGGAAATTGCACGAGCGGCGGAGCCGTATGCCTTGCCGAGAGTAAGAGCTATGACGATTGCCAGCTGGTCAAAGTATTTGAGATGACCTGCCGCAGTCCAACCGAGGAGCTTTACGAAGTATTTCATTCTGTCGCCGGAGATTACCGCGTCCTCCGCAGCTCTGTAAAGCCACTGAGGAAGCTTGGGAACAACGCCCATTGCCTCGGCAATCTCTGCGAGAATCATTGTGTCTTCCTTAGGCTCGCCAACAGGTCTGACAACCTGTTTGCGGGACTGGAAAACGATTTCGGGATAGTTGAGGGTAAACGCGTTCATATCGCCGCCGCCCTCATAGGCATTCATGCCGGGGAGAACATAGTCGGCAATTCGTGTAACCTCGGTTTCGGTGCAGTCGATAGCGACTAAGAGCTCGAGATGCTCGAGAGCCTCTTTCATCTTGTTGGAGTCGGGATAACTGCGCAGGGGATTGCCCAAGGAGGTGAACATGATGCGGATTCTGTCCTCGTTGTCGCCCATGACTTCGTCGGGAATAATGCCACAGGGGAATACGTTCATAACAGGGAAGCGGTTTGTGACGGGACCGCGCCATGTTTTGGGATCGTGCTCGTCGCAGAAGGTTCCGCGTTCGATAACGCATTCGGGAACGATGCTGCCGCCGGGTACGAGAGCCATGCCGCAGATTACTGTGAGAACTATACAAAGATAGCTGTCAAGGGTGCTGTGGCGGCCGAAGAAAATGCCCAGGTCCTGGTGCATGCCCCATTTCTTCGTGGTGAGGACTCTTGCGAAGTCCTCGGCCTGCTTGCGGGGAACACCGCAGACACGCAGGTGATTATCAATATCGATGTTCTTAAACCAGGGACGTGCTTTTCCCCAGTCTGCAACATATTTGTTTATGTATTCCTTTGCTTCCCAGCCGTTTTCAACAATTATAGCAATCAGAGCGCGTAAGAACAGAGAGTCGGTGCCGGGCTTAAGCGCAATGTGCATATCAGACATTCTTGCGGTTTCCGAAAGGCGAGGGTCAATGGTGATGACCATCTTGTCGGGGTCCTCGGAGAACTCGCGGCAGACCTTTCTTGCGTCCGGTATCTGGTGAGAAACATAGGAGTTGGAGCCCCAGTAGATGACGACTTCGGATTCCTTGTCATCGGGCTCGAGGAAGTGCATCTGGTCGCCGAGAATTTTGCCGTGACTCCACCAGTTGCCCATGAATTCAATGCCGATGGGGTTAAAGACATACTGGCTTCCAACGCCATAGGTTATTGCCTTGCCGATTGCGTAGGGAGTCTGCACGGAACCGAGAGCGCCGCCCAGAAATGAGAAAGAGCGGGGACCGTGTTCGGCAAGTATTTTGTTGGCCTTTTCGGCGATTTCTCTGTATGCCTGTTCCCAGGAAATACGCTCGTAGTGATCGCCAACACGCTTCTTCGGATACAGCAGTCTGTCGCCGTGGTCGGTGAAGTGTTTTGCGGTTCTGCCCTTACGGCAGCAGTAACCGTGGGTGCGGGGACTGTCCGGGTCGGGTCTGACGCTGACGATTTTGTTATTTTCAACTTCCATTTCCAAGCCGCAGCTAAGACCACAGAAGTTGCACTGAGTCTTTTTCCAAACGCCCATATATATTCCTCCAAGTTAATAAAATTCAGTGTTTTCAAAGGCCGAAGCCGTATATTACAATGTTATTAAATTGGCGAAGTTAATTCAATTCCCTCTGGTCACTTTCTAATAATGTCACAAAAAAATTGTTTTTGTTTTGCCTACAAAAGGCATGAAAGTGTTTGACAAAGAAGAGGATTTTTAATATAATGTCCACAAAATATGGACATTGTGTCCGAGGGGTGATTTCGTGCCGGATTCCAATACAAAATTTGCAAAAACTATCATTGAGACCGCGGTAAATCTCTTCCGCGAACGCGGTTATGAAAATGTGTCTGTCAACGATATCTGCAAGACGGCAGGTATTGCCCGCTCAACCTTTTATCTGAGCTTTGCAGGTAAGAAGGAGATTATCAATAAGATACTGTCCGATGTGCGCCTCGACAGAGATGAGTTCTTCGGGGACTTCATAGTCGCGGAGAACGACTTCGAGCGCATGTGGATACTGTGTAACCGTTATCTCACCGTAGCGATCAACTTCGGGCCGAAGCTTGTCGGCTCTCTTCTGCGCCTTGAGCTTCTGGGCGAGCTTGATATTCTGAGCATGGTGCATCAGGTTGACGAATGGATGATCAAGCTTCTGAGCAACAGCCAGAAAACCGGAATCATACTAAGCCCTGAGCCCGCCGAGCATATTGCGCCGCTCGGAGTTAATATGGCTTATTATACAACCTATGAGTGGTGCAAACAGATGGGTGACTTCAATCTGCGACAGGTAGTACGCCGCAGAGCTGAAGAAATCTATAGTGTAGCTCCCGAATGGCGTATGAGTGAAGAAAAACTGAAGAGTCTTTGAATCAAGGCTGTGTACCGAAAAGGTACACAGCTTTTTTATATTGTCTCTACGCGGCAGGGGGTGTAGCGCCAGCGCGCATTGCCTGTGAGCTCGTCGATGTCCTTGTGGTCGGTGAGGTAGTTTACATGCATACCATAGGTTTTGCCCTCAAATTTCAGCCCTAAATAGTGGGGCATCATGCAGTAGCCGCGGGAGATTTGCCACGAGCATTCGACGGGGATTTCAATACTGCCCTTGTTTGTGGAAAGCTTTACGGTCTGACCGTCCTCGAAGCCCATTTCCTTTGCATCCTCGGGATTCATTGCCAAAGCATAGAGCTTGCGGTATTTGAATGTTCTGCTGTTTCTCATGGAGGCATTAACGCCGCCGTCGGAGTGCCTGCCTGCTGAGAGTATCATATTGCTGCCGCCCTTAAGGGTGAGTTCAGCCTCTTCCTTTTCGGGGGTAATGCGATTAATGTATTTGTCTATCTCTTCGCACCAGAGGTGGAGCTTGCCGTCCTTGTGCTTTATATGGCGCTTCATGAGATTGAATTCATCGCTGTGCGCGATGACGGCACCTTCGGGATGGTCGTCGCAGAGCTTGAACGCCGCATCCATTTTGCACAGATCAGAGAGAATCGGCATGCGGGAAATTATCGGATGCTGCTTTTTGTCCACCTTGGCAGCCATAACTGCATTTTTGGGAAGGGGACTGAGGAGCATACCGCCCCATGTCATTGCGCGGTCAGCGCTTCCCATAGCCTTGCCGAGAGTGAGTGCCATAACCGTCGGGGCCTGATCAAAGTATTTTAAGTTGCCCATAGCAAGCCATGCACCGAACTTCATGAAGTATTTCATCCTGTCGCCCGAGATTACGGCGTCCTCTGCGGCCTTGTGCAGCCATTGCGGAAGCTTGGGTATCAGACCCATGGCCGCGGTGAGCTCGGCAAATATCATGGAGTCCTCTTTGGCCTCGCCCGGAGGCGTTACAATCTGCTTGCGGCAGCCGAATACGACCTCGGGATAGTTGAGAGTAAATATGTTAAAGCCACCGTTTCCCTCGTAAGCGGTGGTGGAGGGGAGAACATAGTCTGCAAACTGAGCGACTTCTGTTTCGCAGCTTTCAATAGCAACTAAAAGCTCAAGTGAACGCAGAGCTTCTTCCATCTTCTGCGAATCGGGATAGCTTCGCAGAGGATTGTTGATGGATGTTATTGCAAAGCGGATTCTGTCGGGATTGCTTCCGAGAATTTCATCAGGGATTACAGCTTCGGGATAAACACGAGAAACGGGGAAGCGGTTTGTTACGGGAGTTCGCCATGTTTTTGGATCGCGCTCATCACTTCCGCCGAGAGCAATAACTCTTTCCGGAGGAACATTTCCGCCGGGAACAAGACACATTCCGCAGACGATGGTAAGCATGATGCAAAGATAGCTGCTCATGGTTGCATGTCTGCCGAAGAACAGGCCAAGATCGCGGTGCATGCCCCATTTTCTGGTGGTGAGAATTCTTGCGAATTCCTCTGCCTGCTCTCTCGGAACCTTGCAGACGCGAAGTGCGCCGTCAATATCAAAATCTCTGAACCAGCCCTTTGCAAGAGTCCAGTCCTTTGTATACCTGTTCAGATATTCCTTGTTTTCCCAGCCCTTTTCAAGAATGAGTGCAATGAGAGTGCGGAGGAAAAGAGAGTCGGAGCCGAGTGCGGGCATGATGTGCATATCAGCCATGCGCGCAGTCTCGGAAAGTCGGGGATCGATAACTATTACCATCTTGTCGGGACTTTCGGAGAACTCGCGGCATATACGCTTTGCATTGGGCATCTGATGGGATACATATGCGTTTGAGCCCCAGTAAATCATTACATCGGAGCGCTCGTCGTCCGCTTCCAGAAAATGCAGCTGATCGCCGAAAATTCTGCCGTGGCTCCACCAGTCCGCCATGAACTCAACGCCTATGGGATTGAATATATACTGGCTGCCCATGGCCATGAGCATAGGTGCCGCTGTTGCCGCGGCGGTCTGAACGGCCGCAGTGCCTGCGCCAATGACAGCGGCAGAGCGGGGGCCGTGAACCTTGAGAATATGGTTTGCCTTTTCGGCAATCTCCTTGTATGCCTGTTCCCATGAAATGCGTTCATAGTGATCGCCGACTTTTTTGCGCGGATAGAGAACCCTGTCACCGTGATCGACAAAGTATTTTGCCGTCCTGCCCTTGCGGCAGCAGTAGCCGTTGCTGCGCGGGCTTGAAGGGTCGGGGCGAACATTGATTATTTTGTTGTTTTCAACCTCAAGCTCAAGGCCGCAGGTCACCGCACAGAGGTTGCACCATGTTTTCTTCCATTCGCTCATAGGTTTTTCTCCTTAAAACTCTATATTGGGAGCAAATTCAGCTTTGTTGAATTTTTCCTCGTTGCGTTCCAAGTGGTTTATCAAAAATATATCAAAATAATACAGCTCTGTCAATAAAGAGCTGTTTAAATCAGGGCAAAAGCAGACTGCCAAAGCCGCTCAGTGGTTTGCATACCGAGCCGAGCGGAATAATATCGTTAAATCTTGCAAAATAAATGCCGAAAAAGCCCACTGTAATGGCGGTAATCTCATCTGACGTAAGCTGTCTTCCGAATTCCTCGCCGAAGTGCATGCCGAGCACCTCGTTTGCATGGGCAAATTCCTCTCTTATAGCATCTTTAATCTCAGGGGAGTATGCGCCGAGAGCACAGGTCATAACAACGTCGCGGGGGTTGACTCCGCCCTGCTCTTCGGTTTGAAAATAGGAGAAAAAGGCGTCAAGATACTCTGACTTGCCCGGGTAATCAACCAGATGATGCGAGCTGAACCAGTCAGTCACGTTTTTGTACATGAAGGAGCTTGCCCAATGAACGGTTGCAACGTGGAGACTGTTTTTGTTTTTAAAATATCTGAGTACCTTCGTATGGCTCATTCCCGCTTCGGCAGCAATTTCGCGCAGAGATATTGCGGTTAACGGTCTTTCGTCGGAAAGACGGGAAAAAGCCTTCATGATTTCGAGCTTTATTGCTTCCTTGTCAACAATGCGTGGCATAGCTTATCTCCTGAAATAATAAAAAGGATCGCACTTTTCGGCGCTATCCTTCCGGTGGACGATACAAGACTCAAATCAAAAATTATTCCCGGGCTTTTAGCCTTTTGAATACGTCCAATAGTATTTGTATCAAAGGGAATAACATAAGATTATAAAATTATTCTATCATCAATACGAAATGTTTGCAATAAAAAACGATTCCACATTGTTCGATGATTACGGATGCTCAATATATACTCCATGCTGCAGGAGTTTCCACAGTCGTACTCTTTCGCGTTTCAGAGAAAAACATCCCTCATGTTGAGAGGGATGTTTTGTTTACAAATTTCGTATACAGACCGTCAATCAGCTCGGCCGAATTCTCAATTGCCATTTCAGGCTCTCGCCGCATGGCGAGGGAATGTACATCGCCGCTGATGGATGTTGAATAATAATAGCGCTGAAGCTTTACCGCTTCCATTGCTGTTTTGGTAAGCAGAACAGCTGCCGCGGCATCGGCTGCTGCAGCGGGCAGTATTTTGTCCGCGACAGGCGCAAGCGTCTCCATTGCTTTTATCAGGCCGTAAAGCACTTCGTCAATCTCAGAGCAGGCGGCAAATGTACAGCCATCGATACGGGCCTGAGTTCGGCCTTTGCTGTTAATCTCCTCTTCCCACGCCGAGCGGGCCTGAAGCTCCTGATCAATGACCTTGAGAAAGAATTTGCGGAGAACTTCCAAAAATGATGCAGCAGACTTCATGTCCGCATCCTCACATTTGGATTTTCCTATTGCCTTGAGCGCCAGCGCCATTGCGTTTGCGGCGATAAGCGCACTTTCATTGCTAAGCCACATCTTGCCCTCGGGATCTGCGAGAATCTGATTATATTCACGCACAGGCTTTTCTGAATACAGGTTTATTTTAAGAGTTGAAACATCAATTGCTTTTTCCATAATTGCCTCCATATTAATTATCGTGTTACGGTAAAATCCTATCAGCCGCCGAAACCCTTGCAGGGGTGGTCGCCATATCCGGTCTGAAGATAGTGCAGGACTTTTTCAATCTCCAGTGCGCGCTTGACAGTACCCTCCAGCCCCTCGTGACTGATGGAAAGCAGGAATAGACCTGCCATTGCAGGACAGTTTGAGAATTTGATTCTTCCGCTGAAATCAAAGTATTTCTTTTCAAGATGGTAGCATTTTGAGGTGAGTCTGTTCAACTGTGCATAACTGGACTCAAAGTTGTCGGATTTCAATGTGCCGCAATGCGTAGCTGAGCCATTAAAACGAACAAGAGCAGAGCTGTTCAGCTTATCCGCAAGTCGATATTCATTCAGTACAGGTGTTTCGCTGTGAGTGATTACGAGCTCGGTTTCCGATGTAATCCCCAATACCTCATGCTTGTTGTTTGCGATTATTCCCGATTCTGTGGGCTCAATTACAAAAAGCTCCTGCTCAGTTCCTTCCTTGAGCTGATTTAGCTTCAGGTATGAGTAGAAGGAAGCTGCTGCGGAAAGGATTTCGTAGATATGAAGGCACTTTGTTTCAACTGCCGATGGGAAATGAGCAGGAATATCATATATGCTTTTCCCCTTGAGCACGGAAGCTATACATGACTCGAGGCATGGAAAACTGCATTTTCGCCCCTGACTTCCGTTGCTTCGCTCGTCAATTTCCAAAGACGAGATGGTTTCGTCATGATTGAGCCTGATGGTGATGAAAATAGGTACCTCGCGGGTGATGCCGCCAAAATGGTAAATGCTCTTCTGCCACGAAACGAGAATGTCCCCATCAGGGAAGCTCCTGAGTGCCGTTCCTCTGTATCTTGTTATCAGTTCCGATTTGTCCGCGTTGTGGGCGTCAAATACAAAGCTATGATCCGCACTTACATCGATATCGGTAAGCTTAGGTATACTTCTAAGCTGCATCTATTCCGCCTCCCCGCATATAACATGTATTACATCTCCTACGGTTTGAATTTCCGGGAAACGCTCATCGGGGATGGAGATACCGAATTCATCCTCGGCGCTTACAACTATATCGGCAAGGTCAAAGGATGACAGCCCAAGGTCCGCAACGAGTCTGGTGCTGTCGCTTATTTCATCGGCAGAAACGCCGGATACTTCAGCAAGTATATCAATTATTTTCTCTCTCATTTTCCTACACCTCGCTTAAAGAATATTTATATCGTTTAATCTTTTGTGTAACCGTTTTTTCAAAAGCATTATCGCGCATTATAATATTGCCGATATGCTTATGAACGGCAAGTGAGCGGTTAACTACATCCACAGCACTCCAGAGTGCAGCTGTGTCAGGGAACGCATCCTTGTCCGCATATATCTCCGCTGTAATAGTTTCATTTTTCTCGTAAACGACAGCGTCAATTATGCCGTCAATCTGATAAAGCCGTTCCTCGAGCTCCTCGGGAGACACATTCTCGCCGTTTGCAAGAACAATAAGATTCTTCTTTCGCCCCGTGAAATAGATAAATCCGTCTTTATCCGTTCTGCCGAGATCGCCGGTGCAGAACCATCCGTCACGATATGAAAGCGCGTTGGCTTCTTCATCGTTGTAGTATCCCGGGGACACGCTGTCTCCGCGTACACAAATCTCTCCGTCTATTATCGCGGTTTCGCAGCACGGAAAGGTTTTTCCTATCGAGCCCGGGCGGTTTGCGCCGGGAAGATTCGCTGCAACAATCGGCGTGCACTCAGTTATTCCGTATCCCTGAAGAACGGTTATTCCAAGAGCCTTGTAGAATTGAATAAGCTCTTTGTCCAGTGCGGCGCCTCCGCAGAGAAAGTATCTCAGCTTTCCGCCGAGCACGCTGTATACTTCCTTAAAAAGACGGTGGCTTATATTAATACCGATTTTTTGCAGACAAGCGCTGATTTTTAAGCCTGTCTGCAGCTTGTCGAGCTTGCCCTGCTTCTTCGCTGTGTTCAGTATTTCCTTGCGGAGCGTCTGAAGCACCAGAGGTACCGCAACGATGATAGTCGGACTGTATTTTTGCAGATTTCTTTTAATTGTGCGAATGCTTTCGTTAATATAAAGTGTACCGCCGCAGTGAAGTGCCCCAACTATGTTTGTCATAAGTTCAAAGGTGTGGCTCGGAGGCAGAATTGAAAGACCCGCATCCTCCGGCGAAAGAGGCAGAGCGGACATTGCGGCGGTACAGTGGCTGCCCATATTGCGGTGAGTCAGTATTACGCATCGGCTTAAAGAGGTTGTGCCCGATGTGAAATACAGCGCAGCTGCTGCATCAGACGGCAGAGGAGGGAAGTATTCATCTTCTGCTTCCCGCAGAGTATGTAAAAACTCATGCAGCTCTATTACTTTCAGACCGCTTATTTTTTCAGCAAGCATCACGGCGGATGCTTCGCAGCTTTTGTCATAAAGCAAAGTAGTGCTGTCGGATTTTCTCAGACAGTATTCCAGCTCGGCATTAGTAGAGCCAAGGTGAAGCGGAACGGCAACACAGCCTGAGCTTATAACAGAGAAAAAGGTGGTGATCCATGCGGCACCGTTTGCACCGAGAATGGCGATGTGACTTCCCTCGGCATTGCGCATCAAATGGCCTGAATGACCGCAGTAAGCCTTCAGCTCATCTCCCGTGATAAACGGGAAATCTTTATCGTTGGTGATGAAAAATTTTGTATTCGGATAGAGCTTCGCAGCGCGAAGCACAATATCACGCAGATTGCTGTAAACAACAGGCTCCGGCACACTATTTCCACCTTTCCTATCTGATTGATAGGATTATAACGCGCCCAATATTCTTTGTCAATATACATTCTGAGGCACTTTGCAGTCAAAATAGCAATTCAAATTTGACATATATGCTCTAATGTCATAAAATATCTATAATACTATATGAAAAGTAGGTAATTACCATGATGATCTCAACAAAAGGAAGATACGCGCTGCGTGTCATGATAGATATTGCCACAAATTCCGCAGGAGAATATGTGACTCTGAAGGACATATCCGCGCGGCAAGCTGTTTCTACTAAATATCTTGAGCAGGTGATTTCTATGCTCAGTCGTGCAGGACTTGTCAGCGGGCTTCGCGGAACAGGCGGAGGGTATAAGCTTAAAAAGCCTGCGAGCGAATATAAGGCGGGAGATATTCTCCGCGCCGCGGAGGGCAGTCTTGCTCCGATTGCCTGCCTGCAGGACGAGCCCAACCAGTGCACACGCAGCGATAAATGCACAACACTCCCGTTCTGGCAGGGGTATTACAAGGTGATAAGCGAATATGTTGACAGCATAACGCTTCAGGACCTTGTTGATCAGGCAAAAAATTGCAATTGAATGGCCCTGAAAAGTGAATGTTTTATGCAAGACTGCCGAATAATAAAATAACGGTAATACTGATGTATTACCGTTATTTTTTATGCCTTATGGGCGGAATTTAGCCATTCAAAACCTATAAATCTCTGTGGTGCACAGACCTTAAAGGCTTTTTCCTGAGCTTAAAGCTTTTGTCGTGTAACCGGGGAGGCAATCAGACAAAGTCAGCGCAGGAAACGAGAAGATCAATCTTTTTCCACTGGTTTTCCTCAGCCACATCGTTGCCTTCCTCGACAGAGGCAAAACCGCATTGCGGAGAGATTGCCATGTCATCGGTAATTATGCGCTTAGCCTGCTCAAATCTCTTCTTGAGGAATTCCTTGTCCTCGAGGACAGGATTCTTGGTGGAGATAAGGCCGACAACAAAGGTCTTGCCCTTGGGGAAATCAGCCCAGGGATTAAAGAGACCGGAGCGCTCGTCATCGTACTCGACAAAGAAAACATCGTAATCAAGTCTCTTAACGCCGGAGGCGATACTGTCATAAGGACCATTCCACATTCCCTTGCCTTTGAAGTTTCCCTTGCAGAAGTGTGTTGCAATAGTCATGTCCTCGGGATGGTTTTCAAGACTCATATTAGTGACCTTAACGAACATTTCGATGACCTGTTCTCTGGTGTAGCCAAGAGACTTTACCTTCATCATAAATCTATCGTCGAT
>R21__coassemble_606_pt1 | contig 28648 bp, 24 predicted proteins | sample R21__metabat2_low_PE_019 | metagenome-assembled genome bin R21 | reverse complement strand
GATAACAGGCTGAATATAAAACCCGTAACCGTACAGCGCTTCGGCTCGGGTCACGATTCCTCGTCAGGCTCAGGCCCCAGATCCGCATCGGAGATCCGCACCCGCCTCGGCAGAGGACTGGATATTAATGACTGCGTTCCGGCAGAGGTTCTGGATATCTGCCGCCGTGAGGATGATCTGGGCCGCGGTCCCGTGCTTATGGAAAACCTTGAGCAGGCCATTCTTTCAAGACTCCGTATGCTCAGCGATGAGGATTTTGCAAAAATTCCCGATGCAGGGGAGGGGTTGTATAAACGCCTTGCGAAAGCGGCACACGAGGAAAGCGGCATTGACGCAATCCTTGCCGCAACAAAATCCAAGCGCTATGCTCTGGCACGTATCCGCCGCATGATGCTCTGCGCTGCACTGGGTATCGATTCCAATATAGCAAAATCCACGCCGCCTTACGCAAGAGTGCTTGCCGCAAATGAGCGAGGCTGTGCGCTGCTTAAGGACATCGGCGTAATGGGCAGAGTCCCAGTTATCACAAAATCCGCATCCGTAAAATCTCTTGATGAAGAGTGCAATGAAATTTTCAAGCTCTGTTCCGATGCTCGTGACCTTTATGTTTTGGGCTACACCGCCAAGGAAGAGCGCCGCGGAGGCAGTGACTGGCGCACGTCTCCCTTCATTTCAAAGGCACTATAAATCTTAATTCCCGCTTTAATCCTAAATAATGATATATGCCTAAAGCTCCTGCATAAGTTTTTATGCGGGAGCTTTAATTTCTTCTTGACAAAAATAGCGGGTTAGCGTACTCTAACCATAGTTAGCAACAACTAACCTCGGAGGACGAAGTATGACTCTTGATAAACTTCCAATAGGGAAAAAAGCAACAATAATAACAGTCGGCGGAGAGGAAAACCTCAGATGCCATCTGCTTGATATGGGACTTATACCGCATACTGAAGTTTCGATTCGCAAAACTGCCCCCTTGGGTGACCCGATTGAGCTCAGCCTGCGCGGATACACAATGACAATAAGAAAGGACGACGCGGCTCAGATCGAGGTTCGTCCGGCAGAGGAAGTGTGAAGATGAAGATAGCTCTTGTTGGCAATCAGAACTGCGGAAAGACCACACTTTTTAACCAGCTTACAGGTTCAAATCAGCACGTAGGAAACTTTCCGGGTGTTACCGTTGACCATAAATTCGGCGAGGTAATAGGCTATAAAAACTGTGAGCTTGTTGACCTGCCCGGAATTTATTCGATCCGTCCTTACTCGGGCGAGGAGATTGTAACCCGCGACTTTATAATTAACAGCAATCCTGATGCAATCATAAATATTGCCGATGCAACAAATATTGAACGCAACCTTTACCTGACGCTTCAGCTCATCGAGATGGGCAAACCCATGGTGCTTGCGCTTAATATGATGGACGAGCTTCTGGGCAACCACGGCTCGATTGATATAAGCGGAATATCCGAGCGCCTCGGAATACCCGTTGTCCCTATTTCCGCAGCCAAAAATGACGGTGTTGAAGAGCTGATGCGCGTAGTGTATGAGACCGCGGTTACGAAGCAAAAACCTAAGAAAATCGACTTCTGCAGCGCAGGAGCTGTACACCGCTGTATACATAGCGTAAGCCATGTGGTTGAGGACCATGCGGAGGCAATCGGCGTTCCCGCCCGATTTGCGGCAACGCGAGTTATTGAGGCGGATAGAGATATAACAGAGCGCCTTGCGCTCAGTGGCAACGAGCTTGAACTCATTGAGCATGCGGTGCTCGAAATGGAAACGGAAAGCGTTCTTGACCGCAACGCGGCTCTAGCCGATATGCGCTACCGCTTTATTGAAGCTGTGTGCTTGGAAACGGTAACTAAAGCAAAGGAAAGCCGTGAGCAGCAGAGAAGTATAAAAATAGATAAAATTCTCACCAATAAATACCTTGCAATCCCCACATTTATTGCGATTATGGCATTTATCTTCTGGATGACCTTCTCGGTAATCGGTCAGCGCCTCAGCGATTTGCTGGGCGAGGGGATTGATGCCTTCACCGCGGTGGTTGACAGCGCCCTTACTGCTTACGGACTCAACCCGACAGTCCACAGCCTTATCATTGACGGTGTATTCGCGGGCGTTGGCAGTATGCTCAGCTTCCTGCCTATAATTGTTGTTTTGTTTTTCTTCCTCGCAATTTTGGAGGATACGGGATATATGTCCCGCGTTGCATTTGTAATGGATAAGCTTTTAAGGCGTATCGGACTTTCGGGACGAAGCTTTGTGCCTATGCTCATCGGATTCGGCTGTTCCGTTCCGGCTATAATGGCAACAAGAACGCTGTCCTCTGAGCGCGACAGAAAGATGACTATGCTGCTTATACCATTTATGAGCTGCAGCGCAAAGATACCTATTTACGCAGTGTTTACTGCGGCATTTTTCCCGCACCACGGCGCGCTTGTGATGACCTGCCTCTATCTTGGCGGCATGCTCGTTGGTATAATTGCGGCAAAGCTTCTGAGCAAGACCCTTTTCTCGGGAAATCCCGTGCCTTTTGTAATGGAGCTTCCAAATTACCGTATGCCTTCGCTCAAGAGCGTCCTTCTTCTCATGTGGGAAAAGGCGTGGGACTTCATCCGCCGCGCATTCACAATCATTTTTGTGGCAACAATCGTAATCTGGTTCCTGCAGCACTTTGACGCTCGCCTGAATGTAGTCGACTCGAACAGCACGGAAAGCCTTCTGTCCATAATCGGAATGTGGATGGCTCCGGTGTTCGCACCGTTGGGCTTTGCGGACTGGCGCGTTGTTACAAGTCTGGTAACAGGTATCATGGCAAAAGAAGCTGTTGTCAGCACTCTTGGTGTTCTTCTTGCATCCGGAGCGGACGGACTGAGTTCCGTTCTCCAGTCAACCTTTACAATGACCTCAGCATTGAGCTTCCTGACCTTCAGCCTGCTTTATACACCCTGCGTTGCCGCAATATCCACAATAAAGCGTGAACTCAACAGCACCGTCAAAACCTGCGGCGTTGTAATCAGCCAGTGCTGTGTTGCATGGATAGCTGCATATATCGTGTACCTGATTGCGGGGGCGATTGTGTAATGGAAATAGTAATTATCGCATTGCTCGTTGTGTGGGCTGTGTTTGCCATACGCTCGATGAAAAAGCATAAAGGCTGCGGCGGCAATTGTACATGCTGTTCTTCAAGTACAAAATGTTCAAAAAAACCTCCGGTCTGATGACCGGAGGTTTTTTTACTTATTTAAGCTTCTGGGCTTTTGCGGCCTCTTCACGGGCCTTGCATATATCAGCCCACTTAGGAAGCGCGCTGAATATCTTGTCCATATCCCTCATGTGCTTGGGAATGTCGATGCCCTGAGGACATACCATGGCGCACTGACCGCAGCCGATGCACTGTCCGGGCTGCTTTTCGTCGCCGAGAGAGTCAAGACGCTGACCGATGTTAACACTTGCATAAACGCGCTGGTCGTTGTAAAGCGCGATCAGTAGGGGAATGTCAAGTCCCTTCGGGCAGCCTTCAACGCAGTAGCGGCAGCCTGTGCAGGGAATGGAGTTCTTGAGCTTTTCGGCAATGGCAAGGATAATCTCATTTTCCTCATCGGAAAGAGGCTTGCGCTCTCCGAAGGTTTTTACATTGTCAATCATCTGGTCAAGACTGCTCATGCCGCTGAGTATCATCTTGACATTGGGAAGCCTCTGAAGCCAACGGAACGCCCAAGCGGGAATGCTTTCATCGGGACGGAGAGCTTTGAGCTTTTCTTCGTCGTCGCCGAGATTTGCAAGCTTACCGCCGCGGACAGGCTCCATTACCCAGACGGGGATACCGCGCTCGGTGAAAATCTCGTACTTTGCCTTTGCGTTCTGCAGAGTCCAGTCCATATAGTTAAGCTGAATCTGGCAGAATTCCATCTTGTCGCCGGCGTAGTCGAGAAATTCCTTGATGCAGTCAACATCGCCGTGGCAGGAAAAACCGAGATGCTTTATGCGGCCGAGCTTCTTCTGCTCAACAAAGTAATCAAGAATGCCCCATTTGGAGTCCTTGTAAATCTTGATAGAGTTTTCGTTAACATTGTGGAGCAGATAAAAATCGAAGTAATCAACTCCGCACTTTTTGAGCTGTTCTTCAAATACCTCGGCAGGATTGTAGCTTTCGCTTATCTGGTGTCCGGGGAATTTGGTGGCGAGATAGAATTTGTCTCTGGGATAGCGGGCGAGGGACTTGCCGATTGCAATCTCCGACATGCTTTCGTGATAGGGGAAGGCGGTGTCGAAATAGTTGACGCCGTTTTCGATGGCGTAGTCAACCATTTTGTCGACCTGCTCCTGATCTATTTCCGAAGAGCTTCCGCCGGGAACAAGGGGCAGACGCATGGTGCCGAAACCGAGAAGAGAGAGCTTCAGCTCCTGAAAATCGTTGTATATCATAATATGTACCTCCGTAAGTTTTCTCCTGTTTTAAGTTTAGCATAAGGCATTGCTTCGGTCAATAAAAATGCGATACCCTAAGGTATCGCATTAATGAGCTATACAAGGTTGTGATAGTCGTCGCAGGGATCGATGCTGTCAGGCGGGAAGAACTCCTCAAAGGGGAATCTGATGCGGCTGAACATGGTGCAGGGGTCATCCTCAGAGGAGCCGACGCACTCCTTGTCGGGGATACAGTAGTCGTAGGCAGGGATGAGAAGCTGAGTGTCACGCTCAAGCCGGACGATTGAAAACTGTCCGAGTGTTACATACAGCTGTCTGCCGTTGCTTGAAAGGTCGAGAGCCTCGGGGAACATATCGCAGATGTTTTTGGGAATATCCCTCTGCTCGCCGCAGTATTCCGATACGGGCGATTCCACAATGTTCATATGAAGCGCGATCGGGTCAACGGCATCGACGACCGCAATGGGCATTGCGCCGAAATTGCCGGGGATGCAGCAGTCGTCGGAGCTGAACGACTTGACTTTGCCCTCGCTGCCGAAGAGCATGACACGCTTGTCGAATATGGCAAGGCCTCTTACAGTCTGGTTGGCAGGATAGGTCTCGCCGATAACATCGTAGAAGTAGGTAATGTCCACAGTGTAATAGCCCCGGTTAAGGCTCATTTCCTTAACCGAAACCTCTGTATGCAGCAGGGTAGCGGAGCGGGAGCGAACACTGAAAGCATTAGCTATGTAAGGAATAGAGCTTACAAGCGGGAAAACTCTCAGATCCTCAACGCAGTCCTTGTCACGGCAGCTGTCCATTATCTTGCGCGTATTTATGCAGACTGCCTCGCGTATGGTGTCAGAGGAACTGACAGGGCCGGGCACAACTTTGTCTGCCATAAGCACACCTCCAAATCTTATTTGAAGAAAAACTTCAATACAGTCTATGCACACCTGCGGAAATAGTGATAAATATTATTTACAGCAATAAGATTTTGGTATATAATATTTTGCCAGATGTTTTATATATGTATTACCGAACAGGAGAGCGAATCATGGACGAAAGATTTGGCTTTATACATGAAAAACTCGATATAAAAATTCTTATCCTCTTTATCCTGCGCAGACTTCCGGGCTCTGTCAGCCGCGAAACTCTGCAGGACCTTGCCCAGTGCGACGGCGGTGTGGGATACTTTGATTTTTCCGACTGCCTGAGCGAGATGACGGACAACGGACTTGTAATCGAGGATGAGGACGGCTACCGCATAAGCGAGAGAGGCGATGAGGCCTGTGGTCAGGTCGAAAGCAGCCTCCCGTATTCGGTGCGCAAAAAAGCGGAAAAGCTTCTTGCTCCCGAGGCTGAACGCCTGCGCAGACTTTCAATGCTTACGGCAAAGCACGAAACGGGGGAAAACGGATGCACCGTAACTCTTGCCATGTCTGACGGTAAGGGCGAGATAATCCGCATGGAATTTCTCTGTGCCGGCGATGAGCAGGCAAAACGCATTGAACGTAACTTTAAACACAACGCCGAGGAGATTTACGGAAAAATAATTTCCATGCTCGACGAATAATATAGCAAAGGACATAAAGATATGCAGTCATACATTCCCGAGGGCTACCAGAGCCTTCTCAGTACTTATGATACTCAAAAGGCAATCAGTCTGTTAAAGAGACTGTTTGAGGACAGATTAGGTGCGCTGCTGAACCTTTACCGTGTTTCCGCACCGCTGTTTGTAGAAGAAAAATCAGGCCTTAACGATAACCTGAACGGCTATGAGCGCCCTGTTTCCTTCGATATTCTGCGTTCTGACGCAACAGCTCAGGTAGTACAGTCTCTTGCAAAGTGGAAGCGCCTTGCACTTAAACGCTATTGCTTTTTCCCCGGCAAGGGTCTATATACGGATATGAACGCAATCCGCCGCGATGAGGATGAACTGGATAACCTCCATTCAATCTATGTTGACCAGTGGGACTGGGAAAAGGTCATTCTCCCCGAAAACCGTACTCTTGACTACCTTAAGCTGACGGTTATGGACATAGTAAAGGCGGTCTGCGATACTCAGGACACAATGCAGGCAATATACCCCCAGCTCCAGTGCCTCGGAAAGCTGGAACGCAAGGTCACCTTTGTCACCGCTCAGGAGCTTGAAGATATGTACCCCGAGCTCAGCAGCAAGGAGAGGGAAAACGCCTTTGTCAAGGAGCATAAGACTGTGTTCGTAATGGGCATAGGCGGCGCACTCAAATCCGGCAAGCCCCATGACGGCCGTGCACCCGATTATGATGACTGGGACTTAAACGGCGATATTCTGTTCTGGAACGAGCTGCTCGGCTGCGCATTTGAGCTCAGCTCCATGGGCATCCGCGTTGACCCCGAGTCCATGGACAGACAGCTTAGAATTGCCGGCTGTGATGACAGACGCGAGCTTCCGTACCATAAGATGCTCTTAGACGGTGATCTTCCTCTTACAATCGGCGGCGGCATCGGTCAGTCAAGACTTTCCATGCTGCTCCTCGGCAAAGCCCATATCGGCGAGGTTCAGGCCTCCATCTGGGATGCCGCAACGGAAAAAATGTGCGCCGATAAGGGAGTAATACTGCTGTAAGAGGTAATTTAAATGGTAGACTTTATTGAGATAATAAAAGTAATAATTCTGGGTATCGTTGAAGGTATAACCGAATGGCTGCCCATTTCAAGCACGGGCCATATGCTCCTCGTTGATGAGTTTATACATATGAACATGACCCCGGAATTTAAGGAAATGTTCTTCTATGTAATCCAGCTTGGTGCAATACTGGCGGTTGTAATTCTGTTCTGGAAAAAGATGTGGCCCTTCCAGACAAAAGACAAAGTTAAGCCATTTGTAAAGAAAAAGACCTTTGCGGTCTGGATAAAGGTCGTCATCGCATGTATACCGGGTGCCGTTGTAACCATCCTTTTTGACGATTATATCGAAGCCCATCTCCAGACACCCACAATCATTGCTCTTGCGCTTATTTTCTACGGTATTCTGTTCATCGTAATTGAAAACTGGAACAAGAGACGCACTCCCAAAACCAAGGAGCTTGAGGACATAAGCTACAAGACCGCATTCCTTATCGGTTTGTTCCAGGTTCTCTCCATAATCCCCGGCACATCCCGTTCGGGCTCCACCATTATCGGCGCTCTTATTCTGGGCGTTTCCCGTGTTGCCGCAGCTGAGTTTACATTCTTCCTTGCAGTTCCCGTAATGATAGGTATGTCGGGACTTAAGCTGATAAAATTCGGACTCAACTTCAGCTCTGCCGAGATAATAATTCTTGCAGTCGGCTGTGTCGTTGCTTTCCTCGTGTCCGTTATTGTTATCAAGTTCCTCATGAGCTATATCAAGAAAAAGGACTTCAAGCTTTTCGGCTGGTATCGTATTGTACTGGGTATCATAGTACTTGCGTACTTTTGGCTGTTTTAATTTAATATCATGGCTGAGCAAAAACGCTCAGCCGCGTGCAGGGTTAGTACATCGGTAGTACAGGGGCTTCCCAAGCCTCTGAGGCGGGTTCGACTCCCGTACCCTGCTCCAAAAAAGCACCCGAAGGGGTGCTTTTTCTTTTGACTGCCGCATACTGCTGTGTTTATCAGCTTCGCTCAATTATGGCGAGTGGGGAATGCGACAGGTTTCAAATTTTCAATCTATTAGTGCGGCAATGTAACATTCCGGAAACAAGTTTGTTTATACATAGAAACCTTATCCGTCAAAATATACTATTTGAGTATTTGCATTTCTACATATCGAACGAAAAAAATAAGCAGAATTGACGGGTTTGTTCATGAATGATATATTTAAATAGTTGAAAACCCGGTTGATGAAATATTTTCAAGGAGGAAGAAATGAAGAAATCAACTAAAGTTTTGAGTATTATCCTTGCTTTTGCAATGGCATTGAGTCTTATGGTAATGCCTGTTTCCGCAGCGAGCAGCGATAAGACCGACGGCACAAAGTATCAGACCGTATTTATCCACGGCTTGCTCGGCTTCGGTTACAATGACAACATCAGTAACCTGCTTTGTTACTGGGGCATGACCTCCGGCAACATGATCAACTACCTGAACGGCGGCGGATACAATGTTGTAAACGCATCTGTCGGCCCCTGCTCCAGCTGCTGGGACCGCTGCTGCGAGCTTTATGCACAGCTGACCGGCACCAAGACCGACTACGGCGCGGCACACTCCAATCAGGTTGCAGCTGACTATGCAAACTCTGCAAACAGCCTCAAGCACGACCGTTACGGCCGTGACTACACCGGCGGTGCAATTGTCAACAACTGGGGCCCCATCTACAAGAACGGCAAGGTTACCGGTTGGTATGACAACAAGCTCAACCTCGTAGGCCACTCCTTCGGCGGCCCGACCTCCACCATGTTCCTTCAGCTCCTCGCCAAGGGCGATGCTAACGAGATTGCATGGGGCAAGCAGCAGGCTGCAAAGAACGGCGGCGACTGGCATGACTATGTATCTCCTCTGTTCTGGGGCGATTACAACGGCCAGTACCTGATTAACTCCGTAACCTCTCTGGCAGGCGTTCTCAACGGCACTACCTTCCTCAGCACCTGCAAGGACGAGGGCGAAATCATCATGACTCTTATGACCGAGCTCGGCAACACCATTGGCCGTACCGGTTTCTCCTACATCTACGACTTCCAGCTTGAGCACTTTGGTATCACCAATGCACCCGGTGTTAACCCCAACGCAAGTGATCTCAAGGCATGGCTCAGCACCAAGCCCGTTTCAGCATTCCTCGATGGCTATGATAATGCACTTTATGACCTGTCCATTCAGGGCTGCAATGACCTGAAGCAGGGCTGGGATACATTTGATAATGTATATTACTTTGCTTATGCAGGCAACCTGACCAATAAAGAAGCTGTTACCGGCAACTATGTTCCCGATTCTTCAATGCTCGTTCTCTTCTGGCCCTTCTCCATTAAGATCGGCAGCTACGATTACAGCTACGAGCAGGTTAAGGACATCCACGGCAACTATGTAAGCAACATCACCAGAGATTGGCTTCCCAATGACGGTATGGTTAACACTATCTCCGCACGTTATCCCATTGGTGCAGCTCAGAAGCCCTACGATGCAAATAACATCGAGCGCGGCATCTGGCAGTGGAAGGATATTCGCTATGACCATATGACCTTCTGCGGCGGCCTGTTTGATCCTAACGTTGTAACTCAGCCTAAGGAAACCAGACGTTTCTACAATGAGATAATGAGCAACATCTCCAAGACCACTCCCGTTGATAAGGGCAGTGCTGCTGAAAATGCAGGCCGTTTTGTTGACGTACCCAGAAACATGTGGTGCTACAACGATGTTGAGTATGTTTACAACGCAGGCCTCATGAAGGGCGTTGACGCAACTCACTTCAAGCCCAACGCAGCTATGAGCCGCGCACAGTTTGCAACCGTTATCTACCGTATGGCAGGTTCTCCCGCATCCAAGGGCTCCGAGCCGTTCAATGACGTATCTGACAGCTACTGGGCACATGATGCAATTGCATGGGCATACAACAACGGCATCATCAAGGGATTTGATTCCAAGACCTTTGCTCCCGAAAACTGCATTACCCGTGCACAGATGGTAGCAATGCTTTACCGCTATGAAGGCTGCCCCGCTGTTAAGGGTGACCTCAGCGCTTACAAGGATGCAGCATCTGTTCCTGCATTTGCAACCGACGCACTTGTATGGGCAACCAATAAGGGCGTTATCACCGGCTTCAACGACGGCACTATCGGTGCAGGCAAGACCGCAACCCGCGGCCAGATGGCAACAATTATTGCACGTTACGACAAGCTGTAAGCTTAATTTATAAGTACAGTACCCGCACATGCGGGTACTGTATTTTTTTATGTCTGCGTATACTGATAATGCCGCAATACTAAATTGACAATATCAATTAATTGCGCTATATTTTATATGTATTATTATATGCATGGACGGAAGCCTATGGAAGAGTATATGATTGATTTACCGGGCTGGGAAGTTGTCCGCTGTATAGGAAGCGGAAGCTCCGGCAAGGTATATGAACTAAAGAAAAACGATAAATACGGTGGAGATTTTCACTCCGCGCTCAAGGTAATTTCAATACCGTCAACTCAGCAGGAGTATGACGAGATGACGAGGACGATGAGCGAGTATGCCATGCGTGCAAAGCTCAGAGATAAGGTTGAGAATATCAGCAATGAATATCGCCTTATGGGCGTTCTGAAGGGCCATCCCAATATCGTCAACTGCGAGGACACTATGATTGTCCCGCATACCGAGGATATAGGCTGGGATGTTTATATCCGCATGGAGCTTTTGACCTCGCTGCCGGATTATGTGCATGAAAACGGCCTGACCATTGCGCAGGTTATCAAAATCGGCACGGATATATGCAGTGCTCTTGAGCTATGCCGACAGAACGGAATTATCCACCGCGATATAAAGCCCCAGAATATTTTCGTCAGCAAATACGGCGATTTTAAGCTTGGTGACTTCGGCGTAGCAAAGGAAGAGAATATCCGCGGCGCGGCTGATAAGGTCGGTACATACGCATATATGGCGCCGGAGGTCTATAAGAACAAGGCCTATGACGAGAGTGTGGATATTTACTCTCTTGGTATGGTGCTCTATTGGCTCTTAAACGACCGAAGAGGCCCCTTCCTGCCGCTGAGCGGTGATCATACTTCTCAGCAGACGGCGGACGCACAGCTCAGACGATTCCGCGGCGAGGCATTGCCGGCACCTAAAAACGGCAACGCAGCGCTGAAAAAAGTTGTGCTGAAAGCATGCGCCTATAACAGGGAAGAACGCTTTACCAGCCCCACGGAGTTTAAGCAGGCGCTTAACCTTGCGGCAGCGGGTAAGCTGTATCAGGCAGCACGTGAGATTGATGACGAGGCAACCGTTCGCGAGGAAGCCCCGGTAAGGCCGCAGACAACTCAGCCGATAAGTGTTCCTAAGCAACCGGTGCAGACACATCCGAAACCGGTACCGCGCCCTGCACCTGTATATAAGCCCGCCGCACCTGTTGCGAGAGTAGAGGAAGATGAAGATGAGCACGGGCATAAAGGCGGATTAGTTGGCGTCGTGGTACTGCTTGTACTGCTTATTGCTGTCATGGTGACTGTATTGATATTCTATTTTGGAAGTCACAGCAGACCGTCCGGCGGGCATGACAACGATTCAAAGCCCTCGACAGTTCAAACCGAAAAACCGGAGGAAACCACGAAAATTTCCTCACTTATGATTAATTATCCCCAGCTTTCCATCGTTGAGGGTGATACCGAACAGCTTGTTGTTGATTTTGTACCTGATCTTGCTCCTAATGAAAAAGCTCCTGAGCTTGTCTGGAAAAGCAGCGCTGAAAATATAGTAACCGTTGATGAAGACGGCGAGGTTGAGGGCGTTAAAGCAGGCACAGCAACTATCAGAGTGTATGTCAAGGATAAAATCGAGCTCAGCGCAGAATGCCTTGTAACTGTCAAGGAACCGGTTCTGGAGCGCATTGATATTGAGTCGAGCCCTGACCGCCTTGTATACAACTACGGCGATACAATTGACCTGACGGGCCTTGTGATCCGTGCCTATTACAGCAATGATACGGTTGAAAGGATAACCGATACAGCTGCGGTTTCGGTGCAGTATGACTTTAAAACTCTCGGCCCCACAACTGTAACAGTCACTTATCAGGGCCAGAGCGCAACATTTGATGCAAGAGTAAATCTCTTCTGACATTTTTTAATAGCATAATAAATTAAAAGAACGAACGGAAAACCGTTCGTTCTTTTTGTATTTAATTATTTTTTGCCTACGGGACACTGCATACCCGTGTTGTCAATCATGTAGTCTCCGGTCAGGAGAAGCTGAGAAATAGGGACAATGGTGTATCCGTCGGCAAGCAGCGATTCAATGATACCGGGCAGAGCTTCGGGGGTGTTCTCTGCGGCATTGTGGAAGAGGATAATGCTGCCTGATTTAACATTATTCAGGACTCTTGATTTGATTTCGTCTGCGCTCAGACCCTTCCAGTCGAGACTGTCAACATCCCATTGAACGGGGGTGATACCCATTCCGTTTACTGTTTTGATAACAAGGTCGTTGTATTCACCGTAGGGGCATCTGAACAGTGTAGGGCGAACACCGGTCGCGTTCTCAATTTTGTCGTTGCAGGTGTTTATGTTCGCGGTAATTTCGTCTGCGCTGAGAGATGCAAAATGCGCATGGTCGTTTGAGTGTCCCATGACCTCGTTGCCGGCATCGTGCAGTGCTTTGACTGACTCGGGGTATTTGTCTACCCATTCGCCAACGACGAAGAATGTTGCGTGAATGTCATAGCTGTTCAGCGTGTCAATCAGTGTCTGCGTGTCCTCGTTGCCCCATGCTGCGTCGAAGGAGATAGCCACGGTTTTGTCCTCTCTCTGCACGCAGTAAATGGGAAGCTGCTTGTCGGCGGCTGAAACGCCGACAATCTTGGGGCTGTTTACCGCCCAGAACATCACTGCTATTAAGGCTACAAGCGCAACACCCGAAACAAGCCCCTTGCGGTTTTTGAGCTTAGTCAGAAATTTTTTCAATTTATTTCCCTCCAAAAGGTTTTTGTACATCCTATGCCTGTCTTGGAGAGAAAATGCAAAATCCACGGTGTATTTCACCGTGGATTTTATCCGAATATCAGCAGATATGTAACGCCGAATGCTTCGCGTATAAAGTAGTTGATTCTGACGGAAATATGCCTCGTCTGTGCGGGAACGCCTGAAAGCTCAAGACCCAGTTCGTTGCCGATGAGCTTTGCTCTGTAAATGTGGTATTCGCTGGTGCATACCGCAATAGCTGCACCATCGGGGATAAAAACAGCCGAGTTTTTAAGGTTCTCGTATGTAGAGGAGGAGTTACCCTCAACAATAATTCTGTCCTCGCTTATGCCGCCGTCAAGAAGCAGCCGCTTCATAATCTCGGCCTCGGGTACTATCTCGTCATTGCCCTGACCGCCGCTTACAATTGCAACGCAGTTCGGATTGTCGTTTAAATAATCGATTGCCGCATCACAGCGCTCTACCATTGAGAGGGAAGGCGTTTCGCCGTAAATGGCGGCACCGAGAACAATAAGATAGTCGGCGCTTTCGGAAGTGTCACCGTGTGAGCTTCTGACTATGGGAACTTCGATAATTATAAAGTACGCAATTCCAATGGCGAGAAGCAGGGCAATAAAGCGTTTGAGCTTCTTTCCGGCGCAGTTGAACAGCAAAATTACAATGCCGATGAAAATTAAAACAGTGCCGTTAAAGTCCTGTCCCGTGAACAGAAAACCGAGCATGAGTCCTGCGATTATCAGAAGAAATGCAAGCTTTTTCATTCGCTCAGCTCCTCCCAACGCGTGTACGTCTCTAAGAGCTTATCGTTAAGCTCTTCTTTCTCAGAACCGATTTCCATGAGCTTCTGATAGTCAGTGGCGTTTTCATGCTCCTGTTCTTCGAGCGCGGCTATGTTTGCCTCAAGCTTTGCAATCTCTTTTTCCAGCTTCTGAAGCTGCTTCTGAACATTGGGAGAGCTCTTTTTCTTCGGAGCTTCCTTTTTCGGGGCGGCGGATTTTGCCGCCTGAGTGAATACTGCCTGACGTGCCATATATTCCTTGAAGTCGGAATATCCGCCGCGGTAGTCGGTTATGACGCCGTTTTCAAGATACCAGATTCGGGTTGCAAACTTCTCTATGAAGTATCTGTCGTGGGAGACAAATAAGAGCGCCTCGTCATACTGCGAGACCGCATCCTCCATCCATTCGCGGCTTGCTATGTCGAGATGGTTTGTGGGCTCGTCGAGTATGAGAAAGTTGATGTCGCTTCCCATCAGCATACAAAGCCTGAGCCTGCTCTTTTCGCCGCCGGAGAGGGCCCCGACTTTCGTTAAAACATCCTCGCCTCTGAAGCCGAATGCACCAAGTCTGTCGCGGGCCTCCTGAGGCTGACAGCGGCAGTCATAGAGCATGGTGTCAACTAAGTTGCGGCTCTCGTCACTGAAGGAGATAATCTGCGGCAGATAGGCAGGATGCACCGAGGGACCCGTATAGAGATATCCGCTGTCGGGAACTTCCTTCTGCATGATCAGCTTGATAAGCGTGGATTTACCCGTGCCGTTATCGCCAATCAGCGCAATGCGCTCTTTGCCCGCAACGGCAAGCGATAGATCGGAAAAAAGCTTTTTCTCGCCGAAGCTTTTTGATAACCCCTCGCAGACAAAAACTTCGTCGCCGGAAAATTCGCGGGAGCTGAACTTTGCCGAGAGCTTTTTTGCTTCCTTGGGTCTTTCGGTCTGCTCGAGCTTGGCGATTCGCTTTTCCATTGAGAAAGCGCGCTTGTGGAGCTTGTCGTTGCCCATGAACGCCCAAAGGTGCATTTGCTCTGCGGCGCGTGTAAGCTGTTCAATCTTTGCCTGATCCTTTTCGTATTTCCTCAGCTTTTCCTCAAAGCGCTTCTGACGTTCGACCACATAGAAGCTGTAATTACCGCTGTAAAACTCGGCCTTGCCCTCGTCGATTTCGATGCAGCGCTGGGCAACCTTATCAAGGAAAAATCTGTCGTGACTTATGGCAAGAACAGTGCCCTTGAAATGGAGGAGATATTCCTCGAGCCACTCCGTTGCGCGCAGGTCAAGATGGTTGGTGGGCTCGTCGAGGAGAAGAATGTCCGTGTCCTCAAGAATGAGCCTCGCGAGGTTAACCCTTGTCCGCTCACCGCCCGAAAGCGAGTCAAACTCCTGCTCACGCATGTGCTGAGGAATGTCCAGACCGTTTGCAACACGGTTTCGGTCAACATCCATGCTGTAACCGCCGAGCCTGCTGAAATCGTCGGAGAGCCTGTCATATTCTTTTAAAAGAGCGGGGGAGGAGTCGTGCTCCATCTCCAAGGCTATTTCCTCGAGTCTGTCGCTAATGCGATACAGCTCTCGATGCGCATCTTTTAGCACATCCTCGGTGGTGTAGCCCTCGGGATATACGGGAATCTGAGAAATGAGGCCAATGCGCTTGCCGTTAGCTATGGCAACATTGCCCTCATCATAATCGATCTCGCCGACAAGAATGCGGAAGAGCGTAGTCTTACCGCAGCCGTTATGCCCGAGAATGCCGACGCGCTCTCCCTCGGCGATGTCGAAGGAAAGCCCGTCAAGTATGTTTTTACCCAGTTCAAAGGACTTTATAAGTCCGTTGACGGATATGTCTGTCATGTCTGTTTCTCCAGTAAATTATTTTGCAACAGCGGCCTGAAGCACGGTGTTTGCAACCGAGCCTGCCGCACCGAGACCGCTTCCGCCGTTTTCAACAAGAACAACAAAGGCGTAGGGGTGTTCTGCGTTGTTCAGGAAGCCTACAAACCAGCCGTGGGGAGCTTTTTCGCCGCCTTCACCCTTGGTGGTTACCTCGGCAGTACCTGTCTTTGCGCATATGTCAAGTCCGGGGAAGGTGCTCTGACCGTATTTGTAGATGACGTTGTAGTTCATCATTGATTTGACCTTGCCTGCCGTGGATGCGTTAATAAGCGGAGTCGTTTTTTCAGATACACCTAAAAGTGAGGGCTCAACAACTGTGCCATTATTAGCAACAGCTGATACTATTCTCAGCATGGAGTAGGGGCAAACAAGGTCCTCCGACTGACCAATGCCGGACCAGGCAAGAGCGGCGCTCTTGTAATCGTCCTTTACGTAGGCACCGACAGCGGAATTGATATTATCAAGCTTGTTGGAGGTTGTTATACCAAGCTTCTGTGCGTATTCGGAAATGGTATCAGCACCGAGATCAAGAGAAAGCTGAGCAAAAGCGCAGTTGCAGGAGTTCGCAAGCGCCTGCTCGATTGTCTGATTACCGTGATTGCCCGTGCATTTAATCGTAACCCCCTTGACATCAACACTGCCATAGCATTGGAAGGTGCGGGTGTTAAGGTCATCCATAGTGTCGATTGCAGCTGTAAGAGTAATCAGCTTGAATATAGAGCCGGGGACAAATGCAGCGCCGAGAGAACGGTTAATATAAACGCCCTCGGGCAGATTTTCGGGAGGATTGAGCGGGTCAATAGACGGGGAAGATACCATGCAGAGAATTTCGCCTGTCTTGTAGTTTGAAACGATGACCGTGCCGTTTCTTCCGGCCAAAGCGTTGTAAGCGACTTTGTTCAGATCCGAATCAATTGTCAGGGGAAGGGTAACATCGTCGCGCTGTTCGATACCGCTGATGAGGTTGTAGCCCGACAGCTCCTTCTGATAGCTCTGCAGAGCGCCGGTTCCCACATTGCCTGCATAGTCGCCGATAACATGGTAGCAGGCGGTTCGGGTTGCCGCATCGTCGGCGTAGTATTTGCCGCCCTGACCCATGCTTGCCAGCACAACGCCGTTGCGGTCTGTTATGTTATATGAGTATGTGGATGTGGCATAGTCGAAGTATAGTGCCCAGTCTTCGCCGTGATTAATGTATCTTGCAATGTAGATACCGAGAAGAATGATGACGCATAAAGCGATAAGTAAGGCGCTGTAAGCGCGTAAGGAAACCTTTTTCAATTAAGTTCAGCCTCCTTGCTTCTGGGTTTATTAACAGCCTCGGCAGGCTTAACAACAAAGCTCGCGCCTTTTCGCGTGTCTCCCGCTTTTATGAATGCAAGCAGCATCCAGCAAGACAGAAGGGAAGTGCCGCCGTGGGAAACAAAGGGGAAGGTTACACCCGTAAAGGGGAGAATATCAACCGAACCGAATACATTCAGAATCAGCTGAATCATGAAAATGCTTGCCGTTGCGCAGGAAGCGATTGAATAATATGAGGATCTTCCCTGATATGTGTTTCTGACAACGAAGAACGCAAGTGCGAGTATTGCAAATATTGCGAGAACGGCGATTATAAGACCTAACTCCTCACACAATACACCGAAAACGGTGTCCGCGTTTGCGGCAAAATCGTCCTTAAGCCAACCATTGCCTGCGCCCTTGCCGAAAAGACCGCCGGATGCAGCACCGGACATTGCGCGTGCCTGCTGATAACCGCCTGCGAATATGAAATCATCCTCCCAGACATGACCCCAGCTTGCAAAACGGCTTTTAATGTGGGGCATAGCGGTAAATGCGAGGAAACCTGCAAGACCCGCACCGGTTACAGCCAGTGCAACGGTCGCGATGGAGCCCGAACGCATAAAGGAAATAACGAGGAATGTGGTGAAGAATATGAGCGCAGTGCCGTAGTCGTGCATAAGCGCAAGCATCATAACGCAAACTGCGGAGAAAGCGATAAATACATAGAGGTTGCGCTTGTTGAACAGTCTGTCAAGGCTTGCTGCACCAACGTATATATACGCGACCTTGACAAACTCCGCAGGCTGAATCGAAAGACCGCCCAGCTCGATCCAAAGCTTTGCGCCGTATTTTTCCGTGCCGAGAACAAGTGTGGCGGCAAGAAGCAAAAACGCAATTACGGCAACGGGAGCCCTGAACTGCTTTGTTCTGTCGATGTCGCGAAGCCACCAGCCCATGACGAAGAAGAGGCCTACCGCGATGAAAAGCTCTATAATCTGCTTGAACATCTCACCGGGAACGGATGTTGCTATAACAGATAAGCCGAGCGTGGAGAGGAAGAATGCTATGGTTTCAACCTCAAAGCCCGTGCGGCGCATGCTTCGCATGGCGAAATAGCAGAACCATTCAAGCAGCACTAAAAGTATAAAACCGAGCGCAATTCCCGCAAGGTCACCGCTGGCTGCTGAGAGACAGTGCTCAAGAAGCATAACTGCCTGGAAAACGGTGAGGTAAAGAAGCGTTACCGCAGGATGTACTTTTTTCCACGGGCGATTGCGTCGCGCCTCAATAGCGGCGCGCTGCTGTTCGCTTATATCGCGGAAGCGCACGCTGTTTCCGGCGAGATTGATAATGTCACCGTCCTTGACAACGTGGCCGTCCGTGCGTACACGCTCGCCGTTAACCCATACACCGCCTTTGGAGAAAATGTCGTTAATGCGCCATACGCCCTTACTGTTTCGACTTAAAACAGCGTGGACACGGCTGACTGACGGGAAGGGGAGCTCAACATCGGCGTTGTGAGAACGGCCGATCAGGTTCTCCCAGTGGTTGATGAGAATAACGCCGTCATCAGTGTGGATATAACCCCATATCTCCGTCTGCTGCTTTCCACGCAGCATCGAGCGCACTGTTCGGGCAAGAACGAGCAGCGCCATGAGCGGGAGAAAATATGAGAAGATTTTCATGATAAAAGCTGTCATATAACATGCCTCGCATGTGATTATTTTAATACATGGTACATTATAACATTATTTACGGTCATTGACAAGCAAGGTCGAGTCATTTACAATGTATATGTTATGAAAAAGCAAAGTTCTGCAAAATGGATAATTATCTTCGCCGCGCTGTTTGTTGTGTTCAGCGCGGCATTCCTGCTGCTCAAAAACTTTGGCAATGCAGGAACAATTGCGGATATTTATATAGACGGAGAGCTTTATAAGCAGATCGATCTTGATGCCGTTGTGGTTGCCTATGATATGACGGTCGAGAGTGAGTACGGATATAATATCGTCCATGTTGAGCACGGCGGCATATCCGTTAAAGAAGCTGACTGCCGTGACCATATCTGCATAAATCAGGGCGTCATAAGCGATGATGCAGTGCCCATAGTCTGCCTGCCCCATCACCTTGTAATCGAAATAGAGGGGGATACGGTAGATGGCTAAAACAAAAAAGCTTTCTTTAATGGCAATCCTGACAGCCATTGCCCTCATAGTGTTTGTGATTGAGGCGCAGATACCGCCCATAGTTCCCATACCGGGTGTCAAGCTTGGCCTTGCCAATATGATAACTCTCGTAGCCATGGTAATTCTCGGCCGCAGGGAAGCGGGCGCAATCCTTGTTGTCCGCATTCTTATGGGAAGTATGTTTGCCGGCGGTGTTTCGGGCTTCCTCTTCAGCCTTGCGGGAGGAATACTCGCTTATCTTGTGATGATACTGCTTGTGGGTGTTTTCCCCGAAAAGCTGCTGTGGGTCGTGAGCATTTTCGGCGCCATTGCCCATAATATCGGCCAGCTTGCCGTTGCTGTTTGGGTAAGCGGAACTCCGTCAATAATAGTATATGGCCCTGCGCTTATGGCATCCGGTATAATAACCGGCGCGTTTACCGGAATCGGCGCGTATTATCTTGTCAAAGCCCTTGAAAAGCTGGACAAAACAGGCAAATAGAGGTATAATAATATCAATACTGAATTAGCAATAAGTACGAAAAGATGATTAGGAGGTACATGTTCTAATGAGCGAGTGTACACATGATTGCTCAACCTGCGGCGAAAACTGCAGCGAGCGCGAAGAAATGGATATGAGCGCAAAGCTCAATCCCGCATCAAGTGTTAAAAAAGTTATTGCCGTTGTAAGCGGCAAGGGCGGTGTAGGTAAGTCTCTGGTAACCAGCCTTATGGCAAGCGAAATGCAGCGTCGAGGTCATCAGGCTGCTGTTCTCGATGCAGATATAACCGGCCCCTCAATCCCCAAGGCATTCGGCGTTCACGAGCACGCAAGAGGCAACGAGGAAGCTCTGTATCCCTGCTACACCGTTAAGGGAACACAGATTATGTCCGTAAACCTCATCCTCGATAACGAAACTGACCCCGTTGTATGGCGCGGCCCTGTTATCGCAGGCGTAGTTACACAGTTCTGGAGCGATGTTATCTGGACCGATGTTGACTATATGTTTGTCGATATGCCTCCCGGAACAGGCGATGTTCCACTTACAGTGTTCCAGTCTCTGCCCGTTGACGGCATCATCATCGTAACCTCTCCTCAGGATCTGGTTTCCATGATAGTTGCAAAGGCAGTCAACATGGCAAAGCTGATGAACATTCCCGTTCTCGGCATTGTTGAGAATATGTCTTACTTCAAGTGCCCCGAGTGCGGCAAGGAACACGAGATATTCGGCGCAAGCAAGGTCGCAAAGGTTGCTGAAGAGTTCGGTATTGAGCACTATGCCCGTCTTCCCATTGACCCCGTTGTTGCAACAATGGTCGATGCAGGCGAGGTTGAAAGCGTAGATACCGCAGCTCTCAACGAGCTGGTTGATTTCATTGAGAAAGGAGAATAAACCATGATAATTGCTGTTTCTTATAAAGACGGAGAAATCTTTGAGCATTTCGGCCATGCTGAGATGTTTGCAATCTATAGAACCAACGAAGCAAATACCGAGATTATTGAAAAGGCTGTAGTCGAAGTTAAGGAGACCGGTCATCAGGCAGTTGCAGACCTTATGGACGCAAACGGTGTTGACGTTGTTATCGTCGGCAACATCGGCTCAGGCGCACGTCAGGCACTTGCCGAGTACGGTATCGTTGCTTTCGCAGGCTTCTGCGGCAATGCAGATGATGCTGCAGAGCTTATGATGCGCGGTCAGCTTCCTTACCTCACTGACGAAGGCAACTGCAGCGGCGGATGCAGCGGCTGCGGTGGCGGATGCCACGATCACGAGGGCGGCGATTGCGGCTGCGGCGGTCACGACCACGAAGGTGGCGACTGCGGCTGCGGATGCCACTAATCAGAAATTAGAATAATTAAATCTCCCATCCGTCGGATGGGAGATTTTTTGTTGTTCTTTTATTTCAAAGTAACGTCAAGCTTTACGGGGTTGTGGTCAGAGTTTTCAAAGCCCATATTTAGCGTTTCAACATTATCGAGATTTATATTCGGAGAGAGGATAAAGCCGTCAATTACATAGTACTGCGTGCCCTCGGCGTCGGATGGATTATAGGGCTGATTAAGAAGTCTGCAGGTGGGAGTGTCGAGATCGTATGCAAACTGCCAGCCGTCGTTGAGCATATCGTTATCAATCAGACCGGGTGCCCAAAGATCTGTGTGGGTGTTGGGGTATCTGTTCAGCGCACCGGGGAATTCCTGATTGAAGTCTCCGCCTGCGATAACAAAGTTACCCTTGTCGTATTCGGACTGAATGAAGTCAAGAAGCTGCTTTGTCTGCGCGATTTTGCCTTCACCATCGTCATATGCTTCGAGATGGAGATTTACTATGACAAGCTGCTTGTCGGAGTTTTCAATGGGAAGATAGCTTACCAGCATACAGCGCTTGAGGTTTGCCGTGCTGACGGGCCATGAGAAAGGACAGGGCAGGGAAATGCGCTCTGCGGAGCTTATCTCGTAAACCGTGTTGGTGAGAAGACCGCTGTTTACGCGGCCGATTGGAGGCAGGGGATAGGGAACAAAGGAGCATGAGTAGTTTTTCGCAAAACTATTATTGTAAATACCGAGCTTTTCAACCTCGTTTATGCCGTATGTGCGGCTTGAGTTTTCATCAACCTCCTGCAGCATTACAATGTCAGGCGTGTTTTCTCCGCCGTATACCGTGCTGTAAATGCCGTCAAGATAGTTCTGAACCTGTTCTTTGTCAGCGGCAGCAACGCTTTCACCGCCGTCCATGAAGAAGTCGGACTTTTCGCCCAGACCTGCATAGCCTATGTTCCAACTGAGAACAGATATTTTATCACCCGTGGATAGTGCCTTCGCATCATCCAAATTCTCCACGGGAGTGACGTCCATAACTGCATCGGGCTTAAACTCGGTTATGCTGAGCCATGCGAACAGAATGACAGCAGCAATAACAATAATCAATAGAATAATAAGTAAAGCCTTGAGAACTTTTTTCATAGTTACCACCTCAACGAAACTGTACCATAATCGAGGTATTTGTTCAAGGTTAAAGTATAAGTTTGGCATTTCCGTTAATCTGCTTTAAAATTCAGGCGTTCAATAATTTGAATTATATGAAAATTGCGAATTGTTGTGCTACTTTATTTAGTATATAATCATTATGTAATACATATATATTGGAGGTTGAGCATGAGCTACGAGAATATCAAGAGCTACGACAGCGAGCTTTTTGAAGCAATGGAAAAAGAACTTAACCGTCAGAGAGATCATATTGAACTGATTGCATCTGAGAACTTCACCAGCCGTGCAGTTATGGAAGCAATGGGAAGTCACCTGACCAACAAATACGCTGAGGGATATCCCGGCGCACGTTACTACGGCGGCTGCGAGCATGTTGACGTTGTTGAGCAGCTTGCCATCGACAGAGCAAAAGAGCTCTTCGGCGCAGAGCATGCAAATGTTCAGCCCCATTCCGGCTCACAGGCTAATGTTGCAGTATACCTCGCACTTCTCAAGCCCGGCGATACCATTCTCGGCATGGACCTCAGCCACGGCGGTCACCTGACCCACGGCTCCAAGGCATCCATCTCCGGCAAATACTTTAACTCCTGCTTCTACGGAGTTGACCCCGAAACAGAGTGCATTGACTATGAAAAGGCAATGCAGATCGCAGGGGAGTGCAAGCCCAAGATTATCATTGCAGGCGCAAGCGCATACTCAAGAATTATTGACTTTAAGAAGATGCGCGAGATCGCAGATGAAGTCGGCGCATATCTCATGGTAGATATGGCTCATATCGGCGGCCTTGTCGCAGCAGGCGTACACCCCAGCCCCGTACCTTATGCCCACGTAGTAACCAGCACAACCCATAAGACGCTGCGCGGTCCCCGCGGTGCAATTATCCTCTGCAAGGACGAGCTTAAAAAGAAGATAAACAGCGCTGTCTTCCCCGGAACTCAGGGCGGTCCTCTTGAGCATATTATCGCCGGCAAGGCAGTCTGCTTCAAGGAAGCAATGTCCGACGAATTCAAGGCATACCAGACTCAGGTTGTCAAGAACGCCGCAGTACTTGCAGATACCCTCAGCAAGGGCGGAATCCGCATCGTATCCGGCGGCACTGATAACCACCTGATGCTCGCAGATACAATGTCTCTCGGCCGCACCGGCATGGAAGTTCAGGAGCTTCTTGATATGGCACACATCACCGCAAACAAGAATGCAATTCCCTTTGATACCCAGTCCGTCAAGCTGACCAGCGGCATGCGCTTCGGCACTCCCGCAACCACCACCCGCGGCATGGGCGAAAACGAAATGGTTGAAATCGGCAATCTGATTGTTCGCATTATCAACGAAGGCGAAGCAGCAGTACCCGAAGTCAAGCAGCAGGTTATTGACCTCTGCAATCGTTTCCCTCTCTATCCCGGACTTTAAGATAATAAAGATAATAAAAAAACCACTCTCAGTTGAGAGTGGTTTTTTTATTGTATTAATTAGAGCTCTGCGATAACTTCGCACTCGAGGAGAACGTCCTTGGGCAGACGTGCAACTTCAACACAGCTTCTTGCGGGGTAGGGCTCGGTGAAGTACTGAGCATAGATGCCGTTGATGGTAGCAAAGTCGTTCATGTTCTTGATGAAAACGGTGGTCTTGACAACCTTGGAAATATCAGAACCTGCAGCTTCGAGAAGTGCAGCAATGTTTTTGAAGACCTGATGTGCCTGAGCCTCGAGACCTTCAACAACAGCGCCGGTTTCGGGAACAAAGCCGCACTGGCCGGAGGTGTATACGAGGTTGCCGACTATCTGAGCCTGAGAGTAGGGGCCGATTGCTGCGGGAGCATTGGGGGTAGAAACAATTTTCATTACTTTATCTCCTTAATCAATAGAAACTTTAAATCCGCTCTTGATGAGCTCGTTGACAACATTCTTGCCGTGCTCTTCGCCGCCGACTTCGCAGGCGATGTGAACATTGGTCTCGTTGGGATTAAGTCCTGCGCTGAGTCTGTCATGCTCTACGGAGAGAATGTTTGCGCCAAGAGAAGCAACGTTGCCGATAAGCTTGCCGAGGCTGCCGGGCTTATCCAGAAGAGTTACAGTGAACTTAAGTCTGCGATGGCGGGATACAAGACCCTGCTCGATGATAGACTGGATGAAGCTTACGTCGATGTTACCGCCGGAAAGCAGGCATACAACCTTCTTGCCCTTAACATCGACCTTGCCCTTGAGAACAGCAGCAACAGGAGTTGCGCCGGAGGGCTCAACAATCTGCTTGCAGCGCTCCATGAGCAGCAGGATTGCTTCGGAAATCTCCATGTCGTTGACGGTAACAACATCGTCAACATAGCGGTTGATGAGTTCAACGGTAATGTCGCCGGGGGATTTAACTGCGATACCGTCTGCAATGGTGGAAACGGATTCGGTGCATATGTAATCCTTTGCCTTGAAAGACTGTGCGATTGCATTTGCGCCTTCTGCCTGAACACCGATTACCTGGATTCTGGGATTGATCTGCTTTACGCATGCTGCAACACCTGCGAGCAGACCGCCGCCGCCTGCGGGGGTAATGATCATATCGACAGTGGGGAGGTCACCGAGAATCTCGAGACCCAGAGTGCCCTGACCGGCAATAACCTCGAGGTCATTGTACGGATGCAGGAAAACAGCGTTTTCGGTTTCGCAGATTTCGCAAGCGGTTTTATATGCGTCGTCGTAGCAGTCACCGGAAAGAACGACGTTTGCGCCGTAGCCTTCGGTTGCCTGTACCTTTGCGATAGGTGCGCTCTTGGGCATAACGATTGTTGCGGGGATACCGAATTTCTTTGCAGCGCAAGCAACGCCCTGAGCGTGGTTGCCTGCAGAAGAAGCGACAACGGCGTTCAGATCGCCGCGCTCAACAAGGGCAGCAATCTTATTGCTTGCGCCTCTGATTTTAAAAGAGCCGGTTTTCTGACGGTTTTCGCATTTGAGATAAATCTCTCCGCCTGTCATCTTTGAGAAGGTTGCGGAAAGATCGAGCTCCGTGTGATGGAGCGCGTCGCTGAGTCTTTCTGAAGCTAATTCGATTTCTTTGAGTTCGAGATCCATGAAAGTCACCCCTTATTAATATTTGATGCAACTAAATTCTACAACATTTTTTTCACAATTTCAAGAGGAAATGTCCATATCAGAACAACAAATTTTGAATTTGTCCACGCAGCAGGGACAACACGACGTGTAGGCAGAACAACGGCTCTTAATCGGCAGCCGTAAGCCCATTAACATAGCTTCGCATATCGTCACGTGATTTGATGTTCTTAGTTCCGTCTATGATTTTCTTTTGCTTTTCCGCATCAAGAGCGTTGAAATATAGGAATGCGTCCGCGTTCTGCATGAGTGCCATACCAAGACCTAAAGGAATGTCATTGCCGTTTTTATCGTTCATATTAACCTCCATGCTATTTGCACATAAATTCTTATTTCTGCCGATGATAGCATTTACTGAAAGCAAAAAAATATGCGGCATCAAAAATGATGCCGCATTTAAAATTCTTATCCTGCATAGGGGAGAGACTGGAATACTTCGCTTTCGGGAGCGCCGTTAATGAGCCAGCCGCCCTCTCCGTTATTCTTAGAAAGCTGGAGTTTTCCGCTTGTGCCGTCCTTGGCCTCAACGGAAACGAAGCTTTCAAAGTCCGTGCCGGTGATTCTGATTTCGGATCCGGCGGAGATTGTGCCGCCTTCAGCGAGGGCAAGGTCGGTGTTTGGGACGATGTACGTGTCGGTGCTTATCTTGTATGAGCTGCTCTTTACTGCCTTGAATTCACCGTCGGAGTATTCAAACTCTTTGGTGTAGGAGTAAGTTCCGAGTATGTTCGCAACAGTATTCAGATAAATTTTGTTTGCGGCAAAGGAGGAGACATCGCCGTAAGCGCATGCTTCTCCGTCGAAGCTGATGCTCTTTATTGTTTTGCCGTCATATTTAAGACAGTAAACGATATAGTCATCGGAAGCCATGTCACCGCCCACAAAGAGCTCAAAGTTGCCGTCGCAGTCGGAATCATGCAGAAGAGCAACGGTGATTTCCTCAAGACCTGTATCAAAATCTGCGCTGCTGCCGCCGGACTTGATATTAACTGAGCCGCCGCTTATGCTGATTTCGTCGTTATTGCTGTCGCCGTTAAGATCAAGCTCGAAAGGAAGATCATTAATAATATCTATGCCGTTGTTGCCGCCATCGGGGTCGGTAATGCTGACATTGCCGTCTGCATCAAGTGAGAGAAGATTGTTTGTGACGGTGCCGTAAGGCGTTGTGAACTGAACGAGAATGTTCGGAGTTGCCTCGAGGGCTGTCTCAACCGTAAATGCACCGCCCTCACGCAGGTCGCTGCAATAGAAGAGCTGGCTTATAAGCCCGTAGCTGTTGTTGTCGGAATTGTATTTGACAGAGTATACGCCGACATTGCTTATGCTGCCGCTTGCGGCAATCAGCAAATCTCCATCGGAATAATCGTCGCCGTCATCACCAATCAATACATAATCGTCGGCGGACTTTTCGTTGGCAAAGCTGGCGGTGATGCTGCCGGGAGCAACAGTTTTTTTGCTGTTGGGCATATATTCTTCGTTGAGATATTTCTCAATATCGGAGTAGGGAATCTTAAACTCGTGCAGCTTATCCGAAACAACGCCCTTGTTTGCGATAATAACAAGTCCGTCATTGCTGAGATACCAGTTGCCGTCTTTGACAAGCTCGGGAATAACGCTTGTAAAGCCTTCCTTATATACGCCCTCCTCAGCTGTTGTGGAGATGAGGATGTTCTCGGTGCAGAAGCTCTTTAAAGCATCGATGTCATTAAATACATCTTCGAGCTTGAGCTCTTTGCCGCTTGCCGTGTCAAAGTTGTGCGCAATAACAGTGTCCTTTTCCTCGGTGCCGAGGTATACATAGTCGCGTGTTCTGAAGCATATAATGCTGCTGTCGCCGCGGCTTACGGAAACATCGTGCGTCATTGAGAAGTCGGGGATTTCACCGCTTACGCCGCTGGTGTTCTTGGTGTAGCTTGCGCGGTTTGCCTCAGTGTTTTCTGTGAAGCTGTCGATGTAGCCGTCAAGAGCCTTGTTGATCTTGCTGCTTGCTTCCTCGTTGTTGGCGATGCTTACATCGGCCTCGGTAGCGTAAACGCCGAGAGAATCGTTGAAACGGTTAAGATCAACGGATACTTTGCCGCCGCAGTCAACCTTGCCGCCTTCATAGATAATATTGTGATCCTTTGTTACAACGATTTGTACTTTTGCCATATTCGAGAAATCGTCCTCGAAGGATGCCTCAGAAATAATGTTGAAGTTTTCGTCGTAAATGCAGATCATGTAGGGGATAACGGCGCTCTTGCTGCCTTCAGCGGCATCACCGGCAAAATCGAAGTGGTAGACTTCGCCTTTCTTGATCGTGCCGCCATCGGCGGGTGTTGCGGAGTCTGAGCCGTTTTCCGTTCCGCAGGACACAGCGTAGATGTCGTCTGCCTTAACTGTAACGAAAACGCCGCATTCACGTTCGTCATTTCCGTCGCCCTTGTGACCGCAGGCGCAGAGACAGAAAATAAGAGAAAAGACCAGTAAAACTGCCGTAAGTCTTCGCATACTGTTCCTCCTTGTCATTTAAGTAAACAAATTTTCATTCTGAGTATAACATGCAGTGAAGGATAATGCCAGCAAATTGAATAAAGTTAACAAAACTTTAAAAAGCACCGTCTTTGACGGTGCTTTAGTTTATTTTTTACCCAGCTTTGAAAACCATTTAAATGTAAGGGGCCATACTATTCCGGCAAACAGAATAACGACAAAATATCTAATGCCGTGGGCAACGGCATGACCGCCGCAGACAGCGAGCAGAGGAGCTTTCAAGGCGGCTTTGATACCGAGCGTAAGCCCCAGACCGACAGCGACCTTAAGTAGCTGAGCCCACCATACGGCATCGGTAACAAAATTGATTTTAGTTCTGTCAACGTGAAATACAAGCATAAGCCCTATTGCGCAGAACAGAATCATGTATGCGTTCTTTATGCCCTCGGCGTAATTAACCGGGTCAATGTCGGCGGGGAAATTGTAAAGCTCAATGAACAGAACAAATGCAATCGCCGTGATTATGAATAATAAAAACAGCATATATACTTGATCCGGTCTCTCGTCCATATCACGGAAAAGGGGATATACCGCAAGCATAAGAAGCAGACCTATTGCGCAAGAAACGCCTACGTCCAGCGGAGTGTGAACACCGACGTACATTCTTGAAAATGCAACAACAAGTATCAGAAAATATAAAACGAACTTGAGCAGCTTGTTCTTTGCAAATGTAGCGGGAGCGCCGAGCGTTGCGAAAGCGTTCTGCGTGTGGCCGCTGGGGAATGAATATCCCGTAGCATCAGCCCTTGCGCTTTCAACGATTGTAAAGTTCGGATCCTTGACCCAAGGACGGGGAATCCTGAACCAGAGCTTCAAAAACTGATTGATTATGGTTCCCGCAAAGCCGACAGTCATCATATAGTAGCCTAACTTTTTGCTGA
>R21__coassemble_526_pt1 | contig 31077 bp, 31 predicted proteins | sample R21__metabat2_low_PE_019 | metagenome-assembled genome bin R21 | reverse complement strand
GGGCGAAACATATTCGGACAACACATCCCTCATCATCCGCGTGGAATACGGCGAAACCTCGTTCCTGTTCACGGGCGATGCGGAATATCAGGACGAGCAGGCCGCCATCGAATCCGGCTTTGAGCTGAAAAGCACCGTGCTCAAGGTGGGACACCACGGCAGCAGCTCATCAAGCTCTTACGAATTTCTGCAGGCGGTAAAGCCCGAATACGCCGTAATCTCCGTTGCAGGTGACAACAGCTACGGTCACCCCACAAGCCGCAGCTTAAGCCAGCTTCAGGGCTTGGGTGCGAAGGTTTTGCGCACGGACATGCAGGGCGATATTCACTGCACAAGTGACGGCACAAGCGTTGAGTTTGATGTTAAGAAAAACGCCGATGCGGACACATACTCATACAGCGGCGGATATTTAAACTGATTAAAAAGCCTCAAAGCTTTCGCTTTGAGGCTTTTGCTTATAAGATCAGATTACGCCCAGAGGGATGAGAACAATCAGCAGGATTGCAACCAGAGCCCACTCGGTAATAAGGAAGGTTTTGCGTTTCTTGGGTTCCATATCGGGAACATAGTTAGATGCAAGGAAGAAGGGTACGTAAGTGGTGATGAATACGGGAATGACGCCCCACCATTTGTAGACCCAGATAAAGGAGTTGTTGCTTGTTCCTGCAAGGAAGGACTCAAACAAAGCAAACAGCAGAGCCATTTCAATCGCTCCCACCAGCTTGCAGCTTATGCCCTTCTTTGTGCCGTTGGCGGTGAAGTAACGCTTATTCTTGTCGTCGGGAAGCATCTTGTAGGAAATTATACCTGCAAGCGAGAACATCATGGAAAGCTCCCAGCAGACACCGATGAGAAGAATGAATGTTGTGGAGTCATTGCTGACCGACCACAGAGGATAGCCGAAGATTCTCGCGATGATGGCGTTGCAGATTTCATACAGCCAATGCACGCCGTAGAGTGCCAGACCTGCGGATACTACCTTGAATTCTTTTTTCTGAATCTCGGTCCAGTATACATAGAACACAACCGCAAGGATGAAAATAAAAGTCCAGTTGAAGTTTTCCGTGCTGCGGACAACTATGCTGTCAACAAGGTCCTTTGCTGCCTGCGAGCCATCGCCCCAGAATTTGAACATAATCTTACCTCCTGTTAAATTTTCTGTTTCTGGATATATTTATTATACCACCACGCAGAACATGTAGCAACATTAACCAAAATCTGTATGTTTTTGGCCTCGGTTGATAAATCTGCTTGATAATAGTATAATAATGCTTTACAACAGCAAAAACCGTTTCGGAGGCATTATAATGAACGACACTGCAATGAGAGAAAAACAAATTACAAAAACAAGTCTTATAGGAATAATCGCCAATATATTTCTTGCCGGCTTCAAGGCGCTTGTGGGCATCATTTCGGGCTCGATTGCCATTGTGCTTGACGCTGTAAACAACCTGACCGATGCGCTTTCTTCCGTAATCACGATAGCAGGCATCAAGCTCGCAAAGCGCAAGCCCGACAACGACCATCCCTTCGGTCACGGCAGAGTTGAATACTTCAGCGCAATCATCATTTCTGGCATCGTTCTGGCTGCCGGCATCATGTCGCTCATCGAGTCCGTAAAGAAAATCATCCATCCCGAAATCCCCAATTACACAGTCGCAACAATTGTGATCGTCGCCGTTGCAGTTGTGGTGAAGCTCCTCCTCGGCAAATATGTCAAGGCACAGGGCGTTAAGTTCAACTCCGACGCGCTTATAGCCTCGGGCGCTGACGCAAGCTTCGATGCAATCATCTCCGCCTCCACCCTGCTGGGTGCGGCAATCACCCTTATCTTCAAGATTTCCGTCGACGGCATAATCGGCGCAATCATCTCCGCATTCATCATCAAAGCGGGCATCGAGCTTTTCATGGAGGCAATCGGCTCCGTCATGGGCGCACGCCCCGACAGCGAGACTACCAAGGCCATCAAACAGACTGTACGCGAAATTGACGGCGTTATGGGCGCATACGATCTGGTGCTCCATGACTACGGCCCCGACAAGGCAATCGGCTCTGTACATATTGAAATCCCTGCGGACATGAGCGCCGAGCAGGTGCATAAGCTCACCAAGAAAATTCAGCTCACCGTCCTCGAGCAGTACCACATTTTCCTCACCGTCGGTATTTACGCGATTGACGAGGCACACAATCCTCAGAGAAAGCTGATCAATGCCCTTGCTCTTGACCATCCGGGAACTCTCGGCACTCACGGCATATACATTGACGATGACAGCAGGTACGCATCCTTCGACGTTCTCACCGACTTCACCGTTGCTGACAGAGAAGAGCTGAGAAAAGAAATCATCGCCGAAGTGAGCGCAAATGTACTTCCCGATTACACAATCGACGTTTCCTTTGACACCAATTACAGTGACTGACCGAATCAACACGAAGTGAGGTATACATACCATGAAAAAATTCATCTCGATTCTACTCATAGCCACGATGCTTATGCTGCTTCCCGCATGCAGCGCAAAGCCGTCTTCAGCATCTGTCGAGCCGACGGAATCAGCCGATGTGAGCCCCGATGTTATAGCCGAGGATGATTCCTCCGAGCAGTCGGCAGCCGAACAAAGCGATGCAGACAAAGCGACAATCCATGCCGCATACAAAAACGCTCTGACTGACTTATGCTCAAGCTACAGGCTCCCCGACGGTCACACTGTCGATTCTTCTGACCCGACATGCGAAACCAATTATTTTGCCATCTGCGATGTTGACGGAGACGGCGTTGAAGAGCTTATCATAGAATGGAACGCTGCTTCCATGGCAGGAAAAGAGCTCCTTGTATATCAATATGCACCCGCAACTGCCAAGTGGACCTGCGAGCTTACCGCCTTCCCGGGTGCAGTATTTTACAGCAACGGAGCAATTCTGGACGGTCTGTCCCATAATCAGGGATACGGCTACAAGCTCTGGCCATATGTCATTTTCGAATATGATGCGTCAAGCGACACATACAGCGAGGTCGGCTCTGTTGACAGTTGGGATAAGGATGTCATGCCGACAGGCTACCCCGACTCTGTTGACGCCGATAACGCCGGCACTGTCTACATGATTAATTATACCGGTTATAATTCGGACGGTTTCAATTACTCGCAGTCTGAATACAACGCTTTCTGCAACAAGCTTCTGAACAGCGCAAGCAAAATTAACCTTGATTCCAAGCCTCTGACTCCTGATAATCTCAATTTCTGATTCAAGTCTTATAACAGTGAGGAATTTATAATGAAAAAGCTTATATCACTGCTTCTCATAGCTGTAATGTCAATATCACTTCTGTGCGCCTGCGCTTCGAATGACAGCGCCTCCCAGCCCACAGATACTGCGACACCGGATGTTTCCGACTCCGAGTCTGTTGAAACAAAACTCGGCAGCTGCTCTGTAAATATTGACTACGCCAACTCTGTTACCAAGCCCGACTATTGCATAAAAGAGTCTGGCGGGGACTATGAATACACTTATCTCATCATCTCCGATGATGCAGCTTCCACGGCTGTTGCAAGCGTAGGAATCCCCTGTCAGAAGCTTGACTTCGATGATACGCTGAGCACAAACATTCTGTATCAAGATGACGAATATCTTCTTTTTGAAGTCAGCATGTATGAATGCTCCTACCTCATTTCAATGAACAAGGCAGACCTGAGCTTCAGAAATCTTCCGAACGGAAGCTTTACCGTTTGCGGCGACAAGATTATATACACAAACCTCGTTTATGCCGTTCCGGCAAACATGGACATAATCGTTTACGACTTTGGCTTGAACAAGCTCAGCACTCTGGTCAGCAGCGAGCTCGTTGCCCTTACAGGCTGTGACAGCAGCGCCTACTACTATGCCGTTGTATCCGCTGATTTTGATACCACAGGCTCCGGCAATTATCAGGTTGTTAAGTACAGCGTCTCTTCAAATCAGACCGAGACAGTGGCTTCCGGCACCGGCTCCTTTGACGATGTAATGTCCGATTTCAGCAATTTCTGCAACACCTGAATACACAACAGATTCATGCCCTTTAATCCTGAATGATTAAAGGGCATTTATATTCTGAAAAGCAAATCAGCCGGTGCAAAAGCACCGGCTGATTTATTCATTTATTTATATCTCAGTACTCAACGTGCAGGAGCTCTTTCTCTCTGCCGCCGAGGATTTTGCTTACGCTCTCCAGCTTTGTGTTCTCTTCAGGTCTTACATAATCGACATCAAAGGTACCGACGGATTTGTCGGGCTTTGCGAACACGCAGGCTTCGGGCTGACCGCCGCCGCCGGGGCAGCCGTTGGGGCAGGCCATGACCTCGATGAAGTCGCAGCTTTCCTCGCCATTTGCTATCTTCTCGAGCAGCTTGTCGGCGTTTGCAAGGCCGTTGACTGCGCAGACCTTGAGTCCATTTACATTGGAAACGACCTCAACAGCTTCCTTTGCACAGCCAAGCTTGCAGATGCGGCACTTGATGCACTTATCGGTGTCGATAACGTGTGCTTCCTTGACCTTGCCCGTGATTGCACCCACGGGGCAGCGTCTTGCGCACTTGGTGCAGCCGATGCACTTGTCGGGGTTAATTCTCAGAGCGAGAGGAGTTGCGCACTTATTACCGACTACCTGAGCGAAGAAGTTATCGCAGGGAGTGTCGGGCAGTGCGGAGAAGGTCATGCCGTGCTCGCGAATCATTGCGGCAAGCTCAACCGTTGTAAGAACAACATCAACAAGCTTCTTGCCGTCCTTGACGAGCTGGGGACGCTGAGCCTCCATCTTGGCTGCGGTGCAGGACATAACCGCAACAGAGCAGATATCCTCGCCCTTGAACTTCTGCTGAACAAGAGCAGCGCAGATTTCCATGGGAGAGCCTGCGGTCACGAGGTTTTTAACCAGCTCGGGGTGCTCGCACTCAACATGCTTTACCCATGCCGGGCAGTAGGAGCTGAGAACAAGAGCTTTCTTGTCGGCCTTCTTGCGTGCCTTGAACTCATCAGCCTCTTCAATGACAGTCTGATATGCGCTCTGAGCTGCATCGAAAACATAGTCAACGCCTAAAAGTCTGAGGGCGGAAACTATCTTGCCCATGATGGGCTGGGTTGCGGGAATTCCGAATTCCTCGGCAAGACCCACGCGGACAGCGGGTGCAATCTGAACTGCAACCTTCTTGCCTTCGTCATGGATTGCCTTCCAGACTTCGGAGACATTGTTCTTGATGGTGATTGCGCCGGTGGGGCATATGGCCGCGCACTGGCCGCAGCCGACACAGTTGGTCTCGGCGAGCTTCATACCCTCGAAGCCGCAGGAGACAAATGCCTCGTCGCCGCGGTTTACGAACTCGATTGCCTTGACATTCTGAATTTCGCTGCAGACTCTTACGCACTTGCCGCAGAGGATGCACTTAGAGGGGTCACGGACGATTGAGTAAGAGGAATTGTCAACAGGTTCCTTGCAGTAGCCGTCCTTGACGCTCTGCTCAACGCCGTAGCGCTTTGCGTATTCCTGAAGCTTGCAGTTGCCTGACTTTGCGCAGGTGGTGCATTCCGAGCGGTGGGAATCGAGCAGAAGCTCAATAACGCCGCGGCGGAACTCGCGAAGCTTTGCGGTGTTTGTCTTTACGACCATGCCGTCCTTGGGGACCATTGTGCATGCCGCTTCAACGCCGCCGCGCTCGTTCTCTACAACACAGAGGCGGCAGCCGCCGTAAGTGGAGAGAGATTCGCAGTAGCAGAGATTGGGGATGTTAATACCGTTTGCGAGAGCAACCTCGAGGACGTTGCGGGCATTTTCATATTCGCATTTAATGCCGTCAATAATCATGTAGCTCATGTTCATACCTCCTCGATGATTGCTTCGGTGGGACAGCCGTCGACACAGGTGCGGCATCTTGTGCACTTAGTCAGGTCGATGCTGTGAACCTTCATCAGCTTGCCGTTGATTGCATCGGCGGGACAGTTGTGAGCGCACTTTGTGCAGCCGATACACTTCTCGGGATCGATCTTAATCTCGAACAGATTCTTACATACCTTGGCCGGGCACTTCTTATCCACAACGTGGGCGATGTACTCGTCCTTGAAGTATTTGAGAGTGCTCATTACGGGGTTGGTTGCGGTCTTGCCCAGGCCGCAGAGGGAGCAGGTCTTGACCAGCTTTGCAAGTCTTTCAAGCTCGTCAATATCCTCCAAAGTGCCTTCGCCCTCGGTGATGCGCTCGAGTATGCCCAGCATCTTGGGAATACCCTTACGGCAGGTGGTGCACTTGCCGCAGGATTCTTTTCTGGTGAAGCTCATGAAGAAGCGCGCTATCTCGACCATGCAGGTATCGTCGCTCATGACGACAAGTCCGCCGGAGCCGATGATTGCGCCGATTTTCTTGGTGGAGTCAAAGTCCAGAGGCAGGTCGAGCTGTTCCTCTGTGAGGCAGCCGCCTGAGGGGCCGCCTATCTGAACGGCCTTGAACTTGCCGCTCTTTACGCCGCCGCCGATATCGAAGATTATTTCGCGCAGGGTCGTGCCCATGGGGACTTCGATAAGGCCGGTGTGTCTGATATTGCCGGCAAGGGAGAATGCCTTGGTACCGGAGTTGTTCTCGGTGCCGATGGATTTATACCATTTTGCGCCCTTGTTGATGATAGCGGGAACGTTTGCGAAGGTCTCAACATTGTTCAGGGATGTGGGGGCGTCGAACAGACCCTTGTCAACACTTCTGGGGGGCTTGGTTCTGGGAGTTCCGCGATGGCCCTCGATGGAGGTCTGCATAGCTGAGCCCTCGCCGCAGACGAATGCGCCTGCGCCGCGGCTGATATTCAGGTGGAAGCTCTTGTCCGAGCCCAGAATATTGTCGCCGAGAATGCCGTAGCTTTCTGCGTCGATGATAGCCTTGGTAAGACGTTCAACCGCTCGGGGATACTCAGCGCGGACATAGATGTAGCCCTCGTCGGAGCCGGTTGCGATTGCGGCGATTATCATACCCTCAATCATCTTGTGGGGAATACCCTCCATGATGGAGCAGTCCATGAATGCGCCGGGGTCGCCCTCGTCACCGTTGCAGACAACATACTTTACGGGAGCGTCCTTATGAGCTGCAACCTGTGCCCACTTCTTGCCGGTGGGGAAGCCTGCGCCGCCGCGTCCGCGAAGACCGGATTCGGTGACCTCGTCAACGATCTCTTCGGGGCTCATTTCAAACAGAGCCTTTTCCAGTGCGGTGTAGCCGCCGACCGCAATATACTCGTCGATGCTCTCAACGCTTATGTCGCCGCAGTTTTCAAGCGCAATGTGCATCTGATGGCTGTAGAAAGGAATCTCTTCCTGAGTCTTGTAAACCTTTTCGTCCTCTTCAAAGAGCAGACGCTCGACAACATTGCCGTTTACAACGGTCTCGGCAACGATTTCTTCGCAGTCATCGGGAGTAACGTGGCAGTAGAGCCAGCCTTCGGGCTCGATCTTAACCAGAGGTCCTATCTGGCAAAGGCCGAGACAGCCGCTCTTCTTAAGACCTGCGTCGCCTGCGTGGTCAACATGGTCCTGAAGCTCAACCTCTGCCATGATGCCCTTTTCCTCGATAACTTCCTTGAGCTTTGCATAAACCTCAAGTGAGCCGCTGGCCACACAGCCCGAGCCTGCGCAGACGAGAATTTTTCTCTTCTGTGCTTCAAACTCTTTTGCAAGCTCCTTGCGAAGGGAGATAAGTTCTTTTCTTGAATTAAGCTTCTTCATCTTTTTCAGCCTCCCTTAACTCAGCGATAAGCTCACGTGCCTTTTTGGGGGTCATCTGAGCATGGACAACTCCGTTGACGGTGCATACGGGAGCAAGACCGCAGGCGCCGAGGCATGCGACACGCTCGATGGTGAACAGTCCGTCAGCGGACATATTGTCCTCGGCGGTCATACCGATTGCATCGTAAAGTGCCTGCTGTATATCGGCAGACTTCTTGACGTGGCAGGCGGTGCCGTCGCAGACGCGGATTATGTACTTGCCCTTTTCGGTAAGGGAGAAGTTTTCGTAGAAGGTCGCAACACCTGCAAGGGATGCGGCGGTCATATGAAGCTTTCCGCCCACATAGTTGAGTGCTTCCTTGGGCAGGTAGCGGTACTCGCCCTGAATGTCCTGCATGATTGCGATAATCATGTTCTGCTTGTAATCGTATTTTTCGAGTATGGAGTCAATCAAGCCGTAATTAATCTCTGTCATATTACTGCTCCTCCTTAACTTCGTTTGCCACAAGGCGCTTAACCATGGTGATTGCGCCTACGGGGCAGTGGTCTGCGCACTTTTCGCAGCCGACGCACATATCCTTGTCGGTCAGCTCTGCGTAAGTGTTTATATCGCCTCTGAATCTGGGCTCGGAAATCTTCAGCACGTACATGGGGCAGATTGTGACGCAGGCGCTGCATCCGTTGCAGAGCTGAGCGTCAACATGGGGAATGGGCCATTCGTCATGCTCTTTCTTGTCAACCGCGCCGCCCGAGCGGACTGCCGCCTGAGTGCAGAGGTTGAGGCAAAGTCCGCAGGATACGCACTTTTCGGGGTCAATCTTATGTACCTCGTGCATTTCGCCGCTGATTGCCTGAGTGGGGCACGCGGTCACGCAGGCATCGCAGCCTGTGCACACGGTCTCGTTAATTCTGTATGCCATATCGTATCCCCCTCCTTATGCTTTCTTGAGCAGACGCTTCCAGACGGGAGCATTTGCCTTGGGTGCTTCTTCGGCCTCGTCGGCGGATTCGGGCTTTACAAACATCGCCTTTATCTTTTCGACAGGTGATTTCTTTGCGTTCCTGTAGGATTCGCCGAGAGCTGCGGGAACATAAGTCTTCTTTGCCTTTACGCCCAGCTTTTCGTTGAGTTCTCTCTCTGCCGCAAGACCGTTTTTGCCTGCTTCAACATACTTTGCCAGGCTCATGTCCATGCCGAGAGCATAGCGCAGTTCCTTTGTATGCACGAAGTGAGGAAGCTTGTCGGTAAGCTCCTCGGGCAGAAGTGCAAGTGCCTTGAACACGGGAGTGCTCAGAGGAAGCACGGCCTTTATTGCCGCTGCGGCAATGCCATCGGGATTTGAGAACACAACTCCGGGAATATCCGCAACGGATACAAGGCGGCACTGACCTGAGGATGCAGCCGCCTCCTGCAGATTGTCTGCAAAGTCGGTCAGGGCTTTCTTTGTGCTTGCGCCCTTGCCGTTTACCTCAACGCCCATGCAGCTGTCAACAGCTATAAGCTCGAGGGGCTTGGTGACATATGCACAGCCGCCGCCGTATTTTTCATCGAGAAGAACGCTGCCTTCTGCAAGCTCGTCGCCTGCCTCTTCACGGTAGGTGATGTGCTCCAGCATCTCGGAGATATTGGTGGTGATGCCGTAGCAAAGCTCGCTCTTAAATACGCCTGCTTCTCTTGCCTCCATTGCCCATGCAATGGTGTTTGCGGTGGAAACAGCGTCAAGGCCGTACTCGTACATTTCGTAGTTCCACTTGTTGATAAGCTGAACATCGGAGTTCAGGATATTGCTGCCCATGAGCGCCATGACATCGAGCTCGGGGCCGCGAACCAGCTTATCGCCCAGCATGACGCTGCGCTCGCAGCGGATGGGGCAGTATGTGCAGCCGCGGTTGACTACATTGCACTTATCCGCAAAGGTCTCGCCGGAAATCTTTGCGATATCCTCGAACTGACCCTTCTTGTAGTTCGCCGTGGGAAGCAGACCCTTTTCGTTCAGATATTCGGCAAAGCCGGCAGTGCCCTGCTTGGGGAGAAGCTCGCCTGTTACGGGATGGCTGCGCAGAATTGCGGTCCACTCCTTGTTCACTTCTCTTGCCTTTTCCATATCGGAAACCGCGATTTCGCTGTTGCCTGCGGCAACAATGCCCTTGAGGTTTTTGAATCCGAAAACGCCGCCGATGTCGCAATGCTCAGCCTCGCGCTCGCCGCTGAATACGCTTGCGTACTTTACGAGGTTTTCACCTGCGGGACCGATCGCCAGCATGCCGCACTTAACGCGGCAACCGCGCTTTTCGTCCATAACGTACTGCATTTCCTCCTGTGCCTCGGCAGTCTTGAGACCCCAGACGGTTTTTGCCTTGTTAAACTCAAACTTGCCGCCCTGAATTTCAAGCCACATAGGCTCTTTGCACTTGCCGCGGATAATAAGCGCGTCATAGCCCGCCTTCTTGAGGTAGTAGCCGAATTCGCCGCCGCAGCTTGCGTATGTAACTGCGCCTGTTGCGGGAGACAGTGCGGAAACGTTGAAGTGGTTTGAGCACGGTGCTCCGGTACCTGTGAGAGGTCCGGTTGTTATTACAATCAGATTCTCCTCGGACAGGGCGCTTTCACCGCCTTTTAGGCAGTCGGACATGATTTTGGATGCCATCGCTCTGCCGCCGATATAGAGCTCGCGGTCTTCGTCGGACCAGGGATAGTCCTTGACCTCCTGCGTGCTCAGATCAAGCATCACGACTTTATCCATGTAGCCTGAATAATTTGACATAAAACACCCCTCGTTTTTTGTATTTAAATTTCCTTTTTACTTTATATACATATATACAATTATGCGAGAATAATTGTAGTCCTTATTATCAAGGCAGTCAATAGACAAGTTCTGAAAAACTGACAAGTTTTTGACAAACGTCGAATAAAGCCGTCTTGGGACATGCGCATCACTCCGACACATAAACAAAAAAGGACAGATTGTTTAATCTGTCCTTTCCATCTGCCAAAGAACTGTAAATGAATGCATAGATAACAACGGGTTTGGGGAGCTCGAGGGGGCGGCAGCCCGCCTCGAATTGGATAAATAGCCATCAAAGTGCCTGATAAATCAGGCACTTTGACGAGCGGAGCGAGGTTTTTCGTGAAATGTAACTTCACAAAAAACGTGGCGTTTGTGAAGCGTGCAAAAAAGTCCGGAAGGACTTTCTTGACACGCTGAAAGGGCAGATTGTTCAATCTGCCCTTTTCTTTTCAAATAAGGCTTCTTATGATTTTATCCACAACCTCGAAGCATATTGCAGAAACTCTCCCGAGCTCCGTCGTGAACTCCGCGCTGCCGCCCGTAAGGCTGTCGGAAACAGCCTTTATAAGAAGGCAGGGTACATTGCTCCGGGTGCAGGTAAGCACGATTCCCGCCGCCTCCATCTCGCATATATCCGCGCCGTATTTGCTGTGAAGCTCCTGCTTGTCTTCTGCAGCACCCACGAACTTGTCCGCCGATGCGCACACAACTTTTTTAAGAGCGGGATTTATCTCAAGCGCTTTTTTAAGCAGCTCCTCGTCCGCGGGAACATAGGCCGAGGGCTGGTCGGGATACTGCCCGCGGGGAAGATCAATCCAGCTTGAAACATCGAAGTCATAGTGAATGACCTTTTCAACAACGCAGAGCTCCGCCGTCTTCATCTCTTCGGTAAGGGCGCCCACAACGCCGAAGTTTACTATCATGTCAACACCGAACTCGGAGATAAGGTACTGAGTCCCCGCGGCGGCGGCAATTTCGCCCGCTCCCGAGTCCAGAACATACATGACAAAGTCCGCGTTTTCATATGTATGAACTGCGTAGCCGTGCTTCTTCACGGTTTCTTTCGGCTCCCCGTATTTTGAGAGCACCGCATCGACCTCAACAGCAACAACTATGCCGATTTTCTTTTTGCCCATGGGCCACCTCCGGTATTTTTTATTAATTATAACAAAGCCCGGTTTTTATTTCAACAGCTCAGACTCCGCGTAAAATTTATTTTATACAAATCGTTCAGTTTGTATATTCATTCAAAAAATAATGCTGATAACAGAATTTTCATGCCGAAACCGCATAAGGAGAATTGCTGATTTTTTGACTTTTAAGGCAAATTGTTTCGGTTGTTTTTTAACAATTTTATTGAAATGCCTACATTTATATGGTATAGTTAAGCCAGCTTTAATTAGTTAAAAATACTTCAAAGTGCATAAAAATGAGGTCTCAGACCCGGGGGCGCACTTTGATGCCAAAACATGAAAGGAATGATGTAATGAGCAAGTATTCCGGATACATGGATAAAGTTGCCAAGTTTGACCTGAGCACCGGTAAGCTTGAGACCTATCCGTGGAGCGACAAAAACAAAGAACTGTATATCGGCGGCAAAATGATGGCTGCCAAGATTCTGTATGACAATCTTTCCGGCAAGGAAGAGGCATTCTCCGAGGAGAACATGATTGTCATCACCACCGGTCCCCTCACCGGCACCGGCGCACCCAGCTCCGCAAGATTTGATGTTGCCGCAATCTCTCCCGAAACCGGCGCTGTCGAATTCTGCAACTGCGGCGGCAACTTCGGTTACTACCTCAAGAAGGCAGGCTACGATGCACTCATCCTCACCGGTAAGTGCTCTGAGCATTCCTGGCTTGATATTTACAACGACAGCTTCGTTCTCCACAACGCCGACATGGAAGGAATCTGGGGTCAGCGCGTTGTTGAGGCTCAGGCTGCAGTCCGCGAAATTCTCGACAGAGATTACGGCTGCCGTGTAAAGTGCGGTATCGTCACCATCGGCACCGCAGGCGAAGAGCTCCGTCCCTATGCTGATATTTTCAGCCAGGAGCGCGCAACCGGCAAGGGCGGCATCGGCGCAGTATTCGGCTGGAAAAACCTGAAGGCAATCGCCGTTGCAGGCAACCACCGTCCCACCGTCAAGAATCAGGAAAAGCTGACCGCATGGAACAAGAAGTGGATTGACGCAACCAGAAGCCACGCACTCACCGCAAAGCAGCTTCCCAAGCTGGGCGTTACCGAAATGCGCGCAGACGCAGGCGAGCTGAACACCCTTTCTCAGGGCTGCCTGTCCTGCCCCATCAAGTGCGGCTTTGCCGATGTTAAGGCATGCGGCGAGGTTGACGCTGAGCGCGAGCAGTTCGGTCTCCTCGGCGGCGACGTTCTCGCAAAGGATCTCGACAAGATGCTCGTAAAGATGGACGCATCCGATAAGCTCAAGACCGAGTTTGCATTCATGATGCAGAATGTTCTGGAAAGCATTTCCGCAACCGGTCAGTGCACCTTCACCGGTCTCACCGCTCTGCCTGCAGAGAGCAGCATCGAGGGCGCAGTCGGCAAGTGCATGAACAAGCTGGCTCCCTTTATCAGCTTCATTAACAAGCACCCCGGAATTATGTTCTTCCCGCTTTCCGCCTTCTATCACGACCGTGAGATGAAGTACGCAGTCGGCATGAAGATGAACCTCGGCAAATACATGCGCTGCGGCGAGCGCGGCTATACCCTCGAGAAGTACATGAAAGCACTCTTCTGTGACGGCGAACTCTGCCAGTGCCTCGCTGACGAGGGCAACAAGGAAGCTCTCGAAAAGCTGCTGAAGGCTTACTATGCAATCCGCAGCTGGTCCAAGGAAGGTGTCCCCACCGAAGCAACTCTCAAGAAGCTCGGTATCAAAAAGGGCTCCAATTAATTAACAGGGAGGATTATTATGGCTTATAAAGTTACAGATAAATGTGATGGCTGCGATGAATGCGCCCAGATCTGCCCCGTTGGCGCATCCTCAGGCCCCATGAAAGAGAAACACGAGATCGACCCCAACCGCTGCATCGACTGCGGTGCTTGCGCAAATGTCTGCGAGTATGAGGCTCTTCTCGACGAAAACGGTGTCCGCTGCAAGTACACCCCCAAAGAACAGTGGAAGAAGCCCGTCGTAGATACCAAGCTGTGCAACGGCTGCGGCATCTGCGCAGAGGAATGCCCCGCATACTGCCTGAGCATTGAAGACGGCGTTTCCGTTCTGACCGACACCGAGCTGTGCCATGGCTGCGGCATGTGCGAAAGACACTGCCCCGTCAAGGCAATTACAATGAAATAACTTTAACAAAGAAAATAGCATTTTTGAATTGCATTTTTCGAAAGATGTGTTAAAATGCACTTGTTAGATTATGTCTGACTAAATATATAGGAGGTACATACTATGGCATTTGTTATTGGCGCTGATTGCGTTTCTTGCGGCACTTGCAAGGAGAACTGCCCTGCAGAGGCTGTTGCAGAGGTCGAAGGCAAGTTCGTTATCGATCCTGAGAAGTGCGTTTCCTGCGGTACCTGCGCAGAGAACTGCCCTGTTAAGACCATCAAAAACGACGAGGAATAATTTTTCCTTTCAAAGAGTAAAAAGCGATGCGCGCTGCGCATCGCTTTTCTCTTGCTGATTTCGAGGTGTTTTTATGAAAAACAAATCCCGTAATATCATCGACCTTATTCTCAATCTTGCCATTGTCCTGTCCACGGTCTGGGCAATCGGGCTGTACTATATCTCAGGCCCCGATGCGCTGGGCAGCGTAGGCAGCGGCTGTCTTAAATATTTCACAACCGATTCCAACATACTTGTCGCGCTGGCGGCTCTTCTGATGATGATATTCAACATCGCAAGACTCGTTAAGCCCGATACAGTCATTCCCAAGTGGATTTCGGTGCTTAAATACGCGGGCACCTCCGCAGTCACGCTGACACTTCTTACCGTCGTATTTTTCCTCGGCCCCTCAGTGGCAATAAGAAACGGCTTCATGAGCTATTTTCTTATGTTCCGGGGAAACACCTTTGCCCTGCACTTCTCAACTCCCGTGCTCGCAATCGTTTCCCTCGTCTGCTTTGAAAAGGACAACGCCTTTAATCTGGGTGACTGCCTTGCCGCGTGTCTGCCCTCTTACATATACTCCGTCGTGTATTTCATGATGGTTGTCTGTCTTAAAGTCTGGACCGACTGGTACGGCTTTACCTTCGGAGGAAAGCTCTTCATGATTCCCCTTGCCCTTATAGTCTCGTATCTCGTTACATTTGGAATCTCCGCAGCACTCCGACGGCTGAGAAAAGTTTAAAAAAAGCCTGCAATGCCGAAGCATTGCAGGTCTTTTTATTTAACAGCTAAGATAACCGCAATAAGAAGACAAATCTGGGCGCAGGAGTTAATTATCTCCGCTGTCCAGTTTTTCTTTGCGGAATAGCGCTCGAATCTTTTTTTCTTATACCATACCATGGCGCCCATAAGGCAAAACCAGAGGATGAAGAATATAAGCTGCGGCATGCCTGTTACGGCAGCAAGAAGATTTGCGAAATTGATCTTTCCGAGATTGCAGATGATGCCCAGCAGCATAATGAGCCAGCCGCCCGACTGCATGGGAAGGAAGCACTTATTGAGCCATTTTATATCCTTTTTCTTCGTGCCGAGAATAAGCTTCCACAGCACCTTGAACACGCCTGCAAGCAGACTTATGATTGCGCCGATTAAAAAGAGCTTGCTGTTAAAGCCTGCGCTTATCATGATAATGGCTATGCCGAAAGCCAGAACGGGAATGAAATCTACAAGCGCAAGAGCAAGGGTGAATTCTTCCATGTCAATTCTCCTTAGAACATTTAATAAACAGTATATTATAAATTGACTAAAAAAGCAATTCATGTTAGATTTAATCCATTAAATCTAATCAGAGGATTCTGCTATGAATAAGAAAGAATTAAAACTGAGCCGCATACAGCTTTTCCGCGATGCGGCGAATTTCAAGCCCACGGAGAGAATTCCCCATTTCTCCGCCGCAGTTACATGGAAGGTCTTTGACGCAGGCCACACTCTTGACGAGGCAATGACCAACTTCACCGTCATGGAAGAATGTGTGCGCCATTTTCTCGACACCTACCCCGTTGACGCAATTTTAGACACAGGCATCCGCAACCAGTTCAACGTGACCGAGGCCTTCGGCGAGGGCGGTTATTATTACTATACTCCCGACATGGTGGGTATCCATGACCACGCCCACTGCACCGTGGACACCCTCATGGAGTATCTTGAAAACCCGGAAAAATATATATGGGAAAAGATCCTTCCCAACAAATACGGCGAAAGCTGGGCAAAGAAAACCAAGGACGTATGGAAGCGCACCTTTAAGGAATACATGGCCTACACCAAATTCATTATCCATATTTCCTCCGTTACGGGCAAGGAATACGGCATCCCCGGTCTTGCACCAAACAACCCCATGAAGGGCGCGATCCAGTTCGGCATTGAAGAGCTGGAGGCAAATCTTCTGGGCATAAAGCAGCTTTCGATCGCCATGCGCAGGAATGCCGACCTCATCGAGGAATTCTGCCGCAAATGGGACGAACAGCATATCGACCCCATTATCGAAGAAACCAGAAACGGAGACGGTCCCAACTATAAATACTGCTTTGACGCATCTATTGTTATGCTTGCGCAGAACATTCTCGGCCCCAAGCAGTTTGACCGTTTCTATTGGCCCAGCCTTAAAAGACTTCTTGATGCCTACGCCGAAAAGGGCATGAATGTCCGTATTTTCGCCGAGGGCAGCATTATCCGTTATGCGGACTATTTCAAGGATTATCCCAAGGGCACCATCACCCTGCATCTTGAGCAGGATGACCCCTTTGAGATTCGCGAAAAGCTTCCCAATGTCGCAATCATGGGCGGCATGACCACCGATATGCTGGCAAACGCCACTCCCGAAGAGTGCGTTGCCTATGCAAAAAAGCTCTGCGATGAGTTGGGCAGGGACGGCGGCTTCATTTTCAGCGAGAACAAAATGCTGTCTTACCGCAACGATGCGAAGGCCGAAAACATGGCGGCTGTCTGCAACTTCATAAACGACTACAGAATGGAGGGCAAAAACGATGGAGAATAAATACACATCCTATCCCGAGGGCTACAACAGGCTTATGAAAGATATAATCCCGTTTTACATGCGCCCCATGAAAGATAAGCTGATGCATCTTTTGCTTACAATACTCACTGACGGCTGATACCCCGGAGGACTATTATGGATTACAACGAAATTACAACAGCAATGCAGGAGCTGGATGAGGACTGCCTTCTTGAGCTTATGAACGGCGTTATCAGCGACGGCGGAAGCGCGCTGGATGCTCTCAACGCCTGTCAGGCAGGCATGGAAGAGGTCGGCAGACTCTTTGAGGAAGGCGAATATTTTGTCGGCGACCTTATCTATGCCGGCGAGATCATGACTCAGGCAATCGAAATAATTAAGCCCGCACTTTCCTCGGGGGATGGCGGCGACATGGGAAAAATCATCCTCTGCACCGTAAAGGATGACCTTCACGACATCGGCAAAAACATAGTTAAAACCCTGCTCGAGGCAGGTGGATTTGAAGTTGTTGACCTCGGCGTTGACACCGCACCAGAAAAGATCGTTGAGACCGCGAAGTCCGAAGGCATTAAAATAATCGCCCTCAGCGGAGTTCTCACTCTCGCTCTCGATTCCATGAAGGAAACCGTTGAAGCCTTCGAGGCCGCGGGCATGAGAAATGATGTTAAAATCATTGTCGGCGGCGCTCCCGTAAACGAAAACGCATTCAAAAACATTGCCGCCGATGCATGGACAAGCAGTCCTCAGAAGACTGTTTCCATCTGCAGCGAATGGGCAAAGGAGGCTTAAGCATGGGAAAGTGCATTCTTCTTGACGGCTCTGCAGGAACCGCGCTCTGGGCAATGGCTGATGCCGCCGGAGTTAAGAAAGACCCCGTATGGAAATTCAACATCGAGCATCCCGAGTTCGTTTCGGAGCTCCACCGCCGCTATATCGAAGCAGGCTGTGATATGATTCAGGCAAACACCTTTGATGCAAACCGCCACTCCGTTCAGCGTTCCTCCGATTACAGCGTTTCGGAGGTCATCACCGCGGCTGTAAAGCTGGCAAAACAGGCAGCCGAGGGAACGGGCGTAAAGGTTTATACTCCCTTTGGCCCTCTTTCCCAGCTTCTTGAGCCCTATGGCAAGCTGAGCAAAGCCGAGACCGACGAGATTTACGCCGAAATGGCAGAGGCCGCCGTAAAGGCAGGCGCGGACTGCATCATGCTGGAAACCTTTATGGATGTGGAGATGATGCGCATTGCAGCAACAGCCGCCAAGCGCTTTGACATCCCCGTTATCTGCTCAATGACCTTCGCAAAGCGCCGCCGCACCATGATGGGCGACTCGGTGCAGAAAATCGTGGATACCCTTAGCCCCATCGGCATTGACGGCATCGGCATGAACTGCTCCTTCGGTCCTGTGGAGGCTCTTGAGGTCATAAAGGAATACCGCGAAAAGACCTCTCTTCCCCTGTATTTCAAGCCCAACGCGGGCATGAACGAAAGCTACTCCGCAGAGCAGTTTGCAAAAGAGATTGCTCCTGCGCTGGACTTTGTAAGCTATGTTGGCGGCTGCTGCGGCAGCGATGCCGAATATATAAAGGAAATCAGAAAGCTTCTGTGAAAAACTATAATTTAAGCGTAAAAAATGGCGGCAGTACAGCCGCCATTTTCGCAAGCGGAGAAAACAGCATACTGGATGCGCTGAGAGATGCCGGCATCACCGCGGTTTCTGCCCCCTGCGGAGGCAGAGGCGTCTGCGGCAAATGTGCCGTGCAGGTAAAGGGCATGGTAAAATGCCTTGAAAGCGGCGAAGTTTCCTTCGTTGACGGTGCCGTCCTCTCCTGCCGCTATGCCCCTGCGGGCGATTGCGAGATACGTCTCGAGGACGGCGGCATGAACATCGCCCTTGCCGATGAGCTGAGGCTCAGCGGCGGCGGTGAGGGTCACGGGCTTGCCGTGGATATCGGCACGACCACAATCGCAATGGCGCTGTATGACCTTGAAAGCGGCCGGTGCATAGCTCAGAAAAGCTCGAAAAACAATCAGGGCGTTTTCGGTGCGGATGTTATAAGCCGCATCGAGCACTGCAGAAACGGCAGCGGCAAGGCGCTTTATGACTGCCTCGACAGCCAGCTTCTCGAGCTGACAGCAGACTTCGGGGAAATCACGAAAGCCGTTCTTGTGGGCAACACGGTGATGGAGCATTTTGCCGCCCATCTTGACCCCTCTCCCCTTGCCGTTCCTCCGTTCACACCGCAAAGCCTTTTCGGGCAGCACATACAGTACAATAACACCGACGTATACCTTGCAAGCTGCGTTTCGGCATATGTGGGCGGCGACATTCTGGCGGGCATGCTGGCATGCGGTCTGCAGAACGCGGAAGAAAGCGTTCTGTATGTTGACATCGGCACAAACGGCGAGATAGTATTCGGAAACAAAAACGGATTTTCCTGCTGTGCAACTGCCGCAGGCCCTGCTTTTGAGGGCGCGGAAATTGACTGCGGCATGAATGCGACAGATGGTGCCATTGACTCCGTATATGCTGAAAACGGCGAAATTTTCGTTCACGTTATCGGCGAAGGCGAGGCGCGGGGCATTTGCGGAAGCGGACTTATTGACGCCGTTGCAGTTATGCTCAGCGAAAAGATCATCGGCAGAAGCGGACGCTTTGCAAGGAGCGGCAAATACGCCGACCGCGTCGTTGAGGTCAATGGTGTAAAGGCCTTCAGACTCAGCGAAAAGGTCTATCTCAGCATACACGATGTCCATAAGGTTCAGCTTGCGAAGGCCGCAATACGCGCAGGCATCGACACGCTTTTAAAAGGACGCACCGCATCGCTTCTCATAATAGCAGGAGGCTTCGGCAAACATATAAGCATAGAAAACGCGGTGAAAATCGGTCTTCTCCCCGAAATCTGCGCAGAAAAAATCCGGCAGGCGGGCAACGCCGCCGCTTCGGGTGCGGCATTGCTTCTCGAGCCGGATAACGAAAGCATCTTAAACTCTCTGGCGGAAAAGTGCAGCTACATCGACCTTTCCTCGTCTTCGGAGTTTTCGGATAATTATCTTTCAAATCTCAATTTTTAATCCTTGTGTTCAATTCCCTTGACATTTTTCTCAAACTTGCTTCTGGCGCCCATGACCTCATGGCCGCAGCCGAGACATCGGAGCTTGAAATCAGCACCCGTACGCAGCACCTCCCAGCGTTTTTCGCCGCAGGGGTGCTGTTTTTTCATTGTGAGAATGTCTCCGACCTGAATATCCATTATTTCTTGATGCCCTCCCAGTATTTTTTCGCTGCCTGCTCGTTCTTGTTGTCGCCGTACTCATAGTAGTGTGCGTTTTTCAAAACATCGGGCAGATACTGCTGTCTGACCCAGTGGCCGGGATAGTCGTGGGGATATTTATAGCCCTGCTCGCGCTCAAAGCCCGTGCCGTCGGCATGGACATTCTGGAGCTCACGGGGGAACGGGCCTGTTTTTCCTGCTCTTACATCGGCTATTGCCGCGTCGATTGCCATTACTGCGGAATTTGATTTGGGCGAGGTCGCAAGGAGTATGCAGGCTTCGGCAAGGGGGAGTCTTGCCTCGGGCAGACCGAGCTGAAGCGCCGAATCAACGCAGGCCTTCACGATTGGGACTACCTGCGGATAGGCAAGGCCAATATCCTCGCTTGCCGAGCACAGAATTCTTCTGCACGCGCCGATAAGGTCTCCCGCCTCAAGAAGTCTTGCAAGGTAGTGAAGCGCCGCATCGGGATCAGAGCCGCGCAGGGATTTCATAAGTGCGGAAAGGGAGTCAAAATGCTCATCCCCGTCCCGGTCATAGCGCATGGCGCTGCGCTGTGAAATTGCAAGGGTATCCTCAAGGCTGATATTCAGAACGCCGTTTTCCGCCTTGCCCGTGGAGAACAGAAGCTCAACCGCGTTCATCGCCTTTCTCACATCGCCGCCGCAGGACATACTGATACGGCGCACAACTCCGTCCTCCAGCTTTGCCTCAAGCCCCGTTCTCTCCTCCATTATTCTGACCGCGCGCTGAACAGCGGGCGCGATCTCCGCAGAGGGAACGGATTTAAATTCAAACACCGTGGAACGGCTGAGGATTGCGTTGAATACGCAGAAATAGGGGTTCTCCGTTGTGGATGCAATAAGTGTTATGCGTCCGTCCTCGATGAACTCCAAAAGCGACTGCTGCTGCTTTTTGTTGAAGTACTGAATCTCGTCAAGATACAGCAGAACGCCGCCGGGAGTGAGCATGGTATCAAGCTCGGCGATGATCGCCTTGATGTCCGCAATTCCCGCAGTGGTCGCGTTCAGCTTGCGCAGAGTACGGTTCGTTCTCTCCGCAATGATTCGGGCAACAGTGGTTTTTCCCGTACCCGAGGGGCCGTAGAAAATCATATTCGGCACCTGACCGCTTTCGACAATGCGGCGCAGCATGCCGTTAGCTCCCAGTATATGCTTTTGTCCCACCACATCGTCAAGTGACGAGGGGCGAATTTCATCTGCAAGTGGTTTGTTGTACATTTTTTAACCTCGCTGCTGTCTTTGGCTACCCTTGTCAGGGGAGCTGTCGCGAAGCGACTGTGGGGTAGTCTCTCCCTCCGCCTCGCAGGCTCGGCACCTCCCTCATCAGTGGGAGGCATTGCTATATTTTACGTTTTGCTCTTATTGAACAAACGCGGCTTTTATGCTATCCTCATTAAGAGGTGATTAGTATGCGTACACCTGAACAGGTAAATGAAATCGTGCGGCTTTTGGAGGAGGAATACCCCGACGCCGAATGCACGCTTGATTATAAAAAGGATTACGAGCTTCTGTTTTCCGTGCGCCTTGCGGCACAATGCACCGACGCAAGAGTCAACATGGTTACCCCCGCTCTCTTTGAGCGTTTCCCCACTCTCGAAGCCTTTGCGGAGGCCGAGGTTGAGGAGGTTGAAAAGTATATCCACTCCTGCGGCTTTTACAGAGCTAAGGCAAAGGACATAGTGGGCAGCGCGAAAATGCTCATCGAGTCCTACGGCGGCCGCGTTCCCGACACCATGGAAGAGCTGCTTAAGCTCCCCGGTGTTGGCCGAAAAACCGCAAATCTCATTCTCGGTGATGTCTACAAAATCCCCGGCTCAACGGTCGTAGACACCCACTGCATCCGCATTTCAAACCGTCTGGGCTTAGTCGACGGTCTCAAAGAACCCGAGAAGATAGAGCGCGAGCTGAGAAAGATCCTGCCCCCCGAAAAGAGCTCCGACTTCTGCCACAGAATCGTGCTCCACGGCAGAGCGGTCTGCGATGCGAGAAAGCCCGACTGCGAAAACTGCTGCCTTAAGTCTGTGTGTCAGACAGCGGAATCAGAGTGATTTATCCTTGTCTATGATTGCCTGAAGGCCCTGCTGAACTGCGGTTTCAAAGCCCAGCTCCTTGAGCTTGCAGACACCCTCGATAGTGGTACCACCGGGTGAGCAGACCTTGTTCATAAGTGCTATGGGATGCTCATCGCTCTGCTGATTGAGAAGTCCGCTTCCTATTACGGTTGCCGTTGCAATCTCCTCTGCAAGGGGTCTTGCAAAGCCTGCGCGCACGCCTGCTTCCGCAAGCGCGTCGATATAAAGCAGAACGAATGCGCCCGATGCGCCGCCCATTGCTGAGAACGCAGGGAACATCTTTTCCTCAATACGATATACCTTGCCGACGGTGGAAAAAATGCCGTCGGCTATTTTCATGTGCTCTTCATCGGCATTCCTGCCGCCGCAGATTGCGGTGACCGAAGCCTTGACCTTTGCGTTAATGTTGGGCATTATGCGGACAACGGGCAGTCCCTCGCAGAGGCGCTCTTCATACCATGCGCATTCCTTGCCCGCGGCAATGGTGAGCACGGTTTTGTCCTTTGTGATGAGTGCGCCGACTTCGTCAAGCACACCCTGCATCATCTGGGGCTTTACCGCAAGAACTATGACCTGCGCCTTTTTTACGACATCAGCCGCATCAAGGCAGGGGATTATTCCGCATTTTTCCGCAAGCGCAAGGGTTTTTCCCTCGCTTCTGTTGAAGCCGAAAATCTCGTCATCTGCGAATTTTCCGCTTGCTGCCATTCCCTCAATTATGGCGCCCGCCATATTTCCGAGTCCTATAAATCCGTATTTCATGGCCCTGCTGCCTTTCATATTGTTCTGATTATTAATAATATATTGTACCATGTATGAAAAAAATGGGCAAGAGCCGTATGGAATTTGTCAATTTAAACCGTTATACGGTTTTTTTTCAAAAAATTATTGACTTTTTGTGAATAAGAATTATAATAGTCTCAATTGAACAAAGCATGATAGAGGCGCGGTTATCATCAGTAGCTTCGCAAAAACGCAGGGAAGCGTTGAAGTGAAAGGGGTCACCGCCGAAGGGTTCGATTTTCCCTAAATTGAACACCTGGGCCGTCGGAGAATATCCGCCGGACTGTCGCAAACGCGGAGAGCTGTCAGACTAATTGGATTTTTGTGTGTCGTGGACAGTGTGCTCTGTTCATGACATTTTTCATTTCAGGAGGACTTATTCATGAGTTCAAGAAAGAGACTGTGGAGCATAGTATTTGCAGTCATGATAATTGCATCTATGTTCACCATCTGCGCACTGGCTGACGGAAACACCGCTCCCGAAAGCGGCGCAAGCACCGTCTGCACCACCTGCTGGGGCGAAGACGGCGTTGTCGACAGCTGTGAAGACTGCGGCGGCACCGGCATAATAGAAAGCGACAGCAACTTTGCTTTCTCATTCTGGGCACTGGTACCCCCCATCGTTGCAATCGCACTGGCACTCATCACAAAGGAAACCTTCAGTTCCCTGTTCCTTGGCGTTCTTGTCGGCGCACTTCTGTCCCACAACTTCGCACCCGTTGCATCCCTCGACTCCATCATTAACGATGGCTTCGTTCCCGCAATCGTTGACAACGCAGGTAACTTCGTATTCCTCGTAATTCTGGGCTCCATGGTTGCACTCGTTAACGCAACCGGCGCAGCAAACGCATTCGGCAAGTGGGCCGCAAAGAATGTTAAGGGCAAGGCCGGCTCCCTCATCGCAACCTTCATCCTCGGCATTCTCATCTTCATCGATGACTACTTCAACTGCCTGACCGTCGGCACCGTTATGCGTCCTCTCACCGACAAGCAGAATGTATCCCGCGCAAAGCTTGCTTACCTCATCGACGCAACCGCAGCTCCCATCTGCATGATCGCTCCCGTATCTTCATGGGCAGCAGCAGTTTCCGGCGTTGCAGACAGCATGGACGCCGGCATCAACGGCATTCAGCTCTTCGTAAGAGCAATTCCCTTCAACTTCTACTCTCTGCTGACCTTCGTATTCGTTATCGGTCTTGTTGTTATGGGCTTTGACTACGGCCCCATGGCAAAGGCAGAGCTCAAGGCAATGCAGGGCGAGCTCGGCTCTCTCGGCAATGACGAAGAGGTCGAAGTTCCCGGCGCAATCCTCTGGGATATGCTCATCCCCGTAATTCTCCTCATCGTCTTCTGCGTAATCGGCCTCATCTATGTCGGCGGATTCTTTGATGCAGAGAGCGTAAACTTCCATGACTTTATCGGCGCATTCGGCGACACCGACGCATTCGTAGGTCTGCCTTGGGGCTCCCTCATTGCATTCGTTCTTTCCGTTGCTTACCTGCTCTGCCGCAGAACCATCAGCTTCAAGGCTGCTATGGAATGCCTGACCAAGGGCTTCACCGCAATGGTTCCCGCAATGCTCATCCTGACCTTCGCATGCACTCTGAAGAACATGACCGGTCTCCTCGGCGCAAGCCACTACGTTGCAACCCTCGTACACGGCGCAGCTGCAGGCCTCATGTCCATGCTTCCCGCAATCATCTTCATCGTTGCATGTGTCCTCGCATTCTCAACCGGCACCAGCTGGGGCACCTTCGGCATCCTCATCCCCATCGTTCTGCCCCTGTTTGATGTTAACGATCCCCTGCTCATGATCGGCATCTCCGCCTGCCTTGCAGGTGCTGTCTGCGGTGACCACTGCTCACCCATTTCCGACACCACCATCATGGCATCCGCAGGCGCGAACTGCGATCACCTTGAGCACGTTTCAACTCAGCTTCCCTATGCTATCACCGTTGCTCTCATCAGCTTCGTAAGCTTCATTATCGCAGGCTTCGTAAAGAGCGCATGGATTTGCCTGCCCATCGGTGTTGTTATCACCGTTGCAGCTCTCTTCATCCTTCGCGCAACTGTCGGCACCAAGACCGGCGACAAGGCTGCTGAGTAATTAATTAAAAGCAAAAAACGGCGGTACGGTGTACCGCCGTTTTTCTCTGAGGAAAAGCTATGAAAATCATTAATGTTCCCTACATTGACCAGACAGGCGGCGGCGCATTCACCGGCTGTGAAAGCGTTACCGCGGTCATGCTCTTAAATCATCTCGGCTACGACATAAGCATATATGACTTTATCGACAATTATCTGGATAAAGAGCCCTTTGAAACGCGTAACGGCGTGCTCTATGGCCCCGACCCACGCGATGTTTTTGTCGGCAATCCCTATGACAAAGAATCCATGGGTTGCTATGCTCCCGTCATCAGACGAAGCCTCGAAAAAATCCTCGGCGATGAGTTCGACGTCATAGACGAAACAGGCGCAGAGCTGCCCGCACTCGTCGAAAAGTATATCGACAACGATATGCCCCTTATCACATGGGCGACCATTGACCTCAGGGACATCATCGTAGGGCCCGTATGGAAGCTGACAAAAAGCGGCAAGGACTTCACATGGCTTTCAAACGAGCACTGTATGCTCCTTGTGGGCTACGATGAAGAGCACTACATCTTCAACGACCCGTGGAATAACAACGGCGTTATCGCCTATGACAAAAAGACCGTTCTCGACCGCTACGCAAAGCAGCATTCTCAGGCCGTCGGCCTTATACGCAAATAAAAAAGCACCCTTAGGGTGCTTTTTTTATTTTCAGAAAAGCTGCATCGTCAGCAGCAGAATTGCGAGGAAAGCGAAGTTATAAGCGCTGAATTTCAGAAGATAGGCTTTGCCGCCGTCAGGCACATGCTTTCCGTATTCGTTGAGCGTAATAAGGCTTGCAAGGGACGCAATGATCGTGCCCACGCCGCCCACGTTTACGCCGACCAAAAGTCCCGCGTAATTTTCGGTGAACTGCGAAAGCAGTATAGCCGCGGGAACATTGCTTATAATCTGGCACGACAGGGCGGAAACCAGCATCGTATTCTTCTCGAGAATCGAGGAAAACAGATTCTGCACCGCATCAATCCGAGCCATATTTCCCGCAAAAACGAAGAAAAATATAAAGGTCAGCATCAAAGTGTAATCGACCTTTTTAAGCGCCTTGGGATCGGCAAAAAGAAGAACAAGCGTTATTACCGCAAGACCTATCCAATAGGACACAAGCCGCAGTACAACCAGCACCGCAAGAACGAAAAGAGCGAGGAAAAGCACCGTCTGCTTTTTGTTCAGCGTCCTCGGCTCGCTCACTATCTCCATAGGCTCGTTTTTCACAAACAGACAGCAGATAAATATGAGCAGCACGGAAACAATAAAGGGCGGAAGCATAATATGCAGAAACTCCGCCGTGGGAATATTGAAGCTTGTGTAAAGATAGAGATTCTGGGGATTGCCGAAGGGGGTGAGCATGCCGCCGAGATTAGCCGCAAGCGTCTGCATGATGAATGTAAACGCAAGATACTTTTCCTGCCCCGTTGTGCTGAGAACGAAATAAGCCAGCGGGAGGAAGGTCAGCAGCGCCGTATCGTTTGTTATGAGCATTGAGCCGATAAGGGATATGAACACCAGCGCTAAGATGCAGTTGCGGGTAGTCCCGAACAGGGCAACAATCTTCTGCGCCATAACATAAAAAAAGTCCGCATCGCGCAGAGCGCATACAACGGCGAGCACGATGAACAGGCATACGATGGTTTTGACATCTATGTAGCCCGGATACGCCTTGTCGGGCGGGACTATCAGCGAAGTTATAAGCGCGATGACAAATGAAGTCGTCATCACGGGATTTTTCTTGCAGAATTTCAGTATCTTCATTTTTTCTTTCTCCCAAACAACTCCACCAATATACCACAAAACGCCGTAATATCAAGCATTTTTCGATTAATCCGATTATCGCGCGGAAAAATTTTTTAAAATTATGCTTGACATTCTGCGGGCAATAGTGTAAAGTCCCTAATTGTCAAACGCAATGAAGAGAAGAGTAAGCCCGGCGGAACGCCACAGAGAGCCCTTGCTTGGTGAAAGAGGGCGCGGAAAACCCGGCTGAACATGGTCTCGGAGCAGCGCAGTCGAGCCGCTTATGCGGGTAGATTGCGATGGGTTCGCCCATTACAGCGACAGAGTGTGATTGCACTCGTTGAGGCTTGCACCGTGAGGTGCAGGTGAAGTAAGGTGGTAACACGAAGTTTTTATACTCTCGTCCTTATTTTGGGACGGGGGATTTTTTTATACCATTTTGCCTCCGTTCTACTCAGACTTTTTATTTTACGGAGGTAAACGATATGGAAAAAGGTAATGCAAAGGCACTTGCGCCCATAGGTGTCTTCATCGTTCTCTATCTGGGCTTAGGCATACTCTTCGAGTACATCCTCAAAATCCCCATGGGATTTTACAGCATTCCCATTGTGGTAATTTTCCTCATAGCACTTCTTGTAGCCTGCCTGCAAAACCGTTCTCTCAAATTTGACGACAAGCTGGAGATTATGGGTCACGGTGTGGGTGATAAAAACATCATCACCATGATACTCATATTCATGGCTGCAGGCATATTCGTCGGCGTCGTCGGCAGAAGCAGCGCAAACAGCGTCGCATACTTCCTGCTGTCAATCATCCCGCCCAAGTTTGCGGTTGCGGTGCTCTTCATCGTCAGCTGCTTCGTTTCCATCGCAATGGGAACATCCGTCGGCACGATCACACTCATAACCCCCATTGCCGTTGCAGTTGCCAACGCATCGGGCTTTAATCTTCCCCTCTGCATTGCATCCGTCATGGGCGGTGCAATGTTCGGCGATAACCTCTCCTTCATTTCCGACACCACCATCGCCGCCTGCAACGGTCAGGGCTGCGAGATGAAGGATAAGTTCCGCGAAAACTTTGCCATCGCACTTCCCGCAGCGCTGGCAACCCTCATTCTTATTCTCGTTCTTTCCCTGCGCTCCGGCATCGGAAGCGCCATTACCGAGAGCTACGAGCTCATCCAGATCATCCCCTACATCCTCGTTTTAGTCGGCGGCATTATCGGCATCAACGTATTCGTTGTTCTTCTCATCGGCATCGTATCCGGCTCTGTCATCATGCTGGCAACAGGTCAGACCGCCGCAACCGAGCTTCTTTCCAACATGGGCTCCGGCGCAGCAGGAATGTTTGAAACCACCATGGTCGCGATCCTCGTTTCCGCAATCTGCGCTCTCATCCGCAACTACGGCGGCTTCGATGCTCTGCTCTACTTCATCCGCAGAGTTTTCAAGGGCAAGACCGGCGGTCAGCTCGGCATGGGTCTTCTGGTCGGCGCAATGGATATTGCAACAGCCAATAACACCGTCGCAATCGTAATGGCAAACCCCATCGCAAAGGAAATGGCTGAAAGCTACGGCATCTCCGCAAAGAAGACCGCATCCATCCTCGACACCTTCTCCTGCGTATTTCAGGGCATTATCCCCTACGGCGCACAGATGCTGGTAGCAATCTCCGCAGCCGCAGAGCTGGGCTGCAATGTTTCCGCATTCGACATTATTCCCTGCCTCTTCTATCCCTACCTGCTTTTGGCAAGCGTTCTCGTATTCATATTCTTCATAAGAAAAGAAAAATAATCCGCGCTGACGCTTATCGCGATTTGCAAAGGTATTAGATTTTTACCGAATAAAAAAGCTCCCGTTATGGCTGCATGCCATAACGGGAGTTTTTCTACTACCTGAAAAGCGAAATATTATGAAGATAATCCAGATTCGCATACTGCGAATCGTCATAGTATTTGCAGGAGTCGTAATCCCCTGCACGTATACCGAATTTTTTACATATCCGGCATTCTTCTTTGTCTGTGCAGCCGCAGTTTACAAAGTGCGAATAGATGCAGCCAAAGCCGCACTGCATATCTGATATCTCTCCGCAATCGCCGCGGCTTACATACTCCGCTTCCCCCAGCTCTTCATTGGTATTAATACAGTTATCCCCCTTGAACTTAAAGAGCATTTAAGATTATACGCAGCGTTTATATTTTATAATATATTCTTTTACATTTTTTGTCAATCGTTAAATCTATTACGTTTTTCCTTACTTTCTGAAAACAGAAAGTAATAAGAACTGCAGCCCCTACGGACTGCAGTTAAATCTTTATTCGACCTCCACGATGCCGTCAGCCTTGACAGTCACCTTTGCGCCGGTTTTTACATACTCAAGGAACTCATCGCCGAGCTCATCGATGACGGGCATTTTTGCATCCGTCCATACATCGCCCATAATCGCGCCGGACGCGGCAAGGGAGTCAATAGTCTTGGAAAAGAGCATACACGCTGGCTGTCTTCCCATGGAGCAAACGGTATAGAGCACCATACCTCCCGTGGTAGAGCCGATGGTCTGAGGCAGACAGAGCGCCTTGCCTATCATGGGCTTTTTGTAAATATCGGCATTATTCTGGTCGCCGCACTTGACCTTCTTATCGCCGAACATCATTGCCATCTGATAAGATGCGAGGGTGTTGAAGCCGCCGTGGGAAACAAGGGCTTCTGCTGTGCATTCGCCGGGAACTATAACGCGGCCTTTGAAAGTTTTCATTTCCTGCCCTCCTTCTTCGCTGTAATGATGTCTAAAATTTCGCCCTCGGTGTAGAAGCGTGCGCTGGTGTAGGTGCGCAGCTTGTTGGAGCAGGTAATAACCGCCTTGGATTTGCACAGAGGATTGTTCATATACATCAGCGGGCAGATATAGCTGAGTATAACGCCCTGACGCTTAAGCTGTTTTGCATAGGGAGTTTTCTCAAACTCCTTGATAACGGGAGTGGATGCGGTGAAAACCGTGGGAACGCTGACCTTCTTCAGGCCGTTTGTTTTCAGCTTTTCGCCGATGCTCTTTGTCCACTCGGTGAGCTGATTAAGAGTCAGGTGAGGACAGCCGACAAAGCAAAGCTCGGGCTCTGCATCGGGATTTTTCCAGATGACGGGATAGCTTGCCTTGACCCGCTCAAGCTCTGCATCGTCAATGACATAGATCTGTGCGTTTTCCGTGATGAGCTCATCGCCCAGCTTTACAGCCTCGGGAGTGAGCCCGTCGATATGATAAAGACCGACTGCGCCGTTGGATGCGGTTGCCGCGCCGAAGTCCTTGAGATAGGCGCAGGCATCGTCGTTGAGCTCGTTACCGAGCCACTTGTCAAGGCCTTTGACATAGGGGACCTCTTCCATGACCTTCATGCCGATAGCAGAGCCTAAAAGCTGAGCCTCGGGCTTGCGCTCGCACTTAAGCTCGACTATCCATGTTGCCTTTCTTCCCTCGTCGGTGAGAAGACCGAACTCGGGAACGAAGCCCGCGATAGAGCCCATAAGCTCGATCATGCCGGAATTGCGGTTGCAGCGAGCGCCGAGTACAGAGTTTGCGTATACGACCGCGGATGACTCTGCCCACGAAAGCACATCGCCGTACTTCGGCTTGTTGCCGACCTGATCAAGATAACAGGTGCAGGTGTAGTCATCGTCGTCGGTGATGCCCAGCTTTCTCAGCTGCTCCTCATACATGTCCTGCTCTGTGTACATGAACTTCTTGAACACAAGGTCATCAAGCAGGCTGCTGGGAACTTTTTTGTCCAGAGGTTTGGGGTCTGCGGAAAATTTCTGGCCGCTTACAAGGCCGGCATCTATGATTTCCTGATACAAATCATAAACCGGCTTCATGACCTTAAGGCCGAAAGAAATTACCGTGTGGCCATACTCGGAGCTGATGGGAACCATTTTTTCCGCGCCGAAGGTATCGCCGTACATTACCAGTGTCTTGACGACCTTTGCCATGGTTTCGCCCTTTGCGCCGTCAAGCATGGCCTGTTGCTCGGGGGTAAGTTTCATGGTGTCACTCCTTTAATATTTAAAATATTTTAAGTATTGTTATTTTATTAACAATTTAATTCTACCTTATGCTGAACATCTTGTCAATCTGCTAAGAGTTTTTCTTTGCTTCTGCAGTATACTCCTGCCAACCATGGTGTATTACAAGGCTGCTGCCGGCTGCGTTTACGTACTACCCCTCAGTCAGCCTTGCAGCTGACAGCTCCCCTGACAAGGGGGAGCCTTTTTAGTTCGGCTCGCATTGGTGGTGACATATGCTGCACTGCCCGAATCGGGGAAAGGTGTTGGCTCGACAGAGCAACAATGCTACTGCGCAGAAAACTTGCATGTTGCCTCCCTCTGACGAGGGAGGTGGGTTTTGCGACAGCAAAACTCGGAGGGAG
>R21__coassemble_519_pt1 | contig 31322 bp, 28 predicted proteins | sample R21__metabat2_low_PE_019 | metagenome-assembled genome bin R21 | reverse complement strand
TTCCTTGTACCAGCCTCCAAACACCCAGCCGGTTTCCGTAGGGTCGGCGGGCTTCGTCGCCGTAGTGCCGGATAAGACCGTCTGCGGCGCGGGGGCCGTGCCGTGGCCGTTGGCGTCAAACGTTACCGTATAGGTGGGCGTACCGCCGCCGATCAGCTTGAAGCTGACGGACAGCGCCGCGTTGCCTGTGAGCGCCGGAGCGGTCCAGGTATTGCCGGACAGCTCGCTTGTGACCTCAACGCCATTATAGATCACCTTATCCACGCTGTACAGGCCGTTGGGCGAAAAGGTATAGGTCACTGCCGTGCCCGCGTCCCGCTGGAAGCTGGCATTGCCGGTATAGTCCGTGCCGTCCACCGTTACCTTGCCGTGATCGCCCACCTGCAGCGTTACCGTGCAGGGGATGGTCGTGGTAAGCGTCGTATTTCCGCCCTCGGCAAAGGCAGTTACGCCGAATGCCGAAACAAAAAGCAGGATCGTCAGAAAAGCAGAAAGTGTTTTTTTGATTTTGTTCATAGGCACTCCTTTCCACGTTTCCACGTTTCCCATCTAGGTCAATCATCATATACAGTTGTTGTAAAGGTAATAACCGCCTGATAGGTTGCCCCGGGCGTCGCGCCGGACCAATCCTCTACCATTGCGTATAATGAATACGTATAATCGTAATTCCAACTGGCAGAATAAAGCGTAAGAGTCGCACCACTAGGGAACATACCATCTCCTGTATTACCGGTGTTCACTTCTTCGTACGTTTGCTTAAAAGCATTCAGTGCAATCGAATCGCTGGGATCGGACGTATTGATAAGGTCGGTAAAGGATATCGTACAGCGAATCCAATTCGCGTTCTGTATATCGGTCGCGTCCAGAACACCGGAAAGCTGCTGCCAATCAGTGTTTCCGTAGGTCAGCGTTGTATCAGCGGGGATATGGATGGTGTAGCTCGGAGTGGCCGCGTTGGGCACTTCGACGGTCAGCGTGGTGGTGCCGCTTTGTTCGCCCTCCGCAAAGGCGGTTACGGACAGGCTGCACACCATCACCACCGCGAGAATAAGGGATAAAAACTTCTTCATTTTGAAATCTCCTTTCCGATTTCGGTTGATTTTTGTTTTACAACAGCTTGCCGCCCATGAAGGCGCAAGCGGATTGTCGTGATTGACAGTTATGCTTTGGGGACGATCGGGAACGGGAGCTTGCCGGGATAGTCGATGATCGGCTTGTCAATCGGTCTTGGCTTGATAGGCTTATCGGTAATACCGAGTGACGTACCGATGGACAAAATGCCCTTGACGTTCGCAAGTCCTCCAAGACGGAAGCCCGGTGTAACAAAAGGCCAAAGCGAAGGTGGAATATCGTCCAAGACCTCGGGGCTTACGACCTTTCCGTACTGATCCATCCGCTTAGCGTCCATTGCCTCCTTTACCGCCGCGAAAAAGCCGTCCGGCAGCGCGGCGATATTGACACCGGGAAAGTCGATGTTCGCTTTTCTGATAAAGCCGACCACGACCAGCGGATAATCTTTAATATCCGCTCCCTTGGGAATCTTCCATTCCTCGGTCAGCTTGCCCGCAAGAAGCGCCCTGCGGATATAAGGCCAGATCCAGCGGGGAAAGTCGTCCTCGTGTCCCGGAAGCGGTCTCCGATTGTCGCCGAAGAATTGTTTTTGCAGCTCGGCGGCGGTGACATTGATCTTGCGCTTGATGTATTTTGCCATGCACGTTCTCCTTTCTATTTTACTTTCAAAGTCAGATGTACTTCTCCGCCGTTGAGGGGGGAGAGATCGTCATCCATGCGGAAGCATTCATACTTCAACACGGCGTTTTTGTATTCTCCCGGTTCCAATGTCTGCGACAGCACGACGGGCTCGGAGCTTTCACCCGGCGCGACCAGTTCGCTTGTCCAGAGGTTTGTTCCGTCCTCCAGAAGCAGCGACACCCTGATCCAGCAGAAGTTCTGCGGCGGGTTGGGGAAGGTCTGCTCCTGCTCCAGCTTGCCGGAGGCAAGGGGTATCCACTCATAGCCCGGCAGGTCGATGCTGTCCGTCAGCTTTTCCACCGGTTCGACCGTTTCCTCCTGTCCCTGCCCGCCGGGCGGTGGTGCGGGGCTTCGGGTCTTGACCGCCCAAATCGCCGTACCCACCGACACCGCCGTGACCACGATGAGGGCAAGCAGCAGGAAGTCCTTACCGCCCCATTTCTTTCTGCGCCCTTCCGGCGCTGTGCGTTTTCCGGCTATTGCCATGTACCTCCTTCCTCCCGCCTGCGGCTGCGAGTTTGCGCCAAATGCCAAATGGCAGGTGATTTTTCCGTGCAGGCTTGACCCTTCTGCCGAAGGGTCACCTTGCTTCTCTTAAATTATACCGATTCAAAACCGGCTTCGCCCCCTCAAAAATGATAGTCTTTTATGAAAAAAGCCGGAAAACTTCAAAAAAGTTTCCGGCTTTCATCGTACCTTTGTTCTATTTTATCCCCGGTATGGCGATCCCGCTTCGCACGGCGTTCACCGCCAGCTCTGTGCGGGAGGACGACCCGGTTTTGGAGATCAGGTTGTTCACATGGTAGCGGACGGTGGTCACGCTCAAATGGAGTGCATCCGCGATCTCCTTGTCCGTCAGCCCTTCGGCAAGGTGCCGCAGCACGTCCAGCTCCCGCTCGGTGAACTCCGTGCTCTTGGCCATGCCGATGGACGTTACGGGCGGGCTGTCCGGGAAGATATGCTCGCCCGCCATGGTCCTGTCCATGATCTCCAGCATGGGCGCCTGCTGTACTTCCTTATACCAAAAGCTGTCCACGCCGATCTCCCTTGCGCGGCTCAAAAACAGGCTGTCCGGCATGGAGGTGACGACGATGATCTTTGTCTTGGGATAGGCCGCCTTGATCCGTGCGGCGGCGTCAAGGCCGTTGGAGCCGTCGTTCATCACCACGTCCATGATGACAAGATCGACCTTGCCTCCGGCGCAGTAGCCGTCGGCAAACTTGGCCGTGTCCAGCGACGCCGCCAGCTCATAGTTGTCGGAGGCGGCCACAAAGCTCTCGAAAAAATGGCGGGACATGCTCTGATCGTCAACGATCAACACTTTATAGGGCATTTTCTACCTCCTTTGGCAGTTCAAGTCGGATGGCGAAGGAGGGCTCGGTCAAGACCGTCATCGTGCCGCCCGCTTTTTCGGTCAGCTCGCGCAGGGAGGCCAGCCCGCCCTTTTCCTCGATCTCGCCCGCAGGCGCTTCGCCGTTGTTGGTAAAGGTCACAATCATTCTTTCTTCGCCCTCAACCACCCGGATCTGCAACTCGTTCCCGTGGGCGTGGCGCACCGTGTTGGTCATGCACTCATGGATCGCCACGGCGACGATATGCTTTTGCGGTTCTGTCTGCGGCAGGGCTCCCGTGACCAAGAGCGCAACGCGCAGCCGCGCCGCCATTTCGGTGAGCAGCTCATATTCATCCCGGACAGTCGTGGGAGTTTCCGTTTTGAGGAAAGAGATATTCCGGCGCAGCCGCCCGATGATCTCCGCAAGCTCCGTTTCCGTGCCCCCGGCAAGGCAATAGTGCTTCATGGCAAGCAGATTGCTTCCCAGCTCGTCGTGGAGCTTTACCTTGGCATTCAATACTTCCCGCTCCACGGTCAGCGCCACGATCTCCTGATTAACTTTGGCAAGACGTTCATTCAGCGCCGTGACCTTCCGCTGCATGGCGCGCAGCTCCTCGGTTTTCCGGTAGGATTCCGTGATGTCGGAGGCCAGCAGCATTTGTACGCGGTGCTTTTCAAAGGGAATCTCCTGGGCGCTGATCTTCCATGCCGTCCCATCGGCAAGAACCGTCACCGGTTCCTCGCCTACGGTGATCGTCCGGCAGCCGGGCGTAAGTGCGCCCTTGCGCAGCCGCTGGGAGAACACTTCTCCGCTGAGCAGCGCTTCACCGGTCGCTCTCTGGCAGAAATCCTCCATGACGCGGTTTTTCAGCAGCACGCGGCCGTCGGACGCATAGCAGAGAATCCCGGCAGGCAGGCTGTCCGTCGCTTCCTTGATGGACATGCCGGTGATCCTGCTTTTTTCGTAACGATGGATATTCCAGAAGAGAAATGACAGAGCCGCGGCCATAGCAATTAAGATGGTCAGCAGCAGCCAGTCCGGAGTCGCGGCAAAGCGTGATACGATGTCAGCCGCGGTCTGCGTATGTGCGCCGCCGTTCATCGCCATGCCGAAGCATTGCTCCATGAAGTAGGTCAGGGCGAGTATGGGCAGCGCCAGCCAGAGCCACCTGTACCGTTTCTGACGAAGCAGCAGGGCGATTACCGTTGCGGCAAAGAAAAACAGCAGCACAGACGAAACGCCCATTACGGCCCACAGCGCCGTTTCAAAGTAGGGATGGCCCGGAAACAGCTTCATTTGCGCCCACCCCCTTCCGTGAAGGTGAGGACGATCAGCATATCCTGCTTGTTCTTTGAAATGGAAACCTTGCGGGAAAAGCCCTCGCCGTCCTGCCATGCGCCGTTGCTTTCATAGAGAAAATCATCCGCTTTGAGCATCATGCGCACGATCAGCTTCCGCTTGTCGGAGCGCACCGACACCATGAAGTCGGAGAGCGTGTCAAGGCTTTCCTCCACGATGGCCTCGATGTGCTCATAAGCCGCGATCACCATTTCGGCGGGATAAGAGCCGGTCCCTACGGAGGAGATGGCCGTGTTGACGCCGCACAGACGCATATAGTCCAGCGATTCCGTCACGGCGGACACCAGCTCCACCACCGTCAGCGTTCCGGCGGCAGAGAGCAGCTCCATGTTGCCGCGCCGCTTGATGTAGGCGCTGATGACCGCGATTTTTGCGATCCGCTTTTCGGGGTCACTTTCCGCACCGCCCAGCAGCGCGTCGATCTGATCGAACTGCGGCTTTACGATCCGGATGATGCTGTCGTACATGCGGTTACGGGTTTCCAGCTCCGCCCGCTCCTGCCGGATGCGGTTTTCTTCCGCCAGATAGGCATTGCGGGCTTCGATCTGTGCGGTCGCTTCCTCGATCTGCTGGTTCAGCCCGCGTACCTGCTTCATGTCCACCGTCCACCGGATGCTGCCGCCCTGAATGGCATGGGACATGACTTTTGTGTCCTCGCTTTCCGCAAAGGGGTAATCCGCCGTGGCGGTCTGATAGACCGGCAAGCCGCCTTGATCCAGAATGACCGCCGGGATGAAGGAGGCGGAAAAGACGGTTTCATAGCCCATGTTGGCCGGGATCATGCCCACCTGAATACACGCTTCCAGCGTGCCGATGATGCAGAAAGCGGACATTTCCCCCATGTTCCATATCCGCGTCTGGAAAAAGTGGTGTCCGACGTCAAGCGGGTACAGGAGGAAATAGATCACCCCGGTCAAAAAGGGCAGGAGCGGCAGCCAGCGGTATTTGCGCCCGACAAAGCGGAAGTCCTTTTTCAAAATGACGAAATACGTCAGCGCATACAGGCCGTAGATGAAAAGATTGACAAGGGAAAACAGCCAGCCGTTCTTTTCCTGCCCGTTGTCGTCCATAACGCCGCTGGGAAAGGACTTTGCGAAGAAATGCAGGTCGTTTGTCAAAAAGCCCAGCGCCAGAAGAACGCCGAGGACGATCAGAATGGCATAGAGGCGCGGCAGCGGCTTGTCCTTCGGGCGGTGGATCAGGACGGCCAGGAAGAAGCACAAAAGGGGCTGCGCGAGCATGGGGAGATACATGGCGTACCACAAATACCGCTGCGCTGTGACTTGACCGGAGAACATCTCGTAACGGAGGATCTGCAAAACAAATTGCAGGAGCAGGCAGACGGTGATCCACAGCATCAAGGCGCGCAGCCTGCCGTCTGTGACACGCTTCCGCACGGAGATCGCCCAGAGAAGCGTCAACACACCGCAAAACAGCGACGAAAAGCTGAAGGTGAAATCCTTGGCATACAGGAGGACGCGGAGAAGGCCGCACAGGAGAAACGCAGCCGCGAACAGGATGATATTTTGTTTTGACGCTTTGGAAAGTATCACCCGCGTTCCTCCTTTCTGAATGCTCCGGCATGTTTTCTGATTATCTATTATTATAGAGAGGAAAAACGGCTTTGTCCCCCTCAAAAATAACAGGTTTTTGCGATCCGCTACGGAAAAAACACCGGCTCATCGGAACAGGGACAGGCTGCTTTTGACAATGCGGTTGACAAAGGAGATCACTTCCTCCCGGCTGTACTTGTCATACCCGCCCACAACCACGTTCATCAATCCGTTTGACAGATGGGTATAGAGCATTTCAAGCTCCGCCTCGGAGGCGTGGTGAAGCTGATGCTTCCACGCCGCAATGCTGGACGGTCTGGCAAGGTCGATCATCCGTCCGAGGACGGAGGGGCTTGCGCCGCCGAAGATCAGCACGCGGCAGGCGTCCCCGTGCTGCTCCACCATGGCATAGAGCGCGGCGATCAACGCGCTCACGTCAAAGCCGTCAATCAGCCGCAGGGATTCTCCAAAGGCGTCCAAAAGCTCCTGCTCGATGCTCTCCATCAGCGCAAAGCAATCGCTGTAATGGGCGTAGAAGGTCGCCCGGTTCAGCTCCGCCAGCTCGCAGACCTCCTTGACCGTGATCTTGTTGACAGGCTTTTCCCGAAGCAGGGACAAAAAGGATTCCTTTATCACACGCTGCGTATAGCGCACCCTTGCGTCGCTCTTTCTCATACCGCGTCCTCCGTACACAAAAAGTTTACTGTTTTTCTCAACACCGTCTTACGCTGTGTTGCTTTTCTTTCTCGGCTTGGAACATTGTTGATTGCTGTTCCTTTGCCCTTTTATTATACTGTAAGTGTGAAAGATAATCAACATTTGTCTTTTTATGGAGGCGACGACGTATGTTTCATACCTATCTTGTGACAGGCGCAAGCGGCTTTCTCGGGCGGGCTGTGCTTGCGGAGCTGAAAAAGAAGGGAGCGCCGATCCGCGCTTTGCTGGTGGAAAACGACCCGCTGGCCTCCGGGCTGCCGGAGAATGTTTCCGTCGTCTATGGCGACGTGTGTGACGACGCCTCGCTGGCGCGTTTCTTTTCTGGTGCAGACAGCGGGACCTGTGTCATCCATTGTGCCGGGATTGTTTCGGTGGCCTCGCATCCCGGAGAACGGATCTATCGGGTGAATGTGGGCGGTACAAACAATATCCTGCGGCATTGCGAAAAAGCGGGCGTCGGAAAGCTGGTCTATGTCAGCTCCGTCCATGCGATCCCGGAAAAGCCGAAGGGAACGGAGATCACGGAGGACGCCGTATTTTCGCCGGAACTGGTGCGCGGGGATTACGCCAAGAGCAAAGCGATTGCGACATCTCTTGTCTTTGAGACGGCAGACCGTGGGCTGAACGCCAGCGTGGTATTTCCCTCCGGGATCATCGGGCCGGGCGACATTGGAAAGGGCAGCATCACCAATATGCTGCTGTCCTTCCTGGCGGGAAAGCTCCCCGTGGCGGTAAAGGGCGGCTATGACTTTGTGGACGTGCGCGATGTGGCGGCCGGTATTGTCGCCTGCGCAGAGCAGGGGCAGCCGGGGCACGGTTATATCCTCTCCGGGGAGTATGCGACCATCCGCGACATACTCAACGCGGCAAAGGACGCGCTGGGAATAAAGCGGGCCGTATCATTCCTGCCGATCTGCCTGGCAAAGCTGATCGCGCCTCTTAATGAAAAAAGGAGCATGCGGAAAAAGCAGCCCCTGTATTTCACGCCCTATTCTATTGTCGTCCTTGATTCCAACGGTTTGTTCAACAGAAGCGCCGCAGCCGCCGCTTTCGGCTATTCCCCGCGCTCCCTGCGAAGCAGCATCCGCGATACGGTGATTTGGCTGAAAAAATCTGGAAAGGTTTATTGACAGTTACAAATACGCTTTGTTTTCGGTTGGGGTCGCTTTTCAAGCGGCCTCAAATTTTTTTCTTTCCATTTGGCAAATCGAGGGGTCTTTACCGTAGTAGTGGTAGAAAAAGAGATACCATAGCAAGCATAGGGAGTGTAGCCACACTCCTGAAAATGCCGCGCTGCTGCGCCTCGCATTTCTGCTTGTTGGGATAATCCCAAACCCTTATTGCACGAACGGAAAGGACGGTGAACGAATGGCGATCCGAAAGCGGAACATTGTGCTGCGCGTTCCGGTGACGGCGGAGGAACGCGCCTTGATCGAACTGAAAATGCGGCAGATGGGAACGGGCTGCTTCTCCGTGTATGCCCGCAAGATGCTCATAGACGGCTATGTAGTCAAGCTGGATTACAGCGACGTAAAGGCAATGACCGCCGAGCTGCAAAAGATAGGCAGGAATATCAATCAAATTGCCCGGCGCGTCAATGCCACAGGGACGCTGTATGCGCAGGACATAGAGGACATAAAGGGGGCGTTGACGCAGATATGGCAGTCACAAAGATCCATCCTGTTAAAAGCACCTTAAAGAAAGCGTTGGACTATATCACCAATCCGACAAAGACGGACGAAAAGCTGCTGGTGTCCTCCTTTGGCTGCTCCATTGAAACGGCGGATATTGAGTTTGAGTTTACCCGCAGGCAGGCCATGAACAAGGGAAACAATCTTGCTCACCACCTGATACAGGCCTTTTCGCCTGGAGAAGTGGACTATGAGAAAGCCCATGAGATCGGCAAACAGCTTGCCGCTGAAATCCTCGGCGGCAAATATGAGTATGTGATCGCAACCCACATCGACAAGGGACACGTCCATAATCATATCCTGTTCTGCGCTGTGGACTTTGCCGAGCATAAGAAGTATATCTCCAATCGGAAAAGCTACGGAGAGATCCGCCGCGCCAGCGACCGGCTGTGTCAGGAAAACGGGCTGTCCGTCGTCATTCCCGGCGCGGAACGCGGCAAGCAGTACGCCGAGTGGGACGCGCAGCGAAAAGGAACGAGCTACAAAGCAAAGCTGAAAGCCGCCATTGACCGGCTCATTCCGCTTTCAGGAAATCTTGACGATCTGCTGCGCCGTCTGGAAGCCGAGGGCTACGAAATCAAACGGGGGAAGTATATCTCCTTCCGCGCTCCCGGACAGGAACGCTTTACCCGCACAAAAACGCTGGGCGAAGCATACACCGAGGAAGCCATAGCCGAGAGGATCAAGGGCAAGGTCATTCTGAAATCGCCGAAGCCGGAGCGCAGCGGCATACCCCTGATGATCGACATTGAAAACTGTGTCAAGGCGCAGCAATCAGCGGGCTATGAACGCTGGGCAAAGATTGAAAATCTGAAACGCGCCGCCCGGACAATAGCATTTCTGGATCAGAACGGGATCGAGAAATACGCGGACTTGGAGCGCAGGATCGCAGAGCTTCGAGACACCGGCGAGAAAACCACCGCCGCCCTGAAAGGCGCGGAGCGCCGGTTATCGGATATGGCGTTGCTTATCAAGAACATGGAAGCATACCGTGCGTTCAAGCCGCTGTATGAGGAATACAAAAAATCCCGCGACAAGGAAAAGTATCTGCGCGGCCATGAGCGCGAGATCATCTTGTTTGAAGCAGCGGCAAGGGCTTTGAAAGCCGCAGGCGTCACCGGCAAGCTGCCGGATATGGCAAAGCTCAAAGAGGACTATGCCCGCCTTGCAGCCGAAAAGGACAAGTTGTATTCCGACTACGGGAAGCTGAAAAAGCGGCTGCGGGAATACGATGCTGTGAAGCAGAACGTGGACAGCATTTTGTCACCGGCTCGCAGCATGGAGCAGGACAAGAGCTTATAACGCGGCGGCAACGGCACATTACCTTTCCGAAAAATGATGTGCCGCTGTCGGAGGGAGGAACGGCATGGAATAGGAATTGAAAAATCAATGTTGACTTTTATACGGTCTTTCGTTTATAATATCCGTATGAAAGTTGGTGATGACTTTGAAAACAGAATTGATTGAACAACTGCTTGCGGAAAATAACGGTTTTTTGAAAACCTCCGATGTGGTCGCAGCAGGTATTTCAAAGGAATATTTTTATCAGTACGCAAAAAAGGCAGGGCTTGAAAAGGCGGCGCACGGTATCTATGTTTCGCCCGACGCATGGCCGGATGAAATGTATTTGGTGGGGACGCAGTTTCCCAAAGCGGTATTCTCCCATGAAACGGCTCTGTATCTGCATGATCTGGCAGAAAAGGAGCCGATGCCGCTGACCGTTACCGTTCCGGCAAAGTATAACAATCCTTTGCTTACCCAAAAGGGCGTAAATATCGTTTATGTCAAGCCGGAATGGTATGGCATGGGGATCAGCGAGGCCGTCACTCCCGGCGGTCATACGGTCAAGGTATATGACAGGGAGCGCACGATTTGCGATATTATCCGCAGGCGTTCCGAAATGGATATTGCCGTGTTCACCTATGCGGTTCAGCAGTACACAAGAGGGCGAGGCAAGGATATTCCCAAGCTGATGGATTATGCGGTGAAGATGCACATTGAACGACAAGCCCGCGAAATTATGGAGGTATTATTGTAATGATTAAAACATCAAGACAGCTCAAAGCGTTAATACGGAATATGTCAAGGAGCGACAGCAACAAAGCACAGATTTTGATACGAAATTATGGTATGGAGCGTTTTTTAGAGCGTGTTTCCCTGTCAAGGTATAAGGACAATTTCATACTGAAAGGCGGTATGCTGGTTTCCTCCATTGTCGGGCTGGATCACCGTGCGACGATGGATATTGATACGACAGTACGCAATATACCTTTGAGCGTGGACGACGCCAAAGTGTTTGTCGAGGAAATCGCCGCCGTACCCGTCGAAGATAATATCCGCTTTGAGATCAAGGACGTTTCTACCATCATGGATGAAGCGGAATACGGCGGCGTCCGGCTATCCCTTGACGCCTTGCTGGAAACAATGCGTATTCCCTTGAAAATTGACATTTCCACGGGCGACACGATCACGCCCGCCGCGGTCAGCTACCGTTATAAGCTGATGTTTGAAGAACGGTATATTGACATCTGGGCGTACAATCTCGAAACGGTGCTTGCGGAAAAGATTGAAACGGTGTTGTCACGATCCACAGCCAATACGAGGCTGCGCGATTTTTACGACATACATATTTTGCAAAAGGCGGGAACACCCATAGACACGGACATTCTTTCTGCCGCACTCCGGGCTACCTGCCGCAAGCGGGAAAGCGAAAACATTCTACCGAAGTACGCCGTAATTCTAAACGAACTGCAAGCATCCGAGGCCATGCGGGATCTATGGCAGAACTTTCAAAACAGGAACAGTTATGTTTCGGGGATCACTTGGGAGGACGTTATGGCTTCCGTCCGCTCCCTCTGTGATACCAGCATCGAACAGTAAAGGAGGCTATCATGGGTTTTCTGGCTGCGCAGGGCGCGATCCTGGCTATCGGGATCATTATAAGTGTCATCTGCACCGTTATAGGCCTGTTCTTCGGGCATATCATTCTGTTTGACAGTATTGCTCTCGGCATAGTCGCCGGGGTTTGCTGCAATCACTTCCTGCCGATCCATCCGGCGCTGTGCCTTGTGATCGGCATCGCAGTATTCCTGCTGCTGTTCTGGCTGCAAAATACCCGCATCGGATTCTGGATCATAGGCGGGCTTCTATCAGCGGCTTACGCCCTTGTATTTGCTGCTATTGCGTATGACAGCACCCATAAGGATCCCATTTGGGGCTGGGTCGTCTTTGGCCTGTCCTTCCTCATCATGGGCGGGCTGCACTTGCGCGCACGAGACAAAGAATAGCGGAAGCAAATACTATTGGCGGAATTGCTGTGTCACGCAAAAGTAAAATGCGGACTTGACAAGCACATTTGGTAGATAGCAAACGCAACACCCAGTACAATGAAACCAAAGTAGAAGGAGGTGCTATCCATGAGCATAACACTTGCAGATAACATCACTGTCTTGCGAAAGCAGCAGGGCCTTTCGCAAGAGGAACTTGCTGAAAAAATAGGTGTTTCCAGGCAGGCAGTTTCAAGTTGGGAACGCGGGATTGCAACGCCGGATGTGGAAACGCTTAATACTCTTGCAAAGCTTTTCGATGTGGATTTATCATCTCTGATAAGTGGAGAAAGCTTTGAAAGGAAGAAACCGAAAGATACTGCGCAATATCGCACGGCGCTCTTAATTGCTTCGATCGTGTTGATGATTACGCATTTCACTCTTGCGTTTCTCGACAAGATTGAGATTTTCCCGGTTGTACTGATCCCAGGCGTTCTTGTTTCGCTTTCAGTGTTGATTCACTTCGTGTTTCGCCACACCACCGCACAGAATGATTTTTCTATCATTGCAGGGTTTGACAAGAAGAAGGATAATGCGGAGATAGTGAAGAAACAACTTGCTACGATTGATTTACTCAATCTTGCCTTTGTAGTGTTCTTCAATGTCTTATTCTTCTTTATGTATTCAAGTCCGGAAGAAGGACGACTTGTAGGCAGTTTAATCTTATTAGGCGCATATTGTCTAACATTCATTACGATTGTTGCTGGCGTGAACATTAAGATAAAGTCACGATAACCTTATCTTAATAGCCAACCGCAAAAAACGTAAGGAAGCATAGGGACCTCCGTGGACAATTAGACGCGAAAAAAGCGCCATATATCAAGGCTTTTCAGCGCCTAAAATCGCTTCCCCGTATCATTTCATTGTCACCGGCAAAAACGGCGTTTGAATTGTCCACAAAAACAAAAAGCGCGGGACGCGGCAGCCGAAGATGGCTACCGCGCCCCGCGTTCTTTTTGTCCCTTACTCGTCGGAAAGGGTCATGTGAAAGGCTGCGTCCTCAAAAGCCGTATCGCTCAAGCTGCGGAGCTTTTCAAGCGCTTGTTTGGAAAGCTCCTGCATATCGCTGTCCATATAAGGCAGCGCATCGGCAATCGCCGTCATCGTTCTTCTGCGGTCTGCATTGTGGTAAATGCAGATCAGGTTTTCTTCCTCAATGGAAAACTGAATGTTTCTCATGCTCATACCTCCGTTTTATTCAATTTCCAGTGCCTGCCGGACACTGCGTTTGGCGTCCTGTTCCTTGGCCTTTTGCTTCGGCTGGGCGGCCGCCCGCGCCTTATCCGCCTTTAGCTGGGCGTGTATAGACGGCTTTTTGCCCTCCGGCTCCCGTTGGGGCTTTCTGCTGTCCTCGGCCTTGACCGCCGCTACAAGGGTGGTCAGGGAGATCACTTCCCCGCGCTTTGCCTTTTCTTCCAGCTCGCCCACGGATGGAGTGTTGTTGATCTGCCCGTCGATCATATTGAAATTCTGCTCGGTGGACATTTCTGCATTTTTCAAGTAGTTCTCCGGCGGTTCTGCTGCTACGGCGAATGCTCGTGTGCCGTTGCCCATAATCAAATACTTTCTGTCCTCCGACTGATGATGAACGCCATACCCGGCGGCCTCCATCTGCTCACGGCTCAAAGCTGTCACATGGAAGCTGCCACGGGGCGTTGTGACCCTTTCCCCGGTCAAGGACGCATCGGGAACAGGCGGCTCCACAGCGATAGGCTGGATAGAAGGAATATACCCGGCTGCGCGGTAGGCGTTGTCGTTTAGCTGCCGCTGCCACGCTCCGGCGCTGGGTGCCCAGCGGAAACCGTTGGCTTTTAGTTCCTCCCGCGTCGCCTCGTCGGGCTTTCCGTCAAAGAAGATTTGCAGACGATTTGCCTCCTTGTTGGCTTCCACGCGCCCGCCGTCGAATGTCCAGTCGGAATAATCCTTTTCCCCATGCCGTTTCAATTCCTCGATCCGCGCCCGTGTGCGCCGGATCTCCGCGTTGTTGTTGGAAAGCTCGAAGCTCTGAAAGGGCTTCGGCTCCAAATGCCAACTGCTTTTCATATCCTGCTGCAAGGCTTTTATCTGCTTTTCCGGGAGAACGGTGCAGCCGTCCAGCGTTCCGTGCTTTCGGTAATAGGCATTGATGGCTTTCATGTTCTCCTGTGCCTCAACCAAACTGGCGAGCTTGGCTTCCAGCTTTTGAACTGCCTGCGGATCGTCGGCGCTGATCCCGCCCATGCCCGTGCTGCGGATTTTATCAAGCAGACCTTGTACGTCCTGCCACTCCTGCATATTGCGGTCACGGGCGGCGTTCTGCTTCTCCTTCTTTCGGACAGGGAAATTACTGCTTCCGGCGATCATCACGGAGGGGACGCGAGCTTCGATGTCGTAATGCTTGTTCATGTTCTCCGCAAGGCGTCGGGCGTAGGTGTCTAAAAGGGTATCTATCCGTTCGTGATACATGGGATCGACGCGCCCTTTCTGCTCCTGCGCCAGCTCCGCCGCGTGATCCACCATGCGCCGGTATTCCGCCGTGGCGCTGCCCGGCTTGTAGTCCCGGAAGCTGTTGGCATCATTGGCGCGGCGGGCGGCTTCCTCATGGATGGGATAATACCGCACTGCGGCTTTTTCCTGTGCCTGCTCCGGCGCTTCTTCCCGCGTCACCGGCTCATAGCCATTGGCGGCGTATTCCTCCACGGTCATGCCCGCTGCGGCGGCCTCCTGCTCGATTTCTTCCTCCACATGGACTTTGTAGTCCTGCAGCTCCTTGTCAAAGTCTGCAAGCTGCGGCGGGTCTGGAAGTTCATAGTCGCCGCTGTTCAGCTTTTCCCGGCAGGCGTCCACATGGGATAGGACGGCATTGAAATATGCTGTCTGCTCCGTCGTAAGCGGTGCTTCCGCCTCCAGCATATCCGCTGCGGTGCGCTCCTGCTCGGAAAGATTGCGGTGCAGCTCCAAATACGGGACGAACTCATGCAGCAGCATATCCGTTTGCGTTTTTTCCTGTTCCCATGCCTCCGCTCCATCGTTTCGCAAGACATGGTTTTTCCAATGCTCGTCTTTTGCGTAGTATTCGTGATACCCTCGGATATGGTCGATCAGGGAGCCGTCGCCGTCACCAAAATCCTGCCGCCCCTCGTAGTTGTCGCGTTCGCCCTTAAAGGTGAAGTCAATACGGAACTTGGTCTTGTCATACCAGCTTCCTTCATAGCCCGGCGTTTCACGCTCCGTGCGCTTTTCCTCGTCCAGCGCCTTGAAAAGTGCGTCAGCACGGGCAAGAGGCATCTGTTCGCCGTCTTGCAACCGGTCGCTTTCACTCCAAATGATCGTTACCACCGGCTGCACAGCGGGATCAAGGGAGGGCGGCAACTCCGCTTCCTGTGCCTGCTCCTGCAAGAACTCCGGCACCTCGGCAAAGCCCGCGCTGTCGCAGTAGTGGGCGGTTTCCTGTTCGCCGTGGCGCAGCACCACAACGTCGGAAACAGAAAGCGAATGACCCGTGAAATCCTCCGGGTGGTCGATATTGAAACGCTGATAAATACTTTCCAGCGTTTCAATGTCATGGAGGGGCGCGGAATAGACAAGCTCATAGTTTGCCCTGTCCACGGTCAGACCTCTTTCTTTCAGCCTGTCAAGCGGTTCAAAGCGGTAATCCCGCGTATCGTCGCCGCCCCTTAACTGATAGATGGAAAAGGTATTGTTCTGCTCCTTAAAAGCGGAAACGCGATCAAGCAGCGCCGCTGCCCGCTGGCGCACTTCCTCGCTGCCCGCATCGTCGCGGGTGATCCCCAGCATCATTTCAATATGGGCGGTGTCATTGGTTTTCAGACTGTCTACCGTGGACGCCATCTGCGCCGCACGGTCATTTTCATAGCTGCGCATATAGTCCGGGTCAAAGTCGCGCATAAGGTCAAATAGATCCTCCGCGATTTTCTCCGGGCTGTCATGCGCTGCTTCTCGCTGCGCCTGCAGCTCCGCAAAGCGTCCTTCGATCTCGCCGATCAGCTCGCTTGCCGTCTTTCGGATTTTTTCAAGAGAGGTTTTCAGCTCCGCGATCTCCTTGTCGCTGCTCCATCCGGCGATATAGCCAAAGGAGTATTCGGAGGTTTCCAGCCCGAAATGCTGGCAAACAGTATAGGCAATGCTTTCCGCTTCCACCTCGCGGGTGCGCTGGTTGGGGCGCTCCTGCCGCTCCTGCGGAGGCAGGGACAGGTCAATATCGTGCAGCTTGGCGTGTGCGATCTCATGGATCAGCGTCTTGATCGTTTGCAGCTCGCTCATGCCCTCGTCAATGGCAATGCGCTTGTCCGCAAGGCTGTAATAGCCGTGTGCGCCGCTCTCGATCTTTTCCAGTTCTACCGGCACAGGGGAGATTTCTTTCAGCGCCCGCCAAAAGTCCTCATACTGTTCAATGCTGCCGGTCAGGGCGTCCACGGACATATCCGGGATCTCTTTGCCGTCGGTCTGGCTCACATCGAACACGTTTACCACCTTATACCGGGGGATGGTGATCTCCTTCATTTCCATAACCGGCTTGCCGTCCTCCCCGATGATGGGATCACCGGTATCGGGGTCAAGTTTTTCAACCTCTTTTCGGATTTTCTTGTGGGCGGGGGCAAAGATTTTTATGCCTTTTTCCTCCGCCTTTACATGGCGTTCAAAGTCGTCACGCCACTTGTTAAAGCCCGCCACAAGGGAGGCGTCGGGCTTTTGCAGCAGGATCAGCAGCGTATTGTTCAGACTGTAATCATGGAACTTGGACATAGCCCGTAAATACGCCTGGTACCTTTCGCTTTCAAAAAGCTCCTTCACGCCAGCTTCCAGCCGTTCCGTCATTTCTTTTACTCTGCCCTCGGTGTCCGTAGCGGTCAGCTCAAAGGGTCTTGCGTCAAAATCGCTCATGCGTTTGCTCCTTTCTGTGGATGGTATGATGTTCTTAAATTGCTGCTCCCATTGGTTGCCAAAGCCGCGAATGACGGTATCGCCCTTCGCGCCGTTTTTCGCAAAGACTTCCAGCGTAGCAAAGGCGCGGTCAAACAGTTCCGCGTTGCGGCTTTCAATGTGCGGGGCAAAGTGGATCACGCCCTGCGGGTAGTCCTTGCCCACGCCGATCCAGCCCCGGATAAAGCTGTCAAAGGGAGCTGTTGCGCCGCTTTCTGCGTGTTCCTCGGCATGGCTCTTGTAGAGATGCCTGCCTTTATACTGCTTTCCTAAAATGAGTTCCCCGGTCTGCGGGGAAAACATAAATCGGCGGTTTTTGATCTGCTGCATATCGAAGCCGTCACTTTGGGTGTCGATCAGAAGCAGAGCGTCGGTGATCGGTATATTCTGTTCGTTTGGTATGGCGATCAGCTCCTTTCGTCATATAAGGGTTTGGGACTATCCCAACAAGCGAAATCCCCGCCGCCTCACAGGGAAGCGACGGGGATTTTTCGGGAGTGTGGCTACACTCCCTATGCTTGCTATGCTACTGTTTCTGTTCTATACGGTAGTTCACATACTTTTCTCCCGTATCACAGAGAAGCACGGTACCGTCATAGGTCTTGCCGGTGCGCTCGGAATAAAGCCCCTTGACCTTTGCCTTGCCGTCCTTCAAAAGCGCGGCGGCGATCTTCTTTGTAAACGCCGTCTTTCGGCTCTCAAAGAAGCGGTCATTTTTCCACATCACGAAGCGGCAGGAACGGTCAGAGCAGTAATAGTTTTTCTTGCCCTCATAGACCGGGCTTCCGCAGCGCGGGCAGGTGCCGATGGCCTCCTTCTCCGGCTCAAACAGCTTTTTCCCGTCCTCGGTGATATGGGAATAGGTCTTTACCAGCTCCCGCACAAGCTCCGCAATTCCATCCATGAACTCGTCCGGGTCAGCTTCGCCCTTGGCGATCCCGGTCAGTCTGCTTTCCCATTCAGCGGTAAGCTGGGGCGATTTGAGAAGCTCCGGCAATATCATCGCCAGATTTACGCCGTCCTTTGTCGGCACAAGGCTTTTGCCCTTGCGCTCGGCAAAACCGGCAGAGAGCAGCTTTTCGATCATGGCAGCCCGTGTAGCGGGCGTACCCAGCCCCTTGCGTTCCGCGTCGTCCGGCATATCCTCCTTGCCCGCGCTTTCCATTGCGGAAAGCAGCGTATCTTCGGTGTAGGGCTTGGGCGGCGTGGTGTAATGCTCGGAAACGGAGGCGGCGGGCTTATCAAAGGTCTGCCCCTCGGCAAGCTCCGGCAGCGCGGCTTCGTCCTCGGCCTGTTCCGCATCCTTGCTTTTCAGCGTCAGACGGAAACGGTGCTCCATGTCCTTCCAGCCGTCCGACAGAATACGATTGCCTTTGGCGGTGAAGGGTTTACCGCAGCACTCAAAGATCGTCGTGACCGCCTCGTATTCATGGGGCGGGGCGACGGCGCAAAGGAGCTTCATGCAGACAAGGGAGAGCAGCTTTTTTTCGCTTTCCGCAAGGCCGTCAAAGCCGGTCTTTGCAAACGCCGCCGTGGGCAGGATCGCATGATGGTCTGTCACCTTCGCATTGTCGATCACGCGCCCGATATTGGGCGAAAGCGCCGCGCTCTGCGCAAAGGGCAGCAGCGGCAGCAGCGCCGAAACAAGATCAGCCGTCGATGCTTCCATGTCGGAGGTGATGTAATTGCTGTCCGTTCTCGGATAGGTCAGCAGACGCTTTTCATAGAGGGTTTGGGCATAGTCAAGGGTCTGCTTTGCGGTAAAGCCATAGACGCGGTTTGCCTCCCGCTGTAAGCTCGTCAGATCAAAGAGCTTGGGCGGCTGCACGGTCTTTTTCTCCTTCGTCAAAGAAGTGCAAACGGCCTGCGATTGCGCACAGTCAGCTTTGAGCTTGTCCGCCTCGGCAGCGTCCGGGATATGCTCGCTCTTGGCGTCCGCGCCCCCGCAGCCGATATGCACGATGTGGTATTTCTCTTTCTGGAAGGTCATAATCTTGCCGTCGCGCTCCACCAGCAGATTGAGGGTCGGAGAAAGTACCCGTCCCACGTTCAGGGTCTTGTGATACAGCACGGAGAAAAGGCGGGTGGCGTTGATCCCCACCAGCCAATCCGCCCGCGCACGGCAGAGCGCCGATTGATAAAGGGCGTCGTACTCTTTTCCGTCCCGCATGGCGGCGTAGCCCTCGCGGATCGCGCTGTCCTCCATGCTGGAAATCCAAAGCCGCTTGACCGGCTTTTCGCATCCGGCCTGTTCTACAACAAAGCGGAAAATAAGCTCGCCCTCGCGTCCTGCGTCGCAGCCGTTGACAAGCTCGGTCACGTCATCCCGGCGCATCAGCTCTTGCAATACGGAAAACTGTTTTTCCTTGCCCGGCGTCAGCGTGTACTTCCACGCCTCCGGCAGTATGGGTAGATCCTCATACTGCCATTTCTTGAAACGCTCGTCATAGCTTCCGGCGTCTGCCATGCTGACAAGATGCCCGACACACCACGATACAAGAAGGTCATCCCCCTGTATGTAGCCGTTCTTTTGCTCCGCCGCACCCAGCGAAGCGGCTACGGTCTTTGCCACAGAGGGCTTTTCGCAGATAATCAATCTCATTCGTCGTCCTCCTCGTCAAACAGGTTGGGTACGTCGCTTTCGCGCTCATAATCGTCAGTGCCGTCCTCGTCGTCCTCGTCGAAATCGAACTCGTCAAGGTCGCCGCCGCCCTTGCCGGAGGCTTTCGGCTTGCGGAACTTGAAGTACCAGATGCCCACGCCGCAGCCAATGGCAAGGACAAGCAGAACGGCAAGGATGCCGCCCAAGCTGCCCGGATTTTGCTGCTCCGTTTCATCAGGCGGCGCGGTCGGCTCCGGCTCGGTGGTCCGGGCTTCCTTACCCATGCAGTTTGTCATGTCGTTTTTGCACACCGGGCAATTCGTGTTGACATGGCCTGCGGTGCATTTCTCGGTGCAGGTACAGGTGACAGGCGCGGTCTGCCCGTCCTCCAACAGCGCCAAAAGGTCGGCTTCGTCCACGGGATTGAGGAAATAGGTCTGATAGCGTTCCTCCTTCTCGTCCAGCAGTTTGTCGTAGTCAATGATGATATACAGCGTATGCCCGTTTCGGGTTTCCACGGTGATAAACTGCTTGTTCGTGTGCTTGTCATACAGCAGATCACGGGTCGCCGCGATCCCGTCCTCGGTAAAGGGCGTTCCCGGCTCGATGGTCGGCGCAGGCGTCGGCTCCGCTGTCGGCTCCGGCGTGGTTTCCTCCACCTGCTCCGTTTCGTTGGGCGGCAGCTCGTCGTCGTAATAATCGCCGCCGTCCGCATAGGCCACGGTGGAAAAGGCAGCCATACAGAGGCCGACGGCAAGCAGGATCGTGATCCTTCGGGGCAGCTTCTTAAACATCCATTTCATCGTCGATGTCCTCCTGTTCGTGGTATGCGGTTTTCACGGGCGGCACGTTGTTTGCGCCGCCGCGCAGGAACGCGATCAATTCCTCGCGGGTCATGCACATGGAGCGGACAAGACTGATGATTTCAAAGTTTTCATACTCCGTCCGCTTACCTTCCAGCTCTTTGAGCTTGTTTTGATACTCGGTGATCCTTGCGCGGGTCTTTTCGATCTCGCGTTCAAGGCGGTCAATTCGGTTCATTGCCATAGGTTATATGCTCCTTTCAAATTTTTAGTTGTACGGCGGTCTGCCGTAGGCGTAGAAATGGGCTTGCCAATAGGCGCTGTTTAGGTTGGAATAGCTGATCGGGTCGCCGCAATGCAGCATCATGGCATTGCCCACATAGATGCCCACATGGGAAACGCCGGGGGTGTCATAGGTGCCCACAAAAAACACAAGGTCGCCCGGCTGCGGATTGGAAACGGGGGTACAGATGTTGTATAGCCCCTGTGCGCCCAGCCGCCCGGTGTTGCATAGGCCACTGTTTGTCAGCACCCAGCTAACAAAGCCGGAACAGTCAAAGGACGTGTTCGGGTTGCTGCCGCCCCATACATAGGGATAGCCCAGGTACTTTTCCGCTTCGGCAATCAGCGCCGCAAAGGTTTCATCCTCCAACGCCGACGCCGGGATCTCGTAGCCCTCCGGTCGGTTGGTGATGTACTTGCCGATATAGGCGGAGTTTGCGAACAGATCGGGACGATTGCCCAGCGTGGACATATACAGCGCATACCGGGAAAGCCGATCCTGTCCCATGATATAGACAGGAAGATGGGACAGGTTGAAGTTTTCCAGCTCTACGGTGCAGATGTAATAGGTGTAGGGCACCTCAACCTCGTACTCGTATTCCTCCATCGTCACTTCGCCGGTTTCCGGGTCGGTGACATAGCGTGTGCCGGTGCGGGTTTCCGTGCGGTATCGGGTTTCTGTTGTCACGGTTTCGGTCAGGATGTATTGCTTTTCAAACAGCATTTGAAGCGTTCCCTGTACCTCGCCAATCGTCCACACCCCGTTTTGCCATGCGGAGAGGATGGAGATCAGCACATAAGGGTCATGCTCGATCTCGTCAAGGTCAAAGTGGTACTCGTCGTAGTCGTGGGTGCTTTCGTAGGTGTCAAGATAGTTTTGCAGTTCCGCCTCCATGCCGCAGTAGGCGGCTTCGGCTGCGAGCATATCCGCGTCCTCCGCCTCGTAGGTGGAAGCAGCCACAGCGCCGCCACCGCCGGAGAAGAACAGGGAGCAGGATTGCAGCCCTGAAATCAGCAGCACCACCAGCAGAAAGATCCCGCCCGCGATCAGCACGCCCTTCCAATGGCGGGCGACAAAGGAGGCGGTTTTTTTCGCTTCTTTGGCAACGCGCTTTGCCGCCTTTGCCGACGCCTCGGCGGTCTTTTTCGTGGCTTGGGCGGTTTTCTGCGCGGTACCTGCCGCCGTCGATGCAGACGCCCTTGCTGCCCGTGCCGCTTTTGCGTATTCCTGTTTCAGCTTTTGCTTCTGGAAAAAGCGGGACATGGGATTACTCCCGGCAAGCTGGGGATTGTCATGCAGCGTCTTTTGATAGAGGAAATCCGCGTTGGCTTTGATGGCTTTGCGCTCTGCCTTTGCCGCCTTGCGATAGGGTTTCAGCTTCCGGCTGCGGTTCGCCCGACGGACGACCCTGCCGGTGCCGCGTTCGATCAGCGTTTCGCCCTTGTGACCGCTTTCCACACCGACGTTTTCGCCCTCTACCTCGTGGACTTTGCCGTGCAGATACCCGCCTACTTCTCGGATGGGACGGCCTAATGGGTTGGGCTTGATCTTTGGCGGCTCCTTATCCACCTTGTCAAAGCGCAGCTTCGTTTTTGCCTTGTCGCTGGCCTCGTCAAAGACCTTTTCCCTTTGCAGGACCGTCTTTTTCGGGATATTCGCCCGTGCCGCGTCCAGCCTGTCCGCTTTCTTTTCCGCACGGGAGATCGCCTTTTGCAGCTCCGGCGTTGCCCGTTCCTCGTCGGTAAATTGCAGGCGGGAAATGCGCTGCCGGGACATATTGCGCTGTTGTTGTGCCGCTTTTCGCGCTTTGTGCGCGTCATGCTCCGTCGCTATGCGGTCAAGGAGCTTCCCGCCTGTGCCATGCTTGGCGGGAGCTTCGCCGCTCTCCGGCGCGGTGAAGCTCTGTTCCGCGCCGCGCTCGGATATGTTTTGAACTTCGCCCGTGGATTGATTTTCCTGCACCAGCCCGTCGCGGGTCATGTGCTGGGTAATCTTATCCCGTGGCTTTAACGGGTCTTTCAAGTTGCATCACCTCCGATCCGCTCCCTTGCAAGGAAACAAAAGTCTGTGTTCAGTTCAATGCCGATGTAGTGCCTGCCGTGCCGCTTTGCCGCAAGCCCCGTCGTGCCGCTGCCCATGAAGGGATCAAGCACAACGCCGCCAGCGGGACAGCCAGCCAAAATACAGGTTTCCGCCAGCTTCGGGGGGATAGGCGGCAAAATGCCCGCCCTTATACGGCACGGTGTTGATAAACCACACGTCGCGCTTTGCCCGGACGGGCGAAATCATATCGTCTGTGATACTGCCTTTTTCCCTCGGCTTGTTGATGTTCTGCGTCTGGGGCTGCCCCGGAACGGGGACGGAGTATTTGCCAACGCCGCGCCCGTTCTTCTTTCGCTGGGCGGTGGTGGGGGCTATGGGCTCTGCTATGGCAAGCCAGTCATAAAAATACCGCCTGCCCTTGCTGAACATGAAAATATGCTCATAGCTTCGGGTACAGCGGTCTTTGGTGCTTTCCGGCATCGGGTTTCCCTTTGCCCATATAATGTCATTGCGCAGATACCAGCCCTCATTTCGCAGGGAAAAGGCCAGCATCCATGGTATGCCGATCATGTCCTTTTGCTTTACGCCCCTCATGCTGCGGGAGAGCGAAACGCCCTGCCCGCTGCGCCCATCGGGGTATTTGGGATCGCGGTACTGTCCCTTGCTGCCTGTGCCGCAATAGCTGTCTGCGATATTCACCCACAGCGTCCCGTCCATGCGCAGCACCCGCCAGACCTCCCGGAATACAGCGGTCAACCTCGCTATGTATTCCTCCGGCGTGTCCTCGCGTCCGATCTGCGCGTCCATGCCATAGTCCCGCAGCCCATAGTAAGGCGGGCTTGTTACACAGCAATGGACGCTTTCATCCGGCAGGGTTTTCAGCATTTGCAGGCTGTCCCCGCAGAGAATGGTATCAAGGGGCAGAGGCATATTCGTTTACCTCGCCGGGCTTGGTTGACATGATGCGGTATAGCGCGGTGTCCTTGGGGAAGTGGTCGGTAAAGGGCAAGATCACGTTCTCAAAGAACAGCAGCCCTTCGCCGGGCGCAGAGTTGGTGACGTACTTTAATTGCTCCGGTGATATATTCAGGCGTTCCGCAAGGATTTTTCTGTCGCCCGCCGCCTGGTTGAGCATACAGATATAGTCGCTGTTTTCAAGGATGTTTTCGATCTCCGGGGAGGACAGCAGATCCTTGACATTCTGGGTCGCGCCCGTGGGGACGCCGCCCCATTTACGAAATCGCTTCCAAATCTCGGCGGAGTAGGCCGCTGTCTGCGGCTCCTTCAAAAGCAAGTGGAACTCGTCGGCATAGTACCATGTAGCTATGCCTGTATTCCGGTTTTGCGTGACCCTGTTCCACACCTGATCCTGAATAATCAGCATCCCCGGTTTTTTCAGGTTCTTCGGCAGCTCCTTGATGTCGTAGCAGACAAAGCGGTTGTCGATGTCCACCGTTGTCCTGTGATTGAAAAAGTTGAGCGATCCCGAAACATACAGGTCAAGCGCCTGCGCCACACGGTCGGCCTCCGGGATCTGCTGCTCCGTCAGCGCCCGGTGCAGGTCGGACAGGATCGGCATATTCTCCGGGCGGGGGTCGGCAAAGTATGGCTGATAAATGCGCTGCACCGCCCGGTCGATCACCGTTCTTTCGATGGCTTCCAGCCCGGTCTTGCCGCCCATGATAAGCTCACAGAAGGACAACACGAAATCGGATTTGAGTGCCAGCGGGTTTTCGTCCTCCGAATAATTCAGGTTGATGTCCAGCGGATTTACATAGTCGCGGCTTGTGGGTGACAGTTTAATGATCTGCCCGTGCAGCAGCGTCACCAGCGGCGCGTACTCGCCCTCCGGGTCGCACACGATCACATGGTCGTTTGTTTTGAGAATGATGCTCACCATTTCCCGCTTGCAGGAGAAGGACTTGCCGCCGCCGGGGGTGCCGAACACAAGCCCGTTGGGAGAACGGGCGTTTTTGCGATCCAGCATAATCATGTTGCCGGAGGTGGCGTTCAGCCCGTAGTAAAAGCCGTCGCGCATGAAGAGCTCCTGCGTCACAAAGGGAACGATGATCGCCACGGCGGAGGTCGTCATGCCCCGCGTGATCTTGATCTGGCTTTGTCCCAGCGGGAGGGACGATACAAGCCCCCGTTCCTGCTGGAAGTCAAGTCTTGTCAGGGTGCAGTTGTATTTCTGCGCCACGCCTGCGGCGCGGAACACGTCGTTTTCCAGCTTCCGCTTCGTGTCCCCGAAATTGAGGACAAGGAAGGTGATAAAAAAATATCGCTCGTTCCGGCTTTGCAGCTCGTTTAAGAGTTTTTTCGCTTCTCCGCCGTAGGTCGCAAGGTCGGAGGGCAGGATGTCCATATCGTAGCCGTCCCGCACCGCCTTTTTCTGCTCTTGGATCTTCATGGCGTCAAGGTCTGTGATCTTGCGCTTTATCATCTTGACGGCCTCCGTCTGATCGAGGGCTTGCACATGGAGATTGACGACGATGCCGCCCTTCGTGTCGAGGAAGTCCGTCAGAATACGGTCGTTCAGCTCCGGCGTCAGGATTTGCAAAAAGCTCACCGCGCCCAGCTTGCCGCCCATCTGAAACATACGGCTGTTCTTAAAGGCAAAGGAGGACGGGGCGATAAAGTCCTTGGTGGACAAGCCGCCTGCATGAAGCCATTTCCAATCAAATTGAAAACGCTCGCCCTCCGGGTGCATGATGCCGTGCAGCACCTCCAAACGCTCCTTGCCGTTGAGCGCCCTCGCCGCCGCGCCCATCACCTTGAAATAGCCGAGTATATCCGTTTCGATACGCAAAAGTCTTGCCCTCGCCGCTTTCAGGTCGTCGGCTTCGATGGTATAGGTCAGGTACTTGGTCTTGACGTTCCCGTTGTTGCCGCGTTGAAGCTGACGCTTCAAGATCCCCGTGTTTTCCTCGCGGATATGGTCTAATCCGTCGCCGCAGGGCGGGATCTCAAAGCTCCTTGCAAGCTGCTCCCGGTCGGTCTTTCGGTTGACAAAGGTTAGCTGCACATGGATAGAGGCGTCGAGATAGTTATACAAATCGCACAGGTATTCAAAGATCGCCGTCTGGTCGTCGGGCTGGGCAAGCTGGTAGTTCGTATCGAAAAACTCAATGCAGCCCGAATACTGCCGCTCACCCAGATAGCAGATTCCGTCCGGGTACATGAGCTGATAGGGTATGGTGTCCTGCGCCGAATGGGGCTTTCCATCGCCCTTATACTTGCGGATCACCGCGTCGATTTGTTTTCTTTCTGCGCGGGTCAGCTTGGGCTTTTTTTCCGCGCTTTTGCTTTCGGTTCGCTTTGCAGTTTTGGACAATCGCCTTTACCTCCTTTTCCATTTGACTTTGCCTGATAAGGGCTTCATACGCATTGTTCGTAATATACGGGCGCTCCTTGGGTCTTAAAAAGCAGCTCTCGACGATATGCCGCCCGATGACTTCAAGGGGCTGCCCGTTTTTTTCATAGACGCCGAACAGGAAGCCGGGCATCATGGCGAGAATCATTACCAGCGCCGCCACCGTCGTTCCTGCGCTGCCTTTGAGCAAGAAGAAAAGCGGCACTCCCATCAGCGCCGCCACAGCGAAACAGATCAGTTGTCGCTTCGTCAGGTTGAAAAGCACCTTGGATTTTACCTTTGTCAAATCCTTTGGCACATTCACATAGGCCACTCATTGCCTCCTTTCCGCAAGCGTGATGTCGCTTGCTATTTCATTGCCCCACGCATCCCAGCCCGGCGCTTTCTGCCGGGCGAACAGCTCCACGCGGGGAAGGTCGCCCATGAGCGCAAGGATCTTCGCCCTTGCCTCGTCGGGCTTTTTGCTGTGCTGCTCCACAGGGGAGATAATGAATTGATGTATGCCTGCCGATTGCCGCTTGGGGTGTCCCTTGGTGGCAAGCAGGCAGATTTCCGCATTGCTCCGCGTCCAGAAGCCCAGCCCGTAAAACCACGACGGGCTTTTTCGGTTGCGTTTGAGCCACAAGAAAGCCACGGTCTTATACCGAAAGCCCCACGCCCTGATAAGCCGCAGAGCTTCGGGAAGCTGGGGGAAGGTCGCCCATAAGAACAGGGCGCAATCCTTGCCCGCAAGCTCCGCCACAGGCAGGGCGCAGAGGGCGTCAATGCCCATTGTTGGGTAGTGGTTTTCCGCTGCGCCCTTGACCTTCCTGCTCGTATAGTGCCACGGCGGGTCGGCGTAGATGATACTGTATTTTCCGATAGCCACACCTCCCGTCAATGTGCGCCGAATACTGCGTTTGAAATGCTGCCCGTCTTAAACAGGCAGAAGCACAGCAGCACGGTATAGCCCATAGCCCGCCAGATCGCGCCGGATATGTCGCCGCCTGTTCCGATGGTCTGGATCAGCACCGCATAGATGCCCACGCAAACCATGATAAGGAACGCTTGGAACGCCAGCGCCAGCAGAGATTTCAGGTAGTTTTGCCCCATGCTGCGCCATTCGCTGTTTGCCATCGTGGACAGCGGGATCGGGCCGAGGGAGGTCACAAGGTATATCTGTATCATCCTGCCGTAGATCACCAGCATAATGCAGATGGACAGGACGTTCATGGTAAGCCCCACGAACAGGGATTGGAACCACAGCCCCAAAAGCCCGCCCAGCTCCATTGTTTCAAGCTGGGTTTCAATGTTGGGCACGACAGTTGCAAGGTCGAGGCTGGTATTTCCGATAATCACGCCCGCGCTTTGGTTTACCACCTGCTGCGCCATGTCAAAGATGCCCATGACGATATTCCATGTGTTCGTGACGATCAGAACAGCGGCAAAAGACTTGAACACCCACTTGAAAAACATAAAGGTGTCGATGTCGTGCATATTGTTCTTCTCCGTCACCATCTGGATCAGTTCATAGGTCATTACAAAGGCGAGGATCGCCCCCGCAATGGGGATAATGACCGTTTCCGATAGGTTGCGGATCATGTTGAAGATCCCGGCGTTCCAGCCCTGCGGCGTCGCCCCGACTTCTCCGGCGACCTCGCCTACCTTTTGATTGACGGTATCGAACAGCCCCGAAAGGTTGCTGATAATGCCGTCCCGCAAAAGCTCTTTGATCCAATCTGTCAGCCATTCTATAATCAAGGCAGCACCTCCTTTCCCGCGCCCGCCCGCCGGTGACAGGCGGGCGCGTAAGGTTTATTTTGCATAGATCAGCCGAACAGACCGGAGAGCAGCGGGACAAGGACGATGCCGATCAGAGCGACACCGCCTCCCGCCATGAGCTGTTTCATGCCCTGGCTTTTTGCGCCGGGGTTGTCCGAGCCGTACCCTTCCAAAAGGTTGATGACGCCCCAGATACCGAGACCCGCGCCCAGCGCGATCACAAGGGTCTGTAAAACGCCTACTGCGGAATTGAAAAATGACATAATTCTACCTCCAATTTTAGTTTTGAAAATGAAAAAACCGCCCTCATTCCTCGGCGGCAAGCATTGCGTCCGTTTCGGACACATCTATTTCGTACAGGTCAAACGCTTCCTCCGGCCGGATCATCGGCGCGGCGCGTTTCTTCTTTCTTTGCGCCCGGATGTATTTCTCAACATCAAAGCTGTTTTTCTTGTCGGCGTCGGACAGGTATTTATACCGTGGGTGCTTTGTGATGTCGTATTTCTTGGAAAGAAACGGCCTCACGCCGCGCACCTGTAAAATACACTTGCCGCCGTCCATCGTTGCGATTTCGTCCTGTGTCATCAACTCCTTTCCTAATTTTTGATAGTTCAGTCCGTGGGAGATTTCCTTGCCCCTATTTTCGGAGGTATTGAAGCTGTCAATGGTTTCCTTGCCCAACAGCTCCGAGATCTCTTTCAGGGTGGTTTTCTCTTTCCCACCGAGGAATAGCATGGTGTCACAGTTGCCTGCTATGGTGTCGGCGTTATCCTTGTAAAGAGCTTTTAGCTGGCTCTGTGACTGCAAAATGATGGAAGCCGATATTTCACGGCTTCGGATGGTGGCGATCAGCTTGTCAAACTGCGGGATCTGCCCGATGTTGGCGAACTCATCCAAAATACACCTGACATGAACGGGCAGACGCCCGCCGTACACGTCATCCGCCTTGTCGCAAAGCAGATTGAAAAGCTGGGACTGTAAAATGGCGATCACAAAGTTAAAGGTGCTGTCCGTGTCGCTCATAATGAGAAACAGGGCGGTCTTGCGGTCGCCCAGCGTGTCCAGCTCCATTTCGTCGTACTCCATCAGCTCCCGCAGCTCCCGAATGTCAAAGGGCGCAAGCCGCGCTCCGCAGGAAATCAGGATGGATTTTGCGGTCTTGCCAGCAGCCAATTTGTATTTGGCATATTGCTTGACGGCAAAGTGTTCCGGGTCGCGCTCCGCCAGCCGGTCAAACATGAGATCGACGGGGTTTTTGTAATCCTCGTCATCCTCCCTTGTGTCGGAGGCGTCGATCATGTCAAGCAGGGTGATGATGTTCTTTTCTTCCTCCGGCGCTTCATAGAAGATGTACCCGATCAGGGCGGTGTAGTAGAGGCGTTCCGCTTTCACCCAGAAATCCTCCGTGCTTTGCGCACCCTCGCCCTTGGTGTTCAGGATGATGGTGTTTACCAGCTTCAAAATATCCTTTTCGCTGCGCAGATACGCAAAGGGGTTATAGTGCATGGACTTCTGAAAGTTGATCGTGTTCAGCACCTTTATTTCATACCTTGCCCGCTGCAAGAGCTGTCCTACCTCCGATATGAGGCTGCCTTTGGGGTCGGTAATGACATAGCTGGAATGAAGCTGCATGATGTTGGGCTTACAGAAAAACCGGGTCTTACCGCTGCCGCTGCCGCCGATCACCATGATATTTTTGTTTCTCGCGTTCTTGGGATCCTTGGGGCGGTTGGACATCATAAGGCGCTCCGTTTCCGTCAGCAGCACATTGTTGTCAAAGACGGGATCAATGAACGGCTGTATATCCTTTGCGTTGCCCCATCGAGCCGTTCCGTATTCCATACCCTTGCGGTATTTCTTGGCGTTCTTCTGCTTGGAATAGACCACCAGCCGGATCACCACGGCTCCGGCAAGCCCGATCAGAAGATCAAGAGGATGGATGCTTGGCACTATGCTTTCAAAAGCCGCTGTGAAGCCCTGCCCGATGTGCAGGAGCTTGGCGGAGAGATCCGCCCCCGGCGACAGCCGGAATGCTTCGCCCAGCTTGTCAAACAGATACACAAAGGCGAGATAGGGCAGATGGAGAATGATTTGTTTCTTGATTTCCGGCTTCATAGATCAATCCCCCTGTCCTTGTTCTTCACCTTGTCCCGCGCCGCGCTGCGCTTGGCAACCTCGGCTTTTTTCGCGGTCAGGTCGTCCCGGACGGAGGGCTTGCGCTCCTTGTCCAGCTTCTTCTTGGAGAACTCCCGAAAGGCGGCGGTCAGCACGTCGGCGTCCCGCCCCTTGAAGAACACAAGGTAGCGGTCATCCGTCTTTTTCAGCGCAAAGTCGATCCCGTATTTCTTGGCGGTTTGGGAAAACGCCTTGATATTCACGTCGGTGATTTCGATATTGGAAACGCCTGTGCTGTGGCGCATGAGCTGTTTAAGCGTCTGCTTCCCGTGATGGGGCACATTTCTGTGTTTTTGATACTGTTGCAAGAGCTTTCGCAGGGCTGCTTGCAGCAGCCGCGCATCTAGCTTCGCCGCTTTGATGGCGAGTGCAACCGTTTTTCTTGTCACTTCTTCCTGCAAAATATCCCTCCTTCCTCTGCATTACAGGAACAGGTCTGACGTATCTCTTTTAGGAGGCGCCAGAAGCCCGCTTGCCATGTCATGGGAGACAAGGGCGGTATAGTAGTTTCCGATGGTGGAAGGAGCATTGAACAGGGCTGCCCGTAGATACTGCTTGATGTTGCGGATCTTGGTGGTGTTCTCATGCATACAATCCAGCACAAAACGGATATGTTCGCTGTCCAGCTTCATAAACTTGGACTTGACAAGCTCTGCCGGGTAGTCGTCACCGGCAATGCGTATTCTCTTTCTTGTGCTGCACACCGTTTCAAGGATCAGGTCAACGATTTCGTCAATGCGGTCTTTATCAAAGCGGTAATCCTGCAAGAGATAGTCGTACCCGATATTCTCCTTGATGATGTCCCTGTAAATCCTGTATGCCTCGTTGTCCTGACCTTTCGCTTCCGTTCGCTTCCCTTCCGGCGGCGCAGCCGCAGAAAAGTTATCCACATCACAGGGGAAGGGATTTAGGGAAGGGAAAGGAATGGAATCGGTAGTTGATGCATCCGTATTTGATTTTTCTTTTTTTGATAAGTCAGTTTTTGATCTATCTTTATTTAATTGCGTTGGATTTTCCAACGTAGGTTTTTCCAACGTAGGATTTTCCTGCGTTGGATTATCCAATGTTGGATTTTCCAATGTAGGTAAATCCGATGCTGGCTGCGGCGTTTCGTAGATCACATACTCCGTGCCGCGCAGCCGTCCTTTCTCGTCGCGTTCTCTTGACCGGACGAGATACCCGGAGCCTTCCAGCTCGCGCACCGCCTCGCGGATCGCGTCGATCTGCTCCCGGTTGATGAACGCAAGCCCTTTCAGCGTATAGTCCCAGCCCTCCGGCAGGGACAGCATTTGCGACAGCAGCCCCTTGGCTTTTAGGGACAGCTCCTTGTTGCGCAGATGATGATTGGACATGACGGTATAGCCACTATTCTTTTCCACGCGAAAAACTGCCATAGGGTATTCACCTCCTTGTGCTTGGTATTTGGTTTTGGGCATGAAAAAAGCCGCAGACCTTCAAGACGAAAATCTGCGGCGTTCCGGCATACGAAAAGGGATGCTCCTTGATAGAAACATCCCTTTTCGCTTGGTTATTCAGTTTTTTTCAGACAACCTGCTTGCCCTCTGCCCTTAAAAAGCGTTGATTTTACTTGGTTTTCTTCCGCTTTCCTATTTCAGAGGGCTTAAAG
>R21__coassemble_449_pt1 | contig 34242 bp, 29 predicted proteins | sample R21__metabat2_low_PE_019 | metagenome-assembled genome bin R21 | reverse complement strand
ATTTTAGCATAAGCTTTGTTCTTACATTGTTTAATTTTCAAGGTACACTCTTCGCTCGCCACCTCAGTGGTGAGCTTTTTAACTTTAGCACAAAAAGTGTCTCATGTCAAGAACTTTTTCAAATTCTTTTCAATTTCTTTTTGTCCGGAAAGCATTTTGCTCTCCCCTAAAGCGCTTGGATAGAATACCACTCATTTCGCCCTTTGTCAACACTTTTTCGGCGATTTTTTGATGTTTTTTGAAATATTTTTGCAACTTCTAAATCTTGTGCTTTTTGCCAGTTTCAACCACAAAATTTAGCCTACAGTATTCTCCAGAGTTCCTATCTCATCTATTTCGCATCTGATGACATCGCCCTTTTTAAGATAGACTTTTTTATCGTCATCCATGCCAAGAACAACGCCGCTGGGTGTACCTGTCGCGATTATGGTTCCGGCCTTCAAAGTCATTCCTGCGGAGAGTTCTTCGATTATGTACGGTATGTCAAATATCATATTTCCGGTGCTGCTGTTCTGGCGCTCTTCCCCATTTACATAGCAGCGGATGCCCAGTTCGGGATTTGCACCAAGCTTTTCAGCGCTTACTATAGCAGGGCCGATAGGTGTGAAGCCATCAAGGCTCTTGCCGTAGTACCACTGCTTATGCTTTGTCTGCTGATTGCGGGCGCTTACGTCGTTGAGAATTGTATATCCGAAAATATACTCTGCCGCGTCAGCTGCCTTAACATTCTTTGCATCCTTACCGATGACCACCGCCAGCTCGACTTCGTAGTCAAGCTCAGTGCACACCGGATAGTTGCTGTCGATATTGTCAAAGGGTGCAACAGCTCTGTTTACGCGCTTTGAAAAGTACACGGCATCACCGCGCTGTACATCATATGCTGCATCACTCTTGGCTGCTTCTGCAGCATGGTCGCGATAGTTGAGGCCAAGGCAAATGACATCCTGTACAGGCTCCGGAATAGGTGCTTCCAGCTTAACATCGGAAACACACACGGTTTTCTCATTTCCGCTGAGTTCGGGAAGCTTACCGTTCAGTTCGCGGATAAGTGCTACCATTTCCTCAGATTTGAGACCGAGCTCAGAAGCCGGGATTATATTGTTTTCGTCTGCGCTTAAAATGCCGACATTTTCTTTACCGTTAATACTGTATGTAACAAACTTCATACGATCACCTCATTTAAGAATAGTAAGATTCAGCTCGCCGAGAACAGGCAAAGGCTTCTTATCATCTGCAACGGCTGCTCTTGCGCCGATGAATGCAAGCACAAAGAACATAAAGTTCGTTGCCTTCTTAAGAGCATTTCCTATTACCGGAATCTTTTTTCTATAAAAAACTGATGACACAACCTGGGCGCAGAAAAGAACGCAAGCCTGATTTGCATGGAAGCGGATGAGTTCGGAATCCTTGCCTTTGACAAAATACGTATAGAGGAAAGCCGGGCCGAGATAACTTGCGGCAGCTATCCAAGGGGTATTGTCATGGGGCAGCTTCTGGTACTCGCCGGTTGCTTCGTCTTTTTTCATCTGACCCATAACCTCTTGCATGGCATTTATATAGGGGTTGTCCTTAAGCAGGTCGGAGAATACGCTGTCGCTCGCCTCAGGCTTCCAGCCGCAGGCGATACACATTTTTCCGCCTTCGGGAATATAGGATCCGCATTCAGGGCACTTGTTCATGGTCAGCATCCTTTCTATGTAGCGGCTTTTGCCGCAGTATATATAATAATGTTATTTTACGATGTCAGTCACGTCAAGTCAAGAACAAAAGCGATGGCTTCCTATAATTATAAGAAGCGGTCTTGACCATATCCATTTGCTTGTTGCTGTAGCAGGATTGAAATAGTATATCGCGCCGCCTGTCGGATCAGAGCCCGCCAGCGCCTCACGCGCCGCCCTGTAAGCGCTGTCGGATACAGGCTGGTTAAACTGGCCATCATAAAGGCAGGAAAACGCACCTGACTGATATATTACGCCTGAAAGACTGTTCGGAAACGACGGATGGTCAATGCGGTTTAAGACAACGGCTCCCACAGCAACTTGTCCGAGATACGGCTCTCCCCTGGCCTCAGCGGATATGAGTCTCGCAAGCAGGTATACATCCCCATTGCTCGACGAAGAGCTTGTCCCTGAATATATACCCAATGCCGCAAGCGTCTGTTGACCTACCTTGCCGTCTACGGTAAGTCCGTTTTTGCTCTGAAACCAGCGCACCGCTTTTTCGGTGCGGCTTCCGAAAACTCCGTCAACATCACCGGTATAATAGCCCCAGCTTTTCAGCCTTTTCTGTATCTCCTGCACAGTAGAGCCCTGAGAGCCGACCTTATATGAGTCAGCTCCCGCAGACTGGGCAAGGGCTATTATCAGTATGTTGACTGTAAATACAAGGACGATTGCAAGAATCAGTTTTTTTCTTTTGGTACTCAAAATAATCACTCCAAAACATTGTTTTGGAGTAGTCTATGCGAAAAGATATAAAAAAATACACCCGGAAAATCCGGGTGTATTAATGTAATTGAATTAATGCTGGAACTTGATGATGTGGCGGGGGCAGATATCTGCACAGTGTCCGCACTGTACGCACTTGGTAACGTCAATGCGTGCGAGATTGTCCTTAACAACGATTGCGTCTGCAGGACATTCTCTCTGGCACTTCATGCAGCCGATACAACCTGCTTCACAAATCTTATTAACCTGTGCGCCCTTGTCCATGCTGCTGCATGCGACCATAACAGTCTGATCATAGGGTACAAGCTTAACGAGCTTCTTGGGGCAGGCATCGACGCAGCTGCCGCAGCCGACGCACTTTTCGCGGTCGACCTTTGCAACACCGTCAACAATGTTCATAGCGCCGAACTGGCAAGCATTTGCACAGTTGCCGAGACCGATACATGCAAAACGGCAATCCATGTTGCTCTTGCCGCCGAACAGCATAGCTGCCTGGCAGTTCTGGGGTCCCTTGTAGTTGAAGCGCTTAAGAGCATGACCCTCTGTGCCGGAGCAAGGAACAAATGCTACCATCTTTGCAGCACCGTCAGCGGAAACGCCCATGATCTCGCCGATCTTCTCAGCAGCTTCGGGGCCTGCTGCAACACACTTGTTTACAGGAGCCTCGCCCTTTGCTACTGCAGCAGCATAGCCGTCGCAGCCGGGGAAGCCGCAGCCGCCGCAGTTTGCGCCGGCCAGGCATGCACGGACCTGTTCCTGCTTGGGGTCTACTTCAACATAGAATATTTTAGATGCAAATGCAAGTATAGCACCGAAAAGAGCGCCGAGAACGCCGAGAACGATAACAGCATAAATAACAGAACTCATATCATCGCCCTCCTAATTAAAATATCTTCATGCCGCTGAAGCCCATGAAGGACAGAGCGAGCAGAGCTGCGGTTACGAGGCAGATCGGGAAGCCTTCGAAGCTTTCGGGATACTCAGCAAAGTTTACGCGCTCACGAACGGAAGCGAAGAGAACGATTGCGAGCATGAAGCCGAGGCCGCCGGTAATGCCGTAAACGGTAGACTCGATGAAGTTGTAGTTGTTCTGAACGTTCAGAAGAACTACACCAAGAACTGCACAGTTGGTGGTTATAAGGGGCAGATAGATGCCCAGGGCGGAGTACAGAGAAGGAATGGACTTTTTGAGGAACATCTCAACGAACTGTACGAGAGCCGCAATAACCAGAATGAAGGTAAGAGTCTGGAGGAAGCCCAGATTCAGGGGCATCAGAACGAACTCATTTACAACCCAGCAGATTGCAGATGCAAGACCCATAACAAAGGTAACTGCGAGGCCCATACCGGTTGCGGTATCAACCTTGGAAGAGCAGCCCAGGAAGGGGCAGCAGCCGAGGAACTGGGAGAAGATGAAGTTGTTAATAAGGATGGCGCCCAGAGAAATGGAAAGAATACTTGTAAGCATTATTTATTTCCCTCCTTCTCTTTCTTTTCTGCTGACTTACGCAGTACATACTGCATTGCAGCAATCAGGCAGCCCAGAGTAAGGAAGCCGCCGAAGGGCATGGTGAGAATAAGTGCGCCCTGGAAATTCTGACCGAACAGAGCGATACCGTCGCCGCCGTTGAGGATGCCGCCGCCGAAGGTGCCCTTGCCGAGCAGCTCACGGACGATACACATAACGCAGAGAACGATTGTGTAGCCGAGGCCCTGGAAGATACCGTCGAGTGCGGAAGCTGCGACTGACTGCTTTGCTGCAAAAGCTTCGGCGCGGCCGATGATGATGCAGTTAACAACAATCAGGGGGATGAAAACGCCCAGTGATTCGGACAGTGCGGGGATATATGCCTGGAGAACCAGGTCAACGATTGTAACGAAGCCTGCAATGATAACAACGAATATTGCAATACGGATATCGTTGGGGATTATCTTACGCAGGGCAGAAATAACGATGTTGCAGCAGGTCAGTATTACCAGAACGGAAATGCCCATGCCGATGCCGTTGAACAGGCTGGTGGTGATTGCCATTGTGGAGCACATACCGAGAAGCTGAACGAGAACGGGGTTATTAGTAATAAGGCCGTCCTTCAGCTGTTTTTTAACATTCATTTCAGACTACCTCCTTAACCCAGTGTTGCTACGTACTCGATTGCTGCCTTTGCAGAATGAGTAACAGCTTTTGATGTGATGGTTGCACCGGTGATTGCAACAACCTCGCCGCCCTCTTTTTCGATGAGAACGGTGTTGGCGTCCTTACCGGGGAAGCGATCTCTGAAGTAATCCTTGCTTGCTTCAGCACCGAGGCCGGAGGTTTCGGAGCTGGAAATGATGGAAATGCCGGTGCAGGTCAGGCTTGCCTTGTCAACGCCGACTGCCAGAGTAATAGTACCCTGTGAGCCGGAGACCTCTGCCTGAACAACATATACGCTGCCGTCCTTTGCAGGAACAACAGAAGTGATTTTGCCGCCTTCATAGGTTGCATCGTCGGGAGCAACTGCAGCGTCAAGGTCGAGCTCAGCATCGGTAACTGCTGCAAAAGCATCAAGCTGCTTCTGCTGTGCATATGCGGTGATATTGGGCTCGGTGAGTACATAAACTCCGCCGAGAACACCTGCAACAATAGCAGATACGAGGAAAAGGATCAGTGCAAGCTTTAAAATCTTATTCATTATGCCTTTGCCTCCTTTGCTGCCTTCTTTGCTGCTTTGAGGTCTTCCTTGGTAACACCGAACTGACGTCCGTGGGTACCCTTATCAATTGCCCATGCGCACAGGTTCATGATGAGGATAGCGTAGGAAACGCCTTCGGGGTAGGAACCGAAGTAGCGGATAAGAACGGTCAGAGCGCCGCAGCCGAAACCGTAGAGGAGCTGTCCGTTCAGGGTTACGGGGCTTGAAGAATAGTCGGTAGCCATGAAGATAGCACCGAGGAACAGGCCGCCGGAGAGAATGTTCTTGAGCATCCAGTCGACATTGCCGTAACCGGTCTTACCGAAGATAAGGGTAAGAACTGCAACGGTTCCGATGAATGATACAGGAATGCGCCAGTTAATAACCTTGCGGGCAAGCAGATAAATGCCGCCGATGAGAAGTGCAAGAGCGCTGACCTCACCAATGCAGCCGGGAACATTGCCCAGGAACAGGTTAAGGTTTGTGAAGTAATCAGGCAGAGCTTCGCCGGCCTTGAGGAACTTCAGCGGGGTTGCCATGGTAGCGCCGTCGATTCCCGCGTTTGCGAGAGTTCTGGGAACTGCCCATGTAGTCATAACGACAGACCAGGATGCCATCATAAAGGCACGTGCTGCCAGTGCAGGGTTAAGGAAGTTCTTGCCGATGCCGCCGTAAAGCTGCTTAACAATTACCATGGCGAAGAATGCGCCGACAACGGGCATCCACCAGGGGGCGCTTACGGGGATGACAAAAGAGATAAGCATACCGGTGACGCATGCGGAAAGGTCGCCGATAGATTCGGGCTTCTTCAGGAGCTTGCGGTATCCCCACTCGAAGAATACGCAGGCTGCAACAGAAACGACTGTCAGAAGAAGAGCCTTGAGACCGAACATGAATACGCCGACGCAAAGTGCGGGGAGCAGAGCGATCATAACATCAAGCATGATGCGCTGAGTGTCGGTATTGGTTCTTACCTGAGGCTGATAGGAAGCGTCAAAGGTATATTCTTTTTCTTTAAGAGCCATTACTTTTCAGCCTCCTTTGCTTTTGCTGCTTCTGCGCGGGCCTTCTCTTCTGCTGCCTTTGCGGCGAAGAGGAGCTTTGCAGTCTTGAAGGAGTGGGTCAGCGGCATTCTGCCGGGGCAGTTGTAAGAGCAGCTGCCGCACTCGAAGCAATCAAGAATATGATACTTCTTCATGTTCTCGAAGTCATTCTTCTTGAAGTACATGTACATGTAAACAGGCTCGAGGCCCATGGGACATACGGTAATGCACTTACCGCAGCGGATGCAGGTGGGATTCTCAACAGTCTTGTCCTCTTCCTCGGTGAAGAACAGGATGCCTGCGGTGCCCTTGATATTAACAGCGTCGAGGCTGGTTGCGATGAGGCCCATCATAGGTCCGCCGAGAACGATCTTCTTGGGGGTCTTGACGAAGCCGCCGCACTGCTCAACTATGTAAGAGAAGGGAGTACCTACGCGGCACTGGAGATTGTAGGGCTTATCGACTGCGGAGCCGCCGACGGTGAGGATACGCTCGTAGCAGGGGATGCCGAGATAGCATGCCTTGTAGATTGCGTATGCGGTCTGGGTGCTGATTACGTTGCAGCCTACGCCTGCGGGCAGTCCGCCGGGCTTGACCTCGCGGTTGGTAACAACCTTGATCTGCATTTTCTCAGCGCCCTGAGGATACTTGACCTCTTCGGGAACGATCTCAACGCCGTACTTCTCAGGACCGAAAGCGGTCAGCAGGTCGATTGCGTCCTGCTTGTTCTTCTCGATGCCGTAGTAAGCCTTGTCGAGTCCGCTTGCGATTGCAGCAAGCTGAATACCCTTGAGGAGTTCTTCCGGATGCAGCTTCATGGTCCAGTGGTCGCCGTTGAGGTAAGGCTCACATTCTGCACCGTTTATGATGAGAGTATCAACCTTGCCGAGGCCGCCGCGGATCTTGAATGCGGTCGGGAACATTGCGCCGCCCATACCGACGATGCCGGCTTCGCGGAGTCTTGTGAGAATTGCTTCCTGATCTTTCAGCTCTTCTTCAGTCAGAGGCTTAAGATCTGTGCAGGGGGTATCCTGGTAGTCGTTCTCGATTACGACTGCCATGATCATATCGCCCAGAGGATGGGGTCTGGGTTCAATTGCTACTACCTTGCCGGATACGGGAGAATGAACGGGAGCAGAAACAGGGGCGGGATTTTCGCCGATCTTCTGGCCCATGGTTACATAGTCACCGACCGCTACCAGCGGCTGGCAAGGTGCGCCGATGTGCTGAGCCATCGGAATAATGACCTGGGGCGGCGGGGTAATGACGACTACGGGTTCTTCCGGAGCCTTCATGTAATTGGGATGTACGCCGCCACGGAACTTATAGGGCATTTGCATCACCTCTCTATTTTATGACAAGCTTAAATATACCATAAACCTTTTTCAATGTCCATAATGTAAAGGTCGAATTTTCGTCAATTTTGTCGCATTTTCCTGACAAATGATTAACATTTGCGTGGGAATTAACACAAAAACAGCGAGTTTGTGTAAACGCTGTCAATATTTGCGTACAATTCGGCGCACGCGCACACTGTATCTGTTTTTGCTGCGCGTTTCATATACATTTATAAATACAGACACTAAAAGCATACTCAACGCAAGGCAAAAAGATTACTCGTGCACGCTTTTACTGCAAATGTGGGTAACGTAAACCTCTAAGCGCTTCTAAATTAGCGATTTGTGGTGATTTATATGCGCTTTTCAGTGGCACCAACGTTCAAAGTGGTGAAGTGCCTACAAAGCAGCATATATTCTGCTGAGCTTCGTCCGCTTCTCATTGTTTATGTCGTGATGTTTTTATAATAATCATCGCGTCAGACAGCGCGGAAAGCAACGATAAAATGTATTAGTTTTGCAATTTGACTTTTTTAATCCTGATGATATAATTTTAATGTAAAACAATAAACAGGAGGCTGCTTTCATATGGCTGTTCCAACTCCCCATATTTCCGCCAAAAAAGGCGAATTCGCAAAGACCGTGCTTATGCCCGGCGATCCTCTGCGTTCCAAGTTCATCGCAGAAACATTCCTTGAAAATCCAGTCCTTATAAATAATGTACGCGGCGTGCAGGGCTATACAGGTACATGGAAGGGTGTTCCCGTCTCCGTCATGGCATCCGGCATGGGCATCCCCGCAATAGGCATTTACAGCTATGAGCTTTATAATTTCTATGATGTTGACAACATTATCCGCATCGGTTCGGCAGGTGCGCTGAGCGATGATCTCAAGCTTATGGACATCGTTGCCGCTCAGGCTGCATGCACCGATTCAAACTTTGTCCACCAGTTCGAGCTTAACGGTACCTTCGCTCCCATCGCCGACTACACTCTCCTCAGCGAGGCTGTTGCCGCAGGCGAGGAGCACGGCGTAAAGCTCAAGGTCGGCAACATTCTCTCTTCCGATAACTTCTACTCCCCTGCCGGCAAAGACTCCAATGATAAATGGAGAGACATGGGAGTTATGGCAGTCGAGATGGAATCGGCAGGTCTTTACATGAACGCAGCTGCCGCAGGCAAGCGTGCACTCTGTATCTGCACTATTTCCGACCACATCTACCGTCCCGAGGCTCTGTCCTCTGAGGACAGGCAGACTTCTTTCACTCAGATGATGGAGATTGCCTTAGATACCGCAGTCAGAATGAACAAGTATTGAGTCTGATATTCTGCCTGATTTACAGCGAAGCAAAATCCGACGTAATACTATACTCTATATTGCAGCATTGACATAAGCGACAATGCCAACAATAAGCTTAAAAACCACGGTTCAAAATGAACCGTGGTTTTTATTCTTTATATAAGAGCTCCTGCGGATATAACTCCGAATGTCACCGCCATTACTATTCCGCCAGCAATCAGCACGCCCGTTGTTATGGCAGGGAGCGCATTTTTGAGTCTCATGTCCAGCAGGGATGCAGCCAGTGCGCCTGTCCACGCTCCTGTTCCCGGCAGGGGAATCGCCACCAGAACAAGCAGGCCCCAAAAACTGTATTGAATAACGGTCTCGCCTTTTTCCTTGCCTTTGCGTTCAAGCCATGCGGTAAATCTGACGAGTATGTTGTGCTTTTTGAGCCACTCAATAACTTTGCGTGTCAGCAGAATCAGGAAGGGCACGGGAAGCATATTCCCGATAACGCCCACTATGTATGCTATCCACGGATCCAGGCCGTGTGCAATACCCACCGGTATTGCAGCGCGTATTTCAAGGACCGGAAGAAGAGCAGTCCCAAATGTTAACAGTAAAGCTTTCAGCATATCTTTCTCCGATTAGAATTTTGCCATGGCCTCGCGACAATAGTGATTAAAACGGCGTTCTCTTTCGAGAGTCGAGCTGTCCATATGGCCGGGATAGACTTCATAGTCGCCTTCCAGTTCACAAAGCTTCTTTATAGACTGCATTTCCGTTCTCATGCTGCCGCCGGGCAGGTCTGTTCTTCCACAGCTGCCGCGGAACAGTGTGTCACCCGTGAACAGAGCATCTCCGCAGAGAAGGCTTACACCGCCGGGCGTGTGTCCGGGGGTTGCGATTACTTTGAACTTAAGAGCTCCTACCGTGATAACATCGCCGTCATCGTAGTATCTTCCGCCCTCGGGCATCTTGTATTTCATCCCGCTCATGCCAGGCTCATAGCCCTCGTCGCGGTGGTTAATATACAAAACCGCATCCGTTTCTTCCATGACTTCCGCGACAGCGCCCACATGGTCGTAGTGTCCGTGGGTGAGCATGACTACTCTGCACTTAAGATGATTGCTCTCAATATAGTCAAGTATGGTGTTGCTCTCATCGCCCGGGTCGATAACCGCGCACTCGAGAGTTTCCTCGTCGGTAACTATGTAGCAGTTGGTTTCGAGCTGTCCTACGGGTAAGGTTTTAATAAGCATATTCAAAGCTCCTTAGTATCAAGAATAATCGTAACAGGTCCATCGTTAACGGATTCGACCTTCATATATGCGCCGAATTCTCCCGTGCCGACCTTGAAGCCGCGTTCGCGGCACTTTTCGCAAACCAGCTCATAAAGCGGAATAGCCGTTTCCGGTCTTGCCGCCTTGGAAAAGCCGGGGCGGCGGGATTTGCAGTCGGCAAACAGCGTAAACTGGCTTATGATAAGGAGTTCAGCGCCTGCGTCTGCGGGATTTACGTTCATTTTCCCCGCTTCGTCTTCAAAAATTCTGAGTCCGCAAATCTTATCGGCAATCTTTTCCGCTTCCTTTTCCGTATCATCGGCATGCACACCTAAAAGGACAAGAAAGCCCTTGCCGATACTGCTTTTAACTTCGCCTCCGATTGATACGGATGCGCTGTCAACTCTTGTTAAAACCGCTCTCATTCCTCAGCCTCCGTTTCGGTTTATTTCGCTGACTCCGTTGATGCTCAAGAGCTTATTCATGACCGCTCTGAGTTCATCGAGTTTCTTAACTTCAAGTGTTATTGTGACTATTGCCTTTCCGTCAGCCATGTCTCTCGCATTAAGCGAACGGACCTTGGAATTCAGGGCATTGAGTGCCGTTGCAATGTCCATTACAAGGCCGCCTCTTTCGCTTGCGACCACGGCAACGGTGGTTGTGTAGGCCTCATTTACATTGTCAGCCCAGCTTACATCTATCCATCTTCCCATGTCCTCCGGCCTGTCGCTGCGCTTATTGTAGTTTGCGCAGTCGGTACGGTGGATGGAAACGCCCTGACCGCGGGTTATATAGCCCACTATGTCATCGCCGGGAACAGGTGTGCAGCAGCGCGAGAACTTGATAAGGCAGTTATCCAGTCCCTCGACCAGAACGCCGTGGACAGGCTTCTGCAATTTCTGTGCGGTGGTTTCCCTGCGCTCTGCAGCCTCAGTTACCTTATCCAGAACAGTACGCTTTTCCGTTGCATGCTGCAAGCGGGCAAGCTCGTCCTTCATACGGTTGACCGAGCGTGTTGCGGTCATACCGCCGTAGCCTATTGCGGAGTACATTTCCTCCAGATTGGGGTAAGCAACCTTTTTCAGCAGCAGGGGCAGTACTTCCTCGTCGGTTATGTCCTCGAGGCTCAGGCCCTTGTTTTTAAGCTCTGCTTCAAACATGGCTTTACCGCGCTCGATATTCTCTTCCCTGCGTTCCTTCTTGAACCACTGTTTGATCTTGGTTCTTGCGGAACCGCTTTTAGCTATATTCAGCCAGTCGCGGCTGGGGCCGGGAGCATTCTTTGCCGTTCTGACCTCAACGATATCGCCGTTCTGCAGAACATGGTCAAAGGTTACTATTCTGCCGTTGACCGATGCGCCCACCATGCTGTTGCCGACTGCGGAGTGAATGCTGTAAGCAAAATCTATTGGTGTTGCGCCGGCCGGCAGGTTTATAACGTCGCCTTTCGGTGAGAAAACGAACACCTCATCGGCGAACATATCGATCTTCAGGTTGTGGAAGAAGTCGGTTGCATCGGACTCCTGCTGGCTTTCGAGCAGGCGTCTGACCCATGCGAATTTTTCTTCATCGCCGGTTTTTATGCCGGTATCGCCGATCTTATACTTCCAGTGAGCGGCGATGCCGTATTCCGCCGTGCGGTGCATATCCCATGTTCGTATCTGAACTTCAAAGGGTATGCCTTCGCTGCCGATAACGGTTGTATGCACGCTCTGGTACATATTGGGCTTGGGGGTTGAGATATAATCCTTGAATCTGCCGGGAACGGGCTTGAACATATCGTGGATTATACCGAGCACATTGTAGCAGTCGGGAATTGTATCAACTATTACGCGGAATGCGCAGAGGTCGAAAATGCCGTTTATATCAAGCTTTTGAGCATACATCTTGCGGTATATGCTGTATATGTGTTTTATGCGGCTGTATATGGAAACGCTAAGGCCCTCCTCTTCAAGGCGGGTCTTTATCTTTTCTTCCATGCTTACCATGAAATTCTGCAGAGTATCCATACGGTTGTCAAGAGTCTGCATAATCTCGTTGTAGCCCGTCGGGTCAAGATACATCAGCGCAAGGTCTTCAAGCTCCCATTTAGCTCTCTGCATACCGAGGCGGTGAGCAATAGGAGCATAAATCTCCATGGTTTCGAGAGACTTGATGCGCTGCTTTTCCGCAGTCTGATATGCCATGGTGCGCATATTGTGAAGGCGGTCGGCAATCTTGATGAGAATAACGCGGATGTCCTTGGCCATAGCCATAAGCATCTTGCGCAGGTTTTCCATCTGCTCGTCTTCCTTGCTGGTGTACTGGACACGGGTCAGCTTGGTAACGCCCTCTACGATGTTTGCAACAGGCTCGCCGAACTGGCGGGAGATATCCGCATGTGTGAGCTGGGTATCCTCAATAACGTCGTGCAGAAGCGCCGCAACTATGGAGTCCTCGTCAAGACCCATATCTACGGAAATATCCGCCGCGGCAACGCAGTGGGTAACATAGGGCGAACCGTCGCGGCGCATCTGTCCCGAGTGGGCAAGGCGCGCCATGCTGTAAGCCGCGCTGATGCGTCCCAGATCCATTTCCGTGCCGCTGTCTTTTATCTTCTGTTCGAGAGCAGCATACATCTCGTCCGGGTCAAGTATTTTGTTTTCGGCTTCCGACTCAGCCTGCTTAATTCTTTCGTCCATTGCTGTTCCTGATCTTTCCGATTATTCTTGAATCCTCAAGGTTTACCTTTGCGCAGTCGCTCACGATTTCTGCGCCGTATGCTCTTTCGCCTGTTTTTCTCATTAATCCCAGCTCACAGAAAACACAGATGCAGATGCAGAATTTCTCCGGCTCAAGCCCCTGCGGACACTGGCGCATAACGCCGTCTATGTCATCTGCGATAACTCCGCCAAGGGCTTTTATTCTGCGCCATGCCTGCGCGAATGCGGTTCTGTCCGGGCAGTAAGCATAGAGCATATCGGCAGGCGAGTCCCCGCCGCCGCTTAAAATTCTGTCGCACATGGCTCTGGGGTCGTGCCTGCGCATTTCGCATATCTGAAGCTGCACCGTGCGGCGAAGTCTGAATTCATTTATCTGGGGAGTGAAGGCAATATCTGCGATATCTCCCTCTTTCATTCTGAGGTCGGCCTCCGTGTGTCCGAAGAACACGCACTCAAAGCTCTCGCCGCCGTAGCGCACATTTATTCTCAGGTGCTTTCCGCCGCCGATGGGAATAATTTTTTCCACCACCGCGCCGCAGATGCACATCGTTGTCTTTGGATTTCCGCTTCCGAAGGGCTCCAGCATATCGAGGGACTCAACGCCCTCCATATCAAGCATCTTGGGGTCTGCAATAAGCAGATCACAGTTGAGCATGGGCAGTTCTTCGGGGCGGTTATTGCGATAATACTCTGCAAAAGCATTTTTAAAATCGCGGAGCTTTTCGCGCTTGATGTTAAGGCCTGCCGCGAGCGCATGTCCGCCGAAGCCCTCAAGATGTTCGGCGCAGGCAGAAAGCGCATCGAAGAGATTGAAGTTTCCGAAGCTGCGGCATGAGCCCTTACCCTTTTCGCCATCCATGCAAATCATAATCGTCGGCAGAGAGTATTGCTCGGCAAGCTTTGATGCAGCAATACCGATAACGCCCTGATGCCACTTATCGCTTGAAAGAACGATGGGAACATCCGTGCTGTGGGCGTTCATCATCTCCGATGCTTCCTCCCAGATATCTGTTTCGAGCATCTGGCGGCGGCGATTAAGCTCACAAAGCTCGGAGGCAAGGGCACTTGCATGAGACTTATCGTGAGTCATAAGAAGGCTGAGCGCAACGGGAACTCTGCCGAGTCTGCCTGCTGCATTGAGCCTTGGAGCAATGGAGAAGCCGATTGTTGAGGCATTCATTTTGCGCTCCTCGACTCCTGCCTCACGTATAAGCGCCTCAAGTCCCGGGCGGGCATTATCCTTAAGGCTTCTCAGTCCCGTTCTGACAATATATCTGTTCTCGCCCTTAAGGGGAACAACGTCGGCAATCGTACCGACAGCGGCAATATCCGCATATCTTTTCAAAACCTTTTTGCTGTCACCATCCACGGCACATGCCAGCTTAAGCGCAACGCCGACACCCGCAAGGTCCTTGTTGGGATACTCGCAGCCGTCCTGCTTAGGGTCAATGACCGCCGCGGCATTGGGTAAAACAAGGTCTCGACATTCGTGGTGGTCGGTGATGATGATATCAATACCAAGACCGCGGGCATATTCCGTTTCCTCAAAGGCGGTAATGCCGCAATCAACGGTTATAATTAGCTTAACGCCTTCATCGCCGAGCTTTTTTATGGCATCGCAATTCAGACCATATCCCTCATTTATTCTGTCCGGGATATAGGAAATACATTCCGCGCCCTTCTGCTTGAGCCAGTCTGTAAGAAGACAGGTTGATGTTATACCGTCCACATCATAGTCGCCGTAAACGGCAATTTTCTCTCCGCTTTCAATGGCGCGCTTTATTCTCGGCACCGCCTTGTCCATTCCGCGCATGAGCATGGGATCAAGCAAAAGCTCGTCGCCGCCGCGCAGAAATGCGTTGGCATCTTCGGGCGCAGAAAATCCACGCAGGGCAAGGACAGCCGCGAGCAATGGTGTAAAGCCCGCGTCAATCAGGCCCTGCGGAACAAACGGTGCCCCGCCGGGTATTCTCCAATCACTATATTTCATTTACAAACACTACTTCACTATTTTTTTCTTATTAGAATATAATATCAAATAATGTTACATTGTGCAAGTAAACTTCATACATTATTGACATTTATATATTGTTGGTGGTAAAATGCTAACGCATTTGCCGGTGTGGTGGAATGGTAGACACGGCGGACTTAAAATCCTCTGACGGTTTTCGTCGTGCCGGTTCGAGTCCGGCTACCGGCACCAAAATACCCCCTGCCTTTTGGCAGGGGGTATTTTGGTGCCTGAAAACATTAAACTATTGGATTTACATTTCCTCTCATTCGTGATATGCTTTAATAAATTAACTTCAAAAAGAGAGGTCTATTCTATGAAGACTATAAAAGCCATTGTTACTGTTATCGGAAATGACAGCGTAGGCATTATCGCCGACGTATGCGCCGTTCTTGCAAAGCACGGAGTAAATGTTCTGGACATAAGTCAGACCGTTCTGCAGGATGTTTTCACCATGATAATGCTGGTTGACGCATCCGGCTGCAATGTTCCCTTTGCCGAGCTTTCCGATATTCTGCGCGAACACGGAAGCGAAAAGGGTCTTTCAATCCGCATCCAGCGCGAGGACATTTTCAACGCAATGCACAGAATTTGATCGGGAGATATATAAATGATAAATCAGGGTGAAATACTTCAGACCATAGAAATGATAGACCAGCAGCATCTGGATGTCCGCACCATTACCATGGGCATATCCCTGCGCGACTGCGCTCACGAGGATATAAATGTCAGCTGCGAAAAGGTCTATGATAAGATATGCAGATACGCGGAAAATCTCGTAAAGACCGGCGAGGATATCGAGGCTGAATTCGGTATTCCCATTGTCAACAAGCGAATTTCCGTAACTCCAATTTCCATTGTGGGTGAAAGCTGCAAAACAAACGACTTTGCCCCCTATGCCCTTGCTCTGGATAAGGCAGCAAAAGAAGTTGGCATAAACTTCCTCGGCGGATTTTCCGCTCTCGTCCACAAAGGCTTCACCACGGGTGATACCAAGCTGATCAATTCCATTCCCGAGGCTCTTGCCACCACGGATTTTGTCTGCTCCAGCGTAAACGTCGGCACAACAAGAGCCGGCATAAACATGGATGCGGTCAGAAAAATGGGACTCATCGTAAAGGAAACAGCAGAGAAAACCAAGGAGCGCGCCGGCTTCGGCTGCGCAAAGCTTGTTGTATTCTGCAACGCAGTTGAGGATAATCCCTTTATGGCAGGTGCATTCCACGGTGTCGGCGAAGGCGAATGCGTCATAAATGTCGGTGTTTCCGGTCCCGGCGTTGTGAGCCATGCTCTGCGCAGCGCAGAGGGCAAAAGCTTTGACGAGGTCGCTGAAATTATAAAGAAAACCGCATTCAGAATAACCCGTATGGGTCAGCTTGTTGCGCAGGAAGCATCGAGCAGGCTCAATGTCCCCTTCGGCGTTGTTGACCTCTCCCTCGCCCCCACTCCCGCAATCGGTGACAGCGTTGCAGACATTCTGGAGCTCATGGGTCTGGAATCCGTTGGTGCGGCAGGCACAACTGCGGCGCTTGCACTTCTCAACGATGCAGTCAAAAAGGGCGGTGTCATGGCATCGGGTCATGTCGGCGGTCTTTCCGGCGCTTTCATTCCCGTTTCCGAGGATGCGGGCATGATTGCCGCGGCACAGCGCGGTGCGCTTACCATTGAGAAGCTTGAAGCCATGACCTGTGTCTGCTCAGTCGGTCTTGACATGATTGCCGTTCCCGGCGACACAAGCGCGGATACCATAAGCGGCATCATTGCAGACGAGGCCGCAATCGGCATGATAAACAACAAGACCACCGCTGTCAGAATCATTCCCGCTCCCGGAAAGAATGTGGGCGATATAGTTGACTTCGGCGGACTTCTGGGAACAGCCCCCGTCATGCCCGTCAATGTGTTCGGCCAGTCGGAATTCATAGCCCGCGGCGGACGCATCCCCGCTCCCCTGCACAGCCTCAGAAACTAAACACCAAAAGCAAACGCCCCTCCAATCGGAGGGGCGTTTTTCATATCCTTATATCATCTGCTCGGGGTGGAATACCTCGTCGAATTTCTCCTCTGTCAGGAAGCCCAGCTCAACGCAGGCCTGCTTAAGGGTAAGATTATCGGCAAAGGCCTTCTTTGCTGTCTTGGCCGCGTTTTCATAACCGATATGAGGCGAAAGCGCAGTAACGAGCATGAGCGAATCATTAAGATTCTGCTGCATTTTTTCCTTATTGGGACGGATGCCGCTTACACAGTTTTTGTTAAAGGACTCCATCACATCGGCAAGCAGTCTGCCCGACTGGATGAAGTTATAGATGCAAACGGGCATAAACACATTAAGCTCAAAATTGCCCTGAGACGCAGCCATTCCGACGGCAACGTCGTTGCCCATGACCTGAACGGCGACCATGGTGACTGCTTCACACTGGGTTGGATTTACCTTACCGGGCATAATGGATGAGCCCGGTTCGTTCTCGGGGATGAATATCTCGCCCAGACCGTTACGCGGTCCGCAGGACAGCCAGCGGACATCGTTTGCAATCTTCATAAGGTCGGAAGCCAGAGCTTTCATCGCGCCGTGAGCAAAAACGAACTCGTCCTTGCTGGTAAGTGCGTGGAATTTATTCGGTGCGGTTGCAAAGGTTTTTCCCGTAAGCTCGGAAATCTTCTGTGCGGAAAGTGCGTCAAAGTCCTTGGGTGCGTTGAGTCCCGTACCGACGGCAGTACCGCCGAGAGCAAGCTCGCAGAGGGGCTTAACAGCGGTCTTTATAAGCTCGCGGTCGCGCTCAAGGCTTGCGCGCCAGCCTGAAATTTCCTGAGCAAAGCTGATGGGTGTTGCGTCCTGCAGGTGAGTTCTGCCGCACTTGATAACGCCCTCGTTCTCAGTCTCAAGACGGATGAAGGTTTCAATCAGTCCGTCGAGTGCGGGAAGAAGTCTATCGGAAATGAGCTCAACCGCAGCAATGTGCATTGCGGTGGGGAAAGTGTCATTACTGGACTGGGACATATTAACATCGTCATTGGGATGCAGAAGTGCCTTGCCCGCTTTCTCGTTTGCGCAGTGGGCAATTACCTCGTTGACATTCATATTCGACTGGGTGCCGCTGCCCGTCTGCCATACGACCAGAGGGAAATGCTCGGCAAGATTTCCTGCGATTATACCATCGCAGGCCGCTGCGATTGCAGCACATTTTTCATCGGTCATCTTTTCGGGACGCAGTATGTTATTTGCAAGGGCTGCGGCCTTTTTGAGTATGCCGAATGCGGAAATAATCTCCTCGGGCATGGTCTCGTGACCCACACCGATACGGAAATTATTGCGGCTGCGCTCGGTCTGGGCGCCCCAGTATTTATCCGCCTGAACTCTTACCTCGCCCATGGAATCATGTTCTATGCGTTCTGCCATATTCTTATCCTCCGCTTAATTTTCTTTAATAGCTTTAATCAGCATGAAAACCCCGAAAACCGCGACAGCTATGCCAACGCCTCCGACTATGTACGGAACTTTTTCGCTGCCCTCAGCCTCTATAACCTCGGGATTGTTCACATCGTATTTTGCTTCGACCGTGTCGCCTATCTCCATGGAAGAGTCATAAGCGCCATACTCAACGCTTTTATATTTGACACCATCCACCTCATAGTCGACAAAAACGGTATATTCATACTGTTCGTTTATTTGGTCGTATTCCTCGTTTATCCGGACTATCGTTGCTTCAACATCCCTATATTCGGCATCATCTTTTCTGACAATTCCGATAACACTCAGTCCTGTTAAAATCAAGGCCAGTAAGATTGTGGAAACCGCCATAAGAATCTTTCGTTTTCTCATCGTTAATCTCCATAAAGTTTTTATGCGTATATTATATTACGCTCCGAAGCTTTTCACAAGATATAAAAAACATACAACATGAATTTCACAGACGCAATAGATTCAGGAGAAAGTCTTCACCGCGCTAAATCGTTTGTAATTTGTCAATTGAAAGCTTTGACAATACATATAGTTTAAAGTATAATGAAAACATATTTGCACACGCAAGATATTGGGGGAATAATGATGAAAACAACCAGCAAATCCGCGCTATGCCTCCTTCTTGCCGTTATCCTTGTATTTTCCTGCGCAGGAACTGCATTTGCAGATAACGGTTCATCCGTGAAGGTTGGCGTAGCCAAGGCCGATATTACAGGCCCTATCACAGACATAAGCACAGGCTACAACTCCTTGGGCGACCTCATGCAGGGTCTGCTTACGCGACTGTATGCCCGAGCCTTTGTTGTTGACGCAGGCACTCCGATGGTCTATGTTTCAGCAGAGCTTGTACATATGACCGAGAGCATAAAGCCCGGCGTTCTCACTAAGCTCAAAAACGACGGCTATAACTGCTTCAGCGAAGAAAACGTCATGCTCACCGCAACCCACTGCCATTCGTCAACATCCAACACCTCATGGTTTGCTCTTTATGACCTTATAAACGGTGTTCCCGGCTATGACGACGAAAGCTACCGCATGATAGTAAAGGGCATCGCCGAGGCTATCGAAAAGGCATACGACTCCCGCGTAAAGGGTACGGTTTCCATGGTTTATGCAAACACCGGCATATCCGCATCCAACCGTTCCGCTGACGCATTTCTAACTAACCTGAATGTCGGCGACTACGGCTACACCGTAAACGCTGACGGCACATTCTCATACGAAACCGGACTTGCCGCCGCGAAGAACGCCTACAACCACGAAATGGCAGGCATCATCCTCACCGACAGCAAGGGCAATGATCTGGGCTTCCTCAACTTCTTCGGAAGCCACGGCACATCCAACGGTATTGACAACACCTACGTTGCATCTGACCACAAGGGCTATGCCGCACTCAAGGTCGAGGAAGAAATGGGTGACGGCTTCGTTGCCGCCTTTGCTCAGGCCGACAGCGGCGACACAAGCCCCAACGCAGTTAACTCTTCCGACTACCACTCCGCATTTCTGCGTCCCTGCGACGAAAACGCCGATCTTGACGTTATAGAAAACCAGATTGTCTACGGACAGCAGGAAGCAAATGCGGCAATGAGCCTTATTAAAAACGCAAATCGAGTTGTATTGAACGGCGATTTTGATTTTAACTACACCGCAGTTGACTTCTCCAAAATTGATGTTGATTTAAGCTATGTAGGTAAGTACTACATGCCTTATGACGACCTTTCCGCAGGTAAGGTTTCCACCAGCGAGCCCTGCATAGGCGCAGGCATCATCGCAGGCGACGAGGAGGGCGCTCCCGTTGATAATGCTCTTGAGGGCGCAACCAAGCACAACTTTGTATGGAACTCCGAAACTCAGAGCTACGACAGAATCGCCTGTGACTTCTCCATGATCGACCTCTACGGTCTTGAGAAGCTCTTCAAGCCCCTGTGGCCCTATGCAATGAAGCTGCTCCAGTCCGACGGTTATGACGAAGCGCAGATGGAAAAGGTTGTATGCCTTGCAGTCGGCAAGCTCATGCAGCCCGCCCAGCCGCTCCAGATCATGCGCATGGGCTCACTTGCAATCGTCGGCGTTCCCTTTGAACTCACCTACGAGCAGGCCAACAGAACAAGAGCCGTTCTCGAAAAGACTCTCGCCGCAGACGGCGTAAAAAAGGTTGTCATTGCAACTCACGCAAACTCTTACAGCCAGTACGTAACCACCCGTGAAGAGTATGCCGCTCAGCATTACGAAGGCGCAACCTGCCTCTTCGGCCCATGGTCCGGTGCCGCACTTACTCAGGAGCTGGACAAGCTCGCAAAGGGAATCGTATCCGGTACCAAGGCAGACAAGGGCGCCGCAATGATGCAGGCTACCCCCTTCACTCTGCTCTATACTCCCACAGCGATGGCCTCCCCCATTGCTGACATCGGTCCCTACGGCAAGCTCACCTCTGATGTTTCCAAAAACGCCTACACCTACGGCGAATGGGTAAACGCATCCTTCAGCGGCGTTAACCCGAGACACGTTACAATACTCAGTCTCGGCAACAACAAACTGACCGACGGCTACTCATACATGGAGGTTCAGAAAAAGGTCGGCAGCGACTGGAAAACCGTTCTCACCGACACTGACCCCTACACCACCTTCAAGTGCACAAAGGGGCTCACCGATACAAGCTATAACGTAACGGTAGGCTGGCTCCTGAAGGGCAGCAACTTCACCTCAGGCACTTACCGTCTTGTTTATAACGGCATTGCAAAAACAAACGATGTTACAAAGTCCTACAAGGCTTTCTCCGTTCCCAGCTCCGAGTTTAACGTATCGGTTGACAATCCCTTCGTCGATGTGAAAAGGGGCTCTGTTTACTATGATGCAATCATGTGGGCATACAATCACGAGCCCCAGATAACAACAGGCTTCGATGCAACACACTTCTGCCCCGATTACTGCTGCACCCGCGGTCAGGCAGTTACATTTATCTGGCGTGCCGCAGGCTGTCCCGAGCCCAAGGGCTCCTGCCCGTTTACTGATGTGGCAGGCTCCAGTCCCTTCCGCAAGGCAATTGCATGGGCAGCCGAAAACGGAATAACCACAGGCTATGACGAAACCCACTTCAAACCCACCGCACCTGTAAGCCGCGCACAGCTTGTAACCTTCCTCTGGCGTTATGAGGGCAAGCCCTCCACAAACGGAAGCATCAACGGCTTCAAGGACGCATCCCAGATTGCCGAGCCTTTCCAGACCGCCGTTGCATGGGCAGTCGAAAAGGGCATCACCTTAGGCTATAAGGACGGCACATTCCGTCCCAACAATGTTTGCCAGCGCTGGGCAACCATGATGTTCCTTTACCGCGACTTCACATAAAAAGCAAAACAAAAAGCAGATGTGCATTAAGCACATCTGCTTTTTTCATATCTGTTTTATATATCCAGGGTTTCGCAAAGAGTGAGCACCGCGTTCTGAACGCAGTCATCGCAGGAGCAGAGCATAACACCCGTGTCGCGTCCCTTTAGTTCCTTGCATATTGACGCACCGCTCTTTTCTGTGAACAGTGTGTGCATTTCCTTTGCCGCGGCTGTAGTGCCTCTTCCCTGCATGATAAGTCCGGCACTGATTACTGCGCCGACAAGTGCTCCGCAGGTTCCTTCCATGCCGCCCATGCCGACAGCGAAGCCGGAGGCCAGCTTGTTCAGCGAATCGATATCCATATCGAGGACATCTGCAAACGCATTGATGACCGACTGACAGCAGTTATATCCGCCGTGCTTGTATATTAGCGCCTCGTGTGCGCGCTCTTCTTTTGTCATGGTTTTCTCCTTTTTCATGTTTTTGTCATTGTAGCATGAATTTTGTGAGGCATCAATACAATTTGAGGATAAATCCTCATTCGTATGTTTTGATAATCTGCTCAGCCGCCTCTCGCTTTGATATACGTCGGTCCTGAGCATTTTTCTCGATATAGTGCTGTGCCTGCTCCTCGGCCATTCCGAGGCATTCAATAAGGAGCCATTTCGCGTGGTTGACAATGCGGATTTCTTCAATCTTTTCCTTAACGGAAAGCTGTTTTTGCTCCATCATGCGCATTCTCTCGCGCATGGAACACATAGTTCGCAGAGTCTGTGTTACCATGTGGACATTCGTCGGCACGGCGATTGCCGCTGCGCCATACTCCATTACCTTCTCGTAAACTTCATAGAAGTGCTCGTTCTTTACGAAAAGCAGAGCGGAGGCCGCGCTGTTTGAGCATATGTCGATTGCAAGCTTCGAGCCGAACTCGTCAGGCAGCGGGGTATTTATTATTACTATGTCAAATTCTCGTTCCGCTATTGCGCGGCGCGCTTCTCCTGCATTCCTCACCTTTTGAACAGGCCAATACTCGGATGACGGCAGCAGCGGAATTGTTGCATTATAGAATTTTTCAGATGATGACACCACGAGAACGCTGTATGTGCGTTCACGAAAAACCATGCCGTCTCCCTCCCTTCAGCCTTTTCTTTCGGCTTTAGCCGCAATAAGCCTTTATTATGCTCTCCGGCAGGCAGCCTGAGATAAAGTCACTTCCCATTGCAGCGACCTTAGCTTCCGCAAGGCTTTCGGGTAAATGCTCGTACTTGTCGAGTACCTCCTTGGGTGCGGTATAGAGATTAACGTCAGCAGGCTCAGGCAGAACCATATTTTCTTCAATGCCCTTAAGTCCCGCATAAATGGCAAGTGCAAACGCCAGATAAGGATTTGCCATGGCATCGGCTGAGCGGAGCTCGGCACGGCGGTATTCTCCAATCGCCGCGGGGAATCGGATGAGCTGTGAGCGGTTCTCACATGACCAGCTGATATAGCCGGGCGCTTTGTTGCCTCCGAGTCGTTTATAGGATTCGTCGCAGGGGTTTAAAAACGCCGTCATGGCAGCCGTATTTGCGAGCATACCTGCCATTACCTGAGGCAGGTAGTCAGCTCCGTCCCTGTGCTTTACCGAAATGTTAATGTGCATACCGTTTCCGGGCTTTCCCTCAATGGGCTTCGGGGAAAAGTCTGCCCACAGACCGTTGCGTTCGGCAACGGTTTCGACAATCGCGCGGAAGGTTACGGCATTGTCTGCCGCGGTAAGTGCATCTGCATGACGGAAGTCAATCTCGTTCTGTCCCGGGCCCTCTTCATGGTGGGAGCTTTCGGGGCAGATTCCCATTTTTTCAAGCGTCAGGCAGATTTCGCGGCGAATGTTTTCGCCCTTGTCAACAGGCGCAATATCCATATATCCGGCTTTGTCATATGTAACATCCGTGGGCTCGCCGTTTTCGTCGCGCTTGAACAGGTAAAACTCCATTTCGGAACCGAATCTGAAGCTCAGACCTTTTTCCGCGGCAAGCTTTACGGCCTTTTTGAGAATACCTCTTGTATCCGCTTCAAAAAGGCTGCCGTCGGGACGGTATATATCGCAGAACATTCGGACAACCTTGCCGTTCTCGGGTCTCCACGGCAAGCCGGTCAGGGTTGCGGGATCGGGGCGCAGCAGAAGGTCAGACTTCAGCTCACCGCCGAAGCCGGTTATGGCCGAGGCATCAAACGCTATACCGTAATCAAAGGCGCGCTCGAGCTCATCGGGCATGATGGCAACATTCTTCTGAACTCCGAAGACATCGCAAAACGCAAGGCGAATGAATTTGACATCATCCTCCCTGATATACTGTATTACTTCCTGCGCTGAATACTTCATGTTCCGCATTCTCCTTTATATGCTAATTTGCAACATACATCTGCTTGTAAGGATTTTTGCTGTCCGGCGTCACAACTGTGAATACGGAGTTCAGGATTTCCTCCGCATCTCCTCCGAAAAGATCGCTAAACTTTTCGATATATGCTCTGATTTCTTCAATCTCGCCGGCATCGGCTATATGGCGGCTTACCTGCTTCGGAAAAACTATATCCTTGCAGTCCGAACGCAGAAATACCTTGCCGCCGTGCATTCCAGTGCACGGGAAATTGCTTACTATTTTTTCGCTTTTCCCGTGAACATCAAGGACGATTATAATACCGCCCGCCTGATATTCTCCCAAAAAGCTTCCGGCGCTGCCGCCGATTACCATAACAGGCTTCTTGTCCTTATACTCTTTCATATGTACACCGGCTCTGTAGCCTGCATCGCCGTTAATGTATATTTCGCCGCCTCGCATTGCGTAGCCTGCTGCATCGCCGATGCTTCCGTGCACAATGATAGTTCCTGCATTCATCGTATCTCCTACCGCGTCCTGTGCATTGCCGTCGACCTCTATGCAGGCACCGTTTAAATATGCGCCGAGCGCATTACCGGGAATGCCGCCTATGCTTATGTTGCCTTCACTTCTGCCGGCAGCAATAAATCTATGTCCGAGGCAGTTTTCAACTCTGTGGTCGCCGCTGCATTCATTGAGCTTCATGTTAAGCTGAATGTAGCTCAGTTCCTTTGCATCGATAATCATTTATATCACATCTCCGTTTCTCTTTCCACAAAAAATCGAAAGAATTTGCGTTTTTCATTCTCCCGCATGGGATATTCCAAGGATTTCGAGTTCTTTTTCGTTCAGCCCTATGCCGCGGAGCATAAGTCTGTTTCCGCGAAGGGCTTCAATGGAGTTTATACCCATGCCGCCCATCAGCTCCTTTATCTCGTGGCGCCACGCGTTCATCAGGTTTACCAGTCTTCTGCTTCCCTCATCGGGGTCAAGTCTGCCGACCAGCTTCGGGTCCTGCGTTGCGATGCCCCAGCTGCACTTACCGCTCTGGCAGCTTCGGCACAGATGGCAGCCCATGGCAAGCAGTGCAGCCGTTGCGATATAGCAGGCATCGGCGCCGAGCGCAATCGCTTTCACGACATCGGCAGAGCTTCTGATGCTTCCGCCTGCAACCAGCGATACGCTGTCGCGGATTCCCTCCTCGCGGAGTCTCTGGTCAACTGCCGCAAGGGCAAGCTCGACCGGTATGCCGACATTATCCCTTATTCTCGTCGGCGCTGCGCCTGTACCTCCTCTGAAGCCGTCGATTGCTATTATATCCGCACCGCTTCTTGCAATGCCGCCGGCGATTGCTGCAATGTTATGCACCGCGGCGACCTTTACTATAACGGGCTTTTTATAATTTGTTACCTCCTTCAGCGACATAACAAGCTGACGCAGGTCCTCAATGGAATAAATATCGTGGTGCGGTGCAGGCGAGATTGCATCCGAGCCTGCGGGTACCATTCTCGTGCGCGAAACATCGTCGCTTATTTTTGTACCGGGGAGATGGCCGCCTATACCGGGCTTTGCGCCCTGTCCCATTTTTATCTCGATTGCCGCACCGGCATCGAGATATTCTCCGTGAACACCGAAGCGGCCGGATGCAACCTGAACGATTGTATTTTCGCCGTAGCAGTAAAAATCCTCGTGCAGTCCGCCCTCGCCGGTGTTGTAGTAAATTCCCAGCTCCCGTGCTGCGCGGGCCATGCTCTCATGGGCGTTATAGCTTATTGAGCCGTAGCTCATTGCAGAAAACATTACCGGCATTGAAAGCTCCAGCTGAGGCGGCATTTTGCAAATCAGCCTGCCGTTTTCGTCTCGCTGCATTTTGTCCGGCTTTTTGCCCAGAAAGACTTTTGTTTCCATGGGCTCGCGGAGCGGATCAATAGGCGGGTTTGTTACCTGGGATGCGTTTATAAGAATGCGGTCCCAGTAAACGGGCATAGGCTTCGGGTTTCCCATTGAAGAGAGCAAAACACCGCCGCTTCCGGCCTGCTTATAGATTTCTTTTACCGTATCCTCACCCCAGTTTGCATTATCGCGCATATGGCTTCCGCTTTTTACGATTTTCAGGGCATGCACGGGGCAGAAACATACGCAACGCTGACAGTTAACGCATTTTGTATCATCTGCAATAACCGTGCCGGTTTTTTCGTCATATGAATGAACTCCGTGACTGCACTCGTTTATACACAGCTTGCACTGGATGCAGCTTGCTTTACGCTGAACTTCAAATTCAGGATATGAAAAATCAATTCCCATCAGTAAGTTCCCTCCTTCACTCGGACAATAACGGGGCTGCCTCCTGCAGGCGCATAAATATTGCCTGCATCAGGATTCATTGCCCTTATTGCCGCTTCCTCGCTTGCGATATATACCATATCGTCTTTTTCGCCTACCACCATTGAGCGGAGCTTCAATCTGTCGTTCAGGGCCATAAGTCCCCCTTCAAAGCCGAGAACTATTGAGAACGGGCCTGTTATAAGAAGGCCCGGATAAGCCATTCGCAGGAATTTTAAACGCTCCGCCGTTTCAGGCTCGCAGCGCTCGATTGTGCTCCAGAACGGAGCGGCAATTACAGATGCGGTTTCTTCAAGCGTAAGTCCCTGACGGCGCATCAGATAATCGATTGCGTAGGTTATAACCTCGGTATCGGTCTGTAGTGAGCATTTATATCCGAACATTTCAATATAGCGTCGGTTAGCGTCATAGGACGATATCTCGCCGTTATGAACGATCGTCCAGTCAAGAAGCGAAAACGGATGAGCGCCTCCCCACCAGCCGGGAGTATTGGTAGGATATCTTCCGTGAGCCGTCCATGAATATGCTTCGTACTCATCCAGCCTGTAAAAGCGGCCTACATCCTCAGGATATCCGACAGCCTTAAACACGCCCATGTTCTTTCCGCTTGAGAACACATAAGCTCCGTTTATGGCGCTGTTTATATGCGTAACCGCACGCGCGACATATTCCCGTTCATCAAGCTGCATGTGGTGCAGAACAGATCTGAGCGGAGTTACGAAATAACGCCATATAATAGGTACATCGGTTATTTCGGGAACTATCTGTATGGGCATTTCCTCTGCCTGAACAAGCTCGAATTTTTCTTTAATATATGCTTCGCATTCTCTGCGACTGGTTTTATCATCGAAGAATATATGCAGAGCAAACTCATCTTTGTGCTCGGGATATATTCCGTATGCCGCAAAGCCGCCGCCGAGTCCGTTTGATCTTTCGTGCATGGGTATCATACTTTTAATAATATCCTCGCCGTTTGTCAGTCTTCCCTCTTTCGAAATCATGGCGGATATAGCGCATCCGGACGGTATTCTTACTTCTCCTTCTTTGTACTTCAAAACTCTCATCTCCTAAAATGCAAAGATGGCGTCCGCCTGAAGGGCCGCAAAATGCCCTTGGCGAACGCCATCGTTCTTGCAGGAATGATAACTCATTTCTTGCAGCTTGTCAATCGATTTAGCGTGTTAAATTATTATTTTGCAATTCAGCTATTGACAAGGTGCAAATATTGGTGTATATTGTGCAGCATGAAAAGGGCGCTGATGCCTGAGATTTTCTCTCGGTCATCAGCGCCCTTTTTTATTATTTTTTCCGAAAGGGTGGCAGATAAAATGAAAGCAGTTCCCGAATATTTCGGCAGTTTGGTTTTTGACGACAGACAGATGAAGGCAAGACTCTCCAATGAGGTATATGACTCATTGAAGAAAACAATAGACGAAGGAAAGCGTCTCGATCCCTCGGTTGCGAATGCAGTCGCACTGGCAATGAAGGATTGGGCGGTCAGTCTGGGGGCTACTCATTTTACCCACTGGTTCCAGCCTCTTACCGGCATAACGGCTGAAAAGCACGACAGCTTTATCGCTCCCGCTCCCGACGGCGGAATCATCATGGAATTCTCCGGTAAGGAGCTTATAAAGGGCGAGCCCGACGCATCCAGCTTCCCCTCCGGCGGTCTGCGCGCCACCTTTGAGGCAAGAGGCTACACCGCATGGGACCCCACTTCCTATGCTTTTATAAAGGGCAACACACTTTGCATTCCCACGGCTTTTGCTTCCTACGGCGGCGAGGCTCTTGATAAAAAGACTCCGCTTCTGCGTTCTATGGAAGCTCTGAATCGTCAGGCAATGAGAATCCTGAAGCTGTTCGGCACAGACGGAGTAAAATGCGTACGCACTTCCGTCGGTCCCGAGCAGGAATACTTCCTTGTTGACAAGGATATGTATCTCCAGCGTCCCGACCTTATTTACACCGGCCGCACTCTTTTCGGTGCAAAGCCTCCCAAGGGTCAGGAAATGAGCGACCATTACTTCGGTGTTATACGCCCCCGCGTTGAGGCTTATATGAAAGAGCTCAACGAGGAGCTTTGGAAGCTCGGCATACTCGCAAAGACCGAGCATAACGAGGTTGCACCTGCTCAGCATGAGCTTGCACCTATTTATACAACTACTAATATTGCAACCGACCACAACCAGCTCACCATGGAGATTATGCAGAAGCTTGCCGAAAAACACGGTCTTGTATGCCTCCTGCACGAGAAGCCCTTCGCCGGCGTAAACGGCAGCGGCAAGCACAACAACTGGTCCATTGCAACTGACACAGGCGTTAACCTGCTGTCCCCCGGCGATACTCCCCACGAAAACGCACAGTTCCTCTTATTCCTGTGCGCTGTAATTCAGGCAGTTGATCAGTATCAGGCACTTCTCCGCTGCGCCGTTGCAACCGCAGGCAACGACCATCGACTTGGTGCAAACGAGGCTCCTCCCGCAGTTGTATCTATCTTCCTCGGAGACGAGCTGACCGCAATTCTTGATTCCATTGAAAATGACACCCCGTACAGTGCAGCCGAAAAGGCAACCATGAAGCTCGGCGTTCATGTTCTGCCCCGCTTCCAGAAGGACACCACAGACCGTAACCGTACTTCTCCTTTTGCTTTCACCGGCAACAAGTTCGAGTTCCGTATGCTCGGCTCCTCAAACTCCATATCCTGCGCAAACATAATGCTGAACGCAGCAGTTGCCGATGTTCTTGAGAAGTTTGCCGATGAGCTTGAAGCATCCACCGAAGACTTTGACACCGCACTGCATGCACTCATCAAAAAGAGCATCAGCCAGCATAAGCGCATCATATTCAACGGCAACGGCTATGACGACGCATGGATCAAGGAGGCAACCGAGGTTCGCGGACTGAAGAATCTGCGCACAACTGCAGATGCAATGCCCGCTCTGCTGATTGACGAAAACAAGGAAATGCTCCTTCGTCATCGCGTTTTCTCCGAATCTGAGCTCTATTCCCGTTATGATATTATGCTCGACAACTACTGCAAGACTGTTGCGATCGAGGCAAACACCATGTCCGACATGGCAAAGAGGGGTATTCTCCCCGCCATTGAGGCATACACCACTGAGCTTGCCGAAACCGTTTCCGCCAAGCAGAAGGTTCTTCCCGAGCTTGCATGCTCATACGAAAAGAGCCGCATCCGCAGGCTGTCACAGCTTGCAGATCAGCTTGACGAGGCCGTCAACGCTCTCGAGGATTCCCTTGTTCGCCTCGGCCTTGAATCCGACATAACCGCAAAGGCAAACATGATTCGTGATGAAATTCTCCCGAACATGAGCCTTGTACGCTCTCCTGCCGACGAGGCAGAAACGCTTACCTCCTCGAAGTACTGGCCCTTCCCGACCTATGGCAAGCTTCTCTTCGGTGTGTAAGCGAATCTGAAAAGACTGTATTTACTTGATATATAATGGAGTTGATTGACAATGACTGTAGAGTTTTGGTTTTTGATAGGTGCTGCTTTGGTATTCTGGATGCAGGCAGGTTTCGCAATGGTCGAGACAGGCTTCACCCGCGCAAAGAACGCCGGCAATATTATAATGAAAAACCTTATGGACTTCTGCATAGGCACAGTAGTGTTTTCCCTTCTCGGCTATACACTGATGATGGGCGAGGATGCGCTGGGCGGACTTATCGGTCTGCCTAACCTCGACATGTGGACTTCCTTCAAGGACTTCATAGCAAGTCCTGCTGACGGAAGCTTCACCAGCGCATCCACCTTTGTTTTCAACCTTGTGTTCTGTGCAACCACAGCAACCATAGTTTCCGGTGCTATGGCAGAACGCACCAAGTTTTCCGCATACTGCATTTATTCTGCAGTTATTTCCCTTTTTGTTTATCCCATTGAAGCCCACTGGATCTGGGGCGGCGGCTGGTTGGCTCAGCTCGGCTTCCACGATTATGCAGGCTCCTGCGCTATCCACATGGTCGGCGGTATCGCCGCTCTTGTCGGTGCAATACGCCTCGGCCCCCGTATCGGAAAATACGTCCTCGATGAGTCAGGCAAGGTCATAAAGGTAAATGCAATTCCCGGCCACTCCATCACTTTGGGTGCTCTCGGCGTATTCATACTGTGGCTCGGCTGGTACGGCTTCAACGGTGCGGCTGCAACAAGCGCATCAGAGCTTTCATCCATCTTCATGACAACCACCATAGCTCCCGCTGTTGCAACATTCACCACCATGATTTACACATGGATCAAAAACGGCAAGCCCGATGTTTCAATGTGCTTAAACGCATCCCTCGCAGGTCTTGTTGCAATAACCGCAGGCTGCGATGCTCTTGATGCTCTCGGAGCAAGCGTAGTCGGTATAGTCGCCGGCATACTCGTTGTCGTCGTTGTTGAATTCCTTGACCTCAAGCTGCATATTGATGACCCCGTCGGCGCCGTAGGCGTTCATTGCGCAAACGGTATCTGGGGCACTTTGGCAGTAGGTCTGTTTGCAAACCCCGACGCACCTGCAGGTCTCTCAGGTCTTTTCTACACGGGCTCCGCTTCTCTTCTCGGTCTTCAGGCAATCGGCTTTGCTGCTGTTGCAGTATATTCCCTCGTGGTCATGTTCTTTGTATTCATGCTGATAGATAAGCTTCACGGCCTGCGCACAACTGCCGAAGATGAGATTGCCGGTCTTGACTCCACAGAGCACGGTCTGCCCAGCTCTTATCCTGACTTTGCTCCGTCAGTCAACAAATATTCCTCCTATGCTCCCGAGGTCGGCATTTCCGCCGTCACCGGTGAAGTTCCCGCTGCAGAGGCAATTCCCGTCAAGGCTGTTCCTTCCTTCTCTGACGGAACGCAGCCGAAGTTCACGAAGGTTGAGATCATATGCAAGGAATCCAAGTTCGATACTCTTAAAAACGAGCTTTCAAAGCTTGGCATTACCGGCATGACCGTTGCCCATGTTCTGGGCTGCGGCGTACAGGGCGGACGCACCGAGTACTACCGCGGTGTTCCTCTCGAGACTAATCTTCTGCCTAAGGTGCAGATTGATATCGTCATCAGCAAGGTTCCCGTAAGAAGCGTTATAGATACGGCAAAGCGCGTGCTTTACACCGGTCACTACGGCGACGGCAAGATATTTGTTTACGATGTTGAAAACGTTGTTAAGATACGCACCGGCGAAGAAGGCTACGACGCACTTCAGGACGAAGAATAATACAATTTCACAGGATAAAACGCTCGAGTTTCGCTCGGGCTTTTATCCATATTTAGTTGAAAACATGAGGCGGCATATGATACTATAAATTCACATCAAAAATTTGGGAAAATAGAGGTAAAACCATATGGATGAGAAAAAAATCAGCACCGGCATCGACGGTCTTGACACAACGATCGATTATCTCAGGCCGGGAGACACCGCCATCTGGCAGATTGAGCATATACGCGACTATATGTTTGTTGCGACAAAGCTCGCCAGCAGAATTGCCCGTCAGGGCATCCGACTTGTTTACATACGCTTCGGAGATCACGATGAAATCGTGGATATTGATGCGCTTCAGCAGTGTGGAGCAAATGTTAAACAGTATACTCTTGACCCCCGAGTAGGCTTTGAAACCTTTGCAGTGCAGGTCCACCGCATCATAAGTGCAGAGGGCAAGAATGTATTCTTCATATTCGACTGCCTTTCTGACCTGCAGAAATACTGGTTCTCCGATCTTATGATCTCAAACTTCTTCCTTCTGATAAACCCGTATCTTCAGGAGCAGAACGCCATCGCATATCAGCCGATAAACTATGAGAACCACACCTATGAAACCATCTCCCGCATACGCAGAGCCGCTCCGCTGCTTCTTAACATCCGCACCCTTAACGGCAGCACCTACATTCATCCCATAAAGGTTGAAGGCAGAAGCACTGCCAATATGTACTTCCCTCTTAAGATTACTGGAGATAATTGCGAGAACATTACTTCAAGTGCCGCAAACTACTCCATCTTTGAAAAGTTCACCCAGACCGGCGAACGCCGCGACTGCTGGGACAGCATGTTCGATTCCGTTGACGAGGACGGAAGTGAGCCCACCGATGAAGAGGGCATTCGCCTTAAAGACAACATCATGCGCTGTCTTCTCGGTAATGAGCCCACACGTCTTGAGCTGTGCCGCAAATACTTCAGCATGAAAGACCTTATGCGCATCAAAAAGCGTGAGATAGGCACCGGTTGTATAGGCGGTAAAGCAGTCGGTATGCTGCTTGCAAGAAACATTATTCGTGATGAAGCTCCCGAGCTTTATGAAACTCATTTTGAGCCTCACGATTCCTATTACATCGGCGCTGACGTATTCTACACATACTTTGTCCAGAACGGTGCATGGTCTCAGCGTACAAAAATGGTGGAGGACAAGGACTACTTTGAATGCGCTCCGAACATTCAGGAAAAGCTTCGCAACGGCATATTCATGCCGAGTATTACCGAGCAGTTCCTGTCAATGCTCGAATACTTCGGTCAGTCTCCCATTATTGTCCGCTCCAGCTCCCTGCTTGAGGACGGCTTCGGCAATGCTTTTGCGGGTAAATACGAAAGCGTATTCTGCCCCAATCAGGGTACACTTGAGGAGCGCTACAAGGTATTCGAGGAAGCAGTGCGCACCGTATATGCCAGCACTCTGAGCTATGACGCCATCAAATACCGTTCCGACCGAAATCTGCTCGACCGTGATGAGCAGATGGCTCTTCTTGTAATGCGTGTCTGCGGTGACTGCCACGGTTCGTATTACTACCCGCACATTGCAGGCGTCGGTCACTCAAAGAACCTGTATATAAACAGCACTAATGCTGTTCTTAACAACAAGGGCATGCTGCGTCTTGTATTTGGTATGGGTACAAGAGCCGTTGACCGTGAGGCGGATGACTACGCAAGACTTCTCAACATGGATAAGCCTACCGCTCCTCCTATGGTCGCATACGGCGACGAATATAAATACTCCCAGCACAAAATGGATGTAATCGATCTTTCCGAAAACAGCTTTACCACTATCAATGCCGACACCATTGATAAGAAGGATCTTAAGACCGATGCAGGACTGTTCATGGAGCCGGATATGCCCACCGCCGCACGCTACCGCGAGCTGGGCTTGTACAACACTCCCATTCCCGAGATTCTCAATTTCCGGAAGCTTCTCCGCAGCACGGATTTTGCCGACACCATGACAAAAATCATGCAGCTTCTCAGCGACAAATACGATTATCCCGTAGACATTGAATTTGCCTGCAACTTCACTCCCGATAGCGATTACCGTGTAAACCTTCTGCAGTGCAGACCTCTTCAGACAAGGGGCATTGGCAAGGCCGGTGTTATGCCCAAGGTAAAGGATTACATATTCCACATCAAGGGCAATTTCATGGGCGGAAACGTTTGCCTGCCCATAAGATACTGCCTGTTTGTAAAGGTTGAGCCGTATCTGTCGCTGAACCAGCAGATGAAATACCTTGTTGCCAGAAAGATCGGTCAGCTCAACGACATTCTCAAAAACGAAAGCTCCGTCCTTATGGGTCCGGGACGTTGGGGCACCACCACTCCCAGCCTCGGAGTTCCCGTAAACTTCATGGAGGTTTCAAAGTTTGACTGCATGTGCGAGCTTGCATACAACTCGCACGGTCTGCGTCCTGAGCTAAGCTACGGCAGCCACTTCTTCCAGGATCTTGTCGAAGCGGGCAGCTTCTACGCTGCGGTTTATCAGGGCGAAGACGGCTGCATCTTCAACGAGGACATTCTGGACAGCTTCCCCAACATGTACTCACAGCTTATGAATGCTGAGCCTGATGATCCCATGAGCGACGTAATCCATGTCTGTGATTTCGGAGAAAACAAGGCCATTCTGTACTCTGAAATCGAAAGTCAGGATTGTTTCTTTGCTCTTATGTAACATCACGGCTGTCAATTCTGTATTTTTCATCTTTAAGCAGGCTGCGGCAATAGGATTTTTATTGA
>R21__coassemble_422_pt1 | contig 35163 bp, 30 predicted proteins | sample R21__metabat2_low_PE_019 | metagenome-assembled genome bin R21 | reverse complement strand
GTTTGCGGAACGATGGCTGCTTTTTAGGCGCTATGCTTTCTGCTTCCTCGTCGGGAGTGTCGAAGTTTTTCAGTTCCGTTGCCGTTACCTTGGAGGGCAAAGCTGTTGCATCGGTATATGCGTAGCGGAAGCTGAGATTTTTCTCGAGCATTTCAACTATCTCGGGAGAACTCTGTATTCTTGTTTCCTCTTCAGCCTCTTCAACCGATGCTTCGGCATCTTCTATGGAATGCACGTTCAGTGTCATACGTTTTTCCTTATCCGCAAGGGCGGCGTACATAAGCCAGTTCGCAAGATTTGACGAGGACATCAGAATCTCGGGCGGCATTGGATCCGAAACCGTACTCATAAGCTTCTGGAGCTTTGCTTCGGGCTCCTTCATGCAGGCTGTTACGAAAAGCCGTTCCTTCGCACGGGTCAAAGCGACGTACAACAGGCGCATTTTCTCCGAGAGCATTTCGCGCTCGGCACGCAGCTTTATTGCATTTCGGGCAAGAGTGGGGTACTCAATTCCGCGCTCGCTGTCGGTGAACTTCGGGCCGAGGCCAAGTTCGGGATGGATTAGAACCGCCTCGCGCAAATCCTGTTTGTTAAACTGTCTGTTCGTATCGCACAGGAACACCACAGGGAATTCAAGTCCCTTGGATTTATGCACCGTCATTATCTGCACGGCGTTTCCTGCCGATCCGCCGCCTCTGTCATCGCCGCGCTCGGCAAGCTTCTCCAGCCATTCCACGAATCTGTGCAGGCCGCGATAGCCCGTCGACTCGAAGCGCTTGGCATATTCGGGAAGCTCGGCAAGGTTATATCTCACAGACGCGCCATCGGGCATGGCGCTTGCAATTGCCATGATATCCAGCTCATCATAGATATGCCAGATAAGCTCGCCCAGCTCCATATCGGGAGCTTTTTCGCGGAAGCCGTTTATTTTCCCGAGCGCGGATGCGCACTTAGCATTCGCTTCGGCGTGCTTTGTCATGGCGGTGTAGAAGCCGCAGTTCTTGTCCTCGGCTCTGATTGCCGTCAGCTCATCGGCGGTAAAGCCGAAGGCCGGAGAGCGCAGAGCCGCAATGAGTGCAACGTCCTGATGGGGGTTATCCACAACCACAAGCAGGCACAGTATGAACGAAATTTCCTGAGAGGAAAAATATGCGCCACCCTGACCTGCCATAACGGGGATATTAAGCTTTGTAAGCTCTGTTCGGTACACGTCGCCGACGGTGTTGGCCGCCTGCATGATAATTGCAATATCGCTATATCGCAGGGGGCGGGCAAAGCCCTTGTCCTCAACCGTCATACCCGATGCCATCAGCTCTCTGATTCTGCCTGCGACATACTGCGCCTCAATGGCGGTTTTGTCGGGCGATTCGGTATCGTCGCTGTCCTTGGGAAGCTCCACAATGCACATCTCGGGCACGGGAACATCACCGGTATAGGGTGCGCCGCATTTAAGGCGAGCGTTTTCGTCATAGCTGACCTCGCCCAGTTTTTCCGACATACAGCAGGAAAAGACATGGTTTGCCGCGTCAATGACCTCCCTGCGGGAGCGGAAGTTTTCCTGAAGCATTATGCGCACAGGCTCGCCATCCGCAGCAGTATCAATATCAGCGTAGCTGTTGTATTTTTCGGTAAATATGCTCGGGTCGGCAAGACGGAAGCGATAAATCGACTGCTTAACGTCACCTACCATGAACAGGTTATTTCCGTCCTTGGAAACAGCGCGGAAAATCGTATCCTGAACGCGGTTAACGTCCTGATACTCGTCAACCATTATCTCCGTAAAGCGCGCGGAAATTTCCTTTGCCAGTTCCGTGGGCTCGCCGTTTTCGTCTGTCAGAAGCTTTGCCGCAAGATGCTCAAGGTCGGAAAAATCCACCTCGGCACGACGGCGCTTCTCAGCCGCATACGCGCGGTCAAAGTCCATGGTCAGCTCGAGAAGAGCTTTCATTGCGGGAGCAGTCTGCTTCATCTCGGAAAGGAGCTTTTCCGATGATTCCGACAAGGCTTCGGAATAAGCCTTTACCGCCGTCTTACAGGCATCGCGCACAGATTTTATATACTCGCCAAGCTCGGGCGCAGCCGTCTTACTCAGTCTTCCGAAAGCCGGAAAATCGATGGGTACAAACTCTTTTGCTCTGTCCCAGCCCTCATTCAGCGCTCGGGAAAAATCTCTCAGAGAAAGCGCGGTATCGGCAAGGCTCGGTCCGTATGCGGCGCTGACCTTTTCGTTTTCCTGAGCACGCAGACTGAGCATTTCCATTTGCTGCGCCCAGCATTCGGCAGAGGATTTCAGGGAATCCATTATCTCCCTGCCCCAGACAGTATCGCCTGCATCGTCAACTTCTATGTTAAGCGCTTCAATCTGCTCGGCTGCCCACTTTTCCGGGCGGGCATGGCTCTGCATTTTACCGTGGAGCGCCAGAACAAGCGCAACAAGACGTCGGTCGTCGATTCCGCGGCCTACGGAATTCACAAGGAGAAGGAACTCATCCGTCGGCTTTTCATAGCGCTGCTCAATGAGCTTTTCGATAACCCGTGACTTAATCGCCTCAGCGCGGTCTTCTTCAATCACCTTGAACTCGGGGGAAAGTGCCGCTGCGTGGCAATTCTCTCGCAGTATATTGGCGCAGAAGCTGTGGATCGTTCCGATCTGGGCACGCTGACACAGAGCGTTCTGACGGCGCAGGCGCCTGTTATCCGGCTCCAAGGCAAGGCGGGCAGAAATTTCGTCCGTTATGCGGCTTTTGAGCTCTGCCGCCGCAGCCTTTGTATAGGTTATAACGAGGAAGCTGTCGATATCCGCATCATCGCTTATACGGCTTAAAAGTCGCTCGGTCAGCACCTTGGTTTTTCCGCTGCCTGCTGCTGCGGAAACGAGTATGGCGCGGTCACGGGTTTCAATCGCGTTTTTCTGCGACAGAGTCGGTGCAAAATCAGCCATTATCCTCGCCTCCCTCCAGTATGTTCCAGACCTTTGTCGCGGCAAGGCGCGGCATGTTTCTTATCTTTTCGCCGTTTTCTCCGTTTCTGAAACGGCACGCAGCAAGATAGTCGCAGTGGGCGCAGGCGTTCTCCTGCTGAGTGCGATAAAACGGGTCGGCGGCTATGCTGCCGCGCTTAAGTTCCTTTGCCATATCGCAAAGAGTTTCGTCAATATGGCGGGAGAGTCTGCCGAGTCTCTCAGCCGAGGCGAGTGAATCGCCCGTGGCTTGACCACCTTTGAACTTCACGGGGATATAGCGCGGCTCTTCGCCATGCTCCATGGCGTTGATAACCGCAGGGTCATCGAGCAACAATCCGCTTCTTTTAACGTTCTTCGCCCGCTCCTTTGCAAGCTCCTCGTCGCTCATGCTCGAGCTTGCGCTTATGACCGTATCGCGGGCGGGAACATACAATACGCCTGCGGGAACGATTTCTTTTCCGTAAAGCTTTTCGCCGCCTTTACCGAGGGCAAAAAGATACAGCAGCATCTGAAGCCCCATACCGTACCGGACATCGGAAAGAGAAAAGCTTTTGCGTCCAGTTTTGTAGTCGATAACACGCAGGTAGAGCTTATCATCATGCACCCAGCCGTCAACTCGGTCGACAACACCTTTCAGTTCAAGGCTCTCATCGCCTCCACCGATGCGGATGGGCGGAATTTCGCTGACCTTTCCGAAATCAAGCTCAAAGGACAGCGGCTCGAAATCCGAAACTCGCATTTCCGCGGCAAGCTCGCTTACTACACTGTGAACATTCTTCGCGAGTCGGCGGAACAGATACTTAAAGCGCTCGGATTTTTCGCGGAAGTCATTCAACTTCTCGTGTATATATTCGTTAATATACTTATCGGTAATGCTTTTTAATTTTTCGTCATCGACCTTTTTGAAGCCGCCCAACTCTGTGACCTCTCCGGCCACGTATTCGAGGATATAGTGCATGAATATACCCATTTCGGGCGGGGTAAAGCCTGCGGGCTCGCGTGGCTTTGCCTTAAGGCCGTACTGCATGAAATATGCAAATCGGCATGATGCAAACTTATCTATGCGGGATGCCGATAGCTTCAGCTTATTACCGTAAAGCAGGCGTACGGAGTCTTCCGAAAGGCTGCCTCTCATCATTTCGGCAGACGCTTTCAGCGCTTCCATTCGCTCGGGCATTTTTTCCTTGAAATACTCAGCTGCGCTCGCTTCAATCTCGCCTGCGCCGCGCATACCGTTTGCGGCGAGCTCAAGCGCCGGAGCCTGCGCGTTCATGCGAAGCGAAGCTACATCAACGTTATTGATTTCCAAGCCGAACATGGTCTTTGCTCTGCTGACCACAAACGCAGGGCGGCAGGCTTCGCCGCTGCCGTCGAATGCGGGATAGCAGAAGGAAAGCGTATCAGAAGGCAAAGTCAGGCCGTTATAAATAAGTGAGAACTCGCGCCATAGCTCGCTCTCTCCGACTCCACCCAGATCTATATCCATTTCAAGCAGTCTTTTTCTCTCGTCGGCGGAAAACATTCCGCCTTCCTCGTCAGCCTTCGGGAGTCGGGAATCGGAGGCACCGAGTACAATAAGATGCCTGATGCGTCTTCTGCGCATACGGTCAAAATCGCCCGCTATAACTCTGTCGAGGCTTGCTGGAATTGTACCCACATCATACTTTGAAAGAGTCATTGTGAACAGTCTTCCGAATGTATCCCGGTCGGTCTCGGTTTCGCCGAGAATTGCCGCGCACTGTTCAAGCGCATTGACGCAGATATCCCAGAGCTGAGCATATTCCTGTGCCTTTGCCCCCTCGCCGTCTTCACTCAGGGCTTCGGCACGGGCAGCAAGCTTTTCGGATATATTCAGCTCCTCTAAAAGTTCCGCCAGCGCTTCCGCCTGATCTGCGGCGGTATTTGCCGTCTCGCTCTTTTCAGCAAAGTTTTTAAGCGGGCGCACAGCAGTTTTTCTGAGCAGATTTATTCTGTCAAGGCGAGCGTTAACATCATCGTTATACTCTCCGCCGAAGCCGTCGGGATGCAGTTTCCAATCCTCGTCCTGCGTCCATACCGCACCCCGAAGCTGCCAAAGAAATGCGTAGTTTTCAAGCTCGTCGCATTCGCTTGAAGAAAGCCCCGCAAAGCCCGTGCGAAGATAGCTGATAACATCTCCCAGCTCCCAGCCGCCGCCGATAATCTCATATGCTCCCGCAATAAGGGCAGGCAGGGGTTTTGCCAAAACATCGCTCTTTCGGCTTGCGTAAAGGGGCACGCCGTAGTGCCTGAAGCTGCTTTCAAGGCTGAGACGGTAATCATCAAAGCCGCGCACCGCAATTGCAATATCGCGCCAGCGACAGCCCGTATCGCGCACCAGCTCTATCGCTCGCGCCGCCGCAAACTCGCACTCGGCACTGATGCCCGAGGCCGCGTTTATGCTGATCGCTTCGCCGTTTATCCCGCATTGCTTGCTGGAAAACGTGAACATATTATCGGCAAAATAGCCGAGGGCTTCGTTTTTGCCGCTTTTTTCGGTGAAAGTATCTATTTTTACTTCAACGCCGTTATCATTGGCAAAGGCCGTAAGAGCTCTTGCAGTTTCACGGCCAAGCTCAAACACTTCGCTTCCGCCGCCGAGCTCATCGCAGCCGATACAGACCGTGACGCTTGCGCCGCTGATTAAGAGCTCATATATAATGCGCTTTTCCTGCGCTGTGAAGTCGGTAAACCCGTCTATGTAAATATGCGAATTTTTCCCGATAGAGCTCCTCGATATCTGCTCGGCAAGTATGTTGAGCCTGTCAGTAGGGTCGGCATGACCATTTGCCACAACAGCATCATAAGCTTCAAGCACAAGTGCAAGGTCATGGAGCTTGTCCGACAGTGAGCCCTCGCAGGTTTGCGATGCCTCCATAAGCTGCTCTGCGCTTATACATGCGGTTTTGAGCTCGTCCACAGCCGAAAGGAGCATAGCCTGAAGCTCAGCCTTGCGGCGTGCATCGGAGTATACTCTCAGCCTTGAATGAAGCCCGTCAGAGGCAAGTGCCATACACAGGAGTCTGCCGCCCTTGTCCAGATATTGAGCAGCACCGCCGCCAAGCTCACCGGCGACTCTGCGCGCAAGACCTGTGAAGCTGAGCACCTCGGCATACAGGGAAAGGCTGTCGCCGCATATACCGCAAAGCTCGCGTTCTGCCTCGTGGCTGTACTGTTCGGGAACGAGCAGGATGTATCCGCCCTCGCGGCGCTCTACCGCACGGGCTATCTCATTCATAACCGCGGCGCTCTTGCCCGTTCCGGCTCTGCCGCTTATTATTCTGAGCACTGCTCTCCACCTCCGTTTACAATTATTATAATATTTTATCAAATATAAGCCGCAGCCGCAAGAACCTAAGCCCTCAAAACAGCTTCACGACCACAGATAGCAATTATGAGATAATTATAATTCTTCAGATGGGTAATAAACATCCCACTGTTTTTTGTTGCGTTTTTTCGACAGAACCCGACAAAAATTCAGCTTTTTCGTTCACATAGCTCATAATGCGCCAAGCTCTCGTCGAATTATGTCAACAAAATTACTTGGGCTTCGACTTTTTTCGTGTTAAATTTCGGTTCCGTATATGGTAAATTTATATCAGAAAAGCGGTAGTTTTGCTTAAAAATATACAGGCATCGCCGTTTAAGCAATTTACTGGAGGATTATTTATTATGGAAACCAAGACCCGCATACTTATTGCCGATACAAACGAAGACTTCCGAACTCTTCTGAGCGAGCTGCTCGTTGCAGAGGGTGACATGGAGGTTATAGCCGGAGTCGATAACGGCATCGACGCGCTGGCACTCGCCGCCGAGCTCAAACCCGATATACTTATTCTCGACATGATTCTTGCAAAGCTGGACGGTATAGAGGTGCTTCGCCGCCTGCCCGACGCCTGCAAAAGCACGAGGGCAATTGTTGTTTCGGGTTTTGTCAACGATAAGGTCATTGCAGAGAGCGCTGCAAACGGCGCCTGCTATTTCATCCCCAAGCCCTGCGATGTTCCCACACTTCTCAGCCGTGTTCGCCAGAGCATAAGCTTTGACCGCAAATCCGTTGCGGAAAAAGGGGCTCTCCCCGCTCCCGCCTATAACGAGCCAAGTCTCGAGTCTCTTGTAACTGAGATAATTCACGAGATCGGTGTTCCCGCTCACATAAAGGGTTATCAGTATCTGCGCGAGGCAATAATCCTTACCATAAATGACATGGATGTGATAAACGCCGTAACTAAGGTACTCTACCCTGAGGTTGCCAAGAAGTTCAGCACTACTCCCTCCCGCGTCGAGCGCGCCATCCGCCACGCAATCGAGGTGGCATGGGACAGAGGCGATATCGAAGTTCTGCAGAAGTTCTTCGGCTACACTGTTTCCAATATCAAGGGCAAGCCCACCAATTCGGAGTTCATCGCAATGATTGCCGACTACCTGAGCCTTCGTCAGAAGCAGGCGGTAAGATAATAATAACTAAAAACAATAATAATCCGTACAGACAACTCTGCACGGATTATTATTTTATATACTGCATTATATCTTCAACATTACAATCAAGTATTCTGCAAAACATCTCTATCGTATGAGTGCTCACGCTTTCATTTCGTTTAAGCCTTGTAATCTGGGCTGGGCTTATGCGGTACTCTTTTATCAGCGTATACTGCGTAATGCCTTTTTCTTCATTGTTTTCCACAGATTATCATAAACAATCATCATTCAAGCCCTCTTTCTACTTGAATGTTAACCAATAACGGTGTATATTGATATTAACCAATATCGGTTAATATCATTACAAAGAAGAAAACAAATGGAAAATGGATTTTTAAAAAGGTGCGAAGAGTATCTTTTTGGCAATCCCGCGGCGAAACTAAAAATACTTGCGGTTATTCTCTTTGGATTAGGCATAGTCGGCTCAATAATTATCGGAATAAGATCATATGAGAATTGGTGTATTTTTGAAACAGGGTTCGGGGACTTTATGATTCCTTTTTTGATATCCTTGGTATCAACCTATATTTCATCTATCTTGATTTACGGCTTTGGCGAACTGATTGAAAACTCGGGCAAAAAAGCAGGCGACGAGAAATAATCACCATGCTCGCTGACTGGCTGTCTCTTCGCCGGAAGCAGGCAATGAGATAAACTGCCGCATGGTTATCTGTCGGTTTTTCTCGCACTGCGCAAAAAAGAACGGTAATACATCTGTATTACCGTTCTTTTGTTTTTATATCCGTTTAAGCCGGCTTATTTGCCGAATATTGAGAATATGCCTCCAATAGCTTTTACTGTTGAACTAACTGCGTTGGATGCGGATTTGATTGAGTAGCTTGCGGTATAGAAGGGCACATTGACTGTCCCGCAGGGAGTTGTAATTTTGCCTGTGCTCATAACATGGCCGCAGTCAGCGCACACCTCGGTCGGAGTATACTCATAGCCGTTTGTGGTCTTAACCGATTTGGCTACAGTTTTTACATTTGAGTGCGGGCAGGTGTTAATATCCTTAAGGGTGTCAAGAACGCGCTGAGCAATGTATTCATGTCCTGCGGCATCGGGATGCAAGCCCAGCAGGATGCCGTCTGCATGTGCAAGTGCATCAGTCAGAAGTGTTCCCTCCTGATAGAACTCGGTTGCATCAGGCGCGTTGACATAGTGTACGTTGCCGTACTGGGCTGCAAGCTGTACATAGTAGTCATTAAGGGATACTACTGCCGCGCCAATCATATCGAATATGGGAGAGAATGCTGAGCCGGGAATAACTCTGACAGGCTTTGCGACGTTATGGTATCCGACTACGAGGATATCCGCATCAGCAGGAGCAAGCTCAACAACATCTTTCATTACAGCTGCTGCATTTACGCGCAGGCCTGCAATGTTGCTGTTGAATGTTGCAATAACCTTGCCGAGTATATTCGGGTTTTCTTTTACGGAATTCAATGCGGCAACAACATATTCCATGAATGAATTCATATCTGAAATAGCTGTGATTTTGCTGAGATCAAGCACTCCGCTGGCATTCAGGGCGTTTACAAATGTGGTGGTAATATCGTTGATGCCTACCTGTACGGTAACGAGGTCGGAATTTCTTACCCATTCACAGATTTCAGGTCCCTTTTCGCGCAGGGTCTGTGTGCGAACAGAAGCTCTGTCGCCGAACCAGTCGCTGCCTGCAGGTGTATAAGGATTTTCAACTCCCATGCCTCTTTCAAGAAGCATACGGAAATCGCTGAGTCTTGCGCCGGAGCTGGAAGCAGACTTGACAGTTGCACCATTGTTCTGCTCAAGCACCTTGCCAACAAGGTCGGGATATGCACCGTCTACGCGGGAGCAGACGCTGGATGCTTCATGGGTATCTAAGCTGAGGTCAAGTCCGTAGCCCCAGGGAATGCTGTCGCCGATATAGGTGTAGTACTTATAGTCTAAGTTGTTATAATCGTCTGCGCTCACAGCGAATGCAGAGATGCTCATTACCCCGACAAACAGCATTACGCACATTATCAGAGAAATTGCTCTTTTTGTTCCTTTTTTCATGTTTACCCTCTTATTAATTAATCTTTTTTATAGCCTTGCTTATCAGTCGAGGCCTATCAGGTGCTCAACACGGAGGAGGAAGCTCGCCTGTGCTCCCTCGCTCATGGAAACTGCCGGCTTGCTGCCGTCAAGGCTGAGATATGCCTTTTCGGTGTGAGTGATATTGAGCAGCTTGCCAATCACCGTATAGCTCACCTTGGTATTTGCGGAGAACACACCGTCATCGTAGCTCCATACAAAGGGCTTGTCTGAAAGGCTTAAGCTCTTGCCGTTTACAGCAAGGTACTTTCCGGATTTGTTGCAAATGCTCCAACCACCGTCTGCTGCTGCAAAGCTGTACTCGCCGACTTCCTTGCCGTCCATAACAAGAGTCAGAGTTCCGTCCTGCAGCTGGACCTCTGAAATATCAACGGCTACGCTGACATCAACAGTAACGGGATCGAGAATGCTCTGCACAGAAGCCTTGACGAGGCCGCCGTGGGTCGTATAGATATTAATGCCGTCGTTCTTTACGATGCAGCGGTACTGCATTGTGTTATCGGCTTCCTCGGTTGTAAGTCTTAAAACAGCATTGGTTGCGCCTTCAATATCTGCCCATGTCTTTCCGTTTGCTGAGCTCTGCCACTGGAACCTGTTATTCTGAGTTCCGGATGTGAGCACTGCTCTCAGCTCAACGGAGCTGTCATTATTAATCAGGGACTTGGTAATGGAGCCTGCTGCGGGCTCTGCGTAGAGATGGTCAGAAAGCCACATCACGCGCTTTCCGCAGAATTCTTTCAGGTTATTTACATAGTTGTCCCAGTTGTAAGTAATTTCGTAGTTCAGTCTGTACTTGCCTGTACCCAGTGCGCTCATGGTATTGGGAGCAATGGTGAACTCGCCGCCGATGTGGTTTGTTGCCCACAGATCGTTGTTCATATTGGCAGATGCTCTGAGGAATTCGCGCTGTGCATCCACGTTATTGACCGTGTCTTCAAAGGCCCACTTATACTCATTGTAGATCTCTGCAACTCGCTTCATGAAGCTTTCGTGCATGCCCAGACCCTGAAGTATGCTGTAAGGCTTATCTACGGCAACCATGCCGACGCTGTCATTGTACCAGCCCTCAGCGTTCAGCTGCATGGGCTCGGTAACGCCTACAATGAACTTATGCAGAGTGCGGCCAAAGGATACGTCATAGTCCCAGACAGGGCCGGCAATGAGCTTATCGCTCTCGCTTGTTCCGTCGCGGTGCATCAGGATGTTGCCTGCGTAGCAGTCATAGGTCTTGGAGACCTCAAACATCAGGTACATCTTTGCCCAGGAATCAAGGTCGAAGTACTTCTGATAGTCTTCGGACTTCTTGTTGAGAACAGTATTCCACGCCTCGGTGAAGTATCTTTCGATTTCTGCAGTTGCGGCTGCAGCGCCATCTTCAGTCTCCGTATCGTAAGCAAAGGCATCATCGCCGATATCTTCGACATTTATAACATTATGCTTTGCGGGCATTTCCGCAATATTGGGGAACGGGAACTGCGTTACCACATCTTCTTCAATATGGTCGTTGTCCAGAACATAGCCTTCGTCAGTGCCGTAGAAGTCCTTTCTCGGGGTCAGCAGGTAGTTGCCCAGATACTCGCCGTTCATCCAGACATCAACGAATCTTGTCTTAAGGCCTATGCCGAGATTCTCAGCCAGGTCGAAAGCTATCTTGTTGCGCAGAAGGGAGTTGTCCAGATAGTTTGCAACGAGAGTCCACTTTTTCTTTTCCACACCGGGGATGAGCTTTGCCTTCTTCTTGTCGGAATAGAATCTTGCGATCTTGTCGGCAGGGTCTGCCTTCTTGTCCTCTTTATAGATTGTGAGGTTATAGGGCTTCTTGGGCATGATCCAGCTGGAGTTTCCGCGGCCCTTCATGCTCATGTAATAGTTGCTGTTATCAAGAGTAAGGTTGCCGTAGCACAGAGTCTCATGAACTGAGTCTGAATTCATTGCCTTGATGGTGCCCATGCTCTCATCAACATTGAGGAACATACCTGCTACACCGGCGGAGCCCTTTATGGTTTCAACGGTAATGTTTGCAGTTGCTTTACCGTTCGATACCTCGTAGACTATCTTTTCGCCTGCAGCGGCTACGGGTGCGGTACCGTTTTCATATGCTGTTCCGTCCTTGGAAACCGTAAGATTTTCGTTGTCCCAAGATAAGAACAGATTTTCGGTGCTTGCACTGCCGGGCAGATAAAGAGTTGCGGTGCTGTGCAGGCTGTCAAACTTTACGGATACATCGCCCTCAAGACCTGCGTCTTTATTTGCCTTAACATAAACTCTCGAGTTGAAAATCTTCATGAAATCACAATCCTTGAAGACTTCCTGTTTAACTTTCTCGGCAGCATCGGCCGCGCCTGTAACGCCGCCTATCAAGTCTCCAACACTGCCAATAACTTCAGCGCCGGCTGTAATGCCGTCTGTAATATAGCTGCGAGAATCCGAAGCGGATTCAGCGCTGGCTGCAATGGTCATTCCGGGCAAAAGCGAAACAAACATACACAGCAATAAACATACGGAAATTGCTTTTTTCTTCATCCTTTACCAAACTCCTTAATCAAAATATTATAATGTTAAATTAATTTTTAAAATTATTCTAACACAGAACATTCGGGTTATAAAGTGTTCATTTATGTTTTTTTAATTTTCGTTGATTTATGACAGTTTATCCTCTGTTTTTAAACAACACTCTCTCAGGATCTGTGCAGTTTCGGGCAGTTTTTCGTAAATATGTCAAAATTTCCCGTTCGCAATTCTTCTTTTTTATATAGACGTAATTAAGGGTATAATATTACTGTTTTCGGTGAATTATCCATTTTTTCAACACATTTTTTAAATTAGTTTTCTAAAACAACAAAAAGCACCCGAGAGCAATGCTCTCGGGTGCTTTTTAATTATTTACAGCTCCGCTATATTCTCAACACATATCCTTCGCTCGCCGTTTTCGATTTCCTTAATCATTCGTGTAAGCTTATCGTTTACGGGAGTGGGCACATTATATTCCTTACCCTTTGCGGAAATATAGCCGTTCATAATGTCAATTTCGGTCTTATTCCCCTTTTCGAGTGATTGCAGTGTTGATGGTTTTACATTTTTATATTTAAGCTTACCGACAAGATAAACAACAGCCTCGCAGACCGCATTAAATGCCTTATTGTCCATAAGCATGAAAAGATTATAGTTCAACAGCTTGCCGTACTTGGGAACATCGAGCTCCATCGCTTTTGCAAGTCTCATTGCCTCGCGGACAATATCGAGGAAGGTTTCGCGGGCTTTCTTCTCGTCCAGGGTCTGGCCGAGGGTCTTGCCCGAAATGCCTGCAAGAGAGTTTATGCAGGAGTTAATGATAACCTTGGAGTAAAGCCGTGAAATGATGTCCTCGGAAACCTGAGTGGGCAGTGCTGCGGAAAGCATGGCCGCAAGCTCATCCAGCTTCTTCGGATGATATCCGCCCGGCATACCAACATAGAACTCACCCTTACTTGTTACGCAGACGCGATTAGGCTCAATGAGGGTTGCGCCGAAGCCTATCATACAGCTTACCGTGCGCTTTTCCCCAACGACCTCGGACAGCATATCAGTGCATATGCCGTTCTGAAGAGAAACGATGAGGGAGTCTTCTTTCAGATGGGGTAGCATCTTTCCTGCCACATCGGGCATCTGCTGATACTTGGTTGCTATAAAGCAGACATCGTATTCACCCTCGAGAGAATCCACATCGGGATAGGCGTTCATCTTCGTGGTATAGCTGCCCAGCGCGCCCTCAAGGATGAAGCCCCGCTTGCGGATCTCCTTTGCCTTTTCTTCGCCGTGGGCAACGACATCTATATCGTAGCCGTGCTCCTTTATCATAACGGCAACCGTTCCGCCGATACTTCCCGTTCCGATGAGCACCGTTCTCATTGCGTTAACCTCCGTATTTTTCAAATTCGCAAGCTATCGTATCTATGCTGTGGGCATCGCTGGACAGAATGAATTTGCCCCCGTTTTCGATTATGTACTGTTTAATCGCCTTTGAGGGATAGGGCTCGGTGCGATAGCCGCGAGAGATTGCGCCCGTGTTTATCTCAAACACCTTTCCCGATTTCAGAAGCTCATCTGCGGCCGCTTTCCACGCGGCGATGTATCTGGGGTCATTCTCGTCAAATAGAGTTCCGCCCTCATTGAACTTTGTTATCAGGTCAAAGTGACCGATAATGTCGCAGTTTGTTTTCTTTGCTACCTCGGCAACGCTTTTATAGTAGTTCTCGGCAACTGCATAGTAATCGCCGCCGTAGTATTCATCGCAGACATACTGCAATATCTCCACCATTTCATCAATGGGAGCGTATTCATCCTCTGCCATGATGTAGTGGACAGAGCCGATTACATAGTCAAAGCCCTCGGTTTCCGTGTTGGAAAACACGTCCTGCTCAACTCCGCAGAGCACATCGATTTTGTCCGCGTACTTCTCCTTGAGTGCGTTAATCTCGTCCTGAAACTTGCCGTACTCCTCATGTGGGATACAGTAGCTTTCGTCAAAATCGGTGTAGCCGTGGGTGCATATGCCTATACGGTCAAGGCCCTTTTCAATGGCGGACAGCACCATTTCCTCGGGGCTGTTTTTTCCGTCACAATAAGTTGTATGAGTGTGCAAATCCTGTAGCATCAGGTCATTTTCTCCTGTTTTACTTTGTGGTCTATAACATGGCGGGATGCAAGCTCTTTTCGGATATCCGCGAGAGATATTCCCATTTCGAGCATGAGCACCATGACATGGTATGTGAGGTCGGCAATCTCGTAAACGGTCTCTCGCTTATCGTCGGCCTTACCCGCGATAATTACCTCGGTGCATTCCTCGCCGACTTTCTTGAGAATCTTGTCTATGCCTTTTTCAAAGAGGTAGCTTGTGTAAGAGCCCTCTTTCTTTTCTTCCTTGCGGCCCTTGAGCTCTTCCATGAGCATATCGAGGGAAAATTCGCTTCTCTCCTCGCTCTGCCATACAGGATTTTCAAAGCAGGAGAAGGTGCCCATGTGACATGCGGGGCCATCGGGCTCAACCATGACAACGAGTGCGTCCTTGTCGCAGTCGGCGGTAATGGAAACTATGTGCTGATAGTTTCCGCTTGTTTCGCCCTTGAGCCACAGCTCCTGTCTTGAACGGCTCCAGAAGCAGGTCAGGCCCTTTTCCATGGATATCTTCAGGCTTTCCGCATTCATGTATGCAAGAGTCAGAACGCGCTTTGTGGCAGCGTCCACGACTATGGCGGGGATAAGGCCCTTTTCGTCAAATTTAAGTTCTTCTATGTTTATCATAACACACCTCACAAACGAACAGCAATATCATTCTTATTAAGAAGCTTTTTAAGCTCAGGGATTTCCACCTCGCCGAAGTGGAAGATCGAAGCGGCAAGACCTGCGTCAACCTTGGGCAGAGTCTTGAACAAAGTTATGAAGTCCTCTGCCTTGCCTGCGCCGCCCGATGCGATTACGGGAACGGAAACAGCATTGCAGACCTCATCCAGCATTTCGAGGTCAAAGCCGCCCTTTACTCCGTCGGTGTCGATGGAGTTTACAACGACCTCGCCTGCGCCGTTATCAACGCAGCGCTTTATCCATTCGATTGCTTCCATACCGGTGTTCTCTCTGCCGCCCTTGGCAAAGACTCGGAACACGCCGTCAACGCGCTTGACATCAGCCGACAAAACAACGCACTGGTCGCCGTAAAGCTTTGCCGCCTCGTAAACAAGCTCGGGATTTCTGATAGCACCGGAGTTTACGCTGACCTTATCCGCACCGCATTTTAAAACGCGGTCGAAATCTGCAACGGAGCTTATGCCGCCGCCAACGGTCAGCGGAATGAAGATTGTGCTTGCCACTTCGCAGAGTATATCGGTAAACAGGCTTCTTCCCTCGGCGGATGCGGTTATATCATAAAACACCAGCTCATCCGCGCCGTTATCGCTGTAATACTTAGCCAGCTCAACGGGAGAGGAAACATCGTTCAGTCCCTCGAAGTTTACGCCCTTGACAACCCTGCCGTTTTTAACGTCAAGACAGGGGATAATTCTTTTTGTAATCATAATGCCGCCTCTATTGCTTCCTTTAGTGAAATAGCTTTGGTGTAATAAGCCTTGCCGATAATTGCGCCGTGGATATTAAGCGCGCGAAGAGCCTTAACATCGTCCATAGCGGAAACACCACCCGAGGCGATGATGTCCATGCTCAGTTCTTCGGAGAGCTTTTTATAAAGCCCATGGTTTGCACCCTTCATCGCTCCATCGCGTGAGATATCGGTGCAGATAAGAGTTTTTATGCCCATGGCCTGCATCTTCTTACAGAAGCCAAAGGCATTGAGCTCTGTTTTTTCCGTCCAGCCCTTGACCGCAACGAAGCCGTCGCGGATATCAACACCGACGGCAATTTTCTCTCCGTATTTTGCCGCCGCCTCTGCCGCAAAATCCGGGTCGGTCACGGCGGCTGTGCCGAGGATGACACGGTCAAGGCCCGCGTCAATGTATCGGGATACCACTTCCATGTTTCTCACGCCGCCGCCTATCTCGCAGAACAGCCCAGTCTTTTCCTTGATTGCAAGCACGGTTTCGAGATTGGGAGTCGCACCGTTTTTTGCGCCCTCAAGGTCAACAAGATGCACTCTTTCCGCGCCCTGAGCTTTAAAAGCCTCGGCAACGGAAACGGGATTTTCGCTGTAAACGGTCATCTGTGCGTAGTCTCCTTTAAAAAGGCGAACCGCCTTGCCGTCATACAAATCAACCGCAGGATAGATTATCATTTCTCCACCTGACTTTCACAGAATGCGCGGAGAATGTTGAGTCCGACATTGCCGCTCTTTTCGGGGTGGAACTGACAGCCGTATACATTGCCGTTGCGAACTGCCGCGGTAAGCTCCGCGCCGTACTCCGCGGTTGCGGTTACATAGTCATCGCACTTTGCCGCATAGTAGGAATGGACAAAGTAAACACAGTCGCCGTCATTTATGTACTTAAAAAGCGGGCTATCGCCCTTGAATTTCAGCGCGTTCCATCCGATGTGGGGGATTTTCAGATCCGCGGGTATAACATCGCCGATGGGCACAACCTCGCCGGGGATAAGTCCGAGTCCCTCGTGTTCGCCGTATTCAAGGCTTTTTTCAAAAAGCATCTGCATACCGAGGCAGATACCCATGAGGGGTTTTCCCTTTTTGACCTCGTCCTTTACAACATCGGCAAGTCCCGAAGCGAGCAGCTTATTCATGGCATCCTCGAACGCTCCGACACCGGGGAGAATAATCTTCTCCGCGCTTCTTATCTGCGCTTCGTCTTTCGTAACTATGGCTTCCGCGCCGATTGCGGCGAGGGAGCTTTTAAGGGAAAACAGATTTCCCACTCCGTAGTCAACTATCGCTATCATTTATAACACTCCTTTTGTGGAAGGAATCTCATCCTTTGCGGCCTCATCTATGCTGACCGCCTGACGTACGCTTCTGCCCACGCCCTTGAATATGGCTTCAATAATGTGGTGGGTGTTTGTACCCTCCAGCTTCTTTATGTGCAGAGTACATTCTGCATTGCGGCAGAACGCCCACCAGAATTCTTCGACGAGCTCGGTATCAAATTCGCCCACTCGCTGAGTCGGCATCTGAGCGTTGAACTTGAGGAAACAGCGACCCGAAAAGTCGAGGGCGGAAAGCACAAGTGCCTCGTCCATGGGAAGCAGCATAAAGCCGTAGCGGCATATACCCTTTTTATCGCCCAGCGCCTCTTTGAAAGCAAGGCCGAGGCATATTCCGATATCCTCGGCGGAGTGGTGGAAATCAACATCCGTATCGCCCTTGCATTTTAGCTTGAGGTCAAATCTGCCGTGCTTTGCAAAAAGGGTCAGCATATGGTCGAAAAACCCGCAGCCGCTGTCGATTTCGGATGCGCCCGTGCTATTCAGCTTAAGCTCGAGGACTATATCTGTTTCTGCTGTTTTTCTTTCTATTTTCGCTGTCTTCATAGTATTTCCTCCAGGGCGCCGATAAGCGCCTGCATCTGTTCTTTTGTGCCTATGGTGATGCGGTTATATTCGCATATTCTCGGCTTGTCAAAATGACGGATTAAAATACCCTTTTCCTTGAGCGTTTCGTAGAGCATTTTGCCGCTTGCCTTCGGATGCTTTGCAAAGATGAAGTTCGCCTTTGACTCAAGGCACTCAAAGCCAAGTCTTTCAAGTTCGTTTTTGGTGAACTCTCGATTTTCCTCAATAATCCTGCAGTTGCATCTGGTATATTCTTCATCCTCCAGCACACCCACGCCCGCCGCCATAGTCATGCGGTTTACGTTATAGGGGTTGGTGGAATATTTTATGGTATTAAGATCCTGAATAAGCGCCTGACACGCAACGCCGAAGCCAAGGCGTGCGCCCGCCATTGAGCGGGACTTGGAAAAGGTCTGAGTGACAAGCAGATTGTCGTATTTGCTGATCAGGCTTACACAGCTTTCCGCGCCGAAGTCTACATACGCTTCATCAACAACAACTATGTTGTCGGGATTTGACTTCAGTATCTCTTCAATCTCTGCAAGGCTCAGTGCAATGCCCGTTGGTGCATTGGGGTTTGCGATGAATACGGTCTTAGCTATTCCGCAGTAATCGGATACATTTATCGTGAAGTCATCCTTTAGGGGGATTTCCACATAGGGAATCCGGTTGAGCTCCGCAAAGACGGGGTAAAAGCCGTAGGTAATATCGGGAAATGCCGCATGCGTTTTATCGTCGCAGAATGCCATGAAAGCAAAGTTCAATATCTCGTCAGACCCATTTGTCAGAAGCAGTTCACTTGCTTTTACGCCGAGGCTTTCAGCCAGCTTTTCCGTCAGTGCTCTGCACTCGGGGTCGGAATACAGCTGAAGTCTTTCCGCTTCCCTGTTTGCGCACTCAACTGCTTTCTTTGAGGGTGGAAACGGAGATTCGTTTGTATTCAGTTTTATGAATTTCCTGTTCTGCGGCTGTTCGCCCGGAGTATAGGGCGTCAGCGCAGAAAACTTTTCGCTTAAAAATCGGCTCATTTTTCGTCCTCAAATCTGACAAGGCAGCTTCTTGCGTGACCTTTCAGTTCCTCCTGCTCTGCAAACAGAGCAATATCATCTGCAACACGTCTGAACGCATCGCGGGTATAGTAGGTGTACTGACTCTTCTTTACGAAATCATCAACGGACAGAGGGCTTGCAAACTTCGCCGTGCCGCCTGTGGGCAGGGTGTGGTTTGTGCCGCCGTAGTAGTCGCCGAGAGGCTCGGGACAATATCTGCCGAGGAAGATTGAGCCGGCATTTTTCACCTTGTCGAGATAGTCAAAGGGATTGTCGAGGCAAAGCTCAAGATGCTCGGGGGCAATCTCGTTTGCAATCATTACCGCAGCATCAATGCTGTCGGTGATGATGATTTTTCCGTTACGTTCAATCGAAGCGCTTGCGATTTCTTTTCTGGGAAGCTCGTTAAGCTGTTTATCAAGCTCAAGCTGAACCGCCTTTGCAAGCTCCTCGGAATCGGTGATGAGCACCGCAGTTGACATTTTGTCGTGCTCTGCCTGAGCAAGCATATCCGCCGCCGCAAACCGGGGATTGGTCTTTCCGTCAGCGACCATAAGAACCTCACTGGGGCCTGCAATGACATCAATGGAAACTACGCCGTTAACCTGCTTTTTCGCCTCGGTAACATAGGCGTTGCCGGGACCTACAATCTTCTCGACCTTGGGAATGCTCTCCGTGCCGTATGCAAGAGCCGCAATCGCCTGAGCGCCGCCAACCTTGAAGATTTTATCAACACCTGCGACATATGCTGCCGCGAGAATTGCGGAGTTTACCTTACCGCTTTTCTCGGGAGGCGTTACCATGACAAGCTCGGAGCAGCCTGCAATCTTTGCGGGGATTGCGTCCATGAGAACGGTTGAGGGGTAAGGTGCCGTACCGCCGGGGACATAGAGTCCCGCCTTTTCGATAGGTGTAATCTTTTGCCCGATTACTATGCCGTCCTCATCGTTTATGATGAAGCTGTTGCGCACCTGCTTAGAGTGGAATTTGCGGATGTTCGCCGCCGCCTTTTTGAGTATCTCAACAAACTCGGGACTTACATCGCTGAGGGCAAATTCGATTTCTTCTTTGCTTACCTGCAAAGCGTCGATCTTTGCACCGTCAAACTTTTCGTTGTAGGCATAAAGTGCCTTATCGCCGTCGCGGCGAACGGTTTCGATTATCTCCGCAACGACATCCTCAACACCGTACTGGGGTGTGAAGCGCGTAAATATATCCTTATCGGTATCAACACCGTATTTAAGTATCTTTATCATGTTTAAGCCTCCGTCTGAGCCGCCATGCTCTTTACAATGTTCTCAATAAGCTCGCCGTTAAACTTGGAGCTGGACTTGTTTGCAATCAGCCTTGCGCTTATGGGAACAACATTTTCCTTTACCTCAAGATCGTTTTCCTTCAGCGTTGTTCCCGTTTCGACTATATCCACTATTACATCGGAAAGTCCGAGAATGGGAGCAATCTCAATTGAGCCGTTAAGATGGATAATATCAATATCGCGACCCTGCGCCGAATAGTAGTTTCGCGCTATATTTGCAAACTTTGTCGCAACTCGAAGCGTTTTCTGTGTATCATCCTCAAAGTCCTTTGGTGCGGCAACCGCCATGCGGCATTTGCCGATGTTAAGGTCAAGCAGCTCATAGACATCGGGCTCATACTCAAGAAGAATGTCCTTGCCCGCAACACCTATATCCGCTGCGCCGCGCTCAACATATATTGCAACATCGGAGGGCTTTACCCAGAAATAACGGACGCCAACCTCTTCGTTCTCAAATATGAGCTTGCGGTTTGTTTCCTTGATTGACGGGCACGGGAAGCCTGCTTTTTCAAACATGGCATAGACCTTTTCGCCGAGTCTGCCCTTGGGAAGAGCAATATTGATGGTTTTCCCGGGCTCGGCTTTCTCCTCGTTTTCGTCCATGCGCTCCAGCATATCGAGGTAGACCGCAAAACCGATAGCGGAAGATGCTCTGCCCATTTTCTCCATGAGCTTATCGTACTGTCCGCCCGAGAGTATGCTCGACGGAATATCGTTTACAAAGCCCTTGAACACAATTCCGCTGTAATAATTCATGTCATTTACAACGGAGAAATCTATGCTTATCATATCGCCGCAGGAGCTGTTTTCAAGCGCGGCACTCAAACATTCAAGCTCGCTGATGGATGCGTCGGAAACCATGCCGCAGAGTTCTTTTTTAATCTCCGGCAAGACCTCAGCAGGTCTGCCGCGGGTAAGCGTCAGCTTCCTCAGAAGTTCAATGAACTCATCGCTCACGCCGTCTGCTTTGCAAGCGGCTGCAAGCTCATGCACATTCTTTTCGCCAATACATCTCAGCACCTTGCTGCGGCAGTCATAGGATGCGCCGCTCTTATCGAGGAGCTCGGATATGATGCCCATGTGGGATATATCAAGCACCGAGTTTGGTGAAATGCTCTTCAGGCTCATCGCTGCAAGAGTCAGAACCTCGGACACGCAGTCGGCATTAATATCGCCGATGCACTCCAGACCCACCTGCATAATCTCCTGAAATGCGTGGGTACGGTTTGAGACGCGGTAGACATTCTCGTTATAATAAAGCTTCTGAACTCCCGGGCTGTCCTTTGTGTTCTTGATGATGGAAAGGGTAACGTCCGGCTTCAGAGCCATCAGCTTTCCGTTTGTATCGGTAAAGGTAATAACGCTGTCAGATATTAAAAAGTCCTTGTTCTTAACGTAGAGGTCATACTCCTCAAATTTGCGCATTTTGAACTGCGAATATCCGAACTCGCGGTAAAGCGCGCGCAGTGAAAACAGGGCCTTTTCGTCGTTTCTTATAATCAAATCACCGAAATTCATTTTTCGTCTCCCAATTTAGAAATTATGCTGTCATAGCCGCCTGTGCCGTAGTTAAGGCACCTGTTGACACGGCCTATCGTAGCCGAGCTCACGCCCACCTCAGCTGTTATCTCAGAATAGCTTTTGCCCTCTTTCAACATTAGTGCGGTCTCAAAGCGCTGAGACATATCCTGAATTTCCTTAACCGTGCAGAGATCTTCGAAAAATGCGAAGCACTCTTCAGGGGATTCAATCTTCGTGATGGCTTCAAAAAGCCTCTCTATCTGTACAGTATGCAGTTTGGTCATAGTTATCACCTCGTCAGTCTGATATCATGGTATCACGCTACTACGTTAAAGTCAATGCCGTTTGTTAAAAAACATCAATATAAACATTAAAGCCTTCGCCTGAGGCGGAGGCTTTGGTTATTTTTAAATCCTATGCGATTCTCTTCCCGTATTGCAGGCAGCGAAAGCTGAAAAAGAAGCAGAATAATAAATCGTCCCGCCTGTCTAACAAGCGGGACTGTTTATTATAGTCTGTTGTCGCGGGGCAGATTGTCATACCATTTTGTCATGGGCTTTTCAATCGCTTTCACGAGCTTGGTGTCCAGATTGCACCAATATATTACCTGAGTTGCAAGAAATGCCGAGCCCAGCGCTATTGCGGCTTTTTTAAGTATCTTCATCATCAGCCCTCCTTTACCAGCATTCATCGTCATCGAATTCGATGAGGGTAGGGTCAACGGGCTCCGCATTCAGAACGGTCGACATGAAGGTGTTCACATCACCGCGCATATCGCGGCGGGAAATGGAGGTAGGCTCCATAAGGTCCTGACGGACCCTGCAAAGCTTTACTTTGCGCTTTATTGCACTTTCCTCAAACAGGCCGTTGATTGCTCCTACACCCTTGCAGGAAATCTGGTCAAAGAGGATAACAAAATCGCAGTTAAACTCATCGAAGCGGCGCCACATATCGTCTATCATGACCTCATAGCCGCCCTTTGTGTGAGCGCGCATGGTTGATGTCTGAATCATATTTGCAAGACCCATGAGCATGCTGTCGCGGGAGGAGGTATCGATAAGCTCGGTGCCGTGAACGTCAATCATCTCTATGACGCTTTCAATGCCCCATGCGTTGAGTATCCAGTTATTGAAGTTTGCATAGTTGTTTGCAGGTGTGTTCCAGATAATGGCGCGGTAGCGGATATCCTTCTTGCACTTGCCCGATGCAACTTCCCTTGCGAGAATCTTATTTACCTTTCTGTCGTTTGCAAGTGCGGCAGGGCTTCCCGCAACGACCTGGTGCTCGAAAATTCTGTACATCCATGCGGATGCGCCGGTATGGGGCGGGAACTTGGTGCGGTTAAACTCCCACTTTTCGAACTTGCATTTCTGCTCTTCGTTCCAGTTCTCGCATGCTGCCTTCAGCTTATCCCAATCGTACTTCATGCCAAGCCAATTCTCGAGAAATTCAATTGTCGAGAGCATTTCCTCAATGGCATAATCCTGAACCTCGTCCTGAAGCCAGCGAAGAGGAACATTCAGAGGATGGGTAGGCAGTCCGTGGCGGCGGTCCTGTACCGCGGTGGTCATGATGCTGCCGTCGCAGGGCATATTACACGAAATAAAGCAGTTGCCGATTTTGGGGTAATCGTTCTCGATTGCAACGCCCGCCTCAAAGGACGGAAGAGGGCATACATCGGCGGGAAGTCCGTGAAGCTCGGACTCACTTATATAGTGGGTTGTGCTGTGCTGATTGATAAGCGAGGGCAGATAGACGGGAATCATCTGATAAAGGATGGTCTTCGCCTCAGGGAAGCCCGAGGTAAGCAGCGCGGGAACAAGCTCATCGACGCAAATAATTTTCTTATTGAGCTCTTCTGCCTTTTTACTGCCCGGGTGCAGCTGCAAGTCGGCAGATAGAATCGTATCGAGATACTCTATAACGGAGTCGGTAAGAACCAAGAAGTTATTTCTGCCGCCGCGCAGTGCCGCGCCGCGGAAGCCCTCGCAGCATCTGTCAAAGAAAGAGGGAACTGTGAGATAATTGAACATCCAGCGATATCTGAATATTGCTCTGACATTCTGCACGGGATTTCCGACAACCCACTTTATGAGCTTATACCAAAGCTTGCACCACATGGCATAGTCATAGGCGGAATCCTTAATTCCGCGCCATTCGCGGAATTTGTATATGCCTGTCTTGGGCTGCATATTGTTTCCCATGTTTTTCATCACTTCTTACCCCCTTCCTGAATCTTCTTAATCTCAAGGCTTTCAACGAAGGCCTGAACACGGGTACCCAGCTGGCCCGAGCCGCGGACAACATATTCGCGGTCAACGCCGATCGTCGGAATTCCGTATTCATCCTGCATAATCTGGGTGTTCAGCATACGCTCATAGCCCCAGAAATCGCAGAACTTGGCCTGCTCATAGATAATGCCGTCGGCCTTATATTCGTCAACAAGCCATTTTGCATAATCCCTGCGCTGTTTAATCTTGTCATTGGACATAAAGCGGGGGCACTGGTTTGTTTCAATGTAGTTACGGCATACCTGAGTAAGTGCGTCCTCTTCGTCATTGAGCTCTATCCTCTGACGGCCGGGGAACGCGCCGAAGCAATATCTGTCCGCTACAACATAGCAGCGGTTATTCTCGAGGATTTCAGAAAACGCGTAGTCATCGAGCTCGCTGCCTATGACAACAACTCTTGCTCTCCACTTGTTCGTGGGGTCGGCCTTGCGTTTTTTAAGCTCTTCAAGCGTTTCGTGGAGGTAAGGCAGGATGAGATATGTAGGGCAGGTGTAGCTTGCAATGGAGAGAATATGGAATTCTCTCGGAGTTATGACAGGATTATCCGCCTTGCGAAGCTCGCACAGCTCACTGAAAATCTCGCACAGCTCGTTATGCTCTTTGACTGTCGCGCGAATCGACTCTTCGGAAAAGTCGACACCGTATTCTTCTTCAAGGGGCTTGAGGAAGCGCAGTTTTATCTGCTCTGTGTAGAGCTTCAGTCCGTGAGGTGAAATCTTCAGGGGTGCATCTATAATGCCGTAGCCGAATTTTCCCTCATTGACAAGCTGAAGCTCGTGGAGATTCTCAACAACGCGCACCATCTGCTGGCAGGTATCGGAGGAAGCGTAGAAATCGAGGAAATTATAGCCTCCCTCAAAGGCTCTCTCAAAGAGAGCGCGTACATAACCGCAGATGAAGCTTGTCATATAATACTGGCTGATGTCAAGGGAGCCGGTATTGGGTGCGCTGAGCCTTACGCTGAAAGCCTTGCCGCAGTTAAGAAGCACTTCAGGCACATAGTAACACGAATAGCCGACCGCGACCTTGCCCTCGTCCTTGGCCTTCATAACAAGCTCATTATTGGCCTGATCGAGAAGCTTTTCAAAATAGCGAATATACTTCAGGTCCTTCATTGAATCCCACCGTTCTTAAAAATTTTGTTACTGTCCTTACAATATCATAATAATGTAAGCATGGCAAGGATGTATATGTCAAATTATCATATATTAATCCCCGAATATCAGGGATTCTGTACATTTTCTTTATATGCCGAAAGTGGCGTTAAAATCGTCATATTCTGACTTAACCACAAAAAAATAAGAGCTCTGATGAGCTCTTATTTTTATTTATATACTTTCGCTTTTGCGTTGAACACATCTGTGTTCAAAAGATTTTCCGTCTTAGCTATTGCAAGCGAAACGGCCACATCGCCCATGGTGTTGGACATTCCTGTAAGCATTTCGATTGCGGCATTAACACCGAACAGAACGCTGACTGCTGTCAGGGAAACTCCCATCTGGTTAAGTATAACCGTCAGGCAGACAATGGCAGTTCCCGGTGCAATAGGGGCGCCGATAGAGAGGATGAAAATAGTGAATATCAGCGGCAAAATCTCGGAGCTTGCAAATTCCACACCATAGAGGCGGGCGATAAACAGGCTGGCAATTGAAAGATACACGCAGTTGCCGTCCATGTTGAAGCTTGCACCGAAAGGAATTGAGAATGAATACACCTTGGGAGAAATTCCGAGAGAATTCTTGCAGCAGCGCATGGTCTTTGGCAATGCCGAAAGTCCCGAGCCGAGAATAAAGGTTTCTTTCATTGTCGGGGCGTATTTTTTAATAAACGCAATAGGCGATACCCTTGCCACAACGAGCACCAGCAGGCAATAAAGGAACATCATCGCAGCTACTCCCAGAATGAGCACGCCCACCATCTCAACAACCGACAGCAGTATTCCGTTGCCGATATCGATCATAAGAGAAACCGTTGACGAAAACACCACTATGGGGATAATGTTCATCAGAATCGAAACGACCTTGGTAAACATGGTATTGAGTGCTTCAACCATGTTTCGGAGAGTTGCGGAATAATCTCCGATGCGCCCCAGAGCAATACCGCAGACAAGGGCAAGGAAAAGAAGCTGCATGGTATCAACATTGCGAAACGGATCGATTATATTAGACGGCACTATATTTACAAGCGTCGCTATGAAATCCATGTTTTTTCCGGTCACGCCCGCTGCATTTTCGGGTGCGATTGAAGCAAGCTGACCCAATATGCCGGGCTTGAAGACCTGAAACAGTTCAATTCCGACAATGACTGCGATGATTGATGTAGCCGCACATCCCACAAAGGTCTTTATGCTTACGCGGCCGGGGTCGGAAAACGACGAATACCGCGAAACATTGCTCGTAATCGAGAAGAACACGGCGGGAGCGGCAACCAGCATCAGGAGATTTAAGAAAATCTGCTCGATGGGCTTAAGAAGATATGTGTTCAGATCTGCCTTTGCTCCGTCGGGAAGCACAGCCTGCAAAACGAAGCCTATTATAACCGCTGACAGAAGCGCCGCAAGGGTCTTTACTGCAAAAACCTTCTCGGGCATTCCCGCGGTAACCTTTATGAAATTATACTTTCCCTTGCGGGCATATCTTATCTTATCCTCGTAGGCTTTAAGCAGTATGCCGCGTATGGCCGATTCGTTTCCGCGGCCCACGTTATCGCTGTCAATATCGAAATCTGCGGTCATTGAGCCGGTCAGTTCGGCTCCGGGAGCAGACAGCGTTACGGTCGCAAGTCCCCCGCTCTTCTTGACATGGATATGTATTGTTCCGCCCGCGGGCGCATTATCAATCAGCCGAACCTTTGATTCCTCCGAAAGCAGCATTGCCTCGCGGATATACTTCGGCTTGAACTTATAATTTCCCAGCGATTCCTCGATAAAATCAAGGCCCTCGCCGAGCCCGCCCAAATCGGCGGATATAACTTTCTTTACCATTACTCAATAGTCAGGATATCGGAAAATCCCGTTATTTCAAAGACCTCCATAATATCCGCATTGACATGTGCAATCTTCATGCTGCCCTGCTTGTTCATGGTTTTCTGGGCGGCAAGCAGAACGCGCAGGCCTGCTGAGGATATATAGTCTAACTTTTCAAAATCCAGATTCAGCTCAGAAATACCTTCGAGCTTAAGCTCTGCCTCGAGCTGAGGAGCAGTGGTTGTATCGAGTCTGCCCGACAGGGCTATGTTCATTGCGTTTTCTTTCTGATTCTTTATGATTTCCATATATCTAATCTCCTTAAGTCTTTAGAAATCAAGAGTTGTAACCGTTTCGAGCAGTTCTTCAATATGCTTCTTGCAGGTTTCAATGTCTTTTCTGCCTGCTTCGGTGTTAAATCCGTTTCTGCGGATTGTTCTGCGCATCATGCGGGTATAGCCGATAAGCTTTGCCTTGTCGGTGAGCTCTTTGAGCTTTGCCTCGTCATCCGTGCCGAAGTACAGACGCACAGTCTTATCCCAGATCTGCTCTGCAATCTCGTGAGGGATTCCCATAAAGCTCTGTGAAATGCTGTGGTCATTCTCGCTGTATCCCACATATGCAAGGAACACCGATGCCATTTCGAACACGGGATGTCCCATGCAGAGGGTATCCATATCGATGAGCAGAACCTCACCGTTTTGCATCATGACGTTCTTTATGTGATAATCGCCGTGCATCATGTGATTGTCCACGGGAACTGCCTTGACCAGATTTACCAGCTTATCCGCCTTATCTGCAGGGAGATAATCTCTGAGGAATTCCGCCCAGCCGAGTGCGACCTCTTTCATGTCGGGCATATCGCCGGGCTTGAGCTCGGTTGCGTGAATTTTCTTAAGCAGGTCTACATACAGCTCCACATAGTAGTCAAGCTTTTCGGGCTCGGCGGCAATGAGCTTTGCAAAGGATTTTGCATTCAGCAGTTCGAAAACCGAACCGTAGCTGTCCCCGACCTTGACAACATCATAGGGTATGGCGGTAGGAATACCCAGCACAAAGGCCTTGCGTGCAAGCTCGCGCTCGCGGTGAATATCGGGCAGAGCGTCAGAATTATAGTACACCTTGATAATCGTATCGGGGTCAAGGCGGTAAACCTTGCCGTTTGCGCCCTGACCGATGGCCTCGCAGCCTTCAACGGAAAGGCGGCGGTAAGCTTTTTCAATAGTGATTATCTCGGTAAAGCCCGTCATTTCGAAAATATCGTAAACCTCGGAGGGTGCATTTACGATTCTGAGCTCCGGCACACTCTTTCTCAGCTTGAGTATGACGCGCAGTCCTGCGGATGATATGTACTCAAGGTTTTCCGCATCAAGCACAACGTTATCGCCGGTGTTTTCGGAAAGAATTTTTTCAATCTCTGCATCAACCTTCTCTGAGTTAGTTGAATCTATGCGTCCTTCGAGGAATACGGTCAGCACATTGTTTTCGCAGTTAAATCTCATATTCGTTACCTCCGATATAATCTTTAAACACATAATTTAAGAGAGACACATATTCTCTGTAAGCGTCGTATTCCTTAAGCTCGGAAAGGCAGCTCGCGATTTTCGTATAGTACCAAGCCTGCCTTGCGGGATCTTTCTGATTCAGATTAAGCCAGATGGCATCTCCCCTCTTGCGATATTCACGGGCAAAGGAGCGCATGTTCGATAGCTTATCTCCGAGCCACATCATCTTGACTCCCATATCCTTGGTATGCTCAAGTATGATAAGAGTTTCCTCTTTTCTGAGTTCCCAGGTCTCAGCCTCGGGCTTATCCGGGCGCTTGTTCTCGGTTTCGGTCATTACCAGAAGCGCAACTCGCCTGCCGAAGTTTTCTTCAATTTCCTCCAGCGTTGTGTCCGTATCCTCCACAGTATCGTGGAGCACCGCCGCGGCAAGGATCTCCTTGTCATCGGTCATTGTTCCGACTATGGAAGCAACCTCCACCGGGTGCAGTATGTATGGCGTATTCGCCATTTTTCTCACCTGACCGCTGTGTTTTTCAATGGCAAAGTGCAGCGCTTTTTCAAATACATCCATTTCCATGTTACTCTACAACTTCAGCATATATAATTTTGACCTGAACATCACCCGTAAGCTGGATTTGCAGCTCCGGATTTGTGGGGTCTTCGATTTCAAAGTCGCCGTCAAGCACCTCATAGCGCACAAAGCCATAGTTTTCATCGCCGACATAGTCCTGCGCATTATAAAGCTCGCAACCGTCTTCGTGGATATACATTGTACCATCGCCGCTTATCTCGTCGGTGCCGTAGTCTTCAATATAGTTAAAGGCATAGAGCGTTTTATAGCTCAGCTCGCCGCCGTAGGGCAGGCGTTCAAAGTCCGCGTTGTTTCTGACATAGACAGTGCATATGTTTCCCGCAAAGGCATCATCGGAGACTTCGGGTGCGCCGTCAAAATAAACCTCGCACACACCGCTATCGGCAAACGCACGCGGCCCGATGCTTTGTACCGAATCGGGAATTGTGATTATCGCGCCGGATCTTGTTCCGTCGAAATCATAGCTGAACTTTGTGCCCTCAAATGCACTTTCACCGATTGCGCCGATTCCCTCGCCAAGGAACAAATCAACGTAGTCACTATTTGTGCCTATTCCCTTGAATGCGTTTTTTCCGACATACCGGAGCCCATCAAAAATATTGACACCGTTAATATCATCGCTAATATCATTCCAAGGACGGTCAGCGAGATTTTCAAAATCCATCATTCTTCCGTCGCCGTTTATCCACAGGCTGTTATCAACAACAAAGACGCGCACATCATCATCCTTGGTTGCGCCGCATAGCCACGGGTCCTCTTCCGTGCCGGAGCCGCTGATTCCGCCTGACGATGCGCAGGCAGTAAGTGAAAAGATCATTATCAGAATCAAAATCAGTGCGATTGGCTTCTTTATCATGTCAGCACCTCTCATTTGCTTGTAATTTAACATTTTAATTGTACCATATGTATTCATTCCGTACAACATCTTTGCGCAAAAAAACGAAGCCGAAAAATTGCATTTCGGCTTCGTTCAATATTCCAATATAGATTATTCGTCGTCTTCCTCTTCTTCGACATCGAACTCCAGCTCGGAGCTGCAAGTCGGGCAAAGGATGCTTCCGAACTCAATGTCGGAGTCATAGACGGTTATTACTTCGCCGCAATCAGGGCAGGTTACTTCGTACTCCCGCTCTTCATCACTGCAGCCGCTGCAGCCTGCGCACTCGCCGCCGCATTCGTAATCTTCGCCGTCATATTCATCAAAATCACATTCATCGTCTTCTTCGTCGATGCCGCTGATTGCAAGATCTTCTACATAAGCGATATCCTCGCTCAGCTCGTCAAGCATTCCTGCCATGTCGGCAGAGTTTGATTCCAGATCCTCAACATCGGCCGCAATGCAGTCAAGCGCATCAATTATGGCGAGAAGGAGCTTTCCTTCCGCAGTCTTATCCTTGATGCCAAGGCCTTCTGCAAGGCCTTTGAGGTATGCCACTTTTTCAGACGCTGTCATTTGATTAGCCTCCTCGGTTACCGGAATCGGTATTTACTTTGCGCGGCCCAGATATTCGCCGGTACGGGTGTCGATCTGAATCTTCTCGCCGGGCTCGATGAACAGGGGAACCTTAACCTCTGCGCCGGTCTCGAGGGTTGCGGGCTTGGTTGCGTTGGTTGCGGTGTTGCCTGCAAAGCCGGGGTCGGTATCGGTTACTTCCAGCTCTACAAAGAAGGGAGGCTCAACATTGAATACCTTGCCCTTGTAGGAATAAATGGTACATTCCATTTCTTCCTTGACGAACTTGAAGTTATCGCCCAGAACTGCTTCGTCAACGGGCTCAAGCTCGTAGGTCTCGGGATTCATGAAGTAGTAGAGGCCACCGTCGCTGTAGCTGTAAGCCATGGTCATGCGGTCAACAGTTGCGCTCTCGAATTTTGCAGTGGGGTTAAAGGAAGTTTCGGTAACTGCACCGGTAATGACGTTCTTCATCTTGGTGCGGACGAATGCAGCGCCCTTGCCGGGCTTAACGTGCTGGAACTCAACAACCTGCATAACCTGACCGTCCATTTCGAAAGTAACGCCGTTTCTGAAATCACCTGCTGTAATAGGCATAATAGGTATCCTCCTACGTATTTTTGTCTTAACTTTGATATTTTACATTATATATATGTTTTTTGCAAGATTTTTCATTTACTTTTTCTTGTTTGCTTTCTTATTTTCGGGTTCTTCTTCGTGTCCCGTGCGCCTTTCAAAGGCTTTCTGCCACATATATACTATCAGAGCAAGCAAGCCGACTATGTAAAGAATGGTGGAAACTCCCTTAGGGAAGTTGGGGAAAATTGAGTTTACAATCGCCATACCGACGACAAGCAGAAATCCGAGCCACAGAAGCGGGGTCATGGAAATCTTTTTCAGTTCTCTCTTTTTTGTATTCTTAGCCATCTTTATCCTCCTAATACTATCAGATCCTTCGGGGCTTTGGTAATGACCTCGCACCCGTTTTCGTTCAGAATCAGCACGTCCTCTATTCTCGCTCCGAATTTGCCGGGGATATAAATGCCGGGCTCAGCGCTGATTACCGCGCCCACGGGCATTATGGTTTCGCAGGACGGAGATGCCGAGGGACTTTCGTGGATATAAAGACCAAGGCTGTGGCCGAAGCTATGTCCGAAATATCTTCCGTAGCCCGCATCGTCTATGACTTTTCTTGCCGCAAGATCTATTTCTTTTCCCGCTATGCCTGCTCTCGCGGTTTTTATTCCCTCAAGCTGAGCCTTCAAAACCGTGGAATACACATTTTTCATTTCATCACTTGCATAGCCCACGGCAACGGTTCGGGTCATATCCGAGCAGTAACCGTTTTTGATACAGCCGAAGTCCATGGTGATAAAGTCGCCCTCCCTGACAAGGGTATCTCCGGGGACTCCGTGGGGCATGCTGGAGTTCAGTCCCGTGACCGCAATGGGGTCAAAGGAATTGCCCTCCGCGCCGTGCTTTAAAAGACGATAAGTAATCTCAGCGGCTATATCCCGCTCGGAAATGCCGGGTTTTATGATTTTGAGCACATCATCCAGAGCCTTTTCAGCAATCGCCTGCGCCATGCGCATATACTCCTGCTCTTCGTGAGATTTTGATGAGCGGAGTTCGCTGAAAATATGCTGTGCGGGAATAAGCTTCGTTCCAAGAATTTCCTCATAGCGGAGATATGTCGAATAAGGGAGGCTCTCCTCTTCTCCGCCCAGCTTTTCAACGCCGCACTCTTTGAGTGCATCTTTTATAAGCGCGGATAATTTCTTTCCTGCGCCGAATTCCTGCAGGACAACATCCTCGCCAACGCTTCTTTCCGCCGCCTCAATATAGCGCGAGTCTGTAAAGAGATAGGTCTTTTCCCGTGTCACCAGCACCGCGCCGTCCGTAAACGGGAAGCCGCAGGCATAACGCTGGTTTTTCTCATCGATCACAAGCACCGCGTCAAGTCCCGCCTGCGCCAGCTTTTCCCTGATTTTTGCCGTGTTATTTATGCTGCATCATCCTCCAATGCAATGTACATCCGCATTTCTTCAATATTGTTTCTGCCTATACCGTCGATCTCGTCAACAAGCTCATCGATGGATGAAAATTTTCCATTCGCCTCACGCCAGTCGATGATTCTCTGTCCGAGTGTTTCCCCTATCCCGGGTGTCAGACAGATTTCTTCAAGGTCTGCCGTGTTAATATTCACCTTATCGCCCGGCATAAGCTCATTACTGCTTACATCATCGCCGCCGGTCATAATTTCGCTTATCCCGGCATCCCGCTCAGGCCTTATCCCTGCCGGTGATGGCTTCAGCGCGGCAAAAATGCAGAAGGCAACAAAGACGGCCGCTATGAGCGCCGATATCTTCTCCGCCTTTGTCATATTATCCCTCACAATCTGTCGCAATCTGTTGATTTTTGTCGTTTTTATAAGTATAATTATTTTACATATATTATTATAACATAGCATTGCTGAAAACGGGAGAAAAATATGAAAAAAGCACGCGTTTTAACACTGTCTCTTGTGCTTTGCCTTGCGCTGACTGTTCTCTGTCCGGCAGCACTGGCCGATGCCGCACCCGAAATTGCGGCGAAAAACGCAATTGTTATTGATATGAATACAGGCACTGTTCTATACGAAAAGGATGCCGACAGCAAAGCCGAGCCTGCCAGCACTACAAAAATTATGACCATGCTCATAATCTGCGAGGCTGTTGAACGCGGCGATGTGACGCTTGATGACCCGGTTACTGCGCAGGGATACGATGTTTATCTCAACGATGATGACGCATGCACCGCAGGAATCAAAGCGGGCGAAACCATGACCCTGCGCGACCTATGCTGCTGTGCCATGCTGTCATCCGCAAACGAGGCCTGCAATGTGGCTGCAAGCTACGTGGCAGATTCTGTGAGCAAGTTTGTTGAGCTGATGAACGAAAAGGCCGCCGCTTTGGGCTGCGAGAACACCCATTTTGTGAACACGAACGGGCTTCCCTCTTCCAAGCACTATACTACCGCCCGCGAGCTTGCGCTTATAACTCAGGAAGCGCTTAAATATGACGTTTTCCGCGAGCTCTGCGGCATGACCGAACACACCGTTCCCGCAACAAATATCAGCGAGCCGAGAAAGCTTTCCAACTCCAACGCACTCATAAACGCCAAGTCATGCTATGGCGATAAATACCTTTACGAGGGAGCCTACGGAGTCAAAACCGGTCACACCGAGGCCGCGGGCTACTGCCTTGTTTCCGCCGTGAAGGCAGGCGATTTTGACATGATTTCCGTTGTACTGGGCTCTGACGGTGACGGAGTCAAAGGCGAATATTTCAACAACTTCGCCGACACCGTAAAGCTTCTGGACTACTGCCGCAGCAATTGGAAGGAAACCGTTGTTTTAAGCACCGATGAACGGCTTGGCGAGGTCACCGTTGAAATGGGCGTGCACAATTCCGCCTCTCTCGCCCCTGCTGAGGATATTATTCAATTGCTCCCCGTTGACTTTGACCTTGACAGCATAAAATGCGATATCACAATTGACAAAGACAGCATTACCGCCCCCGTAAGAGAAGGAACTGTTCTTGGCAAGGTTATCGTCCGCAATGCCGATGGCAATATAATCGGCACTGCCGACCTTGTAACTCCCGAAAATGTCCACGCATCAATCGCGGCATATGTCTTTGCAAATGCGCAGGAATTTGTCAGCCATCATCTGACAGGCATTGGCATCTTCATATTAGTGCTTATTGTTGCCGCATTTCTGGCTATATATATTCCCGCAGCTAAAAAAGGAAAGAAGAAAAAAATGAAACAACGCATTATAAGTTTTGCTCTTGCACTGCTTCTCATGTTCTCGCTTGGTGCGTGCGCAGCGGAGGAGTCTTCCCCCGCCGAAACAAGCCCGGTCCCCACGGAAACACCCTCACTTGAGCCCGAAACCAATCTCACCCGATGGCTCGGACGTGCGGAAGACCGATACAACATGAGATATGGCGATTTTAATGACTACTGGTGTCTTCTGTGCGATGAATACTTCGGAGAAGATATGCACATTCTTCTCGACACCATTTCCGCCTGCAAGAATGCCAACTACGACCTTGAAAGCAACAACGCCCAGATAAGCGAGAAGCGCGCAGAATACAAAAAGTGCGGCGGCAAAAACTGGAGCTTTGAGATAACGAAGCACAGCGAGGAAAAATTGGGCGAGCAGGCATGCAAGAACTTTTCCGACGAGCTGAAAAGCGTACACGATCTCATATGCGCCGTTACAGACAAGGCTCAGGGCTGGTCGGAATATGATTGGGAGGATTTCGCCCAGAGCATGGGCTGTGAGGTTGAAGATGTTAAAACAATTATCGACTCATACAGCGCAATAGCAGAAGCCTGCAACGAGGTTGATGTAACATCCGCTCTCGCAATCGAGCTCACAGTAACATTCTCGGACGGAGACAGCGTAACTGACCGCACGACCCTTTACGAGATTGGCGGCGAATATGTATCCACCGAGCTCATTGACGCGGCATCCATGCTTATACAGCTCATATACTTCTAATAAAAACAACCCCGAAAACCAATGTTTTCGGGGTTGTTTATTTACCTGTTTTTATCCTAAATCACGGTACATGAACAGTACTACTGCCCAACGTGTGCAGGTATCGCTCGGGCGGAAGGTCTTGTCATTGTAGCCGGTGGTTATTCCGTTTTCCACAGCCCATGCCACAGCTGTCCGGAAGGGCTTTGCAATGCTTCTCGCATCCTTGAAGCCGCTGATACTGCCATTCGTGTCGGACTCGCCCTCATAACGCCAGAGGAAGGTTACAAACTGCGCTCTCGTTACGGTTGCGCTCGGCTGGAAATGGTTCTTGTCAACGCCGGTTGTAATTCCCTGCTCCGCCGCCCAGAGTATTGCCTTGTAATAAGGCTTGCAGCTTCCGCTGTTCTCCACATCAAC
>R21__coassemble_406_pt1 | contig 35881 bp, 36 predicted proteins | sample R21__metabat2_low_PE_019 | metagenome-assembled genome bin R21 | reverse complement strand
TTCATGATTAAACAGTTTTTTATTTCACTGTCTCTCATAAAGGGAGCATATCAAGATGACTGTGAGCTTTATTCTATTTCATTGCCTTTAAATACTCGGAAATTTCATCAAAGTGCATATAGTTTGATGCTTTTACAAGCACCGTATCGCCCTTTTGAATCAGCTCCGGCAGCTTTGCAATAAGCTCTGCGTTTGTATCAAAATGAACAGCATCAATATGCTTTTCCGCGGCGCGATGGGTATTGACCGAACGCTCACCGCATGTTATCAGGAGCATTGCTCCGTGCTCTGCGGCATATGCCCCGACCTCGGCATGAAGCTCAGCCATATTTTCGCCCATTTCAAGCATATCGCCGAGAATACAAACCTTTCTTCCCTCGCCCTTTGGCATGGAATCTATACCGCACTTCACGGAATCGGGATTTGCGTTATAACAGTCGTCGATGAGGGTTATATAACCGGTATCGATAATATTTGCGCGGCGCCCAACGGTTTCATAATGAGAAATACCGTTTATTATCTCTTCGTCTGTAAGCCCCATCTTTATGCCAACAGCCGCACCCTCAAGGGCTGCAGAGACCATATGCTGACCATATGCGGGAACTGTTACACGGAAGCGGCGCTCACCGCACACGACATCGCAGGATATGCTCTTAACTCCGTCAATACTGATATTCTCAGCTCTTACGTCGGCATTGTCTCCTCTGCCGTATATTACGCGGTTTTGCCTGCACTCGTAGGATGCGAGCAAATCATCATCGCCGTTCAGGAAAACCGTGCCATCATCGGGCATGTACTGAAGCATTTCGGTTTTTGCTTCGAGCACGCCATTTCTGTCACGGAGATGTTCAAGATGTGCGTGGCCGATAAGGGTATACACTGCCATAGTGGGACGCACCATTTTTGCAAGTCGCGTCATCTCACCGAAATCGGAAATACCCATTTCAATAACAGCTGCTTCGTGCTCGGGGTTAATGCGGAATATGGTAAGGGGTACGCCCAATTCGTTATTGAGATTTTTCTCTGTTCTGAGAACGTTAAACTTCTCGGACAGAACGGAAGCGACCATCTCCTTTGCCGTGGTTTTGCCCACGCTGCCTGCAATGCCGATAACGGGAATATCAAACCTTGCTCTGTAAGCCTCGGCAAAGCGCTTCATGGCGTTTTCAACGTTATCGACAAGTATAACTGTGCCATCGGCACCCTCGGGTACGCGCTCGGCGAGGCAGCATGCCGCTCCCTGCGAAAAAGCCTTGGCCATATAGTCATGGCCGTCAACGCGCTCGCCCTTGAATGCGGCAAACATGCTGCCTCCAAAAGCAAGGCGACTGTCAATGCACACGGAAGTCAGCTCGGTATCGCCGTTTTTGCAGTTTATCAGCTCGCCGCCGCACATCAGGGCGGCTTCGGATACGCTTACATTTCTCATTTATACTTCTCCATAGAGACAGCGATAATCTTTTCGCAGACCTCGCCGAAGCTCATTCCCTGCTCAGCAGCCATCTGAGGGATGAGGCTCGTGGGAGTCATTCCGGGCAGAGTGTTTGCCTCGAGGCAGTAAAGCTCGCCATCGGTTTCGTCCATGAGGAAGTCGGCGCGACAGTACACATCCACCATGAGAGCTTCCATGACCTTTTCGGCAAGTCGCTGAACGCGCTCGGTATCCTCTGCACTTATAGGTGCGGGACAAATCTCTTCTGTCAGGCCTGCCTGATACTTGTTCTTATAGTCGTAAAATCCGTTTTTGGGGATAATCTCAATAACGGGCATTGCCTTGCCGTCCATAATACCTACGGTAAGCTCTCTGCCCTTTACAAACTTTTCAACAAGGACATGGTCTTCGTATTTAAAGGCAAGGTCAACTGCAGCTTCGTATTCCTCACGGCTATATACAACGGAGGTACCAACGCTGGAGCCGCCTGAACAGGGCTTTACCACACAGGGGAAGCCAACTTCTTCATAGGGCTTAACTCCCTTTTCAAGGATTATTCCGGGAGGTGTGGGGATGCCGTTTGCCTTAAACTGAATCTTGGAAAGCTCCTTATTCATGGCGAGAGCAGAGCCTATGTAGCCTGATCCTGTGTATTTTATTCCGTACATATCGAGGGTTGCCTGAAGCTTGCCGTTCTCACCCTCTTCTCCGTGCAGAGCAAGATAGCAGATATCGGCAGCCTTGCAGATATCAATTACATTTGCACCGATGCGAACGCCATTAGACTCATCAAGAAGCTTCTTGAGGTCCGGTGCTTCCTCAGATACGGAATATTTGAGATCTGCCTGTTCGGCTTCAAAAAGCTCGTCTGCATTTGTGAATTCACCATTATATCCGCAAAAAAGGTCAACAAGTACAACCTTATGACCTCTGTCACGCAATGCTCTTGCAACACAGCTGCCGCTGGTTATAGAGACGTCTCTTTCATTTGAAAGGCCGCCGCAAAGTACAGCAATTTTCATTTTATTGCCTCCATATAGAAATTATGGCATAAGTATAGCACAGCTTGGTTTTATAGGCAAATATATAATTAAAAAAAGTAGTGCATATAGAACGGATATGTGCTATAATACGGTTTTGTAAGTTTTATTAAAGGTCGTTATGTTTATGAATTATATTGTGGTTGATTTAGAGTGGAATCAGGCCATGAGCTCTAAATCCTCCGTTTTTAACAAGCTCCCCATTAAGCTGAGGGGCGAAATAATCGAAATCGGCGCGGTTAAGCTCACTGAGGATATGAAGCCCGCTGAGGAATTCACCATTGATGTTAAGCCCGTTTACTTTAAACGCATGCACTACAAGGTCAAAAAGCTCACCGGCTTCGACAAGGAGCGTCTTGCCCGCGGCGTTGGATTCCCCGACGCATTTGAGCAGTTCAGGCAGTGGTGCGGCGAGGATGTCACCTTCCTCACCTGGGGCTGTGACGACAAGGGTATCATGGAGCAGAACATAATTATCCATGATCTCGACTGGGACTGGATATCCGGCTGGATCAATCTTCAGCTCATTTACAATATGCAGACCGACGGAGACAAGAATCAGAAGTCTCTGGCAACCGCCATGGAACACTTCGGCATTGAACAGACAAGAGTTGCGCATGACGCGCTTGGCGACGCATACAACACCGCTCTCGTCTGCTCGAATCTCGACATGACGCTGGGGCTTGAGCAGTATGACGAAGCATCACGCACACTCTCGACCAAAACCAGAAAAGAAAACTCACCTCAGGACGGTCCGGAGCCGATTGAACACCTTGTTTTCCCCAACTATATAAGCAAGGCGGACGCATTCGCCGATAAGGAGCTCACATGCTTCGTATGCGCAAAATGCGGCTCGGAGCTCAGCAGTCAGCGTTGGGTCAATCAGGGCGATCAGCGATATATGAACATATTCACCTGCCCCGATTGCGGTGCGTATCTTATGCGAATTAAGTTCCGCAAGCAGGATGACGGTACATGGACGGCAAACAGACTTATCTACGAGGCTGACAGCGCAATGCTTGACTTCTACCGCAGTAAGGCCGCTCTTTCCCGCCGCCGCGGCAGAGGCCACTCAAAAAAGAAAAAGAATCCCGCATAACCCGCATAAATATCAAAAGCTTGAGTCATCGACTCAAGCTTTTTTGTTTTGAAAATATGCTTTTGTAGTTTCTGCATCATGGTTAATCTGCCGTGCAAGCTCTTCTGGAGAGCTGAATTTTCTTTCGGGACGCAGGAACTTATAGAACTCGACTCTTACGTGGCGGTCATAGAGGTTGCCGTTAAAGTCAAGAATAAAGCTCTCGACACTCACGCTGTTTTCATCGCTTACTGTCGGGCGAATTCCGATGTTTGTTACGGCAACATGCTGGCTTCCGTCTTCGAGGAATACCTTTGCTGCATATACACCGTACTTCGGTACAATTACGCCCTCGGGGAATTTCATATTGATAGTTGGCGTTCCGAGTTTTGTACCAAGATGATATCCCGAGCGCACGGTATCGGCCAGAGTGTGGGCATGGCCCAGATATTCGTTTGCCTTCTCGATCTCACCGGCTTCGATCAGCTTACGAATAGTTGTTGAGCTTACGGTTTCACCTCCGACTTTAACTGCCGGAATTATCTCGCAGGCAATGCCGAGTTCACCACAGTATTCTTTGAGTTTCTCCGCAGTGCCGAGGCCTTTATATCCGAGGCAGAAATCATAGCCAACCACCATTCCGCAGACATCGAGCTCGGAAATTATTTCATCAACGAACGCTTTCCAATCCATCTGCATAACCTTGCGGTTGAAGTGGATGAAGACAACGTTATCAATGCCGAATTCACGGCGGATAATATCTTCACGATCGGAAGCGCTGTTAATAAGCGGGACTTCCCTGTTGAAGACGATATTATCCGGATGTATATCAAATGTCAGGACTGACGGGCTTGCATTTAATTCCGCGGCCATATCCTTTGTCTTATTGAGCAGTGCCGCATGACCGACATGAATTCCGTCAAAAAAGCCCAGCGCCATTACTCTCTTTCTTTTTTCCATTTCAAACCTCAAAAAAGCTCTTGATTGTTTTTAGTTTTGCATCCTTTACCTCGCCGAGAAGCAGAAATTCACCGCTTTCCGAGTAGACGCGGTAGGTGCCGTTATCTACACTAATATTTACAATGTTTCCGCAGCGGAGCTTTTTCTCCTTTGATGCGGGAACTGAAATTTCGGGATATTCGGCAAATAACGTATCGACAGGGATTACAAGCTTCGATACTGTGCCGTTATCTGCAGCTGCTTGTACATCCGCAAGACTATGAGCATCATTAACATCAAACACGCCTGCTTTTACTCTGCGCAGTGACGACATGCAGCCGCCGCAGCCGAGCGTTTCACCGATATCGTTACAGAGGGTACGAATATATGTACCCTTTGAGCAGGCAACATCAAGAATATAATTTCCTTTTTCCATGCCGACAACTAGCAGCTTGGAAATGTTTATTCTTCGCGCCTTACGCTCTACTTCCTCGCCCTTTCGTGCAAGCTCATAGAGCTTCTTGCCACCGATTTTTATTGCCGAGTACATGGGCGGGATCTGCTCAATATCACCTTTGAAGCTATCTAAAGCACTTAAAAGCTCAGCTTCCGATACGCTGCACTCGCATTCAGTCAGCACATTGCCTGTTATATCCTGAGTATCGGTTTTAATGCCGAGGCGCAATCCGGCAATATACTCCTTGCGGTCGGCTTCTGCAAACTCAACAGCGCGAGTCGCTCTTCCGACAAACACGACAAGAAGTCCTGTTGCAAGAGGGTCAAGCGTTCCTGAATGTCCTATCCGGCGCTCATGCAGGATTCCGCGAAGCTTTGATACTACGTCATTGCTTGTCCAGTCCTGCGGTTTATCAATGAGTAAAACGCCGTTTAAGCTCATATATCTTCCACTGCCTTTACAAGCATTTCGCGCACTTCATCCGTCTCTGCCATTATGGTGCAGCCCGAAGCCATTTCATGTCCACCGCCGCCGAATTTTGCGCAGAACTCACAGCTGTTAAACGAAGGCTGTGAGCGGACAGAAACTTTGCACTTGCCTTTTTCAAGCTCGCGGATTACCATGCTGACTACGCAGCCCTCAACCTTACCGGGGATACCTGCGATATCATCGCAGTCATTTTCGCCGGCGCCTGCTTTCTCCATCATATCAAGGGTTACAGTTGCAATAACAAGCTTGCCGTCGCGGTAAAACTTCATGCCTGCGCAAATCATTCCCTCGAGTACTATGCGTGCTTTTGAAACCTGACGGAAAAGCTCAAAATTAAGCTTCTGAATCTCTGCGCCGTATTTTGCGAGCTCACTTGCCGCGGCAAAGGTTTCAGACGTTACATTTGCATAACGGAAGCAGCCGCAATCCGTGGAAACCGCCATGTACAGAAGGCTTGCTTCCTCGGTGTTTAATCCACCGTTAAGCTCTTTTATTACTTCAATTATGCTTTCTCCGCATGAGGCTTTCTCGGCATGGAGCAGAAGCTCATCAGCATAATGTGAATTTGACGGATGGTGGTCGATTGCAAGGTTTACCTTAGCGTCAAAGCCCTTGCAGAACATATGCTCTTCCGCAACATCGACCGCAACAATATAGTCATATTCAAAGTCTGCCTCAATATATTTTTCGACATACTTAAAGTATCTCGGAGTTATCTCGGGATTTGGAAACATGGCCGCATTTTTGCCCATTCTTCTAAGGGCAGAGCAAAGCGCCGCCGCGCTGCCGAGAGTATCTCCATCCGGGCGAATATGGGTTACTATTAAGAAATTATCGCGTTCTCTGAGATACGCGGCACATTCACGGTATTCCATGCTTTACTCCTCGTCTGCGGGAATGTTGAGTTTGCTTATCATCTCATTTATATGAGCGCCGTATTCGATGCTGTGGTCAATCTCAAATGTAAGCTCGGGAGTATTGCGGAGCTTGAGAGAGAGTCCCAGCTCACGGCGAAGCCAGCCGGATGCGGATTTCAGACCTTTCATGAATTCTTTTTCATTCTGAAGTCCCATGACCGACAGCCATATCTTTGAATAACGCAGGTCGCCCGTTGTTTCAACGCGCGTTACGCTTATCATTCCCTGCTGAACGCGGGGATCTTTAATCTCGCGTAGCAGCTTGCTCATAACAAGCTGAATATCATCGTTTGTTCTTGCTAATTTATTTGAAGGCATAAATTATCTCCTATTGTGCTAAAGGCGGCCATAATGACCGCCTGTGTTTTTTGTTATTTATCAGTCTTTAATCTGCTCCATTACGAAGCATTCAATAACGTCGCCGACCTTGATATCGTTGAACTTTTCAACTTGCATACCGCATTCGTAGCCGCTTGCGACTTCCTTGACGTCGTCCTTGAAACGGCGGAGAGATGCAAGCTCGCCCTCGTGGATAACAACATTGTCGCGGAGGACACGTACCTGACAGCCACGCTGAATCTTACCGTCCTGTACGTAACAGCCGGTAACTGTGCCGACCTTGGAAACCTTATAGGTTTCACGGACCTCTGCATGGCCGATGATTGCTTCCTTGAACTTGGGAGCAAGCATGCCCTTCATAGCTGCTTCAATCTCATTGATGCAGTCATAAATGACGCGGTACATGCGCATATCCACATTTGCTCTTGCTGCGCTGTCGCGTGCCGCATTGTCGGGACGTACATTGAAGCCGACGATGATTGCGCCGGAGGTTGATGCCAGCATTACATCGGATTCGTTGATTGCACCAACAGCGGAGTGGATTACCTTTACACGAACTTCCTCGTTGGTAATCTTCTCAAGAGATGCCTTGACAGCTTCTGCAGAGCCCTGAACGTCAGCCTTAACAATAATGTTGAGGGTCTTCATCTCGCCAGCCTGAATCTGGCTGAACAGATCTTCAAGGCTTACCTTCTTGCTTGCGCCGAAGGCAGCATTGGCCTGCTGGGTCTTGCGCTCCTCGGCGAGGGTGCGTGCCATACGTTCGTCTGCAACGGCATTGAAGGTGTCGCCTGCTGCGGGAACTTCGGACATACCTGAAATCTCAACAGGAACAGAGGGGCCTGCTTCGGTGATGCGCTGTCCCTTATCGTTAATCATGGTACGCACACGGCCGACAGCGGTGCCTGCGATAATGATATCGCCAAGCTTCAGAGTGCCGTTCTGAACGAGGACAGTCATAATGGGGCCACGACCCTTATCGAGGCGGGCTTCGATAACTGCGCCCTTTGCTGCACGGTTCGGGTTTGCCTTGAGTTCCTGTACCTCTGCGAGAATTACGAGGTTTTCAAGGAGATTGTCAATACCCATACCGGTCTTTGCGGAAATGGGGCATACTATAGTCTCACCGCCCCACTCTTCGGGAACGATGTCATACTCAGTGAGCTGCTGCTTGATGCGCTCGGGGTTTGCGCCGATGGTGTCCATCTTATTGATTGCAACAACGAGAGGAATGCCTGCGGCCTTTGCATGGTTAATGCTTTCAACGGTCTGAGGCATGATGCCGTCGTCTGCTGCAACAACAAGAATTGCAATATCGGTTACCATTGCGCCGCGGGCACGCATGGAGGTAAATGCCTCATGGCCCGGGGTATCGAGGAAGGTAATGGGGCTTCCGTTAATCTCAACGGTATATGCACCGATATGCTGGGTAATACCGCCTGCCTCGCCGGATACAACATTTGCATGGCGAATATAGTCAAGAAGTGAGGTCTTGCCGTGGTCAACGTGGCCCATAACGACAACGACGGGTGCGCGTCCGACAAGTTCTTCTTCGCTGTCCTCGTGGTCGTCGATAAGACGCTCTTCAACGGTGACAACAACTTCCTTTTCGACCTTGCAGCCGAGTTCCATTGCAACGAGCGCTGCAGTATCGTAATCGACAACATCGGATACGGAAGCGAATACGCCGAGCTTAATAAGCTGCTTGATAACCTCACCGACGGTCTTCTTCATGCGGGATGCAAGCTCGCCAACATTAATTTCATCGGGAATGGAAACCTTGAGCTGCTGCTTCTTTGCAATCTCAAGCTGGAGCTTCTGCATCTTGTCGCGCTCTTCCTGACGGCGCTTTGCAGATGCCATTGCCTGCTGCTGACGCTGCTTCTGCTTGTTGACTATCTTTTCCTTGCCGCCCTTACCGCGGTCGCGATCACGTCCGCCGCGTTCACCTGCAAGGTTATCGAACTTTTCGTCATACTTTTCGATGTTCACGGCTGCGCTGCCACGGGTATCAATAACACGCTTTTCGGCAACCTGTCTGGGAACAAAGGGCTTATTCTCCTTGACTTTTTTGGGTGCGGGAGCTTCTGTCTCAGCAGGCTTTTCAGCCTTATCTGCGGACTTTGCAGCCTTTGCGGCAGGCTTCTTCTCCTCTGTTTTCGGGGCGACATTGAAGATATCGGCAATGCTAACCTCGTTATGCTGGGTCAGGTACTCAAAGATTATATCAAGTTCTTCGTTTTCGAGAACCTGCATGTGGTTTTTAGGAGTTGTGGCATAGTCGGTCAGTATCTGGGTGATGACCTTGGATGTTGAATTAAAATCCTTTGCTACCTCGTGTACTCTGTATTTAATCATGCTCATGCGTGATTCCTCCTCTTACCGCTCTTCTTGTTTCTATCGTGGGCAGATTTCTCCTTTTTGCGCTGCTTTGACTTTGCAAGGGCAAGGCTTATCGCCTCAGCCTCAGGCGCATAATCTTCGGAAATCTGAACTAATGTTTTCATAAAGGCATCTGCAAAACCTATATCGGTTATTGCAAGCATCGAACAGCCGGGTTTTCCAACATGTGCGGATATCTCCTCTTTCGTAAAGGGAGAGATTATCATTGGAATATTTCGTCCGTAGACAAAACCTCGAGCCCTGCTTCTTGCATTATCGGAAGCATCTCCGGCAAGAATTATGAGCTTTGCTGTCATCGCCCTGGCGGCGGCACCTGTATCGGTTTCGCCTATCTGGACGGCGTTTGCCTTTCTCATAAGGCCAAGATAATTAAGCGCTTTATCCTTCATACATGGCCTCCATCTGCTTGGTAAGCTCTTCATACACCTCAGTGGGAATTTCCATGGAAAAGGCTCTGTTCAGGGCATTCGCCTTTATCACCTTTTTAAGACATTCCTTATTAGGGCATATATACGCGCCTCTGCCCGGTGCCTTGCCCTTGAAGTCGAGGCTTACCTCGCCCTCCGGGGATTTAACGGCACGAATCAGCTCGCGCTTGGGCTTCATTTCGCGGCAGCCGAGACACTGTCGCATAGGTATTTTCTTTTGCATCCGGGCACCGCCTTTCAGTAAAATCTAAATTATGCTTCGGATTCGGGCTTTATATCAATCTTAAAGCCGGTGAGCTTTGCTGCAAGTCTTGCATTCTGGCCTTCCTTGCCGATTGCGAGAGAAAGCTGACTGTCGGGAACAATTACGCGGCAGCTCTTTCCGTCTTCGAACATGGTTACGCTTACGACCTCAGAAGGAGCAAGTGCGGCTGCGATATACTCCTCGGGAGTTTCGCTGTACTTGATAATGTCAATCTTCTCGCCGCCGAGCTCGTCAACGATGTTTGCAACACGGCCACCCTTGGGTCCGACACATGCGCCGATGGGATCGACATCTGCATCAGTAGACCATACGGACATCTTGGTGCGGGAACCGGCTTCGCGTGCGATAGACTTAATCTCAACCGTTCCGTCATAGATTTCGGGAACTTCAAGCTCGAACAGGCGCTTTACAAGACCGGGATGAGTGCGGCTGATGAGGACCTGAGGTCCGCGGGTGGAATTTCTTACCTCGACAACATAGACCTTGATTCTGTCGCCCTCGGTGAGGACTTCGGTCTTAATTCTCTCATTGGGAGCCAGCATTGCTTCGGTAAACTCGCTGTTGGAGCTTATGCGGATGGAAACGCTGCCGGTTCTGGGTTCGATACGTGAAACAACGCCGCTGAGAATCTCGTGCTCCTTGGAAGTGAACTCCTCATAGATGATACCGCGCTCTGCCTCGCGGATGCCCTGAATAATGACCTGCTTTGCTGCCTGAGCTGCAATGCGTCCGAACTTTTTGGTTTCTACGGGAACCTTTACGGTATCACCAAGCTTTGCGCGCTTGGTAATCTTCTTAGCTGCGTCAATCTGAATTTCGAGTGCAGGATCCTCAACCTCTTCAACAGCGGTCTTGTTTACATACATCTCGATACGCTTTCTGCTTTCGTCGAGCAGAATATCGACATTATCAGCACATTCGGGATTATCGCGGCGGAAGGCTGCGAGCATTGCCTGTCTGATTTTGTCATACATATATTCTCTGGGAATACCTTTTTCTTTTTCGATATCTTCTATTGCGGAAAAGAATTCTGCGTTCATTTTATTATACCCCTTTTTAAATTATATCGTTACGTGCAGTTTTACCTGCGCGATCTGTGACTTTTTATATGTTACGGAGTTAACCGTTACGTCTCCGTTTTCGTAGCCCTCGAGATTTCCGACAACTGTTTTCTTTCCGTCTATCGGCTGATAGAACTTAATTTCAACAGAGCTTCCCATAAACTTTGCAAAGTCGCTCTCACGTTTGAGCTCGCGTTCTGCGCCTGCAGAGCCGACTTCGAAAACATAGCTTTCGGGAACGGGATCTGCTTCATCGAGAACGGGATCGAGTCTGCGGCTTATGCGCTCGCAATCAGCAATGCCGACTCCGCCTTCCTTATCAATGAAAACACGCAGATACCATGTGCCTGCTTCACGGACATATTCAACCGACCAGAGCTCACAGCCTTCGTCTTCAACAATAGGCTTTGCCAGCTCTTCTACCTTATCTGTTACCTTGCTCATGTAATACCGCCTTTTCGTAACAAATTCAAAATGCTCAACAAAAAGAGTGGGCTTTGACCCACTCTGAAACAAAACAACTAACTTACATTGATTATATTAACATGTTTACCCATATATTGCAAGCATTTTTTACGCCTGCAAAAACAATATTTTGCAGGCGTAATCAACATTATTTGTAATATGCTTCAAACTGTTCAAGGCAGAGACCGTTGTTCATAATAAACGCAGCGGCCTCCTTTCCGACAAAGCGGTAGTGCCACGGCTCATCATATCCCGTAAGGGTTTTCAGCTCAGACGGATAGCGCTTTATAAAGCCGTATTCCGCACAGTGTTCATCAAGCCATGCGTAGAATTCACTGTCCATGCTACCATAGGCAGGTATCTCATCATAATACTGGTCAAGAATATCAACGGCAAGGCCGGTCTGGTGCTCATTTGTTCCCGGATACTCAACAGACTTGACCGCAATCTCTTCGGCTTCCTCGCGCGAGTATCCGCTGTTTCCGATAAGCTCTTCAACCTTTTCATTAAAAAGCTGCTTCTGGGCGCTGTATGATTTATAAGAAGCACTCACATATGGCGTGAAGCCTTCTTCCTTTGCAGCTTTCAGCATGTCGTTAAGATAGCCGACTGCAAGAGTGTAAAAATACACTCCGTCCTGACTTGCGGTTTTGAGCTCCGGGCTATACTCATATATTGAATTATTCTTGTTTGCCAGCATATAGCGCCATTCTTCGATGTCAACATGCGGATATTTCAGACCTTCGGGCGCTTTGACCTGAATATTACCCACTTCATCGTAGCCGTCCAGTGCATCCTTTATATCGCTTGTTTCAACAAAAGCATTGTCAGCACCGCCAATTACAACTTCCGATGTCAGCTTTATGCGTGAATTAACAACAAGCACAAGCAGCGAAACAAATATGGCCATGGTAAAAATCCATAGCGTTTTTTTAGTTGTCAGCTTCATCCACTGCCTCCGAAAATCAAATGAGCAAATGCATCGCGTGCAGTTCAAATCCGCATCACTCTACGGCATCGCAAAGTTCAAAGTGCCTGTTATTATAGCATAATTCGACATTATAAACAAGAGTTTAATACGGAGATGCGTCTTCTCCCAACGCTTCGCGGAGTTTTTCCAGCGCTTTCTTCTCAATACGGCTTACATATGATCGGCTTATCCCGCATTCAAGCGCCGTTTCCCTCTGAGTTTTCGGTTCCATATTGTTAAGCCCGTATCTTATTTTTATTATCCGTGCTTCCCTCTCCGTAAGCACAGTATCAACATATTCCCTCAGCTTGGAACAGATTTCAAAATTTCCTATTCTGTCGCTGAGCTCCTCTTCCTGGGATATTATATCCATCAGCGAAAGGCTGTTCCCCTCGCCGTCTGTATCAAGGGCATCCGAAAGGCTGAGATCACCCGCGGTCTTTTTGCGGCTCCTGAAGTGCATAAGTATTTCGTTTTCACAGCATCGGCTTGCATATGTTGCAAGGCGCACGCCTTTATCGGGCTTATATGTATTTATTCCTTTTATCAGCCCGATGGTGCCGATAGATATAAGATCATCAACGTCATCCGTCTGGGTATAATACTTCTTGATAATATGCGCAACAAGTCTGAGATTGTGCTCAACAAGCGTATTTCTCGCTTCAATATCGCCCTTTTGCCAGCGTTCGATACATTCTCTCTCTTCCTCTGCCGACAGAGGCTTGGGAAACGAGCCGTTTGGAGACAGTCTCAGCATCAGTATTGTTCCGCCGATGAGAGCCATCACTGCAGAGCTTAGCAAAATATCACCTCCGCATATAAGGTATTCAAGCGCTGTATGTCCAAATGCAGGTAAAATTAGCTTGCAAATTAAGGCGCCGAGATATATTATTTAATAAAAATGGTTTCAACGGAGGATATTTAATGCACAAACCCGGAGACGGCTTTTACCACGACCACGGCGACGGAATTTTCCACTGCCACGACGAAAAGCCCATTAACGATATTCATGAACACGAAGAGCATGAGCACCCTCACCACAATTCACCCCACAGCCACACGCAAAGCAAGGCAGTTGTAAACCGACTTGCAAGAGCCATCGGGCATCTTGAAAGCGTAAAGCGCATGGTTGAAGAAGGTCGTGACTGCGCCGACGTTCTTATACAGCTTGCAGCAGTGCGCTCAGCGCTTAACAACACCGCAAAGGTAATACTCAAGGACCATCTTGAGCACTGCATAACCGATGCCGCGCAAACCGGCGACGAAGCGCTTATAGAAGAGCTGAACACAGCTATTGATAAATTCATCAACTAAAAAAATAACCCCGAAAGCTTTATGCCTTCGGGGTTATTCAATGCAATTCAAATAATTAAGCTTCTTTCAGGCCTCTTACGGTCATCCATACCATGCCTGCAAGATATGCTGCAAAAAATCCACCTGCTGCTAACATTTTCATTTCCTCCTGTTAGTTAAACGCAATATGTTTGTTTCTTAGCTACTAACAGTATATAGCTATCTTGGAAAAAAGCAAGTATTATTTAACAGTTTGCGGCAAGCCTTTTTGTGCGATATGCACAAATTCGAGCGTAGAATTTCACTTTCATAAATCTTGAAAACTTTCATAATTCAAAATTTGAATTATGAATACTTTTTTGATTCAAAATTCGTATTTGCAAGTTTCAATCCGTTTTTCCTTGCATAAATGCAATTTTTTGCATTAAGCAATGCGTATTATTTAAAACTTTAACTAACTAAATTGATTTACTTTGAAGAATTTGAAAGAAAAACTTGCATTTTTGCAGTACCAGACACAATTTTGAAAAAAATTATGCAAGTTTTGTTGCCGTTCTTAGGATTGCTGATGAAAAAAATCGTAAAAAATTGCAAAAGCAAGCTGTGTGGCATATGTTTTGCAGTTTAAATGCAAGTTTTGCTTGCAAATCAACTTGGGAATAAATTCATAAATAAAAAATCCTGAAAAACTTACGTTTTTCAGGATTTAAGTTTAGCTTTGATTATTTTGCGTTGAATATCTTGAAGATGCTGTCGAAAGGATCTTCTTCATCGGAGCTCTGAGGAGCTGCTGCAGGTTCCTCAACTGCCTTTTCAGCTGCGCTGGTGAAGAGATTCTGTGCGGGCATTTCAAATGCGGGCTCAATGGGCTTTGCTGCCGGCTTTACGACGGGCTTCTTAACTTCGGGAGCTGCCTCGGTCTTCTTGCCTGCGGGAGCTTCTTCGAAGCCTGTTGCAATAACTGTTACGCGGATCTCATCCTGCATGGATTCGTCGAAGGTTGCACCGAAGATAATGTTTGCATCGGGATGTGCTGCTTCCTGAACCAGGTTTGCTGCTGCTTCAACATCCTCAAGTCCCATATCCTCAGAGCCGGTGATATTGATAAGAACGCCGTGTGCGCCATTGATGGAAGTTTCCATGAGGGGGCTTGCAACTGCCATGCGTGCTGCATCCTCTGCCTTGCCCTTGCCTGCTGCACGGCCAACGCCCATGTGTGCAAAGCCTGCGTTCTTCATGATGCAGGTTACGTCAGCAAAGTCGAGGTTAATGAAGCCGGTATTCTTAATAAGGTCGGAAATGCTGGTAACTGCCTGACGGAGAACATCGTCAGCAATTTCAAATGCGTTTGCAAGAGTTACCTTCTGGTCGGTTGCGTACTTCAGGCGGTCATTGGGGATTATCAGCAGAGAGTCAACCTTGCCGAGCATGTCCTTAATGCCTTCGTTAGCCTGATCCATACGGCGCTTACCCTCGAACTTGAAGGGCTTGGTTACAACGCCGACAGTGAGAACGCCTGCCTCGCGTGCAATATCAGCAACAGTGGGAGCTGCGCCGGTACCGGTGCCGCCGCCCATGCCTGCGGTGATGAATACCATATCTGCATCCTCGAGGCTCTTTGCGATGTTGTTGCGGCTTTCTTCTGCGGAACGCTTACCGACTTCGGGATCAGAGCCTGCGCCCTGTCCGTGGGTCAGCTTTTCACCGATCTGAATCTTCTGATCTGCGCTGGAAACCGCGAGAGCCTGCTTATCGGTATTAACAGCGATAAACTCAACACCCTGAGTTCCGGACTTGACCATTCTGTTTACTACATTGTTGCCAGCACCGCCAACACCAACGACTTTTATAGTTACTACATTTTCGGGGCCAGTTTCGGCTTTGAAATCCATTTTAGTTCCTCCATGTAATTGTTTCTTTAATAAAGACGCGGCAATCAGCCATAGTCATATTTACGCTTTATACATTCTATAACGTTTTCTCGCTCAGGTCAATAAATTTTTATACAACAATATGTAACATATTTGTTAATTTGGGTTGTAATATACCTTATCATCGGTAGATAAGTCCAAGGTTCCCGCATCTGATGCTCCAAGTTGACCGATTGCGGAAAGCATTTTGCCGAATTTATATTCAGTATTATCCATCTCGCCAAGCCTTACGGTGAAACGGTTCTGATATCCGATTTCAGGGTTTGTCTCATTACTGACGTCGATCGCGCTTATATCCGCAACCATTCCACGGGTCTGAATCTGATACATGATTTCCTGCAGATATTTAAACTTACCCTCTTCTCCGTCGCCCGGCTTCAGCACCTCGCCGACAACGGGATTTTTAAGAGTCAGACCACTTATTCTTGCAATATCCGCAGTATCGCTCGATTCGATCTTTGCGAGGTATTTTCCGCTCTGACTGATTGTCCAATACTCGCCCGAAGCTTCTACGTATCCGATTGCGTTGCTCTCCTGTACTACTATTGTGACCTTATTGGGAAGCGTTCTTGTTATGGCAACAGAGTCAACATACGGAAGCTTTACAACTACTCTGCTTCCGGCAGCAATTCTGTTGATGAAAAACAGGTTGTCGCCCGTCTGGATGCCGGAGGCAGAGATAATCTCTTCTTCTGAATAAAGCCTATTTCCCGAAACCTCGATTTTTGAGATTTCAAAGGATATACTCATAAGAAATATTATTGCAATGATTATCAGGAAAAATGTTAGCGGCTTTCTGAACGCAGCAAGCTTACCTATGTTTTCCTTTGCTTTTTGCTTAATGAGGAATTTATCATTTGTACCTGGCATAAATTCAAATCTCCATATACACATCTGCGCCAAGCGAGCGCAGCTTATAGTCAAAATTCTCGTATCCGCGGAAAATGTGTCCCGTATCAACGACCTCGGTCTTTCCGTTTGCCGAAAGGCCGGCTATTATCATCGCTGCGCCACCGCGCAGGTCGGTTGCCGTTACTGTTGCGCCGTTCAGACTCTTAACGCCCCATACGGTGGCATTTCTTCCATTGACCGTTATATCTGCTCCGAAGCGCGACAGCTCTCTCGCATGGCAATAGCGGCTGTCAAAGATGTTCTCGGTAAATTCGGTCTTACCGTCTGCCTTTAAAAGAGCCGCCATAAGCAATGGCTGTGCGTCCGTCGGAAAGCCGGGGTAAGGCGCCGTTACAACATCCGATACTGAGCGGAGTCTGCCGTCGGAAACAAGCCTTATAGACCGTTGATTTACTATTATATCACATCCGGCTTCATTTAGGAAGTGCTGTAAGCATGAAAATTCCTTTAAATCAACGCCGCGAAGCTCTATATCACCGCCTGCTGCGGCCGCTGCGCAGAGCAGGCTCGATGCGACAATTCTATCGGGTATTATTCTGTGTCCGCAATGTTTGCTCTTCTCAAAGCCGTTAATGCTGATTTTTCCCGTTCCCGCGCCGTATATGTAAGCTCCCTTTTTCCGCAGATACTCCTGCAAGTCTACGATTTCAGGTTCTTTTGCAGCACCGCTTATCACCGTCTCCCCATCAGCCATGCAGGCGGCTATCATGGCGTTTTCCGTTGCGCCTACGCTGGGAAACGGAAGCTCTATATGCGCACCTTTCAGCTTATCGGCTTTGCAGACTATCTCGCAGCCGTTTTCCTCCACCTCAGCTCCGAGAGCTTTCATTGCCGATATGTGCAGGTCAACAGGTCTTGCACCGATTTTGCATCCGCCCGGATTTGTGAGGTGAACTTCGCCGCATCTTGCCAGAAGTGCGCCCATAAACAGCACAGATGAGCGCATCTTCTCCATCATTTCTGCGGGAACTGTGTTTGAGCTTAAGCACGTCGAATCTATGTAAACATCGTTTCCCTGCTGCTCGGCAACACAGCCAAGCTGACGGAGTATTCGCAGAGTATTTGTAATATCGCTGAGCTGTGGAACATTTAAAAGCTCGGTTACTCCGCCGGATATAACCGACGCGGTAATAACCGGCAGAGCCGCGTTTTTCGATCCCTGCACAAAGCAGCTTCCTTTCAGCTTATGTCCGCCGTTTATATGCCATATAGCCATAAAAATAACCTCGCAGAATAGATTGATCAAGTCATTCTATGCCGCGAGGCAGTTTTTCGTTATTTACATGAACTGAGTATCTGCTGGGTGATTACTTCGGTTGCATCGTCAACAGATAGTTTTTCCATAGCTTTCGCCATGTTTTCAAGCTCTTCGGGAGATGAAAGAATTCTCTTTACCTCGTCGAGAAGCTCCTGAGGCTCAAACTTGCCCTCTTCGAATATCTCAGCGCCGCCTGCGTTTTTGATTACGCTTGCGTTCTTGAACTGGTGGTTATTGGTTACATATGGCGAGGGTACAAATATTGTAGGCTTGTGCATATATGTAAGCTCCGAGACGGTAGAAGCGCCTGCACGGCACAGCACCAGATCCGCAGCAGCCATTACGCGGGGCATGTCATAGATGTACTCCCTGACATCCATGCCGTTTTTCTCGTAATCTGGGGCAATTTCATTGAGAGTCTTTACCATACTCTCATAGCCTGCCGTACCTGCCGAGTGAATCATCCTAAAGCCTGCGTTACTACCGGCAAGGCGAATGAACTCGCACATTGCCTCGTTCATATGCGAAGCTCCGAGAGAGCCCCACACAGACACCACGAGGGGCTTATTCTCATCAAGTCCAAGCTCAGCCTTGGCGCTTTTCTTTGTGTACAGACCGAACTGTCCTCTTACGGGAGTTCCCGTAACTATGAGCTTATCGGGATGCTTATAATGCTGCTTGCTCTCCTCGAAGCCGAGGAGAATCTTATCTACGACGCTTTCAAGCATTCGCGTCGTGAGTCCCGGGAATGCGTTGCTTTCGTGAACAACTGTTGGGATATTGAGCTTAGCCGCAGCCTTGAGCACGGGATAGCAAACATAGCCACCTGTACCGACAACTATATCGGGCTTAAAGTTCTTAACAATCTTCCTTGCTTTAACAGTAGATACAATAACATTGATTATGGACTTTATATTATGAATGATTCCCTTTAATGACTTGCTGCGGCTGATATTGGTGACCTTCAAGGTTACGATATCATAGCCACCGCGAGGCACCAAATCGGTTTCCATATGTCCGTCTGCGCCGACGAAAAGAATCTCGCAATCGGGCATAAGCTCGCGTAGCCGTCCCGCAACTGCAAGTGCGGGGTTAATGTGTCCTGCCGTACCGCCGCAGGTAAACATGAATTTCATATATTTATCCTTCCCTTCTCACCCCGACCTTTTGGCGGGGATCTCTCGTGATGCGCTCAGAAGTATTCCCATTTCAGCCATTTGAATTAACAGCGCCGTGCCGCCATAGCTGAAAAACGGCAGTGATATGCCGGTACACGGAACAAGGTTTGTGACAACCGCCACATTAAGTATCACCTGCACGGCAAGAAGAGTTGTTATTCCCGTGCATACCAAGAAGCTATATCTGTCTGATGCGTGAATCGCTATGTAATAGCCTCGGATTATAAGAAGCGCGAAGAGCGCCAATATAAAAACAGCGCCGATAAAGCCCAGCTCTTCGCAGACAACCGAGAATATAAAGTCGTTATGCTCTTCGGGCAGATACAGGTATTTTTGCCTGCTCTGGCCTAAGCCGAGCCCCGTAAGCCCTCCTGAACCGATGGTATAAAGCGATTGGACTATTTGATATCCCTCATCCGAGGTTGATGCAAAGGGGTCGCGCCAGGTTACAATGCGCGTAGAGGCATACGGAAACAAGGTCAGCAGGACCGCAAGACCGCCGCCCGCTATTATAAAGGCCGCAACAAACCAAACAAGCTTTGCGCCGCCCACGAATATCATAACACCGCCAATTGCGATGATTATAATCGAAGCCGAAAAATGCGGTTCCAGAACAAGGAGACCGACAATTACAAGAAGTATCACCGCGAACGGCAATATTCCGAATTTGAAGCTTTTCATTTTGCCGCGATTGCGGCAAATAAGATAAGCAAAGGACAATATGACAGCTATCTTTGCTATCTCAGACGGCTGCAGAGTCAGGCTTCCGACTCCTATCCAGCGCTTTGCACCGTTTGCAGTAACACCTATTACAGGCACAAGCGCAAGAAGGACGATTGCAATACCGAGGCTCGGCAGAGAAAAGCGCTTATAAAAGCCCATGGGAAGACGCGACATAAACAGCATGACCGCGCATCCCAGAACGGCAAATACAAGCTGTCGCACAAAATAATAAGCGGGATCACCGCCGGTAATATCACCCGGGTCATAATAGGCTCTTGCAAAGCTTGATGACAGAACCATTATAACACCGATAGTCAAAAGCAGCATAACGAGGATAAAAAACGGAGCATCAAGACTTTTTCGTCTTGTCCCTTGCGGTGTGGGAATTCTTGCGGTCCGATCCTCGGTATACTGCATTTTGAGGCCTCCTTAAGTAATTATCATTAAGGAGTATATATTCCGAAAAATGAAATTATTGCAAAAACAAGGGAGACACCTGTGAAAAGACAAAACAGTTCTTTTTCCGACCATTTCTTTCCGGTCCAGCCGCCCATCTCAAGGTGATGGTGGAAGGGTGCCATTTTGAAAACGCGCTTGCCGTGAGTCAGCTTGAAGTAAGAAACCTGAATAATATCAGAAAGTGTTTCCCAAATAAAGACTATGCCCAGAGTGACGAGGATAAGGGGCATATCAAAAGCAAATGCCATTGCAGCGATTGCTCCACCGAGGAAAAGCGAGCCTGTGTCGCCCATGAATACCTTTGCAGGATTGAAGTTATATACCAGAAATCCGAGGAGGGCACCCAGAAGTCCCGATGCGAAAATGCCAAGAGAAAGATAACTCTCGCCAAGCCAGAACGTGGTGACTACAAAGAACAGGCACACAGGCATTGAGGTGCCGCTTGCAAGGCCGTCTACGCCGTCGGTAATGTTAACTGCATTAACTGTTCCGACGATGATAAATGCCGCCAGAACGAGATACAGCCACTCAGGGATATAAATATAGGTCTTCCAGAACGGAACGAACAGATTATTGCTTATATGGCCAAGCTTGCGCAGAAGCAGAACGAAAACCAGTGCCGCCGCAAGCTGGAGCAGGAACTTTGCCTTTGCGCTGAGTCCGAGGTTGGTCTTCTTTCTCAGCTTCTCCCAGTCATCAAGGAAACCGATTGCACCGAACACGAGCGCAAACAGCAGAACAAAAATATGTCTGAAATCGCCGTTGAGCATGGGCTTAAATCCCACAGTCAGGCAGACAAATGTTACTGCACAGATGAACATCAGGCCGCCCATGGTAGGAGTACCTGACTTTGACATATGCCATGTAGGGCCGTTTTCCTTGATTTCCTGCCCCGCCTTTATCTTGCGAAGCCAGGGAATATAAAACTTGCCCATAGCTGTTGCAAACAGAAATGCTAACACAAAAGCTAAAATAAGCTGAATTGTCATTTAAATTCCTCTTCTCTATCTTATCTGTTTATATATTCGGCAACTACTTCTCTTTCATCAAGATGTATCTTTTCCTTGCCGATAACCTGATAATCCTCGTGGCCTTTGCCGGCAAGCAATATTACATCATTTGCCCTATGGTTGTCAATGGCCCAGTGGATTGCCTCCACTCTGTCGCAGATCACCTTATGCGGTGTATTCTTACCCTTGAGGCCGACACATATCTCATCAATAATGGTCTGCGCGTCCTCCGTTCTGGGATTATCACTTGTCACTATAACGAAATCTGCGTTATCAGCGGCAATTCCGCCCATGATGGGGCGTTTTGTTTTATCACGGTCGCCGCCGCAGCCGAAAAGAACAATCAATCTGCCCTCGGCGGTGCCGCGCAGGGCTTTAAGCGCGTTTTCCAGTGCATCAGGAGTATGTGCATAATCAATCAGAATTGTGTAATCTCCGTTTGTGGGAACTACTTCCATTCTTCCCTTTACGCCCTTTGCATCTGCCATGGCCTCAGCGCAGTCAGCAAGGCTCATGCCGATTGCAAGGCCTGCGCATATTACGCCGAGTGCATTATAGACGGAAAATTGTCCCGGTATCGCAAGCTTGACACGCTCGAGCGCGTCATTGGTGACACCGCAAAACTTAACGCCTGATGCGGAAAGGCGTATATCCTTCGCAACAAGGTCTGCCTCGTTTTTCTCGGCGGAATATGTCATTATGCGGCAGCTTGCGTTTTCGGTCATCGCGCTAACCCATTTGTCATCAAGATTGAAGCAGCCGACCTCGCACATATTGAACAGCATTGCCTTTGCCGCGGCATAATTCTCCATCGTTTCATGGAAATCGAGATGATCCTGAGTGAGGTTCGAGAAAACACCGACCTTGAACTTAATGCCTGCAACTCTGTTTAAGTACAGAGAATGGGATGAAACCTCCATAACAACATGGGTGCAGCCAGCATCCGCCATTTCGCGGAAAAGCTTCTGAAGCTCATAGCTTTCCGGAGTCGTTCTCTCGGAATGAATGAACTCATCGCCTATCATGTTTCCGTTTGTGCCGACAAGTCCGACTTTTGCATTGAGCTTGTTTTCAAGCATGTGCTTTAAAAGATATGTGGTTGTGGTCTTGCCGTTTGTTCCCGTAATGCCGATAACCGTCATTTCGTGAGACGGATTGCCGAAAAGCTCGCAGCTTGCAAGTGCGAGAGCAAGACGGCTGTCGGAAACCAGAACATAAGGGATATCACACTCGGGTGCTCTTTCGCAGACTACGACGCCTGCCCCCTTTTCCTTTGCCATGGGGATATATTTATGACCGTCCGATTCAAAGCCAACTATTGCGATAAACAAGTCGCCCTCATTAGTTGTGCGTGAATCGTAGCTTATGCCGCTTATATCACAGTCAAGGTTTGCGTGGACCTCGATAAGTTCTATATTCTTAAGGATTTCCGAAAGCTTCATTTTTATCTCCTTATCTTTCAGTATCTTCCGAGCATACTCTTGTCACTCGTAAGAAGCGTTACCTCGATAACCGTTCCGGGCTTAACCGGGCTTCCGCGCTTTATGCTCTGAGCCGAAATCTTAAGTCCGTCCGGATCGGGTATAAGTGAACTTGAACGGATGAATAATCCGTAAGTACTAAGCACTTCATTTGCCTCGGCGTAGCTCATACCGGATATATCGGGCATTGTTTCCGCTTCGGTCGACGGCGCTTTATCCGCATAGATTATAACCGTGCTTCCCTCGGCGATTACGGCACCTGAAGCAGGAAGCTGATCTGTTACGGTGCTTCCCTTACCGAGAAGTCTTATCTCAAAGCCATCGTCACGAAGCTTTTCTTCTGCTTCGTCAAGGCTGAGGCCGACCGTATCCGGCACGGCTCTGTCGATTGTTTTCATTTCATCTTCGGTGAATTCCGGTTCAATGCCCATATACGGCAGAACGTCGGAGAACATTTTTCCGACAACGGGGGCTGCCATCTGGCCTCCGCTTATATAGATACCCGATTCGTTACTCGGGGAATCAAGCATAACAAGTATTGCAATCTGCGGATCATCCGCAGGCGCAAAGCCGATGAAAGAAACGATATATTCTTTCTGACCGGTTGTTGCCTCAAGGCTTACTTTTTCGCTTGTGCCGGTTTTGCCGCCAATACGGTATCCGGCAACCGCTGCGTTTTTACCCGTTCCGTCTTTGGGATCACCGACTACCTGTTCAAGTATTGAGCATACGGTTTTACTTGTTTCTTCGCTGATGACTCTATGAACAACCTTCGGTTCTCGATTATAAACGCAATTGCCGTCAGAATCAAGTGCACTCTGCACAACATATGGCTGCATAAGCTTGCCTCCGTTTACGCAGGCGCTGACCGCAGTTATAAGCTGGAGCGGAGTTATGGTAAATGTCTGGCCGAAGGAGGCTGCCGCAAGCTGCGATAAATTCTTTTCGCTGCAAAACGTATCTTTGCTCCACCATATGCTGCCGCTTTCGCCACCGAGGTCTATGCCCGTTGTGGCTGTCAGCTGTTCTGAGCTGTCATCGGTCAGGCTCAGGAAGCCGAAGGCATCGCAGTATTTATAAAATGTATCCGCGCCTACGCGCATACCGATATTTACAAAAGCAACATTACATGAATGCTGTACGGCCTGCGTAAGCGTCTGAGAACCGTGGCCCTCTGTTTTCCAGCACTTTACGGGGTTTGTTCTGCCTTTTACCTGCACCGCACCGCCGCAGAAAAAGCTGTCATCCAAATTGACAACTCCCTCTTCCAGCGCCATGGACAGGGTTATTATTTTAAATGTCGAGCCCGGCTCATAAGTGTCGGAAAGAGTTTTATTTCTCCACTGGAGCTGCTGTGCATCGGCAAGGCGTTTTTCGCGTTCTTCTTTTGTGGGTGCTGAGTCTATAATGCTTCGGTCATCGTCGCTGACGTCGAGGAAATTATTCAGGTCGTAGCCGCCGATGGATGCCATTGCAAGGATCTTGCCCGTATTTACATCCATTGCGATTGCGCCTGCACCGTTTCGGATATCATAATCCTCGATTGCCTGATAAAGGCTCTTTTCGATGTAGTACTGGATGGTTGAATCAATGGTCGTAACGACGTTACAACCGTTCTCTGCGCCCTCAAAGCCCTCGAATCTGGTCAACAACATATCCGTGCCGTAGGCATTGGTTGCGCGTTTATATGTACCGTCAACTCCCGCAAGAAATTTATCGTACTGCGCTTCAACTCCGTTGAGGCCGCAGTTATCCGTTCCCACAAAGCCGATTACATGGCAGGCAAGGGACGAATTGGGATAGTAGCGCTTTGTGTCACTTTCAAGGCGAACACCTTTTAACTGGTACTCATTTTTAAACTGCCTGATTTTATCGGCAACATCGGGCTCAATTTTTCTTGCAACGGTTACATACCACGAGCCTTTTGTCTTTGCTTTTTCTACTATCTCTTCCCTGTCTATATCCAGAATCTCCGAGAGATTATCGGCAATTAAATCAATGTCTTCTCCGTATTTCTCAATCTCCGCAGGGCTGAGGTAAACATTTTCAACATCAGCACTCATGGCAAGCACATTCATATTACGGTCATATATCGTGCCACGGGAGGCGGAGGTGCTTGTTTCTCTCAGTTGCTGGCTTATTGCCATGTCCTCATAGAAATCATGGTCTATTATCTGCAGCTTATACAGCCGTATAGCCAGCACTGAAAAAGCAACTATGCCGCACACTATCATCAAAAACAATGTGCGGCGAAGCATTGTACGGTTAGGCGCCCTTTTTACTTCGGGCTTATTCGACTTTTGCATGGCAGCTCCTTTTATTATTTAAGCTTTAATTAAACTTACATTTAAGTTCGCTTAAATATTCCATTATTGAGCTTACCAATTTGTCTGACTCAGTCTTTGCGCTGTCTTTTAAGATTTCCGCTTTGTCCTGAACCTCAACGTCAATCTGTATTATTCTCTCGCTCTCGGGCTTTTGCATACCGAGGGCGGTTTTTGCGTATTCCTCAAGTTCGGATAGATCTATGAGGGATTCGTACTCAATTTCAAGCCGCGCATTTGCCTCATTAAGGTCTGATAACTCCTGCTTCAGTACCGCGTTTTCGTCAATTGCTTTTGTCAGCTCGACTTTGACGAAAAGTCCTGCCGTTACAATCAACGCAGTCAACACGGAGAGCGAAACAAAAAGTACTTTGCTTTTTCTTACTGACCTTAATCGAGACATGGTTAAACCTTCCTTACACCCTCTCGGCTACGCGAAGCTTTGCGCTTCTTGAGCGGGGGTTAAATTCCAGCTCTTCCTCACCCGGCACTATCGGTTTTCTGTATACGCTCTTTAAGGTCTGCACAAATCCGCAGACACATATGGGCGCTTCTCTCGGACATGTGCATCCGTTTTCTCTCGATGCTATCCCTGTTTTTACTATTCTGTCTTCAAGGGAATGGAAGCTGATTACGCAAAGTCTTCCACCCTTATTGAGTTTATCGGGGGCTTCCTCCATCATCTGCCTTACCGCACCCAGCTCATCGTTTACGGCAATTCTGATTGCCTGAAACGAGCGCTTTGCCGGATGCTGCTTCTCGCGGAGTGCGGAAGCGGGCATTGCGGATTTTATTATATCAACAAGCTCGAGAGTTGTTTCTATGGGCTTGACTTCCCTCTTTTCGGTTATTCTCGAGGCTATACGTCGGGAAAACTTTTCTTCGCCGTATTCCCAGAGTATTTTCGATATCTCGCTTTCAGACCATTCATTGACCACATTCCAAGCGGTAAGAGGGCTTGTGTTATCCATGCGCATATCAAGCGGAGCGTCCAACATATACGAAAATCCCCGTTCGCTTTCATCAAGCTGCGGAGATGATACACCAAGGTCAAACAGCATACCGTCAACGCCTTCAATGCCCAGATCATCAAGAATCTGCGCTACATCGCAGAAGTTTCCGTGGACTAAGGTGAACTTTCCTTCAAACTCTTTCAGGCGTTCCCCTGTTCTTCTTATGGCGCTTTCATCGCGGTCAATTCCGATAAGGCTGCCGGTAGTCAGCTTTTTCAGAATCTGCTCGGAATGGCCGCCGAGGCCAAGTGTTCCGTCAACATATATGCCGTCCGGTTTTATATTAAGATTTTCTATGCACTCATTCAGCAGGACAGAAATGTGCTTAGGGTTATCGCCCATAATCAAAACTCCAGTTCTTCCATAACCGCCGCTATATTCTCGGGAGTGATTTCTACCGCATGAACCTCTGCCCATGCGTTTTCATCCCAGAACTCGGCATGATTGTTGCATCCAACAACGGTTACGTTTTTTATAAGGCCGGCATACTCACGAAGGTGGGCAGGAATCAGTATTCTTCCCTGATTATCAAGCTCGCACTTTGCGGCATATGCAAATAGCGGACGCATTTTGCGCTGCTTTACATAGCTCATTGCATCAACCTTGTCGGAGAAAACCTTCCAGTTTTCAGCGCTGTATGCGGAAATACATTTATCAATGGAGAGGGTAATGTAGAAAACATTGCCAAGCTCTTCACGCATCTTGGCAGGAATGAAGAGTCTGCCCTTGGAATCCAGAGTATGCTGATATTCGCCTGTCAAGCTCTTCACCTCCATCAATTAATGGGATTTTGATGCACTCTGCACCACTTTCCACCACTTGGATTTTATTATAGTGTCTGAATCTTTAAAATGCAAGCACTTTTTTGGTGTAAAAACAAAAAATAAGCCCGATTTTTCAATCGGGCTTAAAGTCGAAATTTCATTGAAATTCAATTGTAATTGTTTTGTTTATTCTTCCTCTTCGGGGGCAGTTTCTTCCTCGACAATAGGTGTTGCGGGAGTGCCTGCAAGGCTCTTGAAGCTTGCGCGGGATTCGTTGATGGATTTGAGCGCGGAGCCGACGGTTTCCTCTGTACGGCGGAGAATTTCATCAACATACTCATTCGCGATGCGGCGGAGTTCCTTTGACTTGTATTCAGCGCTGGAAACAAGCTCTGCAGAATGGGATTTTGCAATTCTTACAATCTCCTGCTCCTCTAAAAGCGCGCGCGCTCTGTCCTCTGCATTCTTGCGTATGGACTCGGCTTCGCGCTTTGCGTTGCCCACAAATTCGTCTCTTGCGGCAACAAGGCGCTTTGCCTCTGCAAGCTCAACAGGAAGGCCGGTCTTGATATCGTTAAGGATTTCAAGTACCTTTTCACGTTCAACTATGCACTTGTCATTTCCGAGGGGGACGCCCCATGCTTCGGATACCATTGTGTATAAGCTTTCGATAAGTTCCATTACTTCATGAGTTTCGTTCATTTCAGTGCCTCCATAATTGAGCTTTTTTCTCTACATCATCAATAATCTCGCAGGGGACAAAATCGCTTAGATCCGCTCCGTATCTTGCCATTTCGCGCACAACCGACGAGCTAAGGAAAGTGTATTTTTCACTTGCCGTAAGAAACATCGTTTCAAGCGAGGGATTAATCTTTTTATTTATCAGATTCATCTGAAATTCATATTCGAAGTCCGAGGCGGCTCTCAAGCCTTTGACAAGAACGGCGCCCTCGTATCTCTTCGCATATTCTGCAAGAAGTCCGTCAGCCGTATCTACTTCGACATTAGGGATTCGTTCAACAACCTTGCGAACCATTTCAACACGTTCTTCAACCGAGAACATAGGCGTTGTTTTAGTCGAATTAAACATTATGCAGACGACAACCTTATCAAAAATCTGAGCTGTACGTCTGATAATATTCAGGTGTCCCAGAGTAATCGGATCAAAGCTTCCGGGGCAGATGGCTACACTCATTAATCTGTCTCCTTGCCGTAGATAGTGATTTTAACTTTGCCGTAATTATAACTTTTCTTCATATAATACGGGCTTTCCATTTCAGGAAGTTCCTTTTCCCGTGAACTTTCGCAAACAATTATACCACCTTCCGACAAGATGTCAACGGAATTGATAACCGAAAGTGCCTTATTTATAAGGTTTGTGGCATACGGAGGGTCAATCAGAATAACATCAAACTTGCCGCCGCGGTTAAGGAAGGATATGGAGTCATCCTGAACAACTCTTGCTTCAACACCGCAGGTCTTAAGATTTGATTTGACAAGAGATACCGCCTCTTTGCTCTGGTCAACGAATGTTACTGATTCTGCGCCACGGCTGAGGCACTCAATACCGAGCTGACCTGTGCCGGCAAAAAGGTCCAGTACACGTCTTCCCTCTATATCGAACTGGATTATATTGAATATAGCTTCCTTAACCATATCGGTTGTGGGGCGAATATCGTAATTTGAGGGTTCTTTCAGTCGTTTTCCTCTCAGATTACCGGTTATAACTCTCATGCTTTATCCCTCACTTTTGTGATAGTATTCATATACTGCCTTCGCAGCATTCGACGGCAGTACTTCTTCAAGCTCCTGTATGTCAGCTGCTTTAATTGCTTTTATCGTCTTAAAATGACGGAGAAGCTCGTTCTTTCGTTTATCCCCAATGCCCGGAATTTTTTCAAGTCCTGAGCCGAAGCTTTCGTTTCTCAGCGAGCGCTGATATTCGATTGCGAATCGGTGGGTTTCCTCCTGAATGCTTCCTATCATTGAGAACGCCGCCTGATTTCCGCTTATGCCTATTTCCCTCCCGTCGGGAGTTATGAGCGCTCTTGTTCGGTGGCGGTCATCCTTTACCATGCCGAATACGGGCACGGATATTCCCATGGAACTGAGCACCTCAAGCGCCGCCTGTGCGTGAGTTTCACCGCCGTCTATGAGCAGCAGATCGGGAAGTGTTGAAAACTTTTCGTCGCCATCGGCATAGTGTTTGAATCTTCTGCCCACAGCCTGCCGCATGCTTGCATAGTCGTCACGGACGGGCATACCTTTAATTCTGAACTTGCGATAATCCTTTTTTAAAGGTTTGCCGTTTTTATGAACTGTCATCGCGGCAACAATGCCCGTATCTCCAAGGTTTGAAACGTCAAATGCCTCAATCCTTTCGGGATACGCCGGAAGCTCAAGCGCTTTACGGAGCCACTCGAGAGTTCCGGTCCGACGCTGCTCTGCGGTTGTGGCACGCAATATTTCCTCTTTTGCGTTGAGGTTTGCCCTCTCAACAAGCTTTGCTCTTTCTCCGCGAACCGGAACCTCAATGCTCACCTTGCGCTCGGCAAGTTCTGAGAAAAGCCGTTCAATATCTTCCCTGTCTTCAAACTCGCACGGCACTAAAATGCACTTTGGGAATGTGCCTCGTTTGTTGTAATACATGCGCACAAGCTGCGAGATTGCCTCGCTGTCACCCTCAAGAGGCTCGGAGATAATTTCAAAATCCTTGCCCGTAAGCGAACCGTCATTAAAATGCAGAACAACAAAACAGCTTTTTGCTCCACGGTAAAAACCGACTGAATCTGTATCGGAAAAGGCGGTTGCGATTACCTTCTGCTTATTTGACAGTCCCTGCACTGCGCGAAGTCTGTCACGAAGCTCGGCGGCGAGCTCGAATTTAAGCTCATCCGATGCTTTGAGCATTTTATCCTCAAGCTCTGCGGTAAGTTCTTTTGTCTTACCCTCAAGAATAAGGCAGGCATCATCAATCAGCTTTAAGTAGTCCTCCCTGCTCTCCCTGCCCTGACACCATGCACGGCAGTTTCCCATATGGCTGTTAAGGCATGGTCTGTCCTTGCCTATATCCCGCGGGAACTTTTTGCCGCAGGTCGGCAATTTCAGGGTCTTGCAGACAACATCAATTATTTCTCTGGAAATACTCCTGCCGCCGTAAGGGCCAAGGTATTTCGCACCATCCTTCTTCGGTCGGTTTACTATTTCAAATTTAGGATACTCGGCATTTTTATCTATTCTGATAAACGGATAGCCCTTATCATCCTTAAGAAGGATGTTATAGTGGGGCATATGCTGCTTTATCAGTGAGTTTTCAAGCACAAGGGATTCAAACTCTGATTCAACAACAATTACGTTAAAATCCGCAACCTTATCCACCATTGCCTGCACCTTGGGCAGATGGTTTCCGCGAAAATAGCTTGTTACGCGATTTTTCAGTTTCTTCGCCTTGCCGACATATATTACCTCGCCGGAAGCATCGAGCATGATATAGACCCCCGGAAGCATTGGCAGATTATTCGCTTTTTGAAGCAGGTTATCAAGCATGTGTTTTCTCTTCGCTCTTATTTCCTAATGCGCACCAGACCGTTACCGATGCAACAACTATCACAGCGCCTATAAGGGCAAAAACCCCCGGCTTTTCACCGTCAAACAGAAAGACCCATATCGGATTCAGCAGCGGTTCTACCGCCCCAAGCAGGCAGCACGCAAGCGGCGGACAGTGTTCCGAAGCCTTTGCGTAAAGTATATACGGTATTCCAAGTTGCAATACGCCGAGAATCGCTATGCAGACAACAGGTGTCGTGCTGAACACGGGGTGTGTAGTAATCACGGCAGGCAGCCCGATCAGAAACGCGATAATCTGTCCCACAAGAATAGCGGAAAAGCGCTCTTCTCCCTCGGCATTGCCCATGGTCATATACATGCAGCCCATAAAAGCACCCGCCATTATAGCCACACAGTTGCCTGCAAGATATCCGCCCTCAAGCTTGTCAACAAAGAACAACGCTATGCCTATCATGGTGCACAGCACTGCTGTCATGTCATTGCGGCGTATCTTCTGCTTAAAGAACATCGCCGAGAAAACCACTATGAAAAGCGGTGCGGTGAACTGAAGCACAATTGCATTTGCCGCCGTGGTCAGCTTGTTCGCCAGTACAAAGGATGTATAAGTCAGTCCCATGAACAGACCCGTAACAAGGGAATGCTTATTGAATATTATCCTGAACTTATTGATTTTTATGAATATCAGAAGCGTAAGTCCTGCCACAAGGCTCCTGATTGAGCTTATGGCAAATGCATTCCACGGTATCAGCTTTATAAATATACCTGCTATACTCCATAGAGCCGCGCAGGTCAGCATTTCAATTATTGCTTTATTCTTCCTGTCCATTACACACTGACCTTGATATAGAATAAGGGCGTGCTTTCACACGCCCTTAGGTTCTTATTAATATTACTCGGTAAAATCAGAAGCGATAAGCTCAGCAAGAGTTGCAATCGCAGCCTCTTCATCAGGACCGTCGGCAATAAGATTAACAGCCGTGCCCTTTACAATGCCAAGAGAAAGCACACCGAGAAGGCTCTTTGCGTTAACACGTCTATCGTCCTTTTCAATCCAAATGCTGCTCTTAAATTCGTTGGCTTTCTGGATAAAGAAAGTCGCGGGTCTTGCATGCAGACCTACCTGATTGTTGATGACTACTTCTTTTGTTACCATCCTTGCCACTCCTTATAATCCTTAAAGATTACTCATACTTTAGCAAATTATTCAAAATTCGTCAACTGATTTTGTCTATTTCGTAGTTTTACACATTATTCACCACGCTAAATCAGTCATTTTATTTCAATTCGACAACTGTAACTCCGCTCTCGCCCTCACCAAATCGGCCGAGTCTGAAAGATTTGACGGCTTTGTTTCGTCGGAGCATCTGCTGGACTGCCTGACGCAGAGCGCCTGTACCTTTGCCGTGAATAATTGTAACGGTTTTTAGTTTAGCCATAACGGCGTTATCAATATACATTTCCGCTGCAGCGACAGCCTCAATACTCTCCATTCCGCGCAGGTCAATTTCGGGGCTTACGACCCGTCTCGGACTATTAGAGGCCACATTGTAGCTAAGCTGTTTTTTCTTTATCTTCTCGCCCTCAAGAAGATAAACCTCGCTCTGCTTTGCCTTAACGGTCATTATGCCCGCTTTAAGCTCAAGGCTTCCGTCGCCATTGACCGACAGCACCTCAGCCTTAACGCCCATTGAAAGGATTTCCACCATATCGCCTGCTTTGACCGGGCGTGCGGACTTTTTATTTTCCTTCGGTTCAGCACTTTTGGCAGACTTAAAGGAATCTTCCTTTTCGTTGAGCTTACGGCGAAGCTCGCTTCTTGCATCGTTTACCGCCTGCGCTTCTTCAGCCTCGTTTATTCGGCGGCGCATTTCGTCAAGCTCGGCAAATGTATCTTCCGCAGTCTTGCGGGCATCGGCGATTATGCGTTCAGCTTCGCGTCGGGACTTTTCGTCCGCCTTTTCAAGACGGACGGCAAGCTCTGCTTTGAGGAACGAAGCTTTCTTTGCGCTCTCTTCTGCTTCGCGGAGCTTCTTTGCGGCTTCGTTTCTGTCGCGTTCAAGCATAAGTCTGGTCTGCTCAAGCTTTTCAATGGTAGCTTCAAAGCTGGCATTCTGCACGCCTACCCTGCTCTTTGCATCTTCGATTATCTCAGAAGACAGTCCGAGTCTTCCCGATATTGCAAATGCGTTCGATTTACCCGGAATACCAACAAGCAGCCTGTATGTGGGGCGCAGTGTTTCCACGTCAAACTCACAGGAAGCATTCTGTATTCCCGCTTCGCTTGTTGCGTATACCTTAAGTTCTGCATAATGGGTCGTTGCCGCAACTGTTGCACCCATGTTTCGTGCATGCTCGATTATTGCAATTGCCAGTGCCGCGCCCTCGGTGGGATCCGTACCTGCACCAAGCTCATCAAACAGGATCAGAGAGCGCTCATCGCACTTATCCAGAATATGCACAATATTCGTCATGTGTGCGGAGAATGTGGAAAGATTCTGCTCTATGCTCTGCTCATCGCCGATGTCGGCAAGGATATTCTTGTAAACCGGTACACCGCTTCCGTCGTCAGCGGGTATATGCAGGCCGCACTGAGCCATCATGTTCAAAAGTCCGACAGTTTTGAGTGTAACGGTTTTACCGCCCGTATTGGGGCCGGTTATGATAAGTGTATCAAAGTCCTCGCCCAGCTCAAGATCAATTGGCACTGCCGTATCCTTGGGCAGAAGCGGATGGCGTGCGCGGCGGAATACTATTCCCTTTTCTCTGAGCTCAGGCTCGATTGCATTCATATTGTACGAAAGCTTGGCTTTTGCAAATATAAGGTCAAGCTGAATCAGCAGATTATAGTCTGCTGATATATCGTTTGCGTGTTCGGCGCAGTCGGCAGAGAGCTCGGCAAGAATACGCTCAATCTCAAGCTTCTCCTTTGCGGCAAGCTCGCGAAGCTCGTTATTTGCCTTTACCGCCGCCATTGGCTCTATAAACAGCGTTGCACCGGACGATGAGATATCATGTACAAGTCCCGGAACCGCCCCCTTGTGCTCCGCCTTTACAGGCACAACATAGCGATCGGAGCGCATGGTAATGATGGGCTCCTGCAGGGCCTTTGCGTACGACGGAGATGAAATTATCTTCTGCAAAGCCTCGCGCGCTCTTGCGCTTGCGGCTCTTATCTTTCGTCTTATGTTTGCAAGCTCCGATGAAGCGCTGTCCGCTATCTCGTCCTCGCCTACGATTGAGGATGTAATCTTCTCCTCGAGAAAACGGTTTGCGTGGAGGGCTGAGAACAGATAGTCAATGCAGGTTTTTTCATGTCTGTCATCGGCAATGTAGCTTTTTACAAGTCTGGAGCACTGCAAAACACGGGCAATTGAAAGAAGCTCCAATGTGTTAAGCGAACCGCCCAGATCCGCTCTGGACAGGGATGGGCGAACATCCTTTATGCCCGAAAACGACGGGCTGCCGCGTACAACCATCATGGTTTTAGCGGCGCTTGTCTCGTCAAGGCGGCGTTTTACCTCGTGCGTATCATCCGAGGGTTGGAGCTTAAGCGCTCCTTCCTTCGCGCTTTCGGACACAGCCTCAGCTGCCAGCATATTCAGAACTGCAGGCAGTTCAAGTGTATTTAAAGATTTTTCGTAAAAATCCATGGTTTGTTCCTCAAATTAAAGGTTTTCTTATATTTTTCCAGTATTCGAGTGTTGAAAAGCGGCGTTCGGTCTGGGTCAGGAGATAAGTCTCGGCGGCATATGCTGCCCGCTCGAGCGCTTCATCTCCAAGATTGAACGACAGAAGCTTTCGCGGCTCGGCTTCGAGAATATAGCGCAAAGCCTTCAAAGAGTCAGGACAGAGCCTCAGGCTTGCATCTATCATGGGATTGCGGCAATTACGGCAGCAGATTACGCCGTTTAAGGGACTGAACATCGGCTCAGACGGCTCAGACTCGCCGCAAACGGCGCAGGCTGTCAAATCAGGTTGGTAGCCCGAAAGGGACATAAGGCGCATATCAAAGGCTGTTTTAATATGCTCCTGACTGTACATATCGTTGCTCAGAGCAAAAAGGCAGTTTAAGATAAGTTGTAAGATATACGGATTGGGCTGATCTTCGTCGGTGAGGGCTTCAACGCATTCGGCAAAATAGCTTGCCAGCGACAGCGCAGTTATATCATCGCGCAGTCCCTTGAATTCCTCAATGGTCGAGGCTTCGTTCACAGTCCATCGTCCTTTATTTTCAAAAAGCGTAAGCTCGGAGAAAACAAGAAGCTGAGTCGCAGCAGAAACCTTGCTGCCCTTCCTCAATGCTCCACGAGCCTTAACGGTGATTTTTCCCTCATCAGCCGTGAGAACGGTCAGAATTCTATCTGCCTCTTTATATTTAACTTCTCTTAAAATCAGTCCTTTTGTTGTCTTGAACATATGTACGGTGCTCACCTCAGGGGCGAGGCTCATCGCCTGCCCCGTCCATATCTTTAGATTTCTCCGCCGCACGGTAATACAGCCAACTCAGCGGATCGCCGGTATCATAAAACAGCTGCCATAACTTTTCGCTTTTCATATGACCACCTCACTATACTTAGTATCATACAGTGAGGCGGTTTTATTTTGGTATCTTATTCCGAATATCCGAAGTTGCGGAGCTGCGCCTGTGAATCGCGCCAGTTTTCCTTGACTTTTACCCATGTCTGGAGGAAAACTTTGGTTCCCATAAACGCCTCAATATCCTGACGCGCCATTTCGCCGATTTTCTTCAGCATGCTTCCCTGCTTGCCGATTATTATGCCCTTATGGCTCGCCTTTTCGCAGAATATGGTTACATCCATGTCGATTATGCCGTTATCCCGCTCGGAAAATTTTGTTACTTCAATTGCTGTGCCGTGGGGAATTTCCTTATCGAGACAGAGCAGAAGCTTTTCGCGTACGAGCTCTGCGCAGATCTGCTTTTCAGGCTGGTCGGATATCATGTCCTCGGGGAAAAGTTGAGGACCCTCGCAGGCAAATTTTGATAGCTCGTCCATAAGCTCGTCCAGACCCTCGCCGCGCTTTGCGGATATGGGCATGATTGCTTCAAACTCATGGGCCGCTGAATAAAGCGCGATTACTTCAAGAAGCTCGGATTTTTCAACGGTATCAATTTTATTGATTACAAGAACTGCCGGAACATCCGTTTCCTTTATGCGTTCTATAAGCTGTTCCTCCTGAGGCCCTATATTGGCGATAGGCTCAACAAGAAGCATTACGGCATCAACATCGGCAACGCTTTCCTTAACCACATTTACCATATAGTCACCGAGGCGTGTACGCGGTCTGTGGAAGCCCGGAGTATCCATAAGTACGAACTGTGTGTCGCCGCGGTTAACAACGGCGCTGATGCGGTTGCGGGTGGTCTGGGGCTTATTGGACACTATGGCAATTTTCTCGCCGACAAGTGCATTGGTAAGCGTTGATTTGCCCACATTGGGTCTGCCGCATATTGTTATCATTGCTGACTTTGTAATCATATCTTTAATCTCCCATTATTGTCTTTTCTCTTGCGCGCATCTGAGCCTTCATTTCGCCCTCATCTACATGGTCGTATCCCAAAAGATGCAAAACCGAATGGACGGTCAGGTAGCATATCTCCCGCTCAAAGCCATGGCCGAATTCCTCGCCCTGAGCTTCGCAGCGTTCAAGGGATATCATCATATC
>R21__coassemble_340_pt1 | contig 39428 bp, 33 predicted proteins | sample R21__metabat2_low_PE_019 | metagenome-assembled genome bin R21 | reverse complement strand
AGCTCCCTCGGTAAAAAGCCCGCTCTCGTCATAACCGACAGTCAGGTTTTCGCCAAGGTTTCGGCCATTGTTCCCGACGATATTCTACTAACATCGTTTTCAATTCTTATGGCAGAGTACAAGGGGCTTTTAGATGCCGCAATAAACGGTGTCACCGCAGCCGACAGGCTTAAAGACGGCGATACGGTTCTGATTGCCGAGGGCTGTACTCACCACCGCCAGTGCGGAGATATAGGAACCGAAAAGATCCCTGCATGGCTGAGAAAGCATTCGGGCAAGGACATAAGCATCAAGACCTGCAGCGGCACGGAATTCCCCGAGGATCTTTCGCCTTACGCGCTGATCGTTCACTGCGGCGGATGTATGCTCAACGAACGGGAGGTTCGTTACCGCACAAAATGCGCAACCGATCAGGGTGTTCCCATCACAAACTACGGAACGCTTATCGCATATATGAACGGTATTCTTCCCCGCAGCCTCAGAATATTCCCCGCTCTTTTAGAAAGGCTGTAAGGGCTTTCAACACAAGTCAGGTATCAGGCACGAAAAAATGATTGAAGACACCATATAAAAAGACTCCGGGTCGGAACAGCTTTTCCGACCCGGAGTCTTCTGTATTATCATGTGGTTTTCTTACAGCTCCTCAACCATCTCGCTCATATCGCGGTACTTGGTGTGGAGCGGAGCGGGCGCGGCATCGTCTGCGGCATAGCCCACGGGAAGCAGGTCGCGGATGCGTACATTCTCGGGCAGACCCAGAGCTTCTTTAAGCTTTGCTTCATTGAAATAACCTACCCAGCAGGAGCCGATGCCAAGGTCCTTTGCCTCAAGCATCATGTGGGTGCATACAATGGCGGCATCGGTATCACCGAAGTCGTGGCTTTCGTAAATCATTCCCTTGGCCGAACGGTCGTTATCGTAGCCAACAACGAACACGACGGGTGCGGAGAAGGTGCACGGAGTCAGCTCTGCAAGTGCCTTGAGCTTTTCTTCGCTCTTCACAACATAAATCTTCTGGGGCTGATTGTTGCAGGCAGTAGGGGCAAGCTTTGCGGCTTCCAGTATCATCTCGATTTTCTCGTCCTCTACGGGAATGTCCTTAAACGCTCTTACTGCATAGCGTTCCTTTGCAAGTTCCATAAAGCTCATGGCATTAATCTCCTTCTTAAATATGATGCTGTAATTATAACACACGCTTTCAGCTCTTGCATATACCCATATTGTTAATTTTGCACATTGCAATTTGCTGCATATATTTTTTATTCGTGCAATGAGTACATTTACTTTAAAGCGCCGATTCTTTATAATGAACCCATAATCAAATATTGCGATTAAGTAATAGAGGCGCAGTTGTCAAGATTAACTCCGGTGTAAGGTTTGCAAAACCGTTGCCGAAGCGAAAGGGGCCGCTGCCGAAGGTGAAGACCTGCAATCTTCATCTGGGCAAACGAACAACATTCGTTTGACTGTCGCATTTGCGGAGAGCTATTCATTGATTGTATTACGGACATATCAAAACACAGCTGCTGCAAATCGCTTCAGCTGTGTTTTTTACTTTTATATCGCAATATAACGGAGGTTTTACAATGACTACACCCGCTGCTTTCATATGCGACAATATTTCCGTAAATTCTCAGAATCATCTGACATTTGCAGGACAGGACACTCTTGAGCTCGCAGAAAAGTACGCAACTCCCCTCTATCTTATAGATGAGGACCGCGTACGCCGCAACTGCCGCGTTTACGTCAACGCATTCCGCAAGCATTTCGGTCCGGGTTCTATGCCGCTCTATGCAAGCAAGGCAAACTCCTTCAAGCAGATGTATCGCATCATAGGTGAGGAGCAGATGGGCATTGACGTTGTATCCCGTGGTGAGATATACACCGCCTGTCAGGCTGGCTTTGACCTTTCAAAAGCGTTTTTCCACAGCAACAACAAGACAGATGAAGACGTAAGCTACGCAATGGAGCATGGTGTCGGATACTTTGTTGTTGACAACATAGACGAGATATACGCCATTGAGGCAGAGGCTTCCCGCCGCGGCATCCGTCAGAAGATTTTACTTCGCCTTACCCCGGGCATTGACTGCCATACATACGAAGCGGTTGAAACGGGAAAGGTTGACTCAAAATTCGGCTCTGCCATCGAAACGGGACAAGCCGAGGAAATCACCGCCTTCACTCTCGGTCAGGAGCACATCGAGCTCATGGGCTTCCACTGCCATGTCGGCTCTCAGGTATTCGCTGAGGATGTTTTCGAGCGGGCAAGCGTTATCATGCTGGAGTTTATCGCCATGATAAACTCAAAATACGGCTACATGGCAAAGCTGCTTGACCTTGGCGGCGGCTACGGCACCCGCTACGTCGACAGTGACGGATATGTTGACATTGAAAGCAAGATCTCCGATGTTGCAAAGACAGTTAACGAAACCTGTGCGCGTCTCGGAATTGAAATTCCCGCTATCTTAATGGAGCCCGGACGCAGCATAGTTGCCGATGCGGGCATGACCCTTTACACCGTAGGAACGGTAAAGAAGATTCCCGGATACAAAAACTATGTTTCCATCGACGGCGGCATGACCGACAACCCCCGCTATGCGCTGTATGAATCGCCATACACCTGCTATAACGCAGGCAGAATGAGCGAAGCCGCAGACTTTAACTGCGACCTTGTTGGCCGCTGCTGCGAAAGCGGAGATATCATTCAGCCGAATATCTGTCTGCCTGAATCGACCTGCCGAAACGACATCATTGCGGTCTGCACAACAGGCGCATACAACTACTCCATGGCATCAAACTATAACCGCGTCTCACGCCCGCCCATCGTCATGCTGAAGGACGGAGAAAGCTATGTCGCCGTAAGGCGCGAAAGCTTGGAGGATATCGCGGCGCTGGATATATAAAAGCAAAAACACGGGTTTAAAACCCGTGTTTTTTTATTCTTCAGTTTCTGTATGGTTTACTGAGAAGAAGCTCTGAGCGACTATATCACCCGACTCGGCGTTTACTATATACTTGTAACCGTTTACATTGCTCGTAAACTCTATTTTATAGCAGGGCTCCCCGTCAAGCCTTATCATATCGGTGACGAGAGTCTCCACATCTCCGCTCTTGACGCCTGAGTCTGCAATTGCTGTATTCTCTGCCGCTTTTTCGCCAACATAACCGTCATCGCCTAGCACACAGCTTTTCAGCGGGGTTATCATAAACACACAGAAGACCAGCACTGCCAGAATTCCGATTCCCCTGACAATCCTTTCTTTGGCATTCAGTTTTCTTTTTTTCTTTTTTTCCTTTTTCTGAGGCTTAGCCGGAGACTTGGTACTCTTTTCAGAATCCGTTTTTACCTCGTTAAGGTCGAGCTTTTTCGCTTCTTCGCTTTCGGCTTCGCTGACACTCACGGATTTTGCCTTCGGCTCAAGCTCTTTTTTCGCTTTGGCCTTATCCTTGGGTTTCAGATGTGCGCCCGCTTTTTTCCTCGGTGCAACATGTTTTCCGCTTTTCGCCATGGCTATACCTCCTTCGAAAGCTTCTTTCTTAGATTATACCGAAGCCACAACTTGCCGTCAAGGTGTGATTTGTATAGATTTTTTTCGAGATTTGATGTATAATTATAAATTAACAAATCAACAGACAAAGGACTGATATTTATGAGTAAGCACAGACTGAATGTTTTTATAACGCTTATATTTGTTCTGCTTATCATCGCCGGAATTACCGCATGGCTTACAGGTCCGACCACAAACGACAGTAACGAACCCGAGGAAACCGCTGCCCCTGCCCCCACTTCCACCGTCGTAACTCCGCCTCCGGCCGCAAGCACAGACAAGCCTGTCGAATCAGCGGCTCCGAGCCAGGCACCGCAGGCAAGCGACGAGCCCGAGGAATCGCAGGAGCCTGAGGATCCCTCCATCCCCAAAACCAGAACGCTTAATCTCTCCGGTGACTTCAACACCACGACTGGAACCAACCTCAATATGAGCGTAAAGTGGACGGCAGTTTCCAAAAACGACGAAACCGTCACCCTTACTGCCACCGCATACATATATTCCTATACCATGCACTACGGCTCAACCACCGGAACGATGAGCATTAACGGCATAAGCAAGAGCTTTGTCAGCAATTCCATTAACTACGACAACACTGACAAGCTTCAGGAGGTCAAGCTCTGCACCATGAGCGTCGACCTGCCCATTGCAGTCGGCGAGAGCGTTTCCATTCCCGTTTCGGCAACATGGGACTTCAACGGCACTTATAACAAGCAGGAGTTCAGCGGTATAAGCGCCGATCAATACATCTTAATTGAAGGATAAAGTTTCAATTTGGTTAAAAAATCCTTGACATTTGCGTAAGAAGGATTATAATGATATGGCCTGTCAATATGAACAGGTTATCCTTGCTCACAATCAGGATTGTGGGCCAATAGACCAGAAGGAGGTGCAACCATGGCAAAACTTAGCGAAAAGTACGAAGTAATGTACATCATCAACCCCAACTTCACTGAGGAACAGACCGCAGCAGTAGTTGAGAAGTTCAAGGCTCTCGTTGAGGCAAATGGTACCCTGGATGAACTGGAGGAGATGGGGAAGCGCAAGCTCGCTTACGAAATCAACTACATTTCCGAGGGTTACTATGTTCTGATGAAGTTCACCAGCGGCGCTGATTTCCCCGCAGAGCTGGACCGTATTCTCGGCATCACCGACGGCATACTGCGTCGCCTGATTACCCTGCGTGCAGAGTAAGGAGACAAACTATGCTTAATCACATCACAATTATGGGTCGTCTGACCAGAGATCCTGAGCTCAGATACACCCAGTCCCAGACACCTGTGGCATCCTTCACCCTCGCTGTTGACCGCGACTTCGGCGGACGCGACGGTGGTGACAAGCAGACCGATTTCATCGACTGCGTCGCATGGCGTCAGACAGCCGAATTTGTCAGCAAGTATTTCACAAAGGGCAGCATGGCAGTCGTTTCCGGCCGCCTGCAGATCCGTGACTGGACCGACCGCGAAGGCGGCAAGCGCAGAAGCGCAGAGGTCGTTGTTGACAATATGTACTTCGGCGAAAGCAAGCGTCGTGATGACGGCGCACCCCGTACCGAGAGTCGTCCCGCTTATCAGAGCAGCTATGAGAGCGTAAGCCCCAGCATGGGCGCTTCCGCATTCTCCGAGCTGAGCGATGATGACGGCGAACTCCCGTTCTAAATTTTGATAGGAGGATACAGCTTTGGCTTTCGATAAGAACAATCCCAAGAACCGCAAACGCAGAAAAGTTTGCCAGTTTTGCGTAGATAAGGCTACCAGCATCGACTACAAAGATACTGCAAAGCTCCGCCGCTACATTTCCGAGCGCAGCAAGATTCTGCCTCGCCGTACCACCGGCACCTGCGCAATGCATCAGCGTCAGCTGACCGAGGCTATCAAGAGAGCTCGTCAGATCGCTCTTCTGCCCTACGTTACTGATTAATCTGAAAAACAAAAACGACCGTCTGATGACGGTCGTTTTTTTATTGCGTATCAGGCTCAGGCCATGCCCATCTCTTCTTTTGCGTGGTCAAGAAGCATCTCGAGATACTTGACGCATTTGCGGCAGGTGTCGCCTGCCTCAAGGTCTTTCAAAATATCTTCAACAGTCTCAAATCCGAACTCAAGCTCCTGCTTAAAGTCTCTGTAAGTAATGTTTGCGCATGTGCAAACAACCGAATCATCGGTGAGTTGGTCAAACGGGACTTCAAAAATGTAGTGCTTTCTTGTTCCGAAATCGGGTGCACTTGCTCTGTCCTTATCGCGGTTTTTAAACATGGTATTTCTCCTTTGCTGTTAATTGTTTTCTTTCCTATGATAAAAATATATTACATTACGGCGTTAAAGTCTACAAAAATTTATTCGACAGTGCTTTTTTCCTCAAATATCGTGAAACGACCGTCATCTGACGGTCGTTTCTTCAATATGCTTCTATTTCTTTTATTGTCATTTCTCTTCCTGTGAGTGGGGTGAGCATCTGACTGCCGCAATCGGGGCAACAGAGTTTATCAAGGTCTGCTTCAAATTCAGCCCCGCAGTCAAGGCATTTGGCAACTCCGTTCAGAGTTTCAACTTTAATTGCGGTGTCTTCAAACTCGGTGCCGTCAACGACCGCCACCCAGCAGTCCTCGATGAATTTCGGAACAACACCGCTCAATGAGCCGACCTCGACCGTTATGCTGTTTATACCCTCGAGCGCTTCATCCTCCGCCACCTGCCTCACCATTTTGAGCATGGCATCGCATAGAGCAAGTTCGTGCATATTATCCTCCAGAGCCGGTTTTCTTCGCAGCAGGGCGGAAATCAGATTCCGGCCCTGCTGTTCTTATTGAAGACTTACTTTTTAATCTTGTCAACGGCAATTTTGGTTGTGCGCTTTACAAGGCCCTCTGCCAGCTTTATAGGCAGGGTTTCGAAAGTGCCTGCATGCCAGTTGCGAACCTTCTTGAGCTTGATTGCGTCAAACTTGCACTTGGTGGTACACAGGCCGCAGCCAATGCAGAGATATTCGTCAACCTTGGTTGCGCCGCAGCCGAGACAACGTGCGGCTTCCTTGCGTACCTGCTCCTCGGTAAAGGTTACACGGGAATCCGCAAAGCTCTTTGCCTTTGCTTCATTGTATCCGGGAACCTGACGATGAGAGTTATCGAAATCAACGCTGATGAGCGCCGCACTCTTATCCAGCTCGTTATACACTCTGCGGTCACGGCCCATGGTAAGGGTCTGACCGGGATGTACGAATCTATGGAGAGAGATTGCCGCTTCCTTGCCTGCCGCGATTGCGTCAATGGCAAACTTGGGGCCTGTATAGCAGTCGCCGCCTACAAAGATATCGGGCTGAGCGGTCTGGTATGTAAGTCCGTCGGCAACAGCTGTTCCCTTCTCGGTGGTCTTGAGTTCGCCTATATCCAGCTTGCCCCAGTCCACCTTCTGGCCGATTGCGCAGATAACGGCGCTGGCCTTAACCTCGCCTGCATCACACTTGAGAGCTGTGACTTTGCCGTCCTTGCCCAGAATTTCAACAGGCTTATGCTCGAATACGAACTTTACACCTTCTGCCTTTGCTTCCTTGACCTCTTCGGGGTCTGCAGGCATATTCTCTTCTTTTCTGCGGTAAACCACAGTTACATCAGCGCCGAGACGCACTGCTGCACGGGCAACGTCCATTGCAACGTTACCGCCGCCGACAACTGCGACTGTCTTGCCGATTTTGGGCTTCTTGCCAAGGTTGACCTCGCGCAGGAAATCAACACCGCCGAACACACCCTTGAGTTCCTCACCGGGAACTCCGAGAGGAGCAGACTTCTGTGCGCCGATTGCGAGATAGAAGCCCTTGTAGCCCTCATCGCGGAGTTGCTGAATGGTGATGTCCTTGCCGACCTCAACGCCGCACTTGAACTCGACACCCATTTCTCTGAGAATGTCGATTTCTGCGTTCAGCGCTTCCTTTTCAAGACGGAAGGAGGGAATACCGAGAGTCAGCATGCCGCCGGGAACGGGATTGCGGTCGAATACGGTTACGGGATAGCCCTTGTTCGCAAGATAGTATGCGCAGCTCATACCCGCAGGACCCGCGCCGATGATTGCGATCTTTTCGGTATAGGGTCTGCCAATCTGGTTTACCATCTTGGGAACGAAGCGTGTTTCGGAATTGATATCGTGGTCTGCGATAAAGCGCTTTACCTCATCGATAGCAACTGCCTCGTCAACTCTGCCGCGGGTGCATGCTTCCTCGCACTTCTTGTTGCAGATGCGTCCGCAGACTGCGGGGAAGGGGTTTTCCTTCTTTATGAGCTCGAGAGCATCGGTGTATCTGCCCTGTGCCGCCAGCTTCAGGTAGCCCTGAACGGGAACATGAGCGGGACAAGCTACCTTGCAGGGTGCTGTGCCCGAGGGCAGCGTATCCTCTCTGTTTTCGCGGTAATCGGGATTGAATGCCTTCTTTACGAAAACGGTATCGGTAATCTTGACGTAATCGGGAGGCGTGGTGTCATTGGTGGAGCATAGCTTCTGACCCAGCTTCAGAGCGTTGCCGGGGCAGACCTCAACGCACTGGGCGCATGCCACACACTTTGCCTCATCAACAACAGCGACGTAGTTTGAGCGTATTGCGTCTCTTGCACCGAACATCATGCCTGCACGCAGGCCGAAGCATGCGCATACACAGCAGTTGCAGATAGCGGCGCTGTCGCCGGCTTCCTCGATGTTCGGAATATCGTGCATAAGGCCGTTTTCTTCGGCGCGGAGTATGATCTCCATAGCCTCCTCGCGGCTGATCTGTCTTGCACGACCTGAGCGTATGTAGTGCTCTGCGCCCTTGCCCATCTGAATGCACATATCCTCTGCAAGGTGTCCGCAGCCGTCGTCAATGCTGGTGCGGGATGCTCGGCAAGAGCAGGGCGAAACAGAGAAGGTGTCATACTTATTCAGGTAGTAGCTGAGCTTTTCGAACTCATCTGCGTCCGGGTTATCCTTGATTGCGCTTTCGCAGGGGATAACACGCATAAGTCCGTAGCCGTCAGGGAGCAGCGGTCCCATAGTCTGCATACGCAGACGGGTGTACTCCTCGAATGCTCTGCCGACCTCGGGGTGACTCTCCAGAAGCTCCTGATTGTTTACCATCATTTCCAGAATGCCGGGGGCAAAGATCTGCATGAAGTAAACATCCTGACCGGCTTCCGCGCTGTAGGTGCAGCGGAAGATGCCGTAGTAAACGAGATTATCCAGCAAGGGCTTAATCTCCTCTACCGTCTTGCCGACCTTCTTTGCCAGCCAGGGTGCAGTGCGCTCCTTGCGCAGTCCTGCGGCGATGGCGATGTCGGCTTCGTCATCGCTCACGATATCTGCCATACAGTAATATTCCGGAGTGTTCTCATCGATTTTTACGATGATACCGGAAGCTCCGCCGATGACCTTTGCAAGCCTGACTATTTTGGGTCTGAGTTTTGCCATGTGTTTTCTCCTTTCAGTTTTATATTGTCTGTAATTTAACATTTGATTTCATTATATCATTAATATATTCAAAATCAAGAAAATATGAGCGGGAATAAGTTTACACAAAAAGGGAATAATAGCATCACTTAGGAGGATGATGCTATGCAGGGAAAGGTTGAGCTTTGCGGAGTTAACACTTCGCGCCTGCCGCTTATAAAAAGCAGCGAGGCGCGAGTTCTTATAGAAAAAGCCCAGAACGGCGACCTCGATGCCCGGGACAGGCTTATATCCGGAAATTTGAGACTTGTTCTTTCGGTGATTCAGAAATTCTCCGGGCGCGGCGAGAGCATGGACGACCTTTTTCAGGTAGGTGTTATCGGGCTTATAAAAGCAATCGATTGCTTCGACTTATCGCAAAATGTTCAGTTTTCCACCTATGGTGTTCCCATGATTTCGGGTGAGCTCCGCCGCTTCCTGCGCGACAACAGCGCAGTGAGAGTATCCCGCTCCCTTCGCGACACAGCCTACAAGGTTTTGCAGACGAAGGAGCGGCTGACAAACGAGCAGGGGCGCGAGCCTGATATTGAAGCAATCGCAAAGGCGCTGGACATTAAACGCTCGGAGGTAGTTTTCGCCCTCGATGCAATATGCGATCCCGTTTCCCTGTACGAGCCCATATACAACGACACCGGCGAAAGTGCCTGCGTCATGGATCAGATAGGCGACACGCGGAACACCGACGAACACTGGCTGGATCAGATTGCGCTCGGCGAGGCGGTGTCACGCCTTTCCGACCGCGAAAAAAGAATCCTTTCCCTCCGTTTTTACGAGGGCAAAACTCAGATGGAGGTCGCCCGCGAGGTCGGTATAAGTCAGGCGCAGGTCTCCCGTCTTGAAAAAAACGCGGTTGCGCGCATCAAAAAGGAAATACAATAAAAAAACTCCACGGTTTTGCCGTGGAGTTTCGGTTTTTTATCAGAAATCGTACTCGCCGTATTCGCAGCCGATGTTCTTTGCGTCCATATCGTCGATGAGCTCGAACTTTCTGATGCCCTTTCTGCGATAGAGCTTCAGGTTGCCTGTGCCGTTGCCGCCGTTATTAAGGTGGTTATAGCGCTTTAGGCCGTCGGGGCACTCATAGTTAATATAGATCATGTCCTTCTTCCAGCAGCGGATATCGGTAACAAGTCTGCCCTTGAAGGTCGTCTGAACAACATGCCAGATAACTTCGTCATCGGTTTCCTTGCAGTCGAACTTGGTTGTAGAGCCGGTCCAGAACTTTGAGAAGTTGAACTCGAAGTCCTCACCCTCGTACCAGAAGCAGCCCAGAAGCTTGCGGGGCAGAGCAATACCGAACACTTTAGGCTTGCCGCCGCCGATTTCGAACACGGAGTTCTGGAGCTTCTTGCCGCTTATTCTGCTGGTCAGGTTGGAGGATGACAGCCATACCCAAGGCTCGGTGAAATCGCCGCCCCAGTTTTTATCTGCATAGCCGTAGCAGGTTTCGGGGGAAACGAGATACTCCTCGCCATCGAGGGTAATTGTGCCGGTATAGAATGTGCGGATGCCTTCTGCATGCCAGAACATTTCGAAGGAGTTGATCTTGCGGAAGAACTTGGACCCACCGTAGCCGACATTATATGTAATGTTCTTATCGACCTTAAGATCCCAGCTCATTTCGCCTGCATCGCACATCCACTCAGGATGAGCTTCCTTCTCCTCGGGAGTGACCTTTACGCTGCCGCTGATATGAGTTTCGGAGCAATGGCAGCCGCCGACCTTAATGTCGATGGGGCCTTCCTTCTGAACCTCTGCATCCTTCCATGCATAGAAGTTATGAATCTGGCCCTTCTTACCTTCGCCCCAGAAGCCGACCTTAACAAGAACATAAGAAGGACGCTCGCCTGCCTTCTGTGCCTCGGGACGGTTCCATACGATTACGGGTTCATCCTTTGCAAGTGCGGGGTTGCATACGAAGTACTCGATGAAGAAGGGCTTTTCTTCGCCGGTCTTCTTGTTGATGGCGGTCATGTTGTGCCACCACCAGTCGTAACCTCTCTTCGCAAGAGGTCCTGTGAGTCTAAAGCCATTTCTTATAACATCGCTCTTGTTTGCCATAATTTTCGACTCCTATCATAAAATTTGTTTAATTTTAAACATGTTTATACAATAATTATACATGTGTCCATGCGCGATTGCAATTGTGACATATGTATAAAACAACACTTTTAATTTGTATGTTTAGTAAAAAGAAATTATTCCCAATTTGTCGACAAAACGATGAAAACAAGAAATCCCACAGCAGAAAAACTGCTGTGGGATTGTTTGCTTTATGCCGGTTCGGTTTCCGTATTTGCATCGGATTCCGCAGGCTTTTCGGAATTTGTATTTTCGTTGGCTGCTCCGGTTTCGTCATTTTTTGTCTGGGCAGCTAATATATCTTCAAAGCGAAGGAGCATGGTTGCGGTCTGTGCGCGGGTTGCAGTGCTTGCGGGTCTGATTGTTCCGTCTTTAAAGCCCTGAACTATTCCCAGTGCGCAGAGAGTGTTTACATCGTCCTTAAATACCTTTGCGATGCTTCCTGCATCACTGAAGCTTGAAAGGACTGTCTTGTCTGTTGTCAGGGGTGATCCGATAAATCTTGAATAGCGTGCTATCATTGCGCACAGGGCCTGACGGCTGATATCGTTTCCGGGTTTGAACTGTCCGTCGGAATAGCCCTCGATTACGCCGGAGTTATAACCCCAGATAATCTCCTTGTATGCCCAGTAGTTGCTGTCAACATCACTGAAGGGCTCTGTCTTTCCGGAAACATCGGGAGAGCCTGCCATACGGTAGAGAACGGTTACCAGCATTGCGCGGTTAAGGGTTCTGTCGGGCTCAAATCTGGTTTCGGTAACGCCTTTGAAAATGCCTTCGCTCACCGCTCTGTCAACAGCGGCATAGCACCAGTCGCCAACGGAAACGTCCTCGAAGAAGTTGCCGCGGTCGGAGCAGGTGATTTTTGCGACGGGGCTGGGATCGAAACCGCTTGCATATGCGCGTGCCTTGTAGTCCTTACCTTTTTCGATTGTAACCGGTCCGCTGTAGAGTGCACTCTTCTCAGTGGGGTCGGAGCCGTCGGTTGTGTAATATATTTTTGCATTGGGTGTTGAGCTCTTCATGCTCAACTTATCGCCGCTATGACTGAATATGGGTGTTCCTGCCGCGGAGCATTCAATGAACTTTGAAATAATGCTGGAGCGCAGACCGTTCCAGTTTATGGCGCTGACTGCGGTAACGGTTGTGTCCTTGCTGACATAGAACGGTTCTGTATACTTTGTGCTGTTCGTGGGTGTGGGCACCTTACCGTCTGTTGTATAGTAAACATTGCCACGGCTGTCACCGGAGATAGTGACCTGTTTTCCCTGAGCTGTATCCTTAACGCTGATAACGGGATCTTTGATTCCGTCAGCTGTGCCCTTGGAGCCGGGGTAAGCGCTGTAATACATGACTCCGGACTGAAGAGTAATTCCACGGCGGTAGCAAAGCTCGCTGACTGTTACGAACTCGTAGCCCTTTGCCTTGAGGGTATCGATTGCGCGAAGCGCACCTTCAACGGAAGTGCTGTAAATGTCATGCAGGAGAACGATTGAGCCGTCCTTTGCATTCTTTATAAACTGGTTATAGACCGAATCTGCGTTGCGGCTTTCCCAGTCTCTTGTGTCAACAGACCAGTAGAAGCAGGGTGTTCCGACTGCCTTCAGAACGGATGAGTTTGCATTGCCGTAGGGCGGGCGGAGGTTATAGTTAAGATCAAAGCCCAGTGCATTGTCCAATGCCTTATCGACCTTGCTGAGATTGGACGAAATAGAGGAGCTTGAAAGGTTGTTGAGGTTTGAATGATCATATGTATGGCTTGCGACCTCATGGCCTTCTTCCCACATGCGCTTGACCGTGCTGCTGTAGCTGCTGACATTCTGTCCTACAATAAAGAATGTGCATTTTGCATCACGTTTTTTTAGTCCGTCTAACAGAGTTGATGTGTACTTGCTGGGGCCGTCATCAAATGTTACGGCAATAAGCTTATCGCCATTTGCTGCCAACGCGCTCATCGGCAGCAGGCTCATCAGCATGATTACTGCGAGCAGAAAACTGATTCTTTTCTTCATCTCACTTATTCCTTCATTCTTTGTTTTTTTATTATCTATGTTTCTATAATACATCGCAGCAAAACGATTGTAAACAAGGTCTTGCTACTTTTTTTGCTCTTGGTTATAATTAAATTACATCTATCAAAAGGATTTTACCAATGAACGAATTCTTATTATATTTTTCCGGAATAAAAGGCAAATATGTTGACGGAAATGTCGGTGTACCTTTCCTCGTTTCAAAAGAGGGCAACCTGATTGGCAAAAGCGAGCTTCCCTTCTACTATTCGGATGAGTTTTTCACGAAATCTGCCTGTTCTTATAACCACAAGCTCGCTGTAATGTCCCTCGGAATGTCCATGTCGGCATTCACAAGAAAGGCCTACGGCGATAAGCCCGTACGTTCACTTTTATCTGCAATCGGATGCGAGCAGAAATTTATCAAGACGAAAAAGTTTGATACTGCCGAACCGACAGACGACAGCTGCGGCTATGCCTTCGGTATCAAAAAGCTTCCCGATGGAAGCTATCTCGTTCCCGTAATAATCCGCAGTCACAAATACGGTGGCGAATGGGTCAGCAATGCCCATGTTTTTGACGAAAGCTGCCCGGATTTTCCCTTCGGTTTCAAAACCTCCGCAGACAAAGTCTATGATGCACTGTCCGGCTACATATCCCGTCCCGAGCTTTCGGGCAAACGCATTAAAATCTGGATAAGCGGCTTCTCACGCGGCGGCGCCGTCGCAAATCTTCTCGGTGCAAGACTCAGCCTCGAAAGCGGCATCGAAAAGGACAACATTTTTGTCTATACCTTTGCAACGCCCAACACCGTTCGCAAAAATGCTCTCGTTTTCACGGACAACATTTTTAATATCGTGTCCGAAACAGATGCCGTTCCCCGCATGCCGCTGGCAAGTTGGGGCTACTGCCGCTACGGCACCGACCTGTTTCTCCCCTGCAAATCCCGCTGCGGCGAAGAAGCATTCTCGGTCCGTCTCGAAGCAATGCGCAGCGCCTTTTCCGGGCTGTGTACACAAATCGGAATCGACCACATTGAATACGCTCCTCTGGATGAGCAGGAGAAAGCGCTTGACCTCTTCTTCGACTATCTGGACGACCTTGTCCCTCAGGCGGACAGCTATGCAGGCGGCGGCTACCAGTCTCTTATTATGGACTATATGAAAGGCGTGGTAAGCAAAAGCAAAACCGAGCTTAAGCGTTTTGTTTATTTCATGCTTCCCGATAAGAAAGAGCTCGCCGATGAATTCTGCGCAATCTTTGAGCAGTGGAACAACATGAGCAAAAACGAAAAGTCCCAGAAAATCACGCTGCTGAACATAAAGATTACGGGAAAGGTCACTAAGCAGCTCATTTCGGGAAATTCCCCTGCGTCGGACATAGTATCCACCGCACTCAGTATCCTTGTACACTACGCTGCAAAGCTCACTGCAACAAAGGTAACGCGCGGCGGTCAGGTCTTTTATTATGAGCAGCTAATAAAGCTTGTTGCAGACACCTTCGCTTTGGGTAGCGACAGCCCTCTTTTAATGCAGCATTGGTCGGAAAGCTACCTTGCATGGCTTCTCTCCGGCGATGAACATGAGCTGTATTCAACCTCCGCATACCCGCGCGTAAAACTCAAGTAGTTGACATCACGGTATTTTTATTTATAATAGCCTTTGGCATCAAACAGGCATCAAAAAATAAAAAACGGAGAAAAGAAATGGATAAAACACTGGTAGTCATGGCTGCAGGCCTTGGCTCAAGATACGGCGGAGTCAAGCAGATTGAGCATCTCGGTCCCGACGGCGAGATACTTATGGAATATGCCATATACGACGCGCTGCAGGCAGGTTTTAACAAAATCGTTCTCATCATTAAGCCCAATATGCTCGATGATGTTAAAGAGCTTTTCGGCGACAGGATTGAGCGCAGCACAGGAATAAAAATTGACTATGCTTTCCAGAAGAACGAGTACTTCACAGAATCCCGTCCCGAGTTTGCCGACAGAGCAAAGCCCTTCGGAACAGTGCACGCGGTCATCTGCGCAAAGGATGTAATCACATCCCCCTTTGCCGTTATCAACGCCGACGATTATTACGGTCGCAAGGCTTTTACGGTAATATCCGAAGAGCTGGATAAGCTTCAGGGAGCTGCCGACGCCACCATGGTCGCCTACCGCCTTATAAACACCGTCAGCAAATTCGGCACCGTTACCAGAGGCGTTTGCAGTGTGGAAGACGGCTTACTCAGAAAGGTCACCGAAACATATAAGATCAAGCTTTTCGATGACGGAATTATCCGCGACACACAGCTTGGCGAGGACGGTCCCGTGCTCGATCCCGACGCATTTGTTTCCATGAACATGTGGGGCTATCATCACGACATTCTCAACGTTATGGAACAGTATTTCTACGATTTCCTCAAAAAAATCCCCGCAGAGGATATCAAGGCAGAATGTCTGCTGCCCACAATGATGGACGCACTCATAGGCGCGGACAAAATCAAAGTTTCCGCACTCAGCACTGACGACCGCTGGTTTGGTCTTACCTACAAAGAGGACAAGCCCGGAGTCGTCGCAGCTCTCACGGCACTTCACGATTCGGGTGTCTATCCCCCCGCTCTTTGGAACTAAATAAATTAAGCTCCGCAGCAAAAGCTGCGGAGCTTTTTTACTCATATTACTTTTTATACATTCTATATTCAGGCGGAACATCATATAAAACTTCATGCTCGGAAAGTGCCGCGTCCCTCAGGTTAAATTCACCACGGCAGGCGCACCAGTTGTATGCCGCACCGATTGCTATGCGCATACCGAGCGTAACAATATCTTCGGGCTTGTTCTGGTTTCTTATCATACCTGCCTCCTGGCAGTTTTTGACGAGAGTTGTGAGCCAGGGGAAAAGCTCCTCGGTAAAGTCGAAGAGGCCTATTCTTTCTCTCAGCTCCAGTTCCATAAGCGTGGATGCGAGATCCGCGCCCAGATCCATCGTCAGCTGCAGGTACTTATCGTAAATCATCCAGATTCGTTCAAGGTCGTTCTTAGCGGAAACTATCTGTGACAGCATGGTCTGGTAGTCACCTCTGAGCCCCTCGAGCATATAGATTATTACATCGTCCTTACCGGCAAAAAGGCTGTAAAACGAGGAACGGGGAATTCCCGCAGCTCGGCTTATATCGCTGACGGAAACCTCGCCATAACCCTTCTCCTTAAAGAGGGTAAGCGCCGCATTGATTATTTTTTCGGTATTTTTAGAACTTGCTACTGCCATGTCCTTTCCTCCACACCGCCTACAAATGTCCAAATCTTTTGTACAGTTTACTCCATTCTGTCGTCTTTGTCAAACAAAAAACGAATTCTGTCGTAAAAATTTTCTTTCCCAAATTAGAGGAAACGGAGATTTTTTCCCGTCGCCTTGACTAAAAATCGCAGCAATTTTATTATTTAATCAGCAAATTTTAAAATATAATGTGAATGAGGTTGATATTCTATGTCCTACGATATTCTGTTATCCCCCATGAAAATCGGCACTATGGAGGTCAAGAACCGCACCATTATGTCCGCAGCCGAAGTAAGTCTGGGTCAGCCCAACGGCAAGCCCACCGAAAAGCTCATGGATTACTATGAGGAGCGCGCAAAGGGCGGCGTTGGTCTGATTATCCCCGGCGTTACCCGCGTTAACGATAACTGGGCAGCATCCACCTACACTCAGCTTGCAATGAGCCACGATTACCACATCGAGCCCATGCGCGAGTTTGCTGACAGACTCCACAAGCACGGTGCAAAGCTTGGTATACAGCTTCATCACCCCGGCAGACAGGGTTACTCCGCATCCATCCACTCCCTGCCCGCTGTAATTCCCCTTTCCAACGCATTCCCCAAGATAATGAATCCCATTTACAAGTGCACCCCCGTTCTTAACAAGCTCGAGAAAAACTCCAAGCTCTGGCCCGTACAGACCCCTACTGCGGTTGAGCTTGCAAACCACGGCGCAATGAAGATCAAGACAATGAGCCACAAGCAGGTTCAGAATCTTATTCAGGACTTCATCAATGCCGCAGAGCGCTGCAAAAAGGCGGGCGTTGACGTTGTCGAGCTTCACGGCGGTCACGGCTATATCATTCAGCAGTTCATTTCTCCCCACACCAACAGACGCACCGACGAATACGGCGGCAGCTTTGACAACCGCATGCGCTTCGTAAGCGAAATCATCACCGGTATCCGCGAGAGATGCGGCAAAGACTATCCTCTCATGATTCGTCTCACCGCTGATGAGATGTACGCAAAGATCGGCAGAGCCGGCACCGGCTATGACGTTGAATACGGCAAGCAGGTCGCAAAGCGCCTTGAAGAGCTGGGCATCGACTGCATCAACGTCACCTCCGCATGCTATGACGCATATAACTACTGGCTGGAGCCCACCTCCTTTGAGCCCGGCTGGAGAAAATATCTCGCAAAGGAAATCAAGAGTGTTGTAAGTATTCCCGTTGCAGGCGCAGGCGTTATCCGTACTCCCGAGCAGGCTGAGAAGCAGCTCGAGGAAGGCTATCAGGACTTCGTCGCTTCCGCACGTACCTTTATCTGCGACCCCCACTGGGTAAAGAAGGCAGAAGAAGGCCGTCCCGAAGAAATCCGCCGCTGCATCGGCTGCCTCAACTGCATCCGTTCCTTCATGACAAAGGCATGGGTCGGCGAGGCCGCGCAGTGCGCACTTAACGTCGGCATGGGCATTGAGAAGCAGTACAACAACATGCCCAAGGACGGCGACGGAAGAAAAGTCGTTGTCATCGGCGCAGGCCCCGCGGGACTTACCGCCGCACAGACTATGGCAATGCGCGGCTTTGATGTAAGCGTATTTGAAAAGGCTGAAAAGCCCGGCGGTCAGGTCATTACCGCTTCCACCTGCAACCTCAAGGATAAGCTTTACTGGTCCATCGAAGACCTTATGGTCAACGCAAAGAAGGCCGGCGCTGAGATAAAGCTCGGCACCGAGGCAACTGCAGAAGCAGTCAAGGCAATGGAGCCCTACGCAGTTGTTGTTGCAACCGGCGGCGTTCCCGTACGTCCCAAGTCCATCCCCGGTCTCGACGGTGAAAACGTTCTTGTCGCTCCCGAAATCATCATGAAGGAGAAGCGCATCGAGAACAAGAAGGTCGTCGTTGTCGGCTCCGGTATGACCGGTCTGGAAACCACCGAAATCCTTAACGAGTGCGGCAACACCGTAACTGTTATCGAAATGGCTCCCGAGGTCGCTCCCGGAACATGGTTCCAGCTCGTTGATGACGAGATGGAGCGTATCGCACCTTACGGTTCCAAGTTCCTCACCGGCACCAAGCTTATGGGTGTTGAGCCCGGCATTGTACATACCGAAGATGTTGCTTCCGGCGCAAAGATTGATCTGGATGCAGATTATGTTGTTCTTTCCCTCGGCGTACGCCCCGTTAACGGAATCATCGAAGAGCTCAAGAACGCAGGCGTAGAAAATGTTATCGCTGTCGGCGACGCAAAGAAGAGCGGCACTATCGCTGACGCTTGCCACAGCGCATACGATGCAGTAATGGAACTCTGATTAAACGCTTATTAATATAAGGAGAAGAATTATGATTACTAACAAAACAATCGTTCTTACCGGCGCATCCAGCGGTATCGGTCTTGAATGCCTGAAGCTTCTCGTTCAGGGCGAAGGCAATGTCATTCTTGCAGTTTCCCGTAAGGCAACCGAAAAGCTCGTTGGCTGGGGCGAAAACGTAATCCCCTTCGATGCCGACATCAGCACCAAGGAAGGCGTTGACGCAATCTTCGCAAAGGCAGAAGAGCTTTGGGATAAAATCGACATCTACTACAACAATGCAGGTTATCCCTACTACGAGGTTTACGACTACGAAGACTGGACCCGCACCGAACGCATCTATCAGGCAAATGTAATTGGCCCGGCTTACACCTATGTTAAGTACAAAAACCACCTGAACGGCCGCGAGGGTCACCTTGCATATACTGTTTCCGCAATCGGCCAGATGGCAATGCCCGGCTATGCACTGTACTCCTCTTCCAAGTTCGCACTTCAGGGCTTCCAGCAGGCAATTCGCCTCGAGATGCCCAAAACCATGAAGCTGACCTGCCTCTATCCCGTTGCAACCGACACCAACTTCTTCGTCACCGCTGCTGACGGCAAGTCCTTTGAAAAGCCCTTCCCTGTACAGAAGCCCGAAGTCGTTGCAAGAAAGATGGTAAAGGGTCTCGAAAAGGGCAAGAAGAGCGTTTCTCCCTGCGGACTGTTTACCTTCGCAAAGGTTCTCATGACCATTCTGCCTCCCGTACGCACAATCTACTGGAAGCTTGAAGCCGGTAAGCTCTGGCGCTTCAAGAAAAAACTTGACGCAGCAAAGAAATAATTAACGCTTAGCAAAGGCCATGAAGAACTATACTATACAAAAGTTTAGTTTCTTCAGGGCCTTTTTCTTAAATGTCCAAGTCCTTTGTACACTTTGGGCATTTTCGTCGAAGCAGTTAAACAAAAATCAATTTTTGTCGTAAAAAACCGCCCTCAAAGATTATAGAAAAAGTAGATTTTCCGATACCTTGTTGACTAACGGCGACTTGTTATTTTATTATTAAAGTGCAAACAAGAAAAGGGCAAAATGTTTTCTTCTAACGCGGGCTGTTTCTTTCCTCAAAGCCCTCTAAAATGTGCTTCCTTCTGTCCGCGTTTTTCCCCCTTTTTTCCGAGCTTCATCCCTTTCTCTCGGAAAAAGTAAAAAGCAGCCTCGTCCCCCCGAGGCTGCTTTTTTATATTTCGCAAGGCAAAATAGAAAAACCTCCTCTAATTGAGGAGGTTTTTTATTATCTTTTAGTCTGCCGCTCTCATTGAGAGGAATGCGTTGATGAAGCCGTCGATGTCGCCGTCCATTACATTCTGGATGTTACCGTTTTCGAAATTGGTACGGTGATCCTTTGCCAGAGTATAGGGCATGAATACATAGGAACGTATCTGGCTGCCCCATTCTATCTTCTGCTGAACGCCCTTGATGTCGGAGATTTTTTCGAGATGCTCGCGCTCTTTTATTTCCGCAAGGCGTGCGCGAAGCATATTCTTACAGTTTTCGAGGTTCTGGAAGTGGCTTCGCTCGACCTGAGATGCAACAACAATACCTGTAGGAATATGGGTCAGGCGAACTGCGGACGAAGTCTTATTGACCTTCTGGCCGCCTGCGCCGGAGGAGCGATAAACATCCATCTTGATATCTTCCTCGCGAAGCTCGATCTCGTTATCATCGCTTATCTCGGGCATAACCTCAACCGCGGAGAAGGAGGTATGGCGTCTGCCGGAGGCATCGAAGGGAGAGATACGAACAAGGCGATGGATGCCGTGTTCGCTCTTCAGGAAGCCGTAAGCATTTTCGCCCTCGATCATAATGGTCGCGCTCTTGATGCCGGCCTCGTCGCCATCGAGATAGTCCATAAGCTTAACGGTATAGCCATGGCGATCTGCCCACATATTGTACATACGGTAGAGCATGGAGGTCCAGTCCTGCGCCTCGGTGCCGCCTGCGCCTGCATGGAAGGTCAGAATGGCGTTGTTTGCATCATATTCGCCTGTGAGCAGAGTTCCGAGTCTGGTTTCCTCAAGCTTCTTTTCAAAAGCGGCATAATCACTCTCCAGCTCTTCGAGCATGCTGTCGTCATCCTCTTCAAGAGCCATCTCGCACAGGGTGTACATATCGTCCCATGAAGAAGTAAGCTTGCTATAGCCCTCGCACTTATTCTTAAGCTGCTTCAAGCGCTTCTGAACTCGCTGTGAGTTCTCAACATCGTTCCAGAAACCGTCGCGGGCAGATGCTGCCTCAAGCTCTTCAATTTCCTTCTCGGCGCTCTCAAGCTTGAGTGCATCGCGGAGAACATCAAGAGTTGGCTTAACATTATTAAGCTTTACCTTATATTCTTCAAATTCCAGCATAATTATCATTCCTTATACATTTATAAAAACAAGCTAAAGTATTATACACAAATTCTCTCTGCTTGTAAATATTTTCTTTGTCTGGCTGCCTTGCCGCAGGTTGCGGCATCACTTGCCTTTGTTTGCTCTTTTCAGAAGCGCCTCTATGATCCTGTCGCCGATGCCTCCGCAGATTGCAACGTTTCTTATGGCGGAATCGGTTGCGCCGAGCATCATCATTTTAAACTCGGGATTATCATAGTTTATTCTGCCCCCGTTTGAGCGCGCCATTACAAGTTCTATTGCCTTATGTAGCATGCGCATGGTTTTTGAACAAGGCATCATCTCCATGATGGAGCTGTCAAGGTCAAACTCGCCCACATTCTTCTCGTGGCTTTCGTATTTATATCCTATGAGCTTTTCCCAATCAGCCTTGCACGGAGCTCCTTCAAATTTTTCGTACCATGTGCCTGTCTGCCACTCGGGTGCGTCCACCTTCCCGCCGTTTTCGGGAGCATATTCGACGCAGAGCTCCCCTACGCAGAGCTTATATGTTCCCTCGGGAATGCGCCATGCGCCGTCATGCCAGACTGAGAAGCATCTGTCGCTCAGCTTGAAGCAAAGCTTCTTTGATTCACCGGGCTTGAGGTAAACCTTATCAAATCCCCTGAGCTCACGCGCAGGTCTTGCCGGTCCTCCCGCGGGAGGCTCTACAAACAGGTACACCACCTCGGCGCCTGCCACGCCGCCCACATTCCTGACCCTTACGCTCAGAGTATCGCCGTCAAGCTTCAGGTCGGAATACTCAAAGCTTGTATAGCTGAGTCCGTGGCCGAACCTGAAGCGCACGGGAATATTCGCGCTGTCATAGTAACGGTAGCCGACAAAAACACCCTCACGGTATTCCGCATCCTTCTCGCCGTAAATTTCCCGTGTTGCAACATCATTATAAGTAAGCGGCCATGTTTCCGCGAGCTTGCCGCAGGGATTTGCCTCGCCCAGAAGCAGACTCTTTATTGCCTCTCCGCCGGCTTCGCCGGGCAGCGCCATATACAGCACCGCATTCACCCTATCTATCCACGGCACTTCAACGGGACTGCCGCACAAAAGCACAACGACCGTATTCTTGTTTACTTCGCTGACCGCTTCAATAAGTCTGTTGTGGCCATCGGGCATGCGCATATGCTCACGGTCAAATCCCTCGGCTTCGTACTTATCCGGGAGACCCGCGAATATAATCGGAGTATCCACCGATTTTGCCGCTTTTACCGCCTCGGCCAGAAGCCCGGGATTTGTGTTGCCGTCCTCGTTGTATCCGTCAACATAGGTGGAATCCATACATTCAGCGGGATTAACCAGCTTGTAGGGATTTATGTGGCTTGAGCCCACGCCCTGATAGCGGAGCTGTTTTGCCATGTAGCCTATCATGCAGCAGCTTCCCTTAAGCGGTAATGCTCCGCTGTTTTTCATAAGCACGGCGCTTTGCTCGGCCGCACGCCGCGCAAGCTCGTGGTGCGCCTGCATATCGCAGGGGCCGCGTTGTATCTTCCCCGATGCTTCTGCAAACCGTGCTACATTCTTTGCGCAGAATGTGACATCTTCTTCGTTTAATTCCCCGCGTTTTACCGCGTTTATTACTTTCTTCTTCTGATATCGGCTTCCGCCCGGCATCATCAGGTCACAGCCTGCGTGCATAGCCTTAACTCTGTCGTTCATGGCGCCCCAGTCGGTAACTACCATGCCCTCAAAGCCCCATTCATCGCGCAGTATATCTTTTAATAGGCGCTTGCTGTCGCCCGTGTGCTCACCGTTGAGCTTGTTGTAGCTGTTCATGATTGCGGCGGGCTTTGCTTCTTTAACCGCGGCTTCAAATCCCGCAAGGTATATTTCGCGCAGTGTTCTTTCATCAACAATGCTGTCGGAAGAAAAGCGCTTGTACTCCTGAGAATTTGCCGCAAAATGCTTGAGGCACGCGCCTACACCCGTAGACTGCATCCCCTTTACATACGCTGCCGCAAGCTCCCCCGAAGCGTACGGGTCTTCGGAGAAATACTCAAAGTTTCTTCCGCACAGGGGATTGCGCTTAATGTTAAGTCCCGGTCCGAGAACAAGCGACACGCCGTTTGCCCGCGCCTCTTCGCCTATCGCTCTGCCGATATCGGAAATGAGCTTTCTGTCCCAGCTACAGGCAGTTGCCGCACTGGTCGGGAAGCACACCGCGGGAGCCGAGGTATTTATGCCGAGGTTGTCTGTACCCGCAGGCTGCTTGCGAAGTCCGTGAGGTCCGTCGGACATCATAACGGACGGGAGGTTCTTCCCTGCGTCAGCGCGCGTGCACCAGAAATTCTCACCCTCGCAGAAATCTATCTTTTCTTCAAGAGACATTTCATTTACTTTTTCAACGCATCCTTTTTCTTCCATGGAGTCTCACCTTTCCTTGTGTATAATTATTATATGTAAACGTGAGTGTCTTTTCAAGTCCGCTTTATTTCTTTGCTCTGAGGATTTAATGAACAAACTTGCGATAATTTGACAGATTTGAAAAAATTAATTGGCATATCAAAAAATAAATAGCGCTCATGGTATTGAATTTTTGTTTTTCCTGTGATAAAATTACTCCGATAATGTGCCAAGACGTATTACAAGTGGTTTCATTTTGACTTCATTGGCATGACATCATACATAGTATTCTACGGTGATGGCACCGTTTAATAGAAAACCAATAGAAGAAAGGAAGCAACCAATGAACGAAAAGTATAATGCACTGTTTACCCCCTTCAAGATTGGCGAATGCGAAATCAAGAACCGCATAGTCCAGTGTTCTATGGGTGGTACCTCCCTCTTTGGCTGGCTTGAGCCCTGCCATTTCGATAAGGAGGCAGCATACTTCCTGCTCAACAGAGCTCAGAACGGTGTAGGCCTCGTCCTCCCCGGCATGCAGTGTGTCCGTGATACCATGGGCCGCCGCTGGCTCGACCAGAACAAGAAGATGTTCAAAGAACTGAAGCCCTACATGGAAGAGTTCCATAAGACCGGCGCAAAGCTCTTCATCCAGCTGGCAGCAGGCTTCGGCCGCTCCATGGCAATCACTCCCTGGATGGCATACCTCGGCAAGCACCCCGTCCTGAACAAGATCGCAAGCCCCATCGTTGACGTACAGTACAGCTGCGCATCCGCATCTGCTACCCCCAACCGCTGGGACGACGAGTTCCCCACCCGTCCTCTTACCGTTAAGGAAATTCAGGACATGGTTTACCACTTTGGTAAGACCGCAAAGATGCTCCGCGACGCAGGCGTTGACGGCGTAGAAATCCACGCTGTTCACGAAGGTTACCTGCTTGACCAGTTCACCATGGAGAACTGGAACCACCGTGATGACCAGTACGGCGGCTCTTTCGAGAACCGTTACCGTTTCCCTGTTGAGATCGTTAAGGAGATCAAGAAGCAGGCTGGCGAAGACTTCCCCGTATCTCTCCGTTACTCCATCAAGTCCTACTGCAAGACCTGGCAGAAGGGCGCTGTCCCCGGCGAAGAGTTCGTAGAGTGGGGCCGTGACTACGAAGAGTCCAAGAAGGCTATCAAGTACCTCGGCGAGCAGGGTTACGACTTCTTCAACTGCGACAACGGTACTTACGACTCCTGGTACTGGGCACATCCGCCTCAGTACATGCCTGATAACTGCAACCTGAAGGACGTTGAGTGGGCAAAGCAGTTCACCGACAAGCCCGTTGCATGTGCAGGCCGTATGCTCCCCGAGACCGCTGCAGAAGAAATCGCAGCCGGCCGTCTGGACGCAATCGCAATTGCACGTCAGAACCTTGTTGACCCCGAGTGGATCCTCAAGATTCAGGCTGGCAAGGAAGACGAGATTAAGCCCTGCATCCGTTGCCACAACGGCTGCTTCAACTTTGCTAAGTACAAGGGCACCGCAAACATCCAGGGTCTGGAAGACTCCCTCCACCTTGGCCGTTGCGCACTGACTCCTTCCACCATGCAGCACAACCGCTACAAGATCGTACCTACCAAGAACCCCAAGAAGGTTGCAATCATCGGCGCCGGTATCGGCGGTGTTGAGGCAGCTCTGGTTCTGAAGCAGAGAGGTCACCATCCTGTAGTATTCGAAAAGAACGACCGCATCGGCGGCCTCTTCCTCACCGCATCTGCAATGTCCTTCAAGGAAAACGACAAGGAACTCATTGCATGGTACGAGAGAGAAGTTGAGAAGCAGGGCATCGAGATCCGCTTCAACACTGAAATCAACGACCTCGGCGTTATCGCTCGCGGCTTCGACGAAATCATTGTTGCAACCGGCGCAACTCCCAGAAAGATGGCTATCCCCGGCTTCGAGAAGTGCCTCACCTTCACCGACATCCTCCGCGACAAGAAGGAAGTTGGCGACAAGGTTGTCTTCTTCGGCGGCGGCCAGTCCTCCTGCGAAGCAGCATACGAGATGATCCTCCAGGGCAAGCACCCCATCATCGTAGAGTATGCAAAGGACCTCGTTCCTGCACAGAACGTCTGCCTCTCCAATGCTTCCTTCCTGCGTGATATGCTCGAGTACAAGCAGGTTCCCACCTACCTCGAGAGCACCATCACCAACATTGGCGACAAGACCATCACCGTTAAGTCCAAGGACGGCAAGACCGTTACCGAGATCGAATACGACGACATCGTAAACGGCATCGGCTTCGTTCCCCAGCCTGTCGGCGGCAAGGGCAAGAACATTCACCGCGTTGGTGACTGTGTTGCTATCGGTAACCTGCGTACCGCTATCTGGCGCGCATGGGACGTCTGCATGGCAATCTAATCTTAGATTCCATCGGAAGTCTGATAACACAAATAAGAATCCCGGAGCTTCGGCTCCGGGATTTTCTTTTTTTAAATCGCTGTTTCTTTATAAAAAGGATCCCCTTGTCAGGGGAGCTGTCAGCAAAGCTGCCTGAGGGGTAGTAAATTCCCTCCGCACTCAAATGTTGCTCTATTGAGCTATCACCTCTGTATATTTCGGGCAGCGCAGTAAAACCTACCTCCCAATGTGAGCCGATATAAAAAAACCTTGAGAACTCAGAGGTTCTCAAGGTTTTTAACATATTCTGTTCCGCGCTTTGTTGCGTCGGCTTCAAACCATATGCTGTCATAGGGCGGGAGTTTTTTCCTTTTCTCCACCGCGCGTCTGTACCAGTACCGGCAGGTGCTCGGCGCGTTGATAACAAAGGGCATAAACGGCCCGTAGATGCAGTTTTGCAGGGCGTGTCCGTGTTCGTGGTTTTTGAGCCGCGCAGATGCGCCTTTTTGAGTAAAGAAAAAGGGTCCCATAGAGCAGCCGCCCCAGCTCTTTCCCAGCTCAAAGCTGCAGCAAAGCCCGTATTTTTCCGGTTTGTGTCCGGTAATCAGCATACCCGCCGCCACAATCGAGCCTGCAAGAGAAGTGGGCAAACCCCATGTGAATGACAGCAGATAGAAAACCGATGGCTTGGGATTCAAGCTTTTATCAGTACTCAATGCCGGGGATGCGCTTTGCATCGGTCATCTTCATATACATATCAATGAGCTTGACAATCTTAAGGGGATTGGTGCCGCCCTGATTATCTTTAATGGTGAAGATGCCTGCCATAACAGCCTTTTTGGGGTCGAGCTCGCCCTTGCAGATTTTGACATGGTCTTCGTATTTGCCGGAGCCGAAGTAATCTGTCTTGGGTGCTTCGCCGCAGCCAAGCTTTGCCTCTGCAATCTGGCCGTTCTTCATATCGTAGTAAATCCACTTGGTGGGTTCGCCCTCGGGGCAGTCGGTAAAGACTTCACAGAAGGTCAGTGTCATCTTGCCGGGCTTATTGAAATGAGCGTTTGCTCTTACCAGTACCTGTTCAAACCATTCGTCAGTAAGAAATTTCATGTTTTATCCTCCAGTGTTTTTTTGCTAAAGCATCATATCATTTTTTCAGCATAAAGTAAAGAGATATCTTCCTTTGAAAGCTGTCGGTATTCGCCGACTTTCAGATTTCCGTCGAGCTCAAGCCCGCCGATTTTTATCCGTTTCAGCGCTGCGACCTGAGCGCCGCAGGCCCGGACAAGCCTTTTTACCTCGTGGTATTTCCCCTCGCAGACCGTAATTCGCGCGCATCTTTCACCCAAATGCTCAAGCTGTGCGGGGCGGCACTTCACGCCCTCGGGAAGAGTTATCCCCTCCGCGAGTCGCTCTGTCGCATCCGCAATGAGCGGACGGTCAAATTTCACTTCATATACCTTATTAATATTACTCTCGGGGCGAATTATTCTATCGCAAAGCTCCCCGTCGTTTGTGAGAAGCAGAAGCCCCTCGGTATCGGCATCAAGCCTGCCCACGGCGAAAAGCGCGCGGTCTTTATCCTCGCCCTTTAATAGCGAAAACACCGTCGGATACTGCCCCTCGTCAGCTGTGCATACATAGCCTGCGGGCTTATTCATCATAAGCGTTATGCTTTCTCTTTTTTCGAGCACTGTACCGTCAATTTTTATTATGCTCGACTCTTCGCACCGCATTGCGGGATCGGTGACGGGAACGCCGTCAATACTTACTCTGCCCTGCGCGACAAGCTCGCGTAGTTCGCGCCGCGAGGCATAGCCCCAGGCTCTTATAAGGCTGTCAAGTCTGGTCATTCTATCACAACCCGCAGAAATGAATTATCATCGGCATGGTTATCAACGAAAGAGCGGTGCTGAGGAAAACCCCTTTTGAGGATTCGACTCCGTCGCGTCCGTACTGGATTCCTATGATGGTTACAACGACCGCCGTAGGTGTTGAGGCGAGAATCACTATCGTTCCCAGCATAATGGGATTCGAGATTATAGGCTTAAGCAGCAGCCACACCAGCAGGGGACAAATAATCAGCCTTACAAAGCTGAGAAGATACATCCGCTTATCCGTGAACGCATCTTTAAGCGAAACATCGCCGAGAGATGCTCCCACGACAAACATGGAAAGCGGTATCGCCGCTCCTGCCATCAAATCAAGTGTTTCGTCGACAATCGCGGGCAGATGAATCTTAAACGAAAAAATGACTATAGATATAAGTGTTGCGATTAGGGGCGGAGTAAAGATGTTCTTAAAGTCCAGCTTTGTTCCGTCATTACGGTTTTTATTAAGTATGAAAATACCTATTGTATATATGGCAAGGTTAAACGGAATACCCGAGGTCGCGGCAAAGAACACAGACTCCTCGCCGTACATTGCCTGAATTATGGGAAATCCGATAAAGGCCGTATTCATGAAGCCTACCATCATCTCATACATCCCGACATCCCCGTCTTTAATGCGGAATATTCTCGGGGTGAGAACTGCGAGCACAAGACTTATCAGCATAAACACGAACATCATTCCTATGCCGAAGGCAAGCTCGCCTCCAGACATGGGGATTTCCTTGTTTGCTACTGACGATATAATCATCGCAAAAAAGAAAATGTTTATGGTAATCCTGCTTATAACCTTGTTGGATTCCTTCGTCGTTATATTCAGCTTAGCGCATATATAGCCAATAATGATCAGTACCAGAAGCTCTACCATCTTCGATACTATAAGTCCAATTTCCATTAATCTATCCTTACAACTGTAATTTCAAGAAATTATAAACCATCCGTTTTTAAACATCAACAATTGTCTGAAAATAGGCAAAAAAATAGAGGCAAAAATGCCTCACAACAATATCATTATACTGCGTCGAGCCGCCTTCGTCAACGCTTTAAACGCTTAAATTGGCAAAATCTCTCTTTTCTACAAAAGCCCCTGATCAAGTTTGGTCAGTCTACCGCTTGAAAACGTTCTGAAAATTTGTTACCTTATAACCAAGGAAAGGGGTGAGTCCCTTGAAAATATAAGAAACCCTGAGGAATCCGTGAGGATAACCTGAGGGACCGGTTACCGGTAAGGTAACAGACTGAAGAAAGAGAGGTAAACAATTGATGTTAGATAACAAGATATCAGCGAAATGACCCTTGGCTGCCGAAGAAAAAGCTTCCTGCTTTGCAGTCAAGGGTCATTTCTTTTCTGAATATTTTTCACCTTTGAAGTCGCCAATGGGCGGCTTTTTTGCATTTATTCACAAACAGCCGCTGAATATTCACTGTCGAATGAATATTTTTCACATTTTTATTGGTTTATGAATATTTATTCTTGACTTTTACGATTTATGCTTCTATAATCCTAATATATTAAATTTTGCTTGGAGGCATAATTATGAATAAAGAAAACATCAAAAAAGTAGTACTGGCCTATTCCGGCGGTCTGGACACTTCCATCATCATTCCCTGGCTCAAGGAAAACTACAACAATCCTGAAATCATCGCAGTATCCGGCAACGTCGGTCAGGCTGACGAGCTCGAAGGTCTTGAAGAAAAGGCAATCAAGACCGGCGCAAGCAAGCTCATCGTTGCTGACCTCACCGACGAGATGGTCGACGAAATTATCATCCCCTCTCTGAAGATGGGCGCAAAGTATGAGACCTATCTTCTCGGTACCGCATTTGCCCGTCCCGTAATCGGCAAGAAGCTTGCTGAGATCGCAAAGGCAGAAGGCGCTGACGCAATTGTCCACGGCTGCACCGGCAAGGGCAACGACCAGGTTCGTTTCGAAATGGCTATCAAGCGTTTCGCACCCGAAATGACAATCATCGCTCCCTGGCGTGAGTGGGATATCAAGTCCCGTGACGAAGAGATCGACTACGCAGAGGCACACAATGTTCCTCTTAAGGTAAGCCGCGAGACCAGCTACTCCAAAGATAAAAACCTCTGGCACCTGAGCCACGAGGGTCTTGACCTTGAGGATCCCTCAAACGAGCCCACCTACGAGAAGGAAGGCTTCCTCGAAATGAGCGTTTCTCCTCTCCAGGCTCCCGACAAGCCCACCTATGTTACCATCGACTTTGAAGCAGGCGTTCCCGTTGCAGTCGACGGCGAAAAGATGAAGGCAAGCAAGATTATCGAAAAGCTCAACAAGCTGGGCGGCGATAACGGCATCGGCATCATCGACATCGTTGAAAACCGTCTTATCGGCATGAAGGACCGCGGCGTTTACGAAACCCCGGGCGGCACCATTCTCTACTTCGCACACGCACAGCTCGAGATGCTTACCGTTGACAAGGAAACCCTGCACGAGAAGCAGAAGCTGGCTGTTGACTTCGCCGACCTCATCTACAACGGCAAGTGGTACACTCCTCTTACCAAGGCACTCATCGCATTTGCCGACGAGGCAAACAAGAATGTCACCGGCTCTGTAAAGCTCAAGCTCTACAAGGGCAACATCATCCCCGCAGGCACCACTTCTCCCTGCTCTCTGTACTCCGAAGATCTCGTAACCTTCGGCGAGAGCGATTACGACCAGGCTCAATCCGGCGGCTTCATCAACTGCTGGGCAATCCCCTCCGTCGTAGAGTGCCTCCGCGAACAGGGAAAATTATAATCAAGAAAGAGCAAGCTCTTTTTGATTAGATTAAAAGGATTGAAACATCATGGCTAAAATGTGGGCCGGACGCACCTCCGGCGAAATAGACAGCATAGCTGACGATTTTAACTCTTCCCTGCACTTTGACTACCGTATGTATGAGCAGGATATAACAGGCAGCATGGCCCACGCGGCCATGCTCGCCTCCAAGGGCATTATCGGCTCTGACGATGCCGAAAAGCTCATTGACGGTCTGCAGGAAATTCTTGACGATCTGAATTCGGGAAAGCTCCAGTTTGACTTTTCCTGCGAGGACATCCATATGTTCGTTGAGCAGGTGCTCACCGAGCGCCTGGGTGATGTGGGCAAAAAGCTCCACACCGCGCGCTCCCGCAACGATCAGGTCGCTCTCGACCTTCGTATGTACCTCAAGGACGAGGCGAAGGAGATCAAAGCTCTCGTTCTCGGTCTGCTGGAAGCAATAGTCGGCAAGGCGGAAGAAAACAAGTCCACCGTAATTCCCGGCTACACCCACCTTCAGCGTGCACAGCCTATCAGCTTCGGACATCACCTCATGGCTTACTCCATGATGCTCATGCGTGATATTGAAAGGCTTGACGACTGCGTAAAGCGCATGGACGTATGCCCCATCGGCAGCTGCGCTCTTGCAGGCACCACATATGAAACCGACCGTGAATTTGAGGCAGCAAAGCTTGGTTTTTCCAAGATTGCGCTCAACAGCATGGACGGCGTTTCCGACCGTGATTTCTGCATCGAGCTTCTGTCCGCGCTCAGTATTCTGATGATGCATCTGAGCCGCTTCTCCGAGGAAATTATCCTCTGGTCGAGTTGGGAATTTAAGTTCGTTGAGCTTTCCGACAGCTATACCACAGGCTCTTCCATCATGCCTCAGAAGAAAAACCCCGACATGGCGGAGCTGGTCCGCGGCAAGACCGGCCGTGTTTACGGCAACCTTGTTGCAATGCTCACCGTTATGAAGGGTCTGCCCCTTGCATATAACAAGGACATGCAGGAGGACAAGGAAGGTATTTTCGATGCCTGCGACACAGTTAAGATGTGCCTCAAGGTATTCACTCCCATGATCGCTACAATGAATGTCCGCAAGGACAACATGATGAAGGCCGCACAGCAGGGCTTCATCAACGCAACCGACCTTGCCGACTACCTCGTAAAGAAGGGTCTGCCTTTCCGCTCCGCATATAAAATCTCGGGCAAGCTGGTTGCCGAGTGTATTCAGAAGGGCGAGGTTCTCGAAAATCTGCCTCTTTCCGTTTACAAGGAGCACAGCGAGCTTATCGACGAGGATATTTACGAAGCAATAGACCTCACCCACTGCATGGAAAGCCGCATAAGCCTCGGCGGTACATCCGTGGCTTCGGTTGAAATGCAGATAAACTATGTGAAAGAATTTTTGAAAAATGACTAAGGTGTTTATAGACGGCAGTGCCGGAACAACCGGACTGCGCATTCACGAAAGAATTAAAAACCGCAGTGACATTGAACTCATCACTCTGCCCGATGACCTCCGCAAGGACGACGGCGCACGCCGCGACGCGCTCTTTGCCGCAGACATTGCATTTCTTTGTCTGCCCGACGAGGCATCAATAAGAGCGGTAGAGCTTGCCGAGGGCAGCAATGTCGCAATAATCGACACCTCCACCGCCCACCGCACAAACGATGCGTGGGCATACGGCTTTGCAGAGCTTAAAGGCAAGCGGGAGCAAATAGCTGCCTCCAAGCGCGTTGCCAATCCCGGCTGCCATGCAAGCGGATTTATATCCCTCGCAGAGCCTCTGGTGAGAGAGGGTCTGATTTCAGCTGACACTGCGCTCACCTGTTTTTCCGTTACCGGCTATTCCGGCGGCGGCAAGAAGATGATTGCAGAGTATGAGGACGATTCCCGTCCTGCCGTCTTTGACTCACCCAGACAGTACGGTCTCAGCCAGCAGCACAAGCACCTTAAGGAAATGGTGAAAATCTGCCGTCTAGAGACCGCGCCTGTTTTCTGCCCCATAGTCGCCGATTATTACAGCGGAATGTGCGTAACCGTTCCTCTGTTCAAAAAGGATCTTAAGGGCAGCGTTGACGATATTAAAGCGCTGTACAAGCAGTGCTACAACTCCAATCTTGTCCACTTTGATGAAAGTGCGGATGAAAACGGCCTCATCGCAGGAAATCTTCTTTCCGGCCGCGACGACATGCAGATAACTGTTGCAGGCAACGATGAGCGCATCCTGCTTATCTCCCGCTTTGACAATCTGGGCAAGGGCGCATCAGGCGCCGCAATCCAGAACATGAATATTCTTCTGGGAATTGACGAAGCAACCGGTCTGGTTACAAAGGATTGATACGAATGAAATTAATATCCGGCGGCGTATGCGCCGCAAAGGGCTTTAAAGCCGGCGGCATTCACTGCGGTATTCGCAAAAACCGCAGCAAGAATGACCTTGCCATGATTTACAGCGAGGTCTGTGCAAATGCCGCAGCAGTCTATACAACCAATCTTGTTAAGGGCGCACCCCTTACTGTCACAAAGCAGCATATCGCCGACGGCAAAGCACAGGCGGTCATCTGCAACAGCGGCAACGCAAACACCTGCAACGCCGACGGCATTGAGATTGCCGAAAAGATGAGCCTACTCTGCGCTGATGCTCTGGGTATTGCTCCCGAGAACGTTGTCGTTGCCTCAACGGGCGTTATCGGACAGCCCCTCCCCATCGAGCCCATAGCCGAAGGCATTCCCGTGCTTGCTAAAGCCATATCCGCTGACGGATGTGACGATGCCTGCACCGCGATCATGACCACCGACACCGTTCCTAAGGCGGTTGCGGTTGAGTTTTCTTTAGACGGCAAGACCTGCCATCTGGGCGGTATAGCTAAGGGCAGCGGCATGATTCACCCCAACATGGCAACCATGCTCGTGTTCCTGACAACCGATGCTGCAATCTCCTCCGAAATGCTTCAGAAAGCACTTTCCACCGATATTGCAAACACCTTTAACATGATAAGCATCGACGGCGACACCTCCACAAATGACATGGTTTCCGTACTCGCAAACGGCATGGCGGGAAACAAAGAGATCGTTTCCGAGGATGAGGACTTTGCAGAGTTCATGAAAGCTCTCAACACCGTAACCGTTCAGCTTTGCAGAATGATAGCAGGCGACGGCGAAGGCGCAACAAAGATGCTTGAGTGCATCGTCAGCGGCGCAAAGGATGACTGCTGCGCGAAGGCTGTTGCAAAGAGCGTTATCTGCTCCAGCCTCTTAAAGGCGGCAATGTTCGGCGCTGACGCAAACTGGGGCCGCGTTCTCTGCGCAATCGGATACAGCGGCGCAGATGTTGACGTTAACAAGGTTAAAGTTTCCTTCCGTTCCTCCAAAGGCGAAATCTGCGTATGTGTTGACGGCGCAGGCATCCCCTTCTCCGAGGAAAAGGCAAAGGAAATCCTTCTTGAAAGCGAGATTGAAATTGTTGTCGAGCTCGGCGACGGAGACTCCTCCTCAACCGCATGGGGCTGCGACCTTACATACGATTACGTTAAGATAAACGGAGATTACAGAACTTAAAAATGGATATAAACTTTTCTAATGCAGAAAGGGCAGAGGTTCTTACACAGGCTCTGCCCTATATCCGTAAATATGCGGGTAAAATTGTTGTAGTAAAATACGGCGGAAACGCCATGATAAATCCTCAGCTCAAGCAGCAGGTCATGGAGGATATCGTTCTCCTGTGGCTCATAGGCATCAAGGTCGTTCTTGTTCACGGCGGCGGTCCCGAGATAAACGAGCTGATGGCAAAGCTGGGCAAAAAAGCCGAATTCGTTGACGGACTTCGCGTCACCGACAAGGAATCCGTTGACATCGTTCAGATGGTTCTTGCGGGCAAGGTAAACAAGGGTCTTGTAAACCTGCTCGAGATGAACGGCGGCAAAGCCATGGGCATTTCGGGCATGGACGGCAGACTGATAGAAGCCAAGCAGAAAAACGAGCTTTTAGGCTATGTCGGCAGCATAACCAACATTAACATCGAGCCCGTGACAGACCTTCTGGAAAAGGGCTATATTCCCGTAATTTCCACTGTCGGCTGCGACAGAGAGGGCAACGCCTATAACATAAACGGCGACACCGCCGCTGCCTGCATAGCTGGCGCGCTGGGCGCTGAGCGTCTTATCATGATGACCGATATTGCAGGCATCCTTAGGGATAAGGATGACCCATCCTCCCTTATACCCCATGTTACAATCAGCGAGGCAGTTGACCTGTTCAAGCAGGACATTATATCCGGTGGCATGATCCCCAAGGTTGACTGCTGTATCGACGCAATCAACCGGGGCGTTAAAAAAGTCATCATCATGGATGGCCGCGTACCCCACTCAATACTTATGGAGCTTCTCACCAACGAGGGCGCAGGCACAATGGTAACAGGAGATGAATAAAATGAGCGAACTTAAAAACATTGACAAAACCTATATTGCAAACACTTACTCCCGCTTTCCCGTTGAGATAATATCGGGCAAGGGCTCTCTCGTCTACGACGAGACCGGCAAGGAATACATCGACATGGGCACAGGTATCGGCGTTACCGCATTCGGCATCAGCGATGACGAATGGGTAAGCGCAGTCACCGCTCAGCTGGGCAAGGTTCAGCACACCTCCAACCTCTACTACACCGAGCCCTGCGCATATCTTGCAAAAATGCTGTGCGAAAAGAGCGGCATGAAGAAGGTCTTCTTCGCAAACTCCGGTGCCGAAGCAAACGAGGGCGCAATAAAGTGCGCCCGCAAGTGGGCCGCTCAGAACAAGGGCGAGGAATACTGCACCATCATCACTCTGATAAACAGCTTCCACGGCCGCACCCTTGCAACTCTCTCCGCAACCGGCCAGGACCACTATCACGAGGAATTCCAGCCTCTCACCCCCGGCTTCGTTTATGCAGAGGCCAACAATCTTGACAGTGTTAAAAAGCTGGTCGCAGAAAACAAGGTCGCAGCCGTCATGTTTGAATGCGTTCAGGGCGAGGGCGGCGTTATCCCTCTCACTCAGGACTTCGTAAAGGGTCTTGCTGAGCTTGCCGAAAAGGAAAACTTCCTCATCATCGTTGATGAGGTTCAGACTGGCAACGGACGCACTGGCAAGATGTACGCATACCAGAATTTCGGCATCACTCCCGACATCGTTTCAACCGCAAAGGGTCTCGGCGGCGGTCTGCCTCTGGGCGCTGTCCTCTTCGGCGAGAAGACCGAAAATACCTACACCTACGGTGACCACGGCTCAACATACGGCGGAAACCCCGTATGCTGCGCAGGTGCACTGAGCATAGTAAGCCGCATTGACGACAAGCTTCTGGCTGAAGTCAAGGCAAAGAGCGAATACATCTTCAAGGCATTTGAAGGCGCCGACGGCGTTGAATCCGTCAGCGGTCTCGGTCTTATGATTGGCCTTAAAACCAAAAAGCCCGCAAGCGAAGTTCTCTCTGCCTGCAGGGAAAACGGCGTTCTGTGCCTCACCGCAAAGGACAAGATCCGTCTGCTCCCCGCGCTGAACATCCCCATGGAGCTTCTCGAAAAAGCCGTTAATGTAATTCTCGATGCCTGCAAGGAGGATTAAACAATGTCTTTAAAAGGTAAAAACTTCTTAAAACTTCTCGACTTCACTCCCGCTGAAATTCAGGAATTTCTCGATGTTGCTGCAGATCTCAAGGCAAAGAAAAAAGCGGGTATTCCCCATAGAATGCACGAGGGCAAGAACATTGCTCTGATATTCGAAAAAACATCCACCCGTACCCGTTGCAGCTTTGAGGTAGCGGCGGCAGATCTTGGCATGCACGCGGTTTATCTCAACCCCAGAGATTCACAGATCGGCAAAAAGGAATCCATTTCCGACACCGCTCATGTTCTCGGCAGAATGTTCGACGGCATCGAGTACCGCGGCTACGAACAGGAGATAGTCGAAACTCTTGCTCGCGAGTCCGGCGTAAGAGTATGGAACGGACTCACAAACGAGTTCCACCCCACTCAGATACTTGCAGACTTCCTCACCATAACCGAGCATTTCGGTGGCCTGAAGGGCAAAAAGCTCGTCTATCTGGGCGATGCCCGCTACAACATGGCTAACTCCCTCATGGTAGGCTGTGCAAAAATGGGCATGCACTTCGTTGCCTGCGCTCCCGAAAAATACTTCCCCAACGCCGAGCTCATAGCTCAGTGTCAGGAAATCGCAAAGGAAACCGGCGCAGTGCTTGAGTTCATCGAAGACCCCATGACCGCAACCAAAGGCGCTGATGTTCTCTACACCGACATCTGGGTATCCATGGGCGAGCCCGACGAGGTATGGGCAGAGCGCATAAACGACCTGCTCCCTTACCGCGTAACTCAGGAGCTTATGGACAATGCAGGCTCCCAGTGCCGCTTCATGCACTGTCTGCCCGCATTCCACGACCTTGAAACCGGCATAGGCCGCGACGTTTATGAAAAATTCGGCCTTGACTGCATTGAGGTTACAGACGAGGTATTCTCCGGTCCCCAGTCCATTGTTTTTGACGAGGCAGAAAACCGCATGCACTCCATAAAAGCCGTTATGGCCGCAACACTTTAATCAAAAATTTAATTAAAATATTTAAAATAACGCCTACGACATATCAATATATTGTCGTAGGTGCTGTTTTTTTGTACAAAATCTTGTATTCCCAGAATGAATCGTTTATAATTATCTCATCCGTTTTTTTCGGAACAAAATGAGGAGAAATGAAAGAATGAAGAAAACAATCAGCTTGCTGCTGTGCCTTGTCATGGTGTTCAGCCTTGGCGTAACGGCATTCGCGGCAGAACCAAGCTACGAGACCATCACGGGGGATTACAAGTATCTCGCAGCGCTCAATTTCCTAAGCAGCAAAGACCCGACTTATCACTTCACTTACAGTGATGAGTATTTCACCCACTCCGGTTATGAATACAATCACAAGCTTTGTGTCATGACCATGGACATGATTCAGTCGCTCGGCGTTTCCGTTGAGGGCGACTGGTCAGTCGCAAATAAAAACTTCGTCGATCTCATCGGCAAGTGCGGATTTAAGGACATCGACTGGAACTACTATTCCACACATGAGCCCACAGGTGACTCTATCGGTGTCAGCATGGCAAACAAGCAGATCATTGACAATGGTCAGAAATACACCCTGCTTGCAGTCGGTGTACGCGGCCACGGCTACGGCAGCGAGTGGGCAAGCAACTTCACTCTCGGATACGAGGGCGACCATCAGGGCTTTGCCGAAGCTCGCGATCAGGCCCTTGCCTACATCAAAGAGTATATTGCCAAGTACAACATCAAGGGCAATATCAAAATCTGGCTCGCAGGATACAGCAGAAGCGCAATCGCCGCAAATATGATGGGCGGCGCGATCGACCAGGGCTACAATTTCGGCAAAAATGTCAGCTTTAACCCCGACAACCTCTACTGCTATACCTTTGAGGCCCCTCAGGGCACTTCCAACACCGCATGCCGCGACGCAAAATACTGGAACATCCACAATATCATAAACCCAAACGATCTTGTCCCCGTTGTAAGTCTTTCCAAGTGGGGCCACAGCCGTTTCGGTATTGATTACCATCTGCCCTGCCGCCAGTTTGACGGAGGCTATTACTACTCCCTCAAGCCCAAGGCGGATTCTCTCATCAGCAAGATGGACACCATGAATGTTGGCGGAATCCCTCTCGACCTTATTGACGCATTCCGCTACATATCTCTCAACCCTGCAACTGCAATGCAGAAGCAGTATGTTACTCAGGTTGAATTCTTCCCCGAGGTAATCGACGCGCTGCTCGATTCCCTCGTACCCAACCGCACCGCATATGTGGACAATGCTCAGTCAGATCTCAGAGAGCTCGGTACTTCCCTGCTCGGTTCGGGAACCGACCACCTTCCCCAGGCTCTTGCGCTTTTCGGTCAGAAGTTCATTCAGCTGAGCAATCTGCAGCAGCTGTTTAACTCCATGACCATAAAGGGCGGCGTTGCAGAGGGCGCTATCGTTAATGTCGTAATCAAGCTCTTCATGGATTCTCTTAAGGAGGCCGGCTGTGTTGGCTACGACAGCAATCAGGTTCGCACAATGCTCACTCGACTCGTGCCCAAGCTTCTCGTCATGTTCGCCGACCATCCCGACACCGTTCTCACCCTGTTGGGCAACATACTCAACATTCTCTGCGCACACTGCCCCGAAATCGGTGTAGCATGGCTTGCGGTAACTCCCGCTGAGTTCTTTGAAGCGCAGAGCCCCGCAGTCTTTACGGACATTTCCAAAGACAGCTACTGTTACGATGCCGCAAAATGGGCATACTCAGAGGGCATTGCCAAGGGCTTCAGCGCAACAACATTTGCACCCAATCAGGCATGCACACGCGGTCAGGTCGTAACCTTCCTCTGGCGTGCCGCAGGCTGTCCCGAGCCTAAGGGCAGCGGTTCCTTTACCGATGTTTCCGCATCAAGTCCTTACTGCAAGGCAATCGCATGGGCGGCCGAAAAGGGTATCGCCAAGGGCTTTGACAAAGACCATTTCAAGCCCGCTCAGACCGTAAGCCGCGCCCAGTTCGTAACCTTCCTCTGGCGCTACGAAGGTCAGCCCAAGACCTGCGCAAAATGTCCCTTTGCCGATGTTTCAGCATCAAGCCCTTACTGCAAGGCAATCACATGGGCGGCAAATAAGGGCATTACTCTCGGCTATGACTCAAGCCATTTCATACCGGATAATCCCTGCACCCGCGGTCAGGTCGTTACCTTCCTTTATCGCGACATGGCATAAATACGAAATAGGAAAAACCGTCCCACATGGGCGGTTTTTCTTTTTTGACGCTTAAAGATCTTGAAGTGCCTCTCTGACTATGTTAAACTTATAATATACTTATGTTGAAAAAAGAAACGGAGCTAAAGCTATGAACCCGAATGAGCTGTACAGGCGTCCCAACATAGTTCTTTACCG
>R21__coassemble_308_pt1 | contig 41509 bp, 40 predicted proteins | sample R21__metabat2_low_PE_019 | metagenome-assembled genome bin R21 | reverse complement strand
AAAACCACACCCGAAGGTGTGGTTTTTGTTTTGGCGCAGCGGGTGGGATTCGAACCCACGTGCGGGAGTTACCCGCAAACTGATTTCGAGTCAGCCCCGTTATGACCACTTCGATACCGCTGCATATGTTAACGCCGCAGATGCGGCGTTATGTATTAATTCGAATCGCTCTCAAAGTCCATGTCGACGTCGTCAATATCCATGCTCATTTCGCCGATGCGCATGCGGCGCTCGATCTTCATTCGCTCCACATTTTCGTGGATGAGCTCCTTGACCTCAAAGGGCTGTCTTACATTTTTGAGGATGAGGGTGGGAACGCTCTTATCGGTGGAGGCGATGCTTATTGTTCCGACGCCGAAGATTCGCTGCCACAGATTGACCTTGACACAGAGGTCGCGGACACGGTAGAGGAGAACCTCGTCCTGATGGATGTTCAGCCAGCCTTTGCGGATGAACAGACGGTCGCTGCTCAGAGCGTATCTTGTGAAGGTAATGGGCATACCGAGAATTCTTTTTCTGTCGTGCCAGATTTCAACAATCTTTGATACGAGTTTTGCCATGATTGCCAACTCCTTACCGTTTAATCAGTCATATCATTGTAACCAATAATGTGGAAAAAATCAAGGTCTTGCAAACATTTTACTATGGACATTTTTCGACGGTAGCTATATAGTAGATAAGTCAGCATGACAGTGCTGTGCGCTTATCTGAAAATACGAAGGAGGCGGAAGCCGTGGAACAATTTAAAAATCAGGCAATGATCGCGGGACGCTACTTCCGCACCTTTTACCGCTGGCTTCTGGTTGCAACCTGCGTCGGAGCAATAAGCGGACTTGTTGGCTCTGCCTTCCACCTTACGGTTGAATGGGTCACGGGCGTGCGCACCGGGAACAGCTGGCTCATATACCTTATGCCCGTAGGCGGCATAGTCATAGCCGCCATTTACCGCCTTACAAAAATGGAGGGCGAGGGCACAAATAACATCATCGAATCCATATACAAGGGCGACAAGGTGCCGACCCTGCTTACCCCTGTCATATTTGTTTCCACCGCCATAACCCACCTTGTGGGCGGCTCAGCCGGTCGAGAGGGTGCCGCTTTGCAGATAGGCGGCAGCATCGGCAGCAAGGTCGGAAGAACGCTGGGCCTTGACGAAAAGGACATGCCCATTGTTACGCTCTGCGGCATGAGCGCGGTGTTCTCGGCGCTGTTCGGAACTCCGCTGACGGCGACAATATTTGCCCTTGAGGTAATCTCTGTTGGCATACTGCATTACTCCGCATTCATTCCCTGCCTTGTTGCCTCCATGGTCGCATACGCAATCTCACGGCTCTTGGGAATCGCGCCCACTCGTTTTGCAGTTACCATAGAGCCGCTCAGCGTAATTATGATAATAAGAGTGGTTATTCTTGCGGTTATATGCGCCGTGGTCAGCATCGCTTTCTGCGTTGCGGTACATAAGACGGAAAAGTTTGCCTCGGGGAAGATTAAAAACAGCTTCCTGCGTGGCGCTTTGGGCGGCGTGATAATAGTTGCGCTTACCCTGATTCTCAATACCCATGCATACAACGGCGCGGGAACGGATATTATCGAAAGCGCGCTCAACAAGGGCGTGTGCCCCGATTGGGCGTTCTTGTGGAAAATCGTTTTCACTGCCGTGACTATCGGCTGCGGATTTAAGGGCGGCGAGATCGTGCCCACATTTTTCATTGGCGCATCGCTGGGCTGCCTTGTCGGTCCCATACTGGGTATGCCCGCAACATTCGCTGCGGCTATCGCCCTTATCGCGCTGTTCTGCGGCGCGGTGAACTGCCCCATTGCATCCATAATTCTCAGCGTTGAGATGTTCGGGTCGTCGGAGCTTATATACTTTGCCCTTGCCTGCGGTATTTCCTATATGCTCTCGGGATATTTCGGACTGTACAGCAGTCAGAAGATAATATACTCCAAAACCAGAGCGGAATTTATCAACAGATATGCCGGATAAGTTTAAAAAACCACGCCCTCGGGCGTGGTTTTGTATTTACAAAGACGGAAAAATATATTAAAATATTTGGTAAAATATAATTGGCAGGATGTGTTTTCAGATGGAAGAAAAGTTCGTTGAGGTTTATGACAAGTTTAAGCTCGAGTTCTTCAGGAGAATTTTTGAGCTCGTGCGCGAAAGAGAAGGCTCCCTTTCCGCAATGGAGGCATTTTCAATTGAGGTTATCCACGCCCTAAACGAGCCGACTATCGGCGAATTTGCGGAATTTTTGAATATATCCCAGTCCAACGCGACTTATAAGGTCAACAATCTCATCAAAAAGGGTTACCTTATTAAGCAGAATTCGGAAGAGGACAGAAGAGAATATCATCTTGTGCTTTCCGACAAATACTATGGCTATACTGATATCATGCGCAGCTATGTTGAGACGGTTATGGGACGTATAAGCGAAAAATTCTCCGATGAAGAGCAGGATGCTTTTGCCGCGGCCTTAGAACGCATCTCGGAAGAAATGATGCCCGAGGCGGAAAAGTTTAAGATCTGAGATTTTATATTTATTTAGAGGAAGGAAATATATCATGAAGTATTCAAGCAAAATAGAAAAGTGCGGACTTTCACCCATGAGAAAGTTTGCACCCTATGCAAACGAGGCTGCAAAGCAGGGCAAGAAGCTCTATCACCTCAACATCGGTCAGCCCGATATAGAAACTCCCGCAGCATATTTTGAAGCTGTAAAGAACTTCTCTCAGCCTGTTTTGGCATATGCTCCCTCCGATGGCGTTCCCGTAGTGATTAACGCTATTGTCGACTACTATGGCAAGATAGGTGCACCCATCACCAACAAGCAGGTGCTCATGTCAACCGGCGGCTCCGAGGCTCTGCAGATAGTCCTTTCCGCAATCCTTGACGAGGGCGACGAGATCATCGTTCCCGAGCCCTTCTACCCCAACTATTCTACATTTATCACCATGACCGGAGCATCTGTACGCCCCATTACCACCAGCCCCGAGGAGAACTACAAGTTCGCAATCCGCGAGCGCGTCGAGGCCTGCATCAATGAGCATACCCGCGCAATCATGTTCACAAACCCCGGCAACCCCACCGGCACCATCCTCACCGAGGAAGAGCTGAAGCTCATGGCTGACATTGCAAAAGAGCACAACCTCTTCATCATCGGCGACGAGGTTTACCGTGAGTTCGTTTACGGCGGCGAAAAGCTCATGAGCCTTCTCCAGCTTGAGGGCTACGAGGAAAACGTCGTTGTTATCGACTCCGTTTCCAAGCGCTTCTCCGCTTGCGGCGCACGTATCGGCTGCGTCATTACCAGAAACGCAGAGCTTTACAACCACTGCATGAAGTGGTGTCAGGCACGTCTGTGCGCATCCACTCTCGATCAGGTTGCTTCCGCAGCTCTCTACACCGTTGGCCCCGAGTACTTCGACGCAGTTCGCAAGGAATACAAAGAGCGCCGTGATTGCCTCGTTGAAGGCCTGAAGAAGATTCCCGGCGTTGTATATTCCGACCCCAAGGGCGCTTTCTATGTAATGGCAAAGCTTCCCGTTGACGATGCTGAAAAGCTCCAGATGTTCATGCTTCAGGAGTGGGACGATAACGGCGATACCCTTATGTTCACTCCCGCAGAAAGCTTCTACAAGACTCCCAATACCGGCCGCAATGAAATCCGTATGGCATATGTTATCAACAAGGACGACATCAAGCGCTCTATGGAGCTTCTTGCAAAGGGCATCGAAGCTTACAACGCAAAGAACAAGTAATTTCAGAATATATGCCTGTAAAAATGTTGGGTCAGCTGTTCCTAATAGCTGACCCAACTTTTTTGTTTATCGTTTACGGTAAAAACCGCGAAATTTCTTTAAAATTTTTTAAATTTTATATTGTCATTTACCTTGGCTTGTGTTAAACTATTTCCATTCAATTTAGCGATTTAAAGCGAGTAACTGCAACTGGAAGTCTTTAACCATGAAAATCAACATCGACACAAAGCTGATAACTTTAATAGGAAAACCGTTAAGTCAGTCCTTTGCTGCGCGAATGCAGAATACTGCATACGAGGCGGCGGGACTGAACATGCTATATTACTATACAGAGGCCGACAGCACTCATCTTAAAGAGATAATTGACGGTGTAAGATATATGCCTGCATTCGGTGGCTGCGCTGTAACAAAACCCAACAAGGTTAAGGTTCTGCAGTATCTTGATGAGCTTGACCCGCTCTGTGCAAAGATGGGTGCCTGTAACACGGTTGTAAAGCAGGCGGATGGAAGCCTCAAGGGATATAACACAGACGGCGAGGGCTTCTATCTTTCGCTCGTAGAAGAAACGGATTTTGAAGTTCCCGGCGCAGAATGCTTCTGTATTGGGGCAGGCGGTGCCGGCAGAGCAATATGCTTTGCACTTGCCGATAAAGGTGCAAAAAAGCTTTATATTGCGGCATCAAGATATGAAAATGCCTTGAAGCTTGCTGAGGATATTAATTCGGGCTTCGGAGATATAGCCGAAGCTGCTGTGCCGGGTGATTATTCAAAGGTCTGTGAATGCGGGCTTGTTATAAATGCCTCCGGCGTCGGAATGGGAGCATCGGTAGGAAATTCTCCGATTCCCGCAGAGTATCTCCAATCAGATCAGCTTTGCTTTGATGCCTGCTATAATCCCGCTAAGACACAGTTCCTTCTCGATGCGGAAGCAAAAGGCTGCCGCATATTGAACGGACTGGGAATGTCGCTGTATCAGGGAGTTGCACAGATAAAGCTGTGGAGTGGTGAAGAAGCGCCCGTCGAAGCAATGCGGGAAGAATTAAACCGTATTGTGCAGGAGAAAATAGTAGAAAGCGAGGGAAAAGCGTGAAGTTAATAAAATGGCTTGATGAACATTTTGAAGAAGCTCTGCTTATCATACTGCTTGCCCTTATTTCCTGCGTTGAGCTTTTACAGGTAGTTTGCAGAAATATTCCGTCTATCCCGGCACTTACTTGGGCTGAGGAGTTCTGCCGCTTCTGCTGGATATGGAGCGTGTTCATTTCGCTGCCTTACACGGTGCGTAAAGGAAATATGCTTAGAGTAACCGCTCTGCTGGACGTTTTCCCGAAAGGTGTGCGCAACGCAATAAACATAGCAGTTGATATTATAGTGGCGGCATCTATGCTGCTTCTCGGAATGCATTCGATTGAGGTCGTGCAAAATATTCAGGCAAGTGCAGAAACCTCACCTGCAATGCTGTGGCCCATGTGGATAGTATACAGCGTTATGCTGTTTGGCTTCTTCTTCAGTGCATTGCGCTCCCTGCAGCAGGCGTACCTCCATATAAAGAACTTCCGTTCTGGGGGATTGTCTACCGCAGAACAGACGATGGCAGAAGTCCTTGAAGAGACTGAAGCAGTCAGAAGAGCGGAAGGAGGACTGAAATAAATGGCAGCGTTGTTAGTATTTATTGTATTCCTCCTCGGTATTGCCGTTTCAGTGCCCATTGGAGTATCAATGGTGATCGGCGCATTGGCACCCATTATGCTGATGAGTCAGGGCGGCTCCATAATGCAGATGATCAACAACACCTTTTCTGGTGCAAACTCAACGCCGATTCTGGCCGTCCCGCTTTTCATACTCGGCGGCGTTATCATGGCGGAAGGCGGAATATCCAAAAAGCTGTTTAACTTCTTTGCATATTTTGTAGGACGCTTTGCAGGAGGCATTCCTTGTGCCGTAATTCTTACATGCCTGTTCTATGGTGCAATTTCAGGTTCGGGGCCTGCTACTACCGCAGCAGTAGGTGCAATGTGTGTCCCGTTTATGATCTCCTTGGGATATGACCGTAAGTGGAGTGCAGGTCTGGTTGCGGTTGCGGGAGGTCTTGGCGTAATTATTCCACCATCGATACCGTTCGTTCTGTATTCACTTGCAACGGGTGTATCGACCGGTGACCTGTTCCTTGGCGGTGTGCTTCCCGGCATACTCATCGGCGGTCTGCTGATGCTTTACTCCGTATGGTACTGCAAACACAAAGGTGAAAACAGAGAACTCATAGATGCACAGATGCAGGAAATAAAATCCAGCGGCTTCCTGAAACTGCTTCTTGAAAGCCTGCCTGCACTGATATGCCCTATCATCGTTCTCGGCGGAATTTACGGTGGATATGTTACACCGACTGAGGCAGCATGTATCTCCGTGTTCTACGCGCTGATTGTTTCCTTGTTTGTTTACAGAACGATGAAGTTCAAGGATATTATTCCTATGATGAGCAGTGCTGTAAAAACATACGGCGGACTTGCGTTCGTGCTTGCGTTTGCAACGGCCTTCGGCCGCGTGCTTTCACTCACGAGGGCAACTTCGGTTATTACGAATTTCATTACAACGAATTTCCATTCAGGATGGACAGTTATGACGGTTCTCGTAATTCTGTTCATGCTTCTGGGCATGGTAATGGATACGGGACCGGCAATAATAATTCTCGCTCCCGTTTTGCTGCCTGCAGTTCAGGAGCTGGGAGTAAACCCCGTGCATTTCGGTGTGGTTCTCGTCTGCTGCCTTTCCATTGGACTTGCGACGCCGCCCTTCGGACTTGACCTGTTCGTTGCCGGCAATCTGTCTGACTCACCGCCCATGGCCGTCGCGAAGAAGGCTCTGCCGTTTATAATAACCTTCATCGTAGCACTTATGCTTATAACATATATACCCTGGCTGTCCACAGCACTTTTATAATTTTGTAATCACTAATAGAAAAGGAGATAAAAATGAAAAAGATTATCGCACTTCTTCTTGCAATGTGCATGGCATTTGCTCTGTGCGCATGCGGTGGAAACGACTCCGCATCCAACAATTCCGGAGATGTTGACAGCAAGTACGCTGACCTCGACTCCGTTGTGCTCATCGGTGCAGACTCAACCGGTAAGGGCGCAGCCGGCCAGATTTTCGGTGAATATATTGCTCAGCGTGTTGACGAGATAACCGGAGGAAAGCTGACCATTGACTACCACCCCAATGGCGATCTCGGCGGTGATGCAGACCTGATCCGTCAGATGCAGTCTAACGACATTCAGCTTGTTGTATGTCAGACCGCACCCATGGTATCCTTTGTTCCGGAGATGGCGGTTTTCGATCTGCCCATGGTATTTTCAAAGTATGACGGCGATACCATCGATAAGGTTCTGAACGGTGAAAACGAATTCAGTTCCGCACTTTCAGATGCATATGGCAATGCAAAGCTGCATCTGCTCGGATTCCTGCAGAACGCAACCTACAGACTGACCACTGCAAACTCCGAACTTTCCGATCTTGCAAGCTTCAAGAATCTGCAGATTCGCACTATGGAAAACACCAACCATATGGATTTCTGGAAGGCAATCGGCGCAGAGCCCACTCCTCTGGCATGGTCTGAGGTATATATCTCTTTGAAGAACCACACCATCGATGCACAGGAGAACGCTGCTGATACCTGCGTAGGCGCAAGCTTCCAGGAAGTCCAGAAGTACCTTGCATGCACAAACCACATTCTGTACTGCAATCAGGTTTGCATCAATCAGGACGCATATGACGCACTTGACCCCGCATATCAGGAAGCACTTGACCAGGCAGTTGCAGAAGCAATCGAATACATGCGTCCCCAGCTTGCTCAGATCGATATCGATAACAAGCAAATCCTCAAAGATGGCGGCATGACCATTATTGAGTACGATGAAGACTTCTATGACAGCATCCTCGATATTCCTGCAGTACAGGATCTGTACAAGGATATTGACGAGAATCAGGTCAATGGTCTTGGCACAAAGCTTGTTAATACACTTAGCGCAGGCTGATAATTAAACAACAAAAATGGAGGTACAATCTGTACCTCCATTTTTTGCGCTTAAAAATTCAGTATTAAAAAGCTGATGCCTTGTGTTATTTCAGCATGTCTTTCAAGAACAAGATTGCCTCTTTGTATCCGTCAAAGCCAAGTCCCATATAGGTCTTGACGCAAGCCATACCCGCATAGGAAATCTGGCGGAAATCCTCGCGGCTTTTAACGTCGGAGATGTGAACCTCAACGGCGGGAATGCCGACGGATTTAAGTGCATCGAGAATTGCGACGCTGGTGTGGGTATATGCTGCGGGATTGATAACGATGCCGTCAAACTTCTGATATGCTTCCTGAATCCTATCTACGATTGCGCCCTCGTGATTCGACTGGAACAGCTCACATTCAATTCCGTTTTCCGCGCAGGTGTCGGATATGAATTTCTTGAGTGATTCATAGGTCTGCGCACCGTAAATATTCGGCTCACGAATGCCTAACATATTGATGTTCGGACCGTTGATTATAAGTAATTTCATTTTAGAACCTCCAATATAGCAGAAACAGTTTCGCTGACTTTGCCATCATTGTTAATGGCGATATCCGCAAAGCCTTCATAGAATGGCCGGCGAATCAAGTAGAGAGTATTAAGATCCGTGCTCATTGAAATGGGTCTGCCGTTCTTGACGAGAGATTCAATGTCACGCTGTATCCATACTATCGTTGAATTCTGATGAAGAAGAGGGTAGTTTTCTATACGGGTTATTACACCGCCGCCGGTGGAAATGATAACGCCACCGAGCTTGCCGACATCACGAATAACCTCGGTTTCAAGCTGACGGAAGTAATCCTCTCCGTACTTCTCAAAAATCTCGGGAATTTCCATATTCGCGCGGGCTACTATTTCAACGTCGGTATCAATTACACGGCGACTCAGCGCTTCTCCGAGAGCATTTGAAATTGTGGTTTTACCTGCTCCGGGCATGCCAATAATGACGATGTTCTGCATCTGATTCCGCAGAACGCTTTCGATACGGGAAATCTCACTATCAGGTATGGAACTGCCGGTAAAATCTTCGCTGCTCTTTTTTGCCTGAGCAACCAACATGTAAAGTCCGCAGGCATTGGGAATGCCCAGTTCTTCAGCCTGAAGCAGTATTGCAGTGCGGGCGGGATTGTAGACAACATCAAGCACGCCGGAACAGCTTTTGAATATGCTCAGGTCGAGGGGCTTTTCCCCGTTGTTGGGATACATACCGACGGGAGTTGCGTTTACGATGATATCGGCATCCGCATGCTTTGAAAGATTGTTGTAGTTATTCTCGCCGCTTCGGGAGATCGTTAAAACTTCCTTTGCGCCTAAAGATTCAAGTACAGCGCAAACAGTAACTGCCGCACCGCCCGTTCCGAGAACGAGGCACTTTTTGTCTGCAACTGAAATACCGCTGTTCTCTATAAGAGCCTCAAAGCCGTAAGCATCGGTGTTGTCACCGTAAAGAGTTCCGTCGCTGCGGCGGACGAGGGTGTTCACGCTTCCGATTTTCCTTGCGGTTTCGGAAAGCTCGTCGCAGTAGGGGATTACGCTCTTCTTATAGGGAATGGTTACGTTCAGTCCGTCGAAGCTGCCTTCCTTCAGGAATGCGTCAAGTTCCTCGGGCTCTTTTTCATAGAGCTTGTATTCATAGTCAGCAAGCATGGAGTGTATTTGAGGAGAGTAGCTATGACCGAGCTTGCGACCCAACAGTCCACATTTTAACATCATATTACCTCACTGTAGCTTCCAAGATAATTAAACTTATCGCTCATGTCCTTCAGTTCATCCATCATCTGAAGCAGATTGGGTGAATATACGGGAACCTCAAGGTCAAAGTAGAACATAAATTCAAAGTTGCGGTCCGGCATCGGGCGGCTCTCCAGTTTGTTGAGGTTAAGACCCAAAGCATAGAATCTGGAAAGCACCTTGTAAAGTGAGCCGGGAGTATGAGGAATTACCATCATAAGGCTTGTGTGGTCTGCGCCCGGATAGATTTCAAGCTCCTTGGATATGCAGATAAAGCGTGTGTAGTTGTTGCCGACATCCTGAACGGATTCCGCAAGGCAGTCAAGACCGTAGAGAGATGCGCATGAGCGGCTTGAAAGGGCGGCTATGTCCTTCCTGCCGGATTCGGCAACCATCTTTGCCGCAACGGCTGTATTCTCGCAGGCGATTACCTCAACGCCCTTCAGACTACGAAGGAACTCACCGCACTGACTGATTGCCTGCTCGTGTGAGTAAATCTCTTTTATGTCTTCAAGTTTCGCACCCTTGTTTGCGAGAAGGTTGTGGTCGATTTTGATACGGACGCTGCGGACGATGTTGAATTTGTGCTTGTGCATAAGGTCATAAACCTTGTTTACAGATCCGGCGGTGCTGTTTTCAAGAGGTATTATACCGTAGCGGCAGAGTCCTTTTTCGATTGCGGTAAATACAGCTTCAAAGTCTTTGAAATAGAATATTCCCGGGTTGGAGAATACTCGTTCGCAGGCAATCTGTGAGTATGCACCTTCAACGCCCTGACATGCAACGGTAGGAGCACTCGGAAGCATTTTAGGTGTCTTTTCCAAAGCTTCCTGAATTATTTTGCTCATCTCGCCACCGTTATTAATGATACGGCTCTGACTGCAGCGACTGAGTTCAAAAATCAGGGAGTAAAGACAGTAAACGTATTCGCGCTTATCTTCGGGAAGCTGCTCAGCAAGCGTGCGAAGCTTCTCGCGTTCGCGCTTGGGATCATATACGCCCAGACCATTCTCTTTCTTGTATGCTGCAACCTGAGCAGCAAGGTCCATTCGTTGATCAAAGAGCTTTATCATCTCATTATCGACTTTGTCTATTTCCAGCCTTATTTCTTCAAGATTCATATTTCTTTTCTCCGTTCTAACAAGGTGTCGTATATTGCAATTGCCGCTGCCGCTTCGATGCAGGGGAGTGCGCGGGGGACTATGCAGGGGTCGTGGCGCCCGACAACGCAGAGCTTTGCGTTCTCTCCCGATTCGAGATTGACCGTATCCTGTTCAATGGAAATTGAAGGGGTGGGCTTTATAGCGGCGCGGAATACAAGGGGCATGCCGTTTGTTATGCCGCCGAGAATGCCGCCGCAGTTGTTGGTTTTTGTTACGACCTTTCCGTCACGCATTTCAAAGGGATCGTTGTTTTCGCTGCCGCGAAGGCGTGCAGCGGAAAAGCCTGCGCCGAATTCAATGCCCTTAACCGCAGGAATTCCGAAGACAATTTGCGAAATGTGGCTTTCCATTCCGTCGAACATAGCGTTGCCGAGACCGACGGGGAGGCCTAAAACCGCACATTCGATAACGCCGCCGACGGAATCCCCGTCAGCTTTTGCTTCACGGATTGCTTTCTTCATTTCCTCGCCTGATGCGTCGTCAATGACGGGGAAGTCCTTATCGGATATGCTTTCCGTAAGCTCACCCTTATCGCAAATTCCCGCGATTTCGGATATGCGGCTTATAATGGTGATGCCCTCGGCTTCGAGAAGCTGCTTTACCAGTCCGCCTGCTATGCACAGAGGGGCGGTAAGTCTTCCTGAGAAATGACCGCCGCCGCGATAGTCAGCCTCACCGCCGAATTTTACTGCGGCAGTGTAGTCCGCGTGACCCGGGCGGGGCTTAATTTTCAGCTCGGAATAATCCTTTGAGCGGGTGTTTGTATTTCGTATGATTGCGGTGACGCTTTCGCCGCAGACTCTGCCGTCCTCGATGCCCGAGATAAACTCGGGAACATCGGGCTCACGCCTCGGAGTTGCAAACTCGCTTCTGCCCGGCGCGCGGCGCTGGAGAAACTTGTTGAGCGCGTCAAAGTCGGGCGCAAAGCCCTGAGGCAGGCCCTCGATTGTAACACCGATTTCGGGGGAGTGTGATTCGCCGAATATGGTGAAGCTTATGTTTCCGTTAAAGCTTGAATTCATGCTTTTCTCTCCAATCCTTGGAAGCTTTCCCAGAACAGGGGAAAGGATTTTTGTGTGCATTCGGGATTGCATACCGTGACGGCTTCCGTGCAGATGCAAGCTGCAACTGCCGCAGACATTGCAATGCGATGGTCATTGAAGGAATCGATTTTGCCGCCGCGCAATCCGCCGCCGCGGACTATAAGTCCGTCAGGCAGCTCTTCGACTTTGCCGCCGAGATTTGTGATAAGCTCGGCTGTTGCCCTGAGCCTGTCTGACTCTTTTAAGCGGAGTCGTGCGGCATTGTAAATCTCGGTTTCGCCTTCTGCCGCAGCGGCAAGCGTTGCAAGCACCGGCACAAGGTCGGGTATACCCGAGGCATCTATTCGTATGCCTTTCAGAGCGCCTTTTTTAATGCTTATTTCGTCGCCGCTTGTGCATATATCCGCACCGAAGCGGCGGAGAGTATTCAGTATTTCTTTATCACCCTGTGCGGAGCTTTCGGGCAGATTTTTTACCCTTATGCCCTCATCACTCAGAGCGCCCATGCACAGGAAGAATGCGCCGTTTGAGTAGTCACCTTCGGCAGAGCTTCCGTCAGGCAGCTTGTAGCATTGATTGCCGGAAATCTTATATTCGCTGCCGTTCTTTTCAAAAAGAATGCCTGCAGCGCTTACGGCGTTTTCCGTCATGGTAATGTATGCCTCGGATTCAATCTTGCCCGTAATGCGGATTATACTGTCACCGTCAAGCAAAGGCAGGGCAAAAAGAAGCCCCGATATAAACTGGGAAGATACATCGCCTGCAATCTCGAAAACTCCGCTTTGAAGCTTTCCCGAAACGTGAAGCTCGTCACCTTTCTTTTCGATGCTCATGCCATGACCGCGTAAAAGCGAATCAAAGGGAGCAAGGGGACGGTCGGGAAGTCTGCCCTCCATTTTAAAGATGACGGATTTTCCCAGCGCTCCGCAGACGGGAATCAGAAAGCGCAGAGTAGAGCCGCTTTCACCACAAAAGAGAACAGCGGGCTCGATGTTCTCGCATTTCTCGGAGATGTGGAAATTGCCCGGGGTGGTTTCGGCAATATCTGCACAGAGTGCATTCAGACACTTTGCGGTTGCCGAAATATCTTTTGATACCTCGCCGCAGTTAACGTTTATTTCGTCATTTCCGAGAGCGGCACATATAAGCAGCCTGTGAGCCTGCGATTTTGATGAAGGAGCCTTAACAGAGCCTGAACGTACTCCGGGCAAAAGTGTGATTTCAGTCATTATTTAACCAGCTTTTTAAGTTCGTTTATTTCTGTGGGAACGATTTGGCATTTGCCGATATGCTCGGGCACGATAAGCTGAAGAATGCCGTGCTCGATCTTTTTGTCCGCCATGCAGGCGGCGGCAACATCGTCAGCACCATAGGGGCAGACGGTGGGCAAATCGTATTTTTCAAGAAGTGAGATTACGCGGTCGGAGTCTGCGTTTTTGTGCATGACACTTGCCATGCCGATTGCAACGGCATCACCGTGGCTGACTTTGAAATCGCTCAGCTTTTCAACCGCGTGACCTATGGTGTGGCCGAGGTTGAGAAGCTTGCGTGTGCCGTTATCAAACTCGTCTGCCTGCACGATATCTCTCTTCATTTCAACGCAGTGGGATATGATGTATTCTTCGTTTTTGCGGATGTCGTTCTTCTCGAGAAATCCGAAGAATTCCGCATCGCCTAAAACGCCGTATTTTATAATCTCGGCACAGCCGCAGCGGTATTCCTCGGGAGGGAGAGTCCTGAGTGTGTCAGGGTCGCAGAAAACTGCGATAGGCTGATAAAAACAGCCAACCTGATTTTTTCCCGCAGGAAGATTTATTGCGGTCTTGCCGCCGACGGAGGAATCGACAGCCGCAAGGAGAGTAGTGGGAATCTGAACGAATGCGATGCCGCGCTGATAGGTGGCGGCTGCAAAGCCGGTCAGATCACCGGTAACGCCGCCGCCGAGAGCAACGAGCAGGTCTGTGCGGCTGACATGGTTTTCGCAGAGAAAGTTCTGAAGCTTGCCAAAGGTTTCGAGACTCTTTGCCCCTTCGCCAGTTTCATGCACAAAACACAAAACCTCAAAGCCGGCGCTTTCAAGAGAGCTTTTGACGATTTCGCCATAGAGCGGAAAAACCTTTTCGCCTGAAACTATAACCGCTTTACACGGAGCAATGAGCTCGGCCGCTTTTTCTCCGACTTTATTTAAGATGCCGCGGGAAACGGTGACATCATAGTCTCGGGAAGCGCTGACACGAATGGTGCTCATCGTCCGTCAACCTCCTCCTTGCGGAGCTTGCCCTCAAGCAAAAGGGACGCAAGACTGTCATAGTCATCACCTGCGATTGCGTCGCGGTATTTTGTCAGGTTATCTATAAACAGCTCAAGCTCGTTCAGGATAAAGTCCTTGTTTTCGAGAAAAAGCTCTGCCCAGAGATTGGGGTTAAGCCATGCAACGCGGGTCAGGTCCTTGTAGCTGCCCGCGGAGAAGCCCTCGTGGATTCCGGCGGTGGGGCTCTTGATATATGCGTTTGAAATAATGTGGCACATTTGGGAGGTGAATGCGATCATCTCGTCGTGCTTGTCCGCAGTGGTTACGGAATATTTTCCGAAACCAACGGGAGAAAGGAGCATTTTAACCTTGTCGAGAAGCTCAATATTATCATAGCTGGGCGGCACTATGACCATGGGCTGATCTTTGTACAGATCGGCTTCTGCGTACTTAAAACCGGAGTACTGAGTACCCGCCATGGGGTGGCCTCCGAGAAAAGAGAAACCGTATTTTTGGGCAATGGGGAAGCAGAGCTCGCAGACCTTGCGCTTTGTTCCGCATGCGTCAATAACGATGGGCTTATGTCCGATGTAAGGAGCCATTCTTTCAAGATACTCTGCAGCCGCCTCGGGATAGATTGCGACGATTATAATGTCACAGTCACCGATGTTATCTTTTGTAAGCTCGCCGTCAACGTCACCGTTAAGCATGGCAAACTCCAGAGTGTCGCGGCTTCTGTTAAAGGCGAGAACCTTTTCGCCTGCCGCGTGGTAGGCTTTGGCGAAGGAGCCCCCTATGAGACCTAATCCGACTATACCAGCTGTCATTTTATTGCCACCTCTCGAATGACCTTTACGTCTTTTGCCAATGCATCGTAATCCTCAGGAAGAAGTGACTGAGCACCGTCGCAGAGTGCGTGCATGGGATCGTTATGAACCTCGATAATAAGACCGTCTGCACCGCAAGCAGCTGCGGCCAGGGCCATGGGGCGTACAAGTCTTGCAACACCGGTTGCGTGGCTCGGGTCAACGATTACGGGGAGGTGAGTCAGCTCATGCAGAACGGGAACGGCTGCCAGATCGAGGGTGTTTCTTGTGTAGTCACCAAAGGTGCGGATACCGCGCTCGCAGAGAACGATGTTCTCATTGCCGCCTGCCATGATGTATTCTGCGCTCATGAGGAGCTCTTTTATGGTGTTTGCAAGGCCGCGCTTGAGCAAAATGGGCTTTTTGGTCTTGCCCAGCTCGCGCAGAAGGTCAAAGTTCTGCATGTTTCTTGCGCCGACCTGAATAACGTCAACATCCTCGAACAGAGGAAGGTCCTTGACGCTCATAATCTCGGTGACTATGGGAAGACCGGTTTCCTGTCTTGCAATCTTAAGAAGCTCAAGGCCGGTGGCCTTAAGACCCTGGAAGTCGTAAGGAGAAGTTCTGGGCTTGAAAGCGCCGCCGCGGAGCATATTTGCACCGGATGCTTTTACGGATTTTGCTACGCCGACGATCTGCTCTTCGGTTTCAACTGAGCAGGGGCCTGCTATCATGCAGAAATTGCCGCTGCCTATCTTTACGTCCCCGACCTCGACTATTGTGTCGTCCGGATGGAACTTGCGGTTGCAGCACTTGAAGGGGTCGGTAACGGTCTTGACGGAATCGACCATCTCCAGACTTGCAACGAGGTCCTTGTCGATTTTGCTGGTGTCGCCGACCATGCCGAGAACGGTCTGATACTGGCCTTCGGAAATATGAACATCAACGCCCTGGTTTTTAAGCCAGTCGATGAGCTGTTTGCGTTTTTCGATTTGGGTACCGGGTTTGAGAATGACTATCATTTTGTTTACCTCCGTAATAAAAAATGCGGCACAGGCAAATCCTGTGCCGCATTGGAATTTACTAAGTTACAATCCCTTTTTGCAATCACAAAACTGCCTTACTACAAAACATAGTAAAGCTAAAATAATATGAAAACTTTTCGTAATTGACCTTTTTCACGGCAAAAGCCTCCGGGACAAAACTTTTTATGCTTGCAGTATAACAATTTCGTACTGGAAAGTCAAGAAGTAAGAGTTTACAATTCAGCACTGCAAAGCGCAACAGTAATAGTGAAAACTGCATAGAAAACGGCCGGACAGAAAACTCTGTCCGACCGCTTTTGCTTTAAGCCTTGCTGTTGACGGGGGTGATGGTCTTGATATCGTAGGGGGATTCCTGATATACAAAATAGTTCAGCCAGTTTGAGTACAGAAGATTTGCGTGGCTGCGCCATGTGACCAGCGGCGGCTGTGTGTCATCGTTGTCGGGATAATAGTTTTCGGGGATGTCAATGGGAAGCCCCGCGTTTTTGTCCCTGAGGTATTCGTTCTGCAGGGTCTCCGCGTCATACTCGGAGTGGCCTGTTATGAATACCTGACGTCCGCCCTCGGTTGCCATTGCGTAAACACCGCCCTTCTCGGAGGAGGCGAGAATTTTCAGCTTGCCGCAGTCCTCGATGTCCTTGCGGTGCACGCTGGTGTGGCGGGAGTGGGGCACCATGAAAATATCGTCAAAACCGCGCATGAGCATGGAGGAGCGCCGCTCGACCTTGTGGGGATAAACGCCGAAGAGCTTATACGGCATCTGATAGTTGGAGATTCCGTAATGATGGTAAAGTGCCGCCTGCGCCGCCCAGCAGATGTGGAATGTGCTGTGGACGTGGGTGAGGCTCCAATCCATGATCTCGCAAAGCTCATCCCAGTAGGCGACCTCTTCAAAGGGCATTTGCTCAACGGGAGCGCCTGTTATGATAAGTCCGTCAAAGTTGCGGTTTTTAACCTCGTCAAAGGTCTTGTAGAACTTGCCGAGATGCTCCTCGGAGATGTTTTTTGACTTATGGCTGCGGGTGTGGATAAACTCAAGGTTTACCTGCAGGGAGTTGTTGCCTAAAAGCCGCGCAAGCTGGGTTTCCGTGGCAATTTTTGTGGGCATGAGGTTCAGTATGAGAATTTCAAGTGTTCGTATATCCTGCGTGGTTGCGCGGGTTTCGGTCATTACGAATATATTTTCTTTTGTAAGCGTTTCCTGAGCAGGAAGTCCGTCGGGTATTTTAATGGGCATTTCAAATCACTCCAGTGCCTGTTCTATGTCTTTGATAAGGTCTTCAGCGTCTTCAAGTCCGCAGGAATATCTGACAAGGTCGGGGGATACTCCTGCCGCTTCAAGCTCGGCGTCATTCATCTGACGGTGGGTTGCGCTTGCGGGATGCAGGCAGCAGGTGCGTGCATCTGCCACATGGGTCTCAATAGCTGCGATTTTCAGCTTGCCCATGAATTCCTCTGCTGCTTTTCTTCCGCCCTTTACGCCGAAGCTGACAACGCCGCAGGAGCCGTTGGGAAGATACTTCTGACCCAGCTCGTAGTATTTATCGCCGGGCAGACCGCAGTACTGTACCCATGAGATTTTTTCGTGGTTCTGCAGATACTCGGCAACCTTCTGTGCGTTTTCACAATGACGCTTTACGCGTACATGCAGGCTCTCAAGTCCGAGGTTGAGATAGAATGCGTTCTGCGGTGACTGAACAGAGCCGAAGTCGCGCATAAGCTGAGCTGTGCACTTGGTGATGAATGCGCCTTCGAGACCGAAGCGCTCGGTGTAGGTGATGCCGTGGTAGCTTTCGTCGGGAGTGCAGAGTCCGGGGAAGCGCTCGGGGTACTTCGTCCAGTCGAACTTGCCGGAATCCACGATGCAGCCGCCGACGGATGCGCCGTGGCCGTCTATATACTTCGTGGTGGAGTGGGTCACGATGTCTGCGCCCCACTCAAAGGGACGGCAGTTCACGGGTGTTGCGAAGGTATTGTCAACGATGAGGGGAACACCGTGTGCGTGTGCGGCGTTTGCAAACTTTTCGATGTCCAGAACGGTGAGAGCGGGGTTTGCGATGGTCTCGCCGAAGACGGCCTTGGTGTTGGGACGGAATGCGGCGGCAAGCTCCTCCTCGGTGCAGTCGGGGCTTACGAAGGTGAAGTCAACGCCCATGCGCTTCATGGTGACGGCGAAGAGATTGTAGGTTCCTCCGTAGATGCAGGAGGATGCAACAACGTGGTCGCCGCAGGATGCGATGTTGAATACGGCGTAGAAGTTTGCCGCCTGACCCGAGGAGGTCAGCATGGCGGCGGTTCCGCCCTCGAGAGCGGCTATCTTTGCCGCAACATAATCATTGGTGGGGTTCTGCAGACGGGAGTAGAAATAGCCCTCGGCTTCGAGGTCAAAAAGCTTTCCCATATCCGCGCTTGTTGCGTATTTGAATGTGGTGCTCTGGATAATGGGAATCTGTCTGGGTTCGCCGTTTCCGGGGGTGTAGCCTGCCTGTACGCACTTTGTGCCGGTCTTGAATTCTGCCATGATGTTTTCCTCCTGAATATAATCAAATATTTTTATTGCTCTCAGTCTGTTCTTTATGACTGCTCTGCCCTTCAGGCAAATAAAAAAGGCGGTCATGACAACGTGCCATAACCGCCTTCGGTATTTACTTCTGAAGTTAGCTTCAGAAAGAACCAAAGACGGTATTTCGCATCATCATGCCGCAAGAAGTGAACATCTTATTCATGGTGTTACCGCCTTTCTTTCTGAAATATAAGTGGATTGTACTACTGACAAGAAGATTTGTCAACAGCAATTTAAATTGTGAAATTATTTTTGTTAATATCCGACCGCCAGACCCACAAGGAGAAGTCCCGAGGTCAGTATAAGATTTGCCAGCTGGAACTTTCCGCTGTACTTTACCCAGTCGCCGTAGCTCACATCGGCAAGACCCAGACTTATAAGCAGAACGGGGTTGGTGGGATAGAACACATTGGAGAAGCCGTCGCCGAATGCGTAGGCAAGAACGCAAAGCTGTGCGGAAATGCCGAACACCTCTGCCAGAGGAACGATAAGAGGAATGAGCATAAAGGCCTTTGCCGAGCCCGATGCGATGAAGAAGTTCATTACCAGAACGATGAGGTAGATGAACAGAATAACCTCCCACTTGGGCATGGTCTTTGCGATTACGATTGCCTTGTCGAGGATTACATCAAGTGCGCCTGCGGTATCGAGGGTGTATTTAATGGAGGAAGCCATTAAAATCATGGCAACCGCGGGGAGCATATTAACAAGGCCCTTGAGCATGCCCTTGCCGATTTCTTTCCAGCTCATCTTACATGCGCGGCTTGAGCTCAGACCTGCGAGCAGGAACATGACCGCAACGATGGGAAGCGTCAGATCCTGCAGGAAGCTGATAAAGCTTGAGCACAGAACGAGAAGAATTCCGAAGCCGAGGATGCCGCCGAAGAGCTTAAGGCCGAGATCAAGGTCTTTGTTTGCGACAAACTCATTTCCCTCTGCGGAACGGTCGATACCTTTGTCTACCTTCTTTGCGTGGCCGCGGATGAACAACCAGAGCAGGGCGTAGATAAGCACGAAGCTCACCGCTCTCAGGCTGACACCGGAGAACATGGGAAGTCCCGCAAGCTCCTGAGCAACGCCAACGGTGAAGGGGTTGAATACGCCAGAGGCAAAACCGCAGCCGACGGCGAGAAGGCTCATGCCCATACCGGTCAGGGAGTCCCAACCGAGCTTGATTGCGAGAGCGACAACGATGGGAACAAGGGGAACGACTTCCTCGAAGGAACCTATCATTGCGCCGAGAGCCATGAAGAAAAACATGACAACGGAGAGAAGCGTGTATTTTGCCTCGCCGAATTTGCCCGCAATCTTATCCAGCATATAGCCGATCAGACCACAGGTTTCGAGACAGTTGAAAATACCGCCTATTACAAGCAGGAACGCGATTACCGCGATAATTGTGGCGCTGCCCTCAGCACCGAGAACAAGAAAGGGGGAGAGTATCCATTTGCCGAAGGAAATTTCACATCCCGGGAGAACGAGAGTGAGTATGTATGCAAGCACCATGAGCACGGCAATGACTATTATTGCCGTAACAAAGGATTTTGCCGATATGTTTCCTGACGGAGACTTCTTTTCTTCTGTCATTATTTTACTCCCTTTATAAGATGCTTATAGAACTTAACCGCGGGCTCAAGGTTGGAAATATCAACATTCTCGTCGATGCCGTGAACGCTTTCCAGCTGCTGTTCGTTGATTACGAAGGGAACAAAGCGGAAGCAGTTGTCGGAAAGCTTGCCCATGAAGCGGCAGTCGCTTGCGCCTGTCATAATATAAGGAACGGTGACAACGTCGGCAAAGGCACAGCTGACCGCAGCTTCGATCTGCCTGAATGCGTCGGTGCGGAAGTCGGAAAGGGGAGAGTCGACGCAGGGGGTCAGAACTTCGGTTTCAATGTCGTATTCAGCTGCGAGCTTTTTTATTGCCGCAAGGCTGGATTCATAGCCCTGATGGTGGGATATGCGCATATTGCCCACGACCCATGCTTCGGCGGGAATGACGTTTCTCGCATCGGAACCGCTTGCCATGGTAAATGCGATGGTCGTTCTGAGAAGGGCGTTTGCCGTTGCGGAAACCTTGGGCATGACCGCTTTGAGCAGAGGTGCGAAGCTCTTGGAATTTGCGAAAATATGCTTTAAAGGTCCCTCAACAGAGGGAGCAAGGCGGCTGAACATCTCCTGAATAACGGGAGAAAGCTCCGCCTTGAATATCTTCTGGCTGTCTGCCGCTTCCATGAATTTGCCGAGGCGGACAAGGGGAGTGTCCTTTTCGGGAGTGGATGCGTGACCGCCGCCGGAGCGGGCGATAAATTTAAGCTCAGCACAGCCCTTTTCGCCCATACCGACCATTGCAAAGTTGCCCTTTGCGCCGCCGATAGGCTCGAAAATGATCATGCCGCCCTCGTCGAGTATCATGGAAAAGCGAATGCCGCGTCTTTCAAGCTCTTCGGATATTGCCATTGCGCCTTCGCCGCCGACCTCTTCGGTGCAGGCAGATTCGAAATAGATGTCTGCCTCGGGAACGAAGCCCTCTGCGGCAAGGTCGTCCGCCGCCTGAAGCATGCCCCAAAGACCGCCCTTGGTGTCAAGTGTGCCGCGACCCCAGAGCTTTCCGTCGGCAACATCACCGGAGAAAGGTTCGTGGGTCCATTCGCCCTGCGCCTCGACAACATCGTGGTGGTTCATGAGCATGACAGGCATTGCGTCGGGGTTTTTGCCTTTCCACTTCAAAAGCAGGCTTCCGTCAAAATCCTCAATCTCAACAACAGAGAAGATGGAGGGGAAGAGCTTTTTCAGCAGCTTGTGGAATTCATAGAACTTTGTTTTATCCGACTGAAGCTCGCTGGAAACGGTTTCAGCCTTTATCATTTCTGAAAAATTGTGCAGATATTTCTCGTTCATTTCACGAGTCCTCCGAACATATAACTGTATGAAGTTATACCATATAAAAGAAAAATAGTAAAGCAGGCGGGCCAAAATGAAGCTCGAAACCCTTGAAAATCTGTTGTATTCTGCGAAATTTGTCTGTATAATCATATGTAAGACGAAAACTTTTCCGCAAATAGGAGTCCATATGAAAAAGAGAGAGCTTGCAATAGTCAGCGCGCTGCTGACCGCGGTTTCCGCCGCTTGCATAAAGGGCATGAAGGCTGTCGGAAAGAAGCTGGAGAAAAAAGACACAACATTTGAGGAACTCAGAACAGCAGAGGACGGAACACTCAGATAAAAGGTTATCGTCAAGCTTTATCAAGGTCGTGATAAAATGGAAAACGAGAACAAGAACATTAAAATTCATATTCTGCATTGCGGCACCATAAACATCCACGAGAGATTTGCCTATATGAAGGGCAATAAGCTGGGAAAGAGAGTTAAGCTCCCTGTTTCCGCTTATCTTATTGAGCATCCCGTGCATGGCAACATTCTCATAGATACCGGACTGTCTGCCGATTGCCGCGAGATTATGCCCGCATATCTGCGCACCTTCCTCGACCCTCATGTGGAGAAGAGTCAGACCGCGGTGGAACAACTTGCTGCCATGGGCTTCAGACCCGAGGATATCGACGTCGTGATGACGACCCATAACGATGTTGACCACACCTGTGCGCTGAGGGATTTTGCAGGAAAGGCAAAGCGGCTCGTGATGGGAGAGCATGAATTTTTCTGGTCCTGCCGCTATGTATATAAGGTGCGTCAGGTCTGGGATACCTACATTCAGTTCAAGGACATTACCGACAGACCCTGTTTCTACGGCTGTGCGCTGGGCCCCTTGGGCCGTGGCTTTGACCTCTTCGGAGATGACAGCGTGCTTTGCATCGCCTGCCCCGGCCACACCGACGGACAGTTTGCGGTTATGATAAACAAAGCGCCCTCGGGAAGGTTTGCCAATGCGGGCGACGGCATTTACGGCGGCAAGTATGTGATACTGGCCTCCGATGCAGCCTTCTCCCAGAGGAATATTGACGATATGGTAATCCCCGGCTATGGCTTTGACCGGGCCCGTCAGCTCAACGCCATCAAGTGGCTGAAGAAAATGCAGGATGACCCGAATTGCGTTGAGCTTGTCTGCTCCCATGACCCCGAGATTGTGCCGCATACAATCGAATTCTGAGGAAAGATGTAAAAAACAAAACCTCCCTTTTCATAAGGGAGGTTTTTTAGTATAATGCTGTCATTATGAAGAAATATGACTATAAAAAGGGAATACCGGCCATAGCGCTGTGCGTCACAATATGGGGATTTCAGCCTCTGTACTGGAATGCCTGTCCGAAGCTTGACACCATGCTGCTGATGATTCTGAGGACCATATGGGCCAGCGTTTTCTGCCTTGCTATTCTTGCGGTGCAGGGAAAGCTGGGGCAGCTTGCCGATGTCTTCAGGGATAAACAGAAGCTGAAGCGGGAAATTCCGGCGGCGTTTTTCCTTGCGGTGGACTGGTTTGTTTACCTCTGGGCGGTGAAGTCGGGAAAGGTTCTGGAGGCAAGCCTCGGCTATTACATACTTCCGCTCGTACAGTTTATGACGGGTGCGCTCATCTTCAGAGAAAAGGTGCATTGGCAGCATTTCGTAATGCTTGGGCTTATTATCATCGGCATTGTTTTGTCAACGGATTCCTTCGGAGGTGTTCCGTATGTCACGATTATTCTTGCCCTTGCCTTCGCCTGCTATGCGGCGATTAAAAAGAGCCTCGATATAGATTCCATAGTGAGTACAAGCACTGAGATTCTCATAATGCTGCCCTTTGCGGCGGCTTATCTGATTATCTCGGGCGCAGGCAGCGGCCTTGCTTCGGAGCTTGGTTTCGGGGAACATCTGATGCTCATCGGTGCAGGCGCGGTAACTGCGGTGCCGATGCTGTTTTATGCTGTTGCGGTTAAGAACATTCCGCTTATGATGTGCGGATTGTTTCAGTATTTCCCGCCGAGCTTTGCAATAATCTGCGGCAGGATAATGGGTGAAGATTTCACGAGAGAAAAGCTCGTCAGCTTCCTGTTTATATGGGCCGGAGTTCTGATGTATATAATTTTCAGCTTCAGGCATAAAGAAGAGGAATAAAAATTCTCACGTCAGTAAACCGGTGGACAAATGTGAATTTAATGGAGACCTTTGATGAAAGCTATTAGTGAAAAACACCCGATTATTTTTGAAATTATTCTATTTGTGATTGGACTGTTGTTGGCAGCTGTTGTTGCGGGAGTACTTAACATGCTTGGCTGCAACAATGATATCAGCGCATCAATTGCACGAATACTGATAGGAATTGCTTTTCTTGCTGTCTTTCACAGGAGCTTCAAATTTGGCAACTCCTTTAAGGGATTTGTCCCCATGTTACCTGCACTGTTACTGGCAATATATAAGATTCCATATCATTATATAAGTGGCGGTGGGGCTATAAACGCAATAACAGTTCCTGTTTTGCTAATCGGTTTGGCACCCGCAGTTTTTGAAGAGATACTTTTTCGTGGAATCTTTATCTCCAACCTAAAGAAAAGATTCAGCAGTCCCACAGCCATCGTGTTGATTTCTGCGCTTGTATTCAGCTTGGTACATCTGACAAACATGGGCGGTATGGACATGATATCGCTGCTTCTTCAATTGATTATGGCATGGGTGGCAGGTATTGTTTTAGGAGCGATATATCTGTACACGGGTGACATCATTTCCGTAATCGTTGCACACTTTGCTGTCGATGTTCTGGGCGAGATATTTTGTGGCGGTGAGACAACGCCGTATTATTTCCTTGTCATTCTGGCCGCATTGTGGATCATTGAAACCGTGTATGGATTCCTGTTGGTGAGAAAAATGCCTGCCGAAAATGAGCAATAATTATTCGGTAAGGCTCCAATAGACTGCGCATTATGAAGAGCTGTAAATCCCGGTTTGCCATAGAACGTGCTTCTTTGAACACGGCTCGGTCAGCAAAGAGCAGCATGACAAGAGCCACAAAGATTGCGCAACAAGATAGTATACGTAGAGACAAGTTAGAATTTGTGGGGAAATAGAAGCACGAAAAATAGCGATATGATTTTGGCAGCCTCCGAATTGTGTGTTGTGCCGGAAACGCTGCAGGATGCAGATGAAATTTACAAGTATATGGGCTGTGATCCGGAAATCACCAGATACACCGGTTGGAACCCGTATCAAACGCTTCAGGCTACAGTTGATAAAATCGAGCAAGACATCCGTTCGGACGATGGGTCTTATTCATGGGTGATCAAGAAGGACGGAGAGTTTGTCGGAACGATAGGTGCTTACGATTATCAGCCAAATGGCGCATCCATTGAAATCGGCTATAGTATTGCCAGAAAGTTCTGGGGAAAGGGTTATGCCGGAGCGGCGGTCAAAGCTGTTGTTGAATATCTTTTGGACAAACCACAGATTCAGGTGATTCGTGCTTGGAGCCATATCGAAAATCTTGCATCGATAAGGATTTTGCTTAGTACCGGTTTTGAAAAAAAGAATAAAGACGGAGAACAGATTACATTTGAATTGACAAGAAAATTTTAATTTGTTATTGTATGAATATCAATAACAAAAAGTTAAAGATATAAAAAGAGGCTGTCTAAATTTTGATGATTGGACAGTATCTTTTTCTTGAAAATGTAAATGTATCGTCTCTTATAGCAGTAATAAGTAATTATTCACCTTTCGTATAAAGTATTCATGTATCCGGGTATCATTTGTCATTTCTGGGTGAAAGGCCAGACCAATTTGATTTTTGTACTCTACACCAACGATATGGTGATCCACCGTTGTCAGTATTTTCGTATCAGACGATACCTCTGTAATATAAGGAGCACGGATAAAGACCAGAGGGAAGTTATTTATCTCTCCAACGTTGGAAGAGACCGAAAAACTGCCAAGCTGTCTGCCATATGCATTTCTCTGAACTGTAACTGGGAGTGTAGAAAGGTGTTTTACCGAATCATTTTCCAGTGTCTGCGCAAGCAGAATGAGTCCTGCACAGGTAGCCAGCGTAGGGAGACCTTGAATGATCAGGCCCTGCAGCTCATCAAATATATCAAGATCCTTCAGAAGTTTTCCTTGGACAGTGCTTTCGCCGCCAGGGAGAATGATCCCGTCAACCTTCTCCAAATCTTTTTTCTGCCGGATTTCTATGCATTCAATCTGTTCTCCGGAATGCTCAGCAACAGCAGCGATTTGTTTTTCATGCTCAATAAATGCTCCCTGAACAGCAAGGATGCCAATTCTCATATCTTATTTTCCTCGCTCTTCCATGATGATTTTGATCTCACTTGGATTGATACCAACCATAGCTTCTCCAAGATCCTCAGAGAGCGCGACAATCAGTTTTGCATCCTGATAATTGGTTACAGCCTGAACAATAGCAGCAGCTCGTTTTGCAGGATCACCGGATTTAAATATACCGGAGCCTACGAATACGCCTTCTGCTCCCAGCTGCATCATGAGGGCTGCATCTGCCGGGGTTGCAACACCTCCGGCTGCAAAGTTTACAACAGGAAGCTTGCCGTTCTCATGAACGTACTGAATAAGATCGAATGGAACCTGAAGCTGTTTTGCCTCCTCATACAATTCATCCTTTGACATAGCAGTAATCTTTCGGATTTCGGAATTCATCTTTCTCATATGACGAACAGCCTGTACAACATCTCCGGTACCTGGTTCTCCTTTGGTACGAATCATGGCTGCACCTTCATTGATTCTTCTAAGTGCTTCACCGAGATCTCTTGCACCACAGACGAAAGGAACCTTGAATTGTCTCTTATCAATATGATAAATATCATCTGCTGGTGAAAGCACTTCGGATTCATCGATATAATCGATTTCAATGGCTTCCAGTATCTGAGCTTCTACGAAATGACCGATACGGCATTTGGCCATGACAGGAATGCTGACAGCTTCCTGGATACCTTTGATCATTTTAGGATCACTCATTCTTGATACGCCTCCGGCAGCACGGATATCTGCAGGAATTCTCTCTAGTGCCATAACAGCACATGCGCCGGCTGCTTCCGCAATTTTTGCCTGCTCAGGTGTAGTAACATCCATGATCACGCCGCCCTTCAACATCTGGGCTAATCCTTTGTTTAATTCATATTGGGTCTGACTCATTTTATGATATCCTCCTGTGTAATAATATTTGTGTTTTGATGAAAGTTATCATATAATAAAAACTGGTTATAAGAAAATAACCAAAAGCAGACTAAAAAACATTCCAGATTAGGGCGTAAATATGCTTACATATGATTTTGAAAATATAGATGGTCCAATATACGAATATATTTATAAATGCATAAAAACTGATATATTAGCGGGAAATATTCCTCCTGGAGCAAAACTTCCGTCTAAGAGAAGTTTTGCCAACAATCATGGGCTTAGTACCATTACGATCCAAAATGCATATGACCAGTTGATTAGTGAGGGGTATGTCTATACTCTGCCAAAGAAAGGTTATTACGTAGCGGAGATTCAGGGGATGACAAACCGAGCTGTCCCTTCTGTCCACATTACTTACGATATAGCCATTCCGAAAAAAGAAACATATGAGATCGATTTCTCTGGAAATGGTGTTTCCTCCGATAATTTTCCTTTTTCTGTCTGGACGAAGATATCACGGGAAGTCATGGCAGGTAAAAAGGAAGAACTGATGCGTACGGCTCCGGTATGCGGCGTTTGGGAACTTAGAGATGCAATTGCAGAGCATCTGAAATCCTTCCGGGGGATGATTGTGGATCCAAATCAGATCGTTGTGGGGGCAGGAACAGAGTATCTTTATGGATTGTTAACGGAACTTTTGGGAAATGACAAAGAATACGTCATTGAATCTCCGGGATATAAGAAACTGGTTCAAGTCTATAGACAACGGGGCATAGAATGCCGTTTTGCATCCTTAGACATGGAAGGCGTAACTGTAAATGGATTAGAACAGTCTGGGGCAGACGTGGCACATATCTGCCCCAATCACCATTTTCCAACTGGAATAACTATGCCTGCAAGCAGACGGTATGAGGTACTGGCCTGGGCCAATGAAAAAGATGGAAGATATATCATCGAGGATGATTATGACAGTGAATTCAGAACGGAAGGAAAGCCGATTCCGACACTGTTCTCCATTGATGCCTGTGAAAAAGTAATCTATATGAATACTTTTTCAAAATCCCTATCTCCGACGATTCGCATCAGCTATATGGTCTTACCAGTGCACCTGATCAATCTTTTCTTCCATAAATTGCATTTTTATTCATGTACGATATCCAATTTTGAACAATATACACTTGCTGAATTTATCAGGCAGGGATATTTTGAAAAGCATATCAACCGAATGCGTCTGTATTATATGAGAAAGAGAAGGCAGGTCATGGAGATTATTCAGCGTAGCGGCCTTGTTCCATACTGTGAGATACGGGAAAATGATTCCGGACTCCATTTCCTGCTCAAACTCAAAACACTTATTCCAGATCATACGATCGAAGAAAAACTGTTGGAGCATGGAATACGAATCCTTGCGTTGTCAGACTATGATTTATTACATGAGGAGAATAAAGCACACTATTTTATTATCAATTATTCAAATCTTAATGTTGAAAAGATTGAGCACGCTTTTGGTGTAATCGAAACTATTTTAAAAGAGGAAACTGTTAAGCAATAACAAATTTTAATTTTATGCGGCATGGCACAAGCGGACAGCTGAATCCAAAATTGTGTGAGAAGGCCGAAAAACAGAGCACTGGCTTCAATAAACACCTGTAATTTTTATAGCAAGCAACGCCAAGACCAACAGAAGCGCCGGTTTTGTTATACGGCTGCCCTTTGTCATAACAAGCCCGGCACCTATCCAGCTTCCAAGCATATTGCAGATCCCTGCAGCAATTCCTAAAAGGATTATGACCTGCTCCTTCGTAAGGAACACGAACAGGGCGGTGACGGTTGTGGTGAGATTGATCAGCTTTGTTTGGGCATTGGCGTTTTTCATGCTCATCTTTCCGAAAACAGTAAAGCAGATTATTGTGAAGGTTCCTGCACCGGGCCCAAAAAAGCCGTCATAAATACCAATCAAAAAGGCCACCGTCATCACAATGACAACTGTTTTCTTATTGATGAGCAGAGCGCCGTCCGGATGATCGTGGAAAATTTTTTTGTTCAAAACAACAAAAGCCGTCAATGGAAGAATGACATACAATGCTTTCATCATAACAGCTTCATCCATCTTCACGGAAAGGTTTGCGCCAATCGTTGAACCCAGAACAGCAAACATAACAGATGGAATCCCAATTTTCAAATTGATCATTCTGTTTTTCAGAAATCGAGCCGCTGACATAGTCGCACCGAAGCTGGCCGAAAGCTTGTTGGTTGCGATTGCCGCGTGGACAGGAATTCCCGCAATCAGATAAGCCGGAATGGAGATCAATGCACCTCCGCCGGCAATGGCGTCTAAAAATCCGGCAAGAAATACCAAAGGGCAGACAATCAGAAAAACTTTTGGAGTGAGCATGGATAAATTCATCAGAGACATTTGATTACCTCTCTATCTGAAAAGATAAAATTCTGCAACGAATAGAGAAATTATATATGCCTTTATAATGGTTGTAAAATTCCTGTTTTTGTGTTTTAATAAAACCAGAAGTTTTATTTTGGAGTGACCCATATGGATATGGAATCGGTTCGGATCTTTTGGGATGTCCGTCGGTTGGGCAGCATGACGGCTGCTGCCGAAGAGCATTTCATGACGCAGCCGGCCTTGGGGAAGCGAATTGCTTCGTTGGAAAAAGAACTGGGAGTATCCCTCTTTCACAGAGGAAAGGGGCAGGCCAGAGCAGAATTGACGCCCGCAGGAAAAGCGTTTTGTGATATTGCAGAGCGTATGCTGCTGTTGAACGATCAGGCACTTGAACTGAAAGCTGACGCAGGAAAGGAATATCTGGCGATTGCAAGCATCCGCAGCGCACATGATTTTGTTGTGCCGGAACTGATTTTGAAGATGAAGCGTGAACATCCAAATCTGAGCATCACCGTGGAAGAACATCATACAGCGGAGATCATTGACCTTCTCGAAAAACGACGTATTGACGTCGGAATTATTCAAACAGAAGCGCCATCCCAACATTTGAAAAGCAAACTTCTGTATCAAGAATCCTACCGCGTCGTTGTCAGACCCAATAATCCTCTGGCAGAAAAAGAGAGCATCGTTCCGGATGCCCTCCAATCTGAACACGGCATTTTTCAGGTGTTCGATACAGCCTATGAAAACTGGTTTATGAGAAATTGGCGACCCTATTCTGTGAAAGTCAGGGTCAATACAACACCTACGGCCGTACAGTATTTCAACGAAAATGAAGATTGGATGATCGTTCCTGACACAGTAGCTGTTTATATGGAAAATCAAGGCTTTGCGTCGATACCAATTTCCGGAGAGGTTCCGGTTCATCGTGTATATTTGTGTTGGAATCCGGATAACCGCAGGAAAGCACTTCAATGGTTAAGGGATACCATGACTGATTAATCTCAAAAGAATGAAGGATAAAGCAAATTGCATGTGTTTGTCGGGGCGCGAGTGAAAACTCGCGTCCCTTTGATTATTTTGAAAAAGTTGCAAAAATTCACACTTTAGCACACTGAAGATGCCGCATAAAATTTAAGTTTAATCGCTCAATTATGAATTTGACAACTCCCGGTTTACCGAGTTATAAAAACTACCCGCCGAAGAGCAATTTATCTCTCTTCGGCGGGTTTTCTTATGTCAAAAAATGCTAATGCGGCATTCACATTTGCATGAGGTCTTTATTGTTTTTCTTCAAACCGTCTGCCTTTTCTGCAGACGAGCTTGTCGAGAGTTGCAAGCATACCGGGGAGAACGAAAACGATGAGCATAATCGCGCAGAAGGCACCGATTGAAATGGTGCTGCAAATCTGCTCCACCGTGGGCTCGCCGAAGGTGGGCGCAACCATGGCGCAGACTATTACCATTATAAGACCGGAAGTCAGTATGGTGTGTATAGAGCCGTCATAGGCGGCCTTTATACTGTCGCGGATGTTCATGCTTTCACGCTTTTCACGGTAGTAGGTAGTGAGCAGGATTCCATAGTCGATTGTGGCGCCCATGAGTATGCACTGAACAACAAGCAGCGCAAGATAATAGATGCTGTATCCCTGCCAGCCCACAACGGCGACCGTCAGGAATATGCCGCACTGAACAAGCAGAACGAGAATGAGCGGCACGAAGAAATTGCGGAAGGTTACCAGAACGACGAGGAAGATTGCGACTGCGGTGAGCAGGGTGATAAACAGAAGCTCGCTGCCAAAGCTCTGAGCCATTTCGTAGCTCATTGCCGAGTCGCCGATGAGGTAATAGTCACCCTCGAGATTTTCATCGCACCACGCGGTGATCTCATCGAAGAATTTCGTGGTTTCCTCGCCCTCTGCGGGATACCATGAATAGAGCGTGAAAATTGAATGGTTTTCGCCCACAAGCTGATTTATGCCGTCGGTCATCTGAGCCTCGTAAGCGGCAATCTGTGACTTCATATCCGCAGTGATAAATGATGCAAAGCGGGGGTCGTTGACGATGTTGTCAGAGATGAAGCTGAACAGATCGAGGATTGAAAGCTCCCAGTCGGGATTAGTGTTATTGCGGCTTGCGCGGTAAGTGTAAAGAAGCTCCATGCTGCCCGAGTCGATGCCCGTGCCGAAGCTGCTGAGCAGATTTGCCATGCCGCCTGCGCTGTAAGAGCTGCCGTCTGCAACCGCATCGATGAGCGCTCTTGCGCTTTTCAGCTGAGCGGCGGCGCTTTCGTCAAACTGCCCCGCGTACTGAGGATCGCTCAGCACAACATCGTCGAGGAAATCGACAAAATCGCGGGCGGAAATGCTGCCTTCGCTGATCATTCCGTTTTTGCTTGCATAGAGCCAGTAGATTCCGTTTACATCCTCTGCACCCATGCCGAGGGCGTTTGCCATGCCGTCGGCGGAAAGGCTTTCGTTGCGGATGAGCGCCTTCGCGAGGGAGGGAATCGTTTTAATTCTTGACGGGTCTGCAATGTCCCTGAGCAGTGAGAGGAAATCGGGGTCAAAGCCCGAGGTGTATTCAGGATTTGTCAGAACATCTGAGGCGATGAATTGCGCAAACTGCGGGACGGTCATGCTGACGCCCGAATCCGCGCCCGACTGCATGCTGCGGTACATCATAAGCTGTGATACCTGCTCGGCATCGATGCCGAAAAGATTTGCGATATATTCGGCGGACTGAGGCGCGGTGAGCGCTTCGGGGTCGGAGAATTTTCTTATCTGGTCGAGGCTTCCGCGCATATCGTCGCTTATATAGCCGGCGAAAGCGGGATTGGGGGCAATGTCGTTTGCAACAAAGTTCAGGAAGTTACTGACGGTCATGCTTCCCGTGGAACCGTCAAAGTATTCGTAATAGATTATGTTTAACAGCGAAGGGTCAAGAGCCATGTCAGCGCCCATGTCTTCTATCATGTCGGAGAGCTCCGCCGCTGTGCACTTTCTGCCGAGAGTGGTGGAGTAGTTCAGAACAGTCTGTATTTTTTCGTCATCTTCCATTTTAGCCGAGAGCTCGGCGATCTTTGCCTCGTCGTCATTGTTATAGAGGATAACAAGAGTGCTGGTTTTCGGGAAAATGTCGGCGATGGGATCTTTTGTCGCAAGAGTGTATGCGGTGTCCGTGTTCTGCTGCAGGAAGAACATTCCTATGAACAGGGGGATGAAAATAGCGGCGAGAATATAGCGGCTGCGGTAGCTGAATTTTGCAAGTCCGCCCATGCGGATGTTGAGCTCTTTCTTTTTGGTTTTCTCGATTGCGCCGTCAAAGCGAAGTATGAGCGCGGGGAGCAGGGTGAACACGCAGACAAGACTGCAAAGCACGCCCTTTGCAAGAACAAATCCAAGGTCAGCGCCTATCTTGAAGCGCATGAATACAAGTGCAAGAAGACCTACGAATGTTGTAATTGAACTTGCGGTTATAGATGAAAATGCGTTTGCAACTGCGCGCTTCATGGCGGCGGGCTTGTCGCCGTCAACGGCCAGCTCCTGACGGAATCGGCTCATAAGGATTATGGAGTAATCCATGGAAAGGACAAGCTGCAGCAGTGCTGCGATGGCAAAGGTTATGTACGAAATGCTTTCAAAGAAGCAGTTTGTTCCCAGATTTATTACGACTGCGCAGCCGATGGATACGAGGAAGAGAATGGGCTCGACCCATGAGGAGCACATGATAATGAGTACGATGAATATAAGAACGACCGCAATTATGATGGTGCGAAGCGGGATGTCGGTGGTGACGGTGTTGTCGTTTTTGTAGAGCATATTGTGCTCGGCAAAATCGTTTGCAACAGTCTTTTCTATTGAGCGCTCCTCGGCGGAACCGTAGTCATAGTCGGTGCTGAGGATGAAAAGCGCATAGCCGTCCTTGTAATGATCCTCGCTGTTTAAATCGAAGTCAACGGAGGACACATATTCGATATCCTCAAGGCGGGTAAGCATAGCTCCTGCTTCCTCGGGGCTCATGTCCTCAAACATTACGCGGATGGTTTTCGGCACCTGCATATCCGGAAATTCCTCTGCCATGATGTCAACGCCGATTTTCATTGACGAATCGTCGGGCAGGTACTTGGTCATATCCGTGTTTATGGTGACGGTGAGCGCAAGGCATGCGCAGACAAGCGTTATAATCAGAACGGCAATGAGCACCTTATATTTGTTGTCCACGATAAAATCTGCAAGCTTCTTCATTTTCTTCCCCTGAAAAGTTGATAACAATTTATTTTATCACATTAAAATATATGTTTACAATAAAAAACTCCCGCATTTACGGGAGTTTTTTGCTTAAAAATCGCCTTTTGCAAAAGTTGTCTTAACGCTTATGCCGGGGATAAGACTCAGCTTGTGTGAAAGGGAATTTATATCGCTTCTCGTTCCGTCGAGGGTGACATTTATGATATAAAGTCCGCATTCGCGGTAAGGCATACCCATGCGCCCGATAAGCAGGCTGCTGTATTCGTGCAGAAGTGAGTTAATCTTATCTGCTGCGGTGTTGCCGTCGGAAATGACGGTTATGCTTGCGATGCTTCGTGCGTTTTCGACATCCTTCGACACGCCATCCGTTGCAAGGGAGAGCGGAATCACATTTTTCAGTATGCTGTCGGGGGTTTCAATTTCGCCGATTGCAGTTTCAACTCCGAATGCCGAGCGGATGTTGTCGGATGTGAGTACCTTGCCGGTCTCGCCGAAGACATAGCTGCCGCCCTTGGAAAGGATGAGCGACTTGTCGGCTCTGCGAAGCGCGTGCTCGGGATAGTGAGTGTTGAAAATGCACGCCATGCCTTCGCGTGTCAGCGCGGACATGGTATCAAGAACAATAAGCTGGTTTTTGAAGTCGAGGTTGGATTCTGGCTCGTCTAAGATGAGTATCTCGGGTTCCGCGGCAAGGGCGCGTGCTATGAGCACCATCTGAAGCTCGCCGCCTGAAAGACAGGAACATTTTTTGTCGGAAAGATGTATTATTCCCAGCTTTTCGAGGGCTTCCTCCGCCTTTTCTATGTCCTCCTTTTTAGGGGACGCAAAGACATTAATTCTGCTGCTTCGGCCTAACAAAACGGTCTCGAATGCGGTGAATGCGCTGGATGCGCTCTTCGCCTGCGGCACATAGGCCATTTTACTCCAGAGCTTGTTTGAGGGCATACTGCGTATGCTCTCCCCGTCGAGCAGGCTTTCGCCGCTGTTCCATTTAAGCATGCCCATGATGCAGCGGAGCAAGGTGGTTTTTCCTGCACCGTTAGGGCCCAGAATTGCCATGAGCTCGCCACGGTTCACATTAAAGTTTATATCGCTGAAAATGGGGGCGGCTTTGTCATAGGAAAAGCTTCCGTTTTTAACTTCAAGCATCAGAAACTCCACCCCCCGCTCCTGCGCATAAGCACGATGAAAAACGGTGCGCCTATGATCGCGGTCAGAATTGAAACTGGAATTTCGGCGGCAGACGCACTGCGCGCAACCGTGTCCACGATGACCATGAATACCGCGCCGAGACTTATTGAGGCGGGGAGAAGTGACATGTGGTTGCTGCCGAATTTCATGCGGCACATATGGGGAACAAGAAGACCTATCCAACCCACCTGACCGCACATGGAAACGCAGGAAGCGGTTATTGCGGTGGCGCATACGACAGTGACGCCGCGCAAAGCCGCGATGTTTGTACCCGATGCGCGGGCTTCGTCATCGCTCAGCGGCAGAAGATTCATTCTCCAGCGAAGAAGACAGAGAATGAGCATGCCGATGATAACGGGAGGCGCGCCGTAAAGCAGGTTTTCATAGCCAGCCTTGTCAAGGCTTCCCATGAGCCAGTAGCTTATGGCGGGAAGCTGGGATTCGGTGTCGGCAACAAACTTGACGAGAGATACAAGCGCCGTAAAAAGGGAGCCTATCATAATGCCCGCAAGGACAACTCGGCCGAGTCCCTTGTCCCTGCCTGAGCCTGCCAGCCATGTCAGCATAACGGCAAGACCGCCCATCAGCATGGAGCTGATCTGCATGCCGACCATGCCGAGACCCATAAGAATTCCCAGAGCAGCGCCGAAGGATGCGCCGCTTGCAACGCCGAGAGTGTCGGGCGTTGCGAGGGGGTTGGCAAAAAGACTCTGGAACGCGCAGCCGGATGCGGATAGTCCGGCACCGACTAAAAGCGCAAGGAGGATGCGGGGCATACGGAGCTTCCATACGGTCATTTCAACCAGCCTGTCCGCACCTGCTCCGATGCCGAGCTTTGACAGAAGCACTGCCATAACCTCATTTGGCGCAATGGAAATGCGGCCTATGCAGAGGGCGCAAAGCGCGGTCAGAACGGGCAGGACGATGAGAACAAGACTCCACGCAAAATTCAGTTTTCCGTTATTGCGGGCGCTCATTTTGAATAAGCAGCCTTGCTGCTTACGCCGCTGAGCTTGCCGATTTTGCCCGAGAGGGTGTTGATAACATCCTGCGGTGCGTCAAGAGCGATGCTTATGATGTTGATGCCCTTTTTGCGGTAGGGAATACCCATGCGCCCGATGATGTATTCGCTGTACTGGTGAAGGATGTCGTTCACATCCTGAACGGACTCTGTGCTTTCGATTATAATGCTTATAACAGCAACTCTTGTTTCCATATTGACCTCCGAAAATAAAAAAGCTGCATCGGGAAAAGATGCAGCTTCAAGGTGTCATTATACTGTATCTTTCGCCTTAATATACATTTCAGCGTTAGAACTGGTTTAAAAATATCATTTGCCGAGATTTGTGTCAACAATTATCTTGTAATTAACACATGATGCGGACTATAATGGGTAAATCAAGGAGATTAAGAAAAATGCCGAATATAATTGAGATAACTGATTTTGACGATAACAGACTTGACGTCTATGCGCGCCTCACCGAGAATCAGCTGCGCTGCAGGGAAAAGCCCGAGAACGCGCTGTTCATAGCCGAAAGCCCCAAGGTAATTGAGCGTGCTCTTGACGGTGGCTTTGAGCCAGTGTCCCTGCTCATGGAGGGCAAGCATATTGACGGGCAGGCAAAGGATGTAATCGCACGCTGCGGCGATGTTCCCGTTTTCACTTCAACGCTTGATGTTCTCACAAAGCTGACGGGCTTTCAGCTTACACGGGGAGTCCTTTGTGCCATGCGCAGAAGACCCCTTCCCACTCTTAACGAGGTGTGCGCCGGCGCAAAACGCATAGCGGTGCTTGAAAACATAATGAATCCCACCAATGTGGGTGCAATATTCCGCTCTGCGGCGGCGCTTGGTATGGATGCTGTTCTGCTGACTCCCGCCTGCTCGGATCCCTTATACCGCCGTTCGGTGCGTGTCAGCATGGGAACTGTTTTTCAGATTCCCTGGACATACATAGGCGAGGAAATTTCGGATTGGCCGGTTAAGGGCCTTGAGAAGCTGAACGAAATGGGATTTAAAACTGCGGCCATGGCGTTGAGCGACAACTCCGTCAGCATTGACGATGAAGCGCTTATGGCGGAGGATAAGCTTGCCGTCATCCTTGGCACCGAGGGCGACGGTCTTGCGGACGAAACCATTGCCGACTGCGACTATACGGTCAAAATTCCCATGTACCACGATGTTGACTCCCTAAATGTTGCTGCGGCAAGCGCGGTTGCATTCTGGCAGCTGAAGAAGAGGTAAGCATGGACATTCTGATTGCTTTTGCTGTTTTCATAGTATGCCTCATCCTGTGCCTCAGCCTCGATATTACAATGATACTGCCGCTTTTCATCGGCTTTGTGCTTTTCTCGCTTGTTGCGATAAAGAGAGGAAAGACCGTGAGAGAAGTGGGAAAAATGTCGCTTTCGACGGTCAAGGACTCTCTGATTGTAGTCAGAATAATTCTTCTGCTCGGATGTCTTACGGGACTTTGGCGCGCGTCAGGCACTATCGCTTATTTTGTCTGCGGCGGTGTTAAGCTCATTCCGCCTTCACTCTTCGTGCTGGCGGCCTTTGTGCTGACGGCTGTCATGTCCTTTGCCCTCGGCACGAGCTTCGGCGTTACGGCCACGGGCGGCGTTATCCTCATGGCAATAGGCAGAGCGGGCGGCATTAACCCCGTAATTGTGGCGGGTGCGGTCTTGTCGGGCGTTTATGTCGGAGACAGAGCTTCTCCCGCGGCATCAAGCGCAAACCTTGTCGCCGTGCTCACGGGAACGGATATGCGCGACAATGTACGTCTGATGCTTAAAAACTCAATACTGCCCTTTGTTATATGCTGCGGAATTTACACCGTTTTATCCCTATTTGTGCCAATGACGGATATGAATGTTTCTCTGCTTGAAAATATAGCGGGAGAATTTAATCTGAGCTGGGTGTGCCTTATTCCGGCGGTGCTCATTCTTGCGCTGCCTTTCTGCAATGTCAGCATCATTCTCAGCATACTTATAAGTATGGTTTCAGCCTTTGCCGTTGCGGTGTTCACGCAGGATGTGAGTGTGCTTCAGGCGCTCAAAATCATGGTAACTGGATTTACGCCCGATGACGCCTCCCTCGCGGGAATCTTCTCCGGCGGCGGTCTTGTTTCCATGCTTGAGGTAGGATGTATACTTTTGCTCTCGGGAACTTACGGCGGGATTTTCCGCGGCGCAGGATTCTTAGAGGAAGTGGATAAAGCCCTGCTGAAGATGAGCGGGAAGATAGGCAGATACCAGACCATGCTCATAATGAGCTTTGCCATCTGCGCTCTTTTCTGCAACCAGACCATAGGCTCTATTATGCAGTCCGAGTTGAGCGCACCCCTTTACGGCGACAGCGACGAGGAAAAGACTGCAAGGATGATGGACATTGAAAATTCCGTCATTCTTGTTGCGGGACTTATCCCATGGTGCATAGCCTGCTCTGTACCTTTGGGAATGCTGAACGCAGGAGCGGCATCCGTACCCTTTGCCTGTTATTTATATGTGCTTCCCCTCGTGGAGCTTATAAAAGCCTCCCGAAAGCAAGTTTACAAGACAAATTAATTGTGCTATAATTAACTATTCCATATAATCGGTAAAATATTAAATGAGGAGGACCATAAATGAAAACCGTTAAAATCATTGCTCCCCTGGCAATAGCAGCAGGCGCAGCCGCCGCAGCAATAGTGCTTTCCAAGAAGTCCGGCGCAGGTGAAGCAAAGGAAGCTTCCAAGGGCGCGGCAAAGAGCAGCAAGCCCGCTATCAAGAACGCAAAGCAGGGTGTATACACCTTCCTTTCCGGCTATAGCGATCCCGTTACCGTTGATGTCACAATGGATTATGATTCCGTAAAATTCAGCTACGCTGTAATTGAGGAAGAGTTCCTTTCCTACACCAGCGACTCCCATGTTGCAGCTGTGTTCGGCGAAGACTTCAACATGCAGATCGAGTACGCAGGCTACTACAGCGGCGAAAACTTTGAGATTTATTCTCAGGTCGTTAAAGAGAAGTATCCCGGTTACAGCGAGATCAAGTACGGCGAAAACGCAGGCTTTAAGTACACCGACGGCGATAACCTCTGCATCTGCCTTCCCATTGCCGGCGACGAGTTTTCTTACATCCTTGTTACCGTTATCAAGGCAAAGGACAGCAAGATCACATTTGAAGACCTGCCCCAGCAGCCAGACCTTGTTGCAATGCTCAGCAGCCTCAAGACTGAAACCAAGAAGTAATTAAATATCAAAAACTCCCGTCATCACTGACGGGAGTTTTTTTATTTCTTCTTATGCGTTTTTCTTCTTGAAAAGATAGTATGCAATGCCGATTGCGATTGCGCCGCTGGGGAGAATCATGAAGCTTGTGCTTCCCGTGAGAGAGGGAACGAGGATGAAGAGTATGCTCATAATAACGAGCGGGAAGATTGCGATGTTCATGTTCTTGCGGTAATACTTATATGCCATTGCACCGAAGAGGGCGGGAACAACATTTTCGAAGGCGGGCTGGAGTGCGGGTGCCCGCAGGATGGGCTGAAGAGGAATGAGCAGAGCAACACCGATTGCCAGAACAAGAATAGTCACCAGAGATGAGGTTGCGATTGAAAGGGTGGATATAATCTCGTTTTCGGGAGTGCCTGTCTTTGCGCCGACTATATCGCGGGCATTAATTGCGCAGGGGATTTTCATGTTTATGAGGTTGCCAGTTATAAACGCAAGATAGCTTCCGCCTGCACCGAGCATGGGAGTGTAGATAAGATACTCGGCGATACAGCTTACAAACCAGACGATGCCGATTGCGAGGAAGCCCTTGCCGAAGGCGGCCATGTCCGGCATTGCGCCCAGAACAGAGCCCATTACAAAGGGTGCGCCGATAAGCATGATAAGAGTTATCACGCAGACAATGCGGCCGAAAACATGGGTGCGTGCATTGTACTTTTCAAACAGTTCGTTTTTCTGTTGTTCAGTCATTTTAATGCCCCCCTTACTTTACTGCGCCGTTAATGAAAACGGCGGCCGCCATTGCGATAAGCATACTGCCCGCAATGGAGAAGCTTTCGACCCATGCGGCGTTTTTCTTTTCCTCAAGCCAAATAAAGGCAGCCATAACGATTGCCGAGACCGCAACAACCGCAAGAGGAAGCCAGTCGCCGGAGAATGTGAAAAGACCGTTAGCCGAAACAAATCCGCCGATGTAGCTTCCGATGTAAGCGGAAACAAGGCCGATGAACATGGCGGTCATTGCCATATCGCCGAAGCCTGCGGTTTTGGATTTGCCTTCTTTCGGAGTTTTGAGCTTGTTGAGATATTTCTTGCTGAAGAACACGGAGAATACCATGCCCCACATGATGCAGAAGCTCATTAGAAGAGCGATTGTGGTGAATGCCTGAGCGGTAATTTCGGCCGCTGTCAGCTTTGAAAGACCGACTGCTTCAGCCGCAGCCTGAGCGACCTGGGTTTCATAGTGCAGTGCGCCGATTACCGAAAGCCTCAGCCAGGGCAGAGGAGTGCCCAGACTTCCGCTAAGGGCGATAACGCCAAGCAGTATGCCCACACTGGGCAAAACGGCAAAGGTGGCACTTGCGGTGATTGTGCGCTTCATTTTGGTGGTGTCCATGCCGATTGCAACGCCTGCTTTGTATGCACGAATCATGAAGAATATGCAGACAAGGCACACAAAGAATATGATGCCGCCGCAGATGAGATACATTGCGGGACTGTTAAGCTGTGATAGGATGTTCATGCTTTACCTCCTATGCCTGTCAGGAATTTGCGAGCTCGGGGTTATTCAGCTCGTAGAATATTTTAAGTGCGTTTATAAACTTCATAACCATTCTGCCGTCGGAGAGAACGCAGCGGTAGATATCTTCACCGTGCTGTATCTCAAGGTGTCTGCCGGGGCTGAAAGGCAGAGTGGGGATCCCGGCGGGATTTACGGAAAGAGAAACTTCCTCGCCGTTTATAATGCCAATCAAATCAAAGCTGTGCTTTGAAAGGCTTATTTTGCCGAAGCCGACTTCCTCGAACTTATGCTTTTTGAAGTCGATCATGTGTATCTTGGTTTCCGCGGTGATAGAGTAGGAATTGTCGGCTTCAATCTTCTCCTTAAGGCGGGAGTATATGAGCCTGCTCCATTCGGAAATATGTCGGATTTCTCTTCCTATATAACCTGTGTTGTGCAGGAAAGCAAATTCGTCGGAGGTTTCTCTGAAGCCGCATTCGGTGCAGTAAAGACTGCTCTTGTCCTTGACCTGCATGGAGAACTCGCCGCCGCATTCGGGGCACATGTAAAGAACGTTTTCAAGGCCCTCGACATTGTCGTTGTCCTTATATTTGACAAGAAGCCTTTCCTGCTCATCATAAGCATCGAACAAAAGCGCTTCCTCGACTTTTTCCTTTATCTCGGGAATCTTAAGCTTTTTAAGCTGCTCCTTGGAGAAGAGCTTATATATGTCCATGTATGTTTCGCCTGCGCGCAGACCCTTTGTCCATTTGGGCATGACGAAATATGTTCCGTCAGTTCGGGCAACATAGACATCCGCACCGAGCCATTTTAAGAACTTATAGGTTGCGCGGGGAATGGGTGTAGATATGCCGTCCTCGCACATTAAGCCCGCGGGATAGATAACAAGAATTTCGCCGTTATCAATGACGGACTTTATCTTCTTCATATCATGCACCGAGGTCTGGAACTGCTGTTTGGGAATGACGGCAAGCTTGTTGAGAATTCCGTTTACGGGAAGAGAGTTATAAAAGGAATTGCTTATAACGAAGCTCATGGGCCTGTTTGTGGCGCCGATGATGTTTACGAAGTCCAGCGCGGCCTCATGGTTTGCGATAACTACAAGAGGACCGTCGGCGTTCTTCAGCTCGTTTCTGATATATTTGCGCTTGAAAACAAGCTTTGCGAGAACGAAGGATACGCCCTGGGCGAGTCGGTAAAGAACTATGTTGGGACGCCTGTACAGCTCATTCGGGTTCATAGCTTTACCTCCGTTTCTTTTTTCAAAATAAGTATATTATAAGTTTAACATAGTCAGAGAGGCACTTCAAGATATTTAAGCGTCAAAAAAGAAAAACCGCCCATGGGACGGTTTTTCCTGTTTCGTATTTATGCCATGTCGCGATAAAGGAAGGTAACAACCTGACCGCGGGTGCAGGGATTATCCGGAAT
>R21__coassemble_306_pt1 | contig 41785 bp, 45 predicted proteins | sample R21__metabat2_low_PE_019 | metagenome-assembled genome bin R21 | reverse complement strand
TCCAGCATTGAGCAAAGTTCACAAAGCGTTTTTGTTTTAGTTCTTTCCTCTTTCGATTTGAATACACCCAATGACAACGCTGAAATTGCAACAATTAATGCCCCGATGTATGTCATTAGTATAATTCCTCTGCGCGATATGTACGTTTAGTTTTATTATTTTCAATGACTATAGCATACTTGAATATCTGTTTTTTCAGCAGTTCCCTGTAGACAGGCCGTTTTGAAAGGTCGGTAACATCCTTTGCGTGGGCGGTTGCAAGTATTTTTACTCCGCATCCCGCAACTCCTTCAATGGCTTTTACATCCTCCGGCGAAGAAATTTCGTCCATGGCAATAAGCTGTGGATTCATTGCTCTCAGCATCATAATCGCCGCCTCTCTTTTTGGCAGATTCTGCATAATGTCTGTATGTCTTCCGACATCAAACTGAGCTGCACCGTTTGAAACACCTGCCACCTCACCTCTTTCATCAATCAGCGATACTCTGTTGCCCGAATTCGAAATAATCCGCACATATTCTCTTATACAGGTCGTCTTTCCTGCTCCCGGGGGTGAGATTATGATAATGTCACTTAGCCCGTCCGATATCAGTTCATTTAGAATATCCGTGCCGCAGTTTCTGACCTCGTGCGGAATTCTTATAGCAATTGAGCTGTAATCCCTGAGTCCCAATGCACCGTTTTCTTTTCTTACAGCAGTTCCGCACAGGCCCAGTCGTATTCCTCCATCGACATATAAAAAGCCATTTGCGATATTGCTTTCAACGGAATGAACAGAGGCACCGCAGGCTTTTTCAATTACCGCCTCTATATCATCATTGCATATCCTTCGCCCCTCCATAATGTCGTGCTCCATTCCGGCATAAGCAAGACTTACAGGATGGCCTGTCCGCAATCGTATCTCCTCACACTTATTTGTGACATTTTCGGGCAGTTCGAGTATTTCTCTGTAAATTTCCGCAGGCAGGAGAGCCGCCGCGTCTCTGAATTTTCGCATGGTACACTAACACTTCCTTTAAGAAAGATATATTAAAATTGCTTGCGGTTTATTCATAAAAATTACCGGCTCAAAATGAGCCGGTAATTCTACGCTTTGGGAATCAGCAGCATTCTGCCTCTTATGTCTTCCCCATCCTGAATTGAATTCATCTCGGCAACCCGATTCTGATCCGCGCCGTATTTTTTAGCAATATCCCATATATCTCCGCTTTCAGCTCGCGCAATTATGACGGACGGAGAGATGTTTTTATTGACCTCAACATTAACGCTTATTGCGCTGACTGCAGCTAAGCTTTCGCTTTTATCACAGGTCCCCTTAAGCTTAACGGTAGCTTCAAATTGTGCTGCACCGCCTATAACGGCACAATCGACATTATCTACGTATGCTTTCAGGTTTTCGCACATAACATCCTCAAATTCAGCGTTCCCGCGCGCTCTGAAAGAAAATACGCCGCTATCTGCACCGCTGCTTATTGCATTTATTATTATCGGAACATTCACGGCTGTTCCCGATACAGTCATTTTCCCTGCACAGGCGCTGCTGATTAAGACATTTTTATATCCCTCCGGTAAATCATAGGATAGCTGTACATTCTGCGTGTTTATCAGAGTTTCTCTTTCTGATATGACATTCTTTTCATCGGTTGAGAGTTCATATTCACATCCGCAGGAATAGGCATCGGAAATGTATGTCAGCTCCCTGCTCTCATAACAAACAAGCTGCAATACAATGCGCAGCTCCATATTGAGCATATTGCCGTTAATCTCGTAATATTCGCCCGCCTGCAACATATAGCAATCGCAATCGGCAACTTCCGACCCCTCATCATGATCAAAAAGCTGAGAAAAGGCTGTATCATATTCAAGAGATGCGACTTCACCGCTTTGCTTGCGGTAAATAATTCGGCTGTGCGTATGCCCCTTAACTATAAGCCTGTTTCCTACAAGCTCGGAACTGTCAAATATGCAGTCAGTAACAGTTGACAATATTGCAGAAGAATCCGGAATTTCATGCTCGTCTTCAATGGAAGCCAGCTTTTCGGAAACAAGAGAAATATTCTTTATTATCCTGTTCTCGGATTTATAGAATATACTCTCACAATCATCCGGCTGAACTGCCGGAAAACTCAATTCTGTTCTTGAATACGCTCTGACTTCCACCAGAACATCGGCATTTACTCCAAACTTGCGCGGATTGAGCTCGCGCCAGTCGGCTGCAACAACATTCATTGAAGCGACTGCAATTGAGGAACTATCCACATCATCGGCAGAAAATTCAGCATTAAACGGAATCGATGAAAGCACGGTTTCCGGTATATCACTGTTTTCGGGAACAAATAATGTGTTTGCCTCAATCTCGCCGTTTATTGTAATTTTACCGAAATTCACATCCTTACTTATTATCTTGCACTTAAACTCAGTTGTAAGAAGCCTTGATATATCGTCAAACGTATCGGGAATCACGGTGTCTGCGCTGAGCTTGCACATTTTTTCACCCGAATAAATCTTCTGATATGAGTTAAAAGACTTTGACTCCATTAAAACATCCATTACAATTCTCCTTGCTGTGTTTTTGTTACAACATATGAAAAATTGCAAACAAATATTACGGATTATTTATTACAGCGCTTGAGCCATATTCCGAGGCATATAAATGTGATCCCCAAAACAAACCACCAGAACTGACTCGGCAGTATTAGTGCCAGAATTATAAGTATACCGGCGAAAATCGCCATTTTCCCTATAAAAAAGAATTTTCCACCCCTATGCAAAAAAACACCGCCTTTGCAAAGTAACTGCTATATACTATGCAAAAAGCGGTGTTATAGTTATTTAGTTTCCCATGACTTGTTCTGAGCGCTGAGCTCATACAGTCTCTTATATGATTCATAGCGGCTCGGCATAATTTTGCCTGCGTTCAGAGCTTCTGTTACGGAGCAGCCGGGCTCCTTCAAATGTGCGCAGTCATTAAATCGGCATGTGCCGATATACTCACCAAACTCTCTGAAATCGTATTGTAGTTCTTCTTTGCTGATGGTCTGCATCATTTCAATTTCAAATGACGCAAAGCCCGGAGTATCGGCTATATAGGTGTTGTTCAGCAAAGCAAAGAGCTCAACATGGCGGGTTGTATGCTTGCCGCGTCCCAGTTTTTCGCTGACTGCGCCTACTTCAAGCTTCAGCTCCGGTACAATGGCATTCAGTATACTTGATTTACCTACACCGGAATTGCCCGTAAAGGCACATATTTTACCTTTAAGAGCTTCCATGAGTTCAGTCAAGCCGCTGCCGGTTTCCGCACTTGTGCGGAATGTGGCAAAGCCGGAGTTTGAGTATATATCATACAACTCATCCGCACTGTCTATATCCGTCTTATTGATGCAGATAACAAGCTCGCAGTCAGCTTCCTCCGCAATAACGGAAACGCGGTCAATTAAGAACGGATCGGTTACGGGATTCGTATTTGCAGCAACGAAAACCATTGTATCAATGTTCGCAACTGCAGGACGTATAAAGAAGTTTCTGCGCTCAAAAACCTTTTCAATATATCCCTTTCCGTTCGAATCAAGATTGAAGCTTACCTTATCTCCAACCAGAGGTGACGTGCCGTCAAGGCGGAATTTACCTCTTGCCCTACATTCGTAAACGTTTTCTTCTGCATTTACGTAATAAAATCCGCTAAGTGCTTTAATTATTGTTCCTTCCATCGGTTCAGCCTTCCGAACTGGGGCCGGACGAAACTTTAATCGAAATTGCAGTCTGCTTTTCAATCTCGGTTCCGGCTTCCTCGCTCTGCCAGATGACAGTTCCTGCATCAAGATTGCTCTCTGCGTTGGATATATCACCAACAGCAAGCCCGTTTGCCTCAATTTTGGCAATGGCAGCATCCTTTGAAAGGCCTTTAAGCTGAGGAACCTTTGTCATCTCAATCTCGGGTCCGGTACTGATAACAACCGTAATTGTGCTTCCTTTTTTAACGCTTTCGCCTGCTGCGGGATCAGTCGAGATAACGCGGCGCTCTGCTACACTGGATGAAGAGGATTTCTCAACAGAGCACTTCAAGCCTGCTTTTTCAAGCGCTCTCAAAGCCGTTGTGTCTTCTTCATTAAAGACTTCGGGAACCTCAACCATTCCTTCCTGGTCATCCAATGAACCAGCTGAACTTACAATCAGCTCAACATCAATCTTTCTATCAGTTCCCGATTTACTGCGCAAAGCACCCTCAGCAGGATTCTGATCAAGGACAATACCGTACTCGGCATCATCAGGCTTGAATACAACGGTGAAGTTGTAAATATCAGTATAGTCTCGGTCGTTTATATAATCTTCATAGTGCTTACCAATAAAGTTTTCCACCTCAATCTTATCGGGCGTTCCAAACAGATCCTTAAGGAAATAACCGTTTATGAAAATGAATATAAGGATTATAAATATGAGAACGCCGAGAAGACCAGTTCCGAATGCGATCTTTCTGGAACGGTTTTTCTTCTTTTTCGCTCTTTTTCTCTCTTCCTCAGCTCTTATGTTTTCTTCAATAAGGGCAACATTCATAGTGCCTGTGTCAGCAAGCACCTGCTCTGCAACTTCAGCATTATGGAATGCTTCGAGATCTGCAAGAAGCTCATTTGCGCTCTGGTAGCGCTCGTATATCTCAGAGGACATTGCTTTAAGAGTAATTCTCTCCAGTTCCTCCGGAATATCGGGATTGATTTCGCGAATAGGAACAGCATCGGTGTTCATATGCTTCACGGCAACTTCTACAGCAGAGTTACCGGTATACGGAAGTCTGCCGGTAAGCATTTCGTACATAACTATGCCCAAAGAATAAATATCACTTCTGGCATCGGGCGCATAGCCTCTTGCCTGCTCAGGCGCAATATAATGCACGGACCCTACAGCCTCAGCAGACGGGCCGGAAAAGCTGTTTTGAAGAGCTGCAATTCCGAAATCAGCAACCTTGACCATACCGTTTTTGAGCAGCATGATATTCTGAGGCTTTATATCACGGTGGATTATACCTTTTTCATGAGCGTGAGCCAGAGCCTTTGCAATCTGAATACTGAAGTCAAGCACTTCTTTATATTTGAGCGCGCCCACTCTCTGCATATACTGCTTAAGGCTTATTCCGTCAATAAGCTCCATAACAATGTATTCAACATCATCACTGTGGCTGACATCATAAACAGACACGATGTTCGGATGTGAAAGCATGGCAACAGCCTGAGATTCCGCGCGAAAACGCTCACGGAATTCTTCGTTTGCAGCCGTTTCATCACGCATGATTTTTACCGCATCATATCTATGCAGTCTATGACAAAGTGCTTTGTAAACATTAGCCATACCGCCAGTGCCTATAAGCTCAAGTATCTCATATCTGTCATCAAGAATTTTGCCTATATATTTCTCAGCATTTCTATCCATATTAGCCACCTACATCTAAATCAGAACCGCAACAACGGAAACATTGTCTCTTGCACCGCGTTCAAGTGTCATATTAAGCAGAGTTCTGCAAATATATTCAGGTTTTTTATTGACCTTATAGACTCCGAAAATCTCCTCATCCGTTACCATATTGGAAAGGCCGTCGGAGCACAGAAGTATACATTCTCCCCTGCTCAGGTCAACAGTGAAATAATCGGATTCCACTGAATTGTCCACGCCCAAAGCTCTTGTTATTATATTCTTCTTCGGGTGGTTTACAGCTTCTTCCGGAGTTATTGTGCCAAGCGCAACGAGCTCATTAACATATGAATGATCCCTTGTGACCTGATATATTCCGTTTTTTGTAAGGTGATACGCACGGCTGTCGCCGACATTAACAATATGAGCTCTGCGCTTTGTTATGATGCCGCCAACAAGTGTTGTGCCCATACCGTTGTAGTTCGGATCAAAGCCAGAATACTCATAGACAACACCGTTGGCATCCGCGCAGCTTGCTTTGAGAATTTTCTCATAATTCTCCGTAAACACCTTTGGTGACAGAAGTGATTCATACACTCCCGAAACAAAGGCTTTACACGCAAGCTGGCTTGCAAGGTCTCCTGCCTTAGCGCCGCCCATGCCGTCACATATTGAGATAACTACACTTTTTCGCTTGTCGCAATTCTCAATAATGTAGCTATCCTGGTTTTCTTTTCTGACTTTTCCCTTGTCAGTAATGCCAAAACTTTTCATAGTGATCAGTTACCTTTAGTTTTTTGCATTTTTCTGCGGAGCTGCCCGCAGGAAGCGTCTACGTCACCGCCAAGCTTGCGGCGAACCGTTGCGTTTACTCCCGCATCCTCAAGGATTTTTATAAATGCTTTCATATGGCCCGGAGTTGAGGGACCGTACTTACTCTCCTCAACATGATTGAGCGGGATTAGATTTACATGAGCCCCCACTTCTCTTGCTCGTTTAGCAAGGAGGTGGGCATGGTATTCGGTATCATTAACTCCGTCAATCATCGCGTATTCAAACGAGATTCTTCTGCCGGTCTTTTCATAATACCGCTTACAGCAGGCTATCAGCTCGTCAACGCCTCTTCCGCGGTTTGCAGGCATAATCTTCGAGCGGGTTTCATCATCGGGAGCATGAAGCGAGACGGCAAGGGTTATCTGTAAATTCTGCTCGGCAAGCTCATCGAACTTCTCCGTAATACCGCATGTTGAAAGTGAGATATGCCGCATGCCGATATTCATTCCGTCAGGATGATTGACAAGCTTAAGGAATTTCATAACATTATCAAAATTATCAAGCGGCTCGCCGATGCCCATAAGAACTATATTGGATATAGGCTTTCCCGAGTCAATCTGAGAGAATAGAACTTCGTCAAGAATTTCCGACGGCTCAAGGCAGCGAACAAGTCCGCCGATGGTCGATGCGCAGAAAGCGCAGGCCTGACGGCATCCGACCTGTGAGGAAACACATACAGTGTTTCCGTGTTCATAGCTCATTACAACGGTTTCAACGGCGTTTCCGTCGTAAAGCTCCCACAGATATTTTATTGTACCGTCGAGCTTTGAAACCTGCTTGCTGAGCACCTTGGGCGTATACAGACTATATTCGGCTTTAAGCTTCTCGCGCAGGGATTTTGAAATATCGCTCATTTCATCAAAGGAGCTTACACCGCGGCTGAGCCACTTAAAAACCTGCTTTGCGCGGTATTTAGGCTCGCCCATTGCGGCAAATTCCGCTTCAATCTCCTCCGGAAGCATTGATTTTATGTTTTTCACACAGTTCTCCTTAATTTGCAGACGAAAAATCCGTCCGTACCGTCAATATTCGGCCAGAATGTGTACATACCGTTTGAGGCATCATTACCGCCGGGCAATGAAAATGCCTCGCATTTATATTCAGGGTGCTCTGACAGGAATTTATTCACAACACCCTCATTCTCATCATTAATAACTGTGCAGGTTGAGTATAAAAGTACTCCACCTGGCTTAAGGTTTTTTGAGATATTATTTAGAATCGCAAGCTGTATTTCAGGCAATCCATCCAGCTCACTTTCGCTCTTAAACCGAATATCAGGCTTCTTTCTGATAACACCCAGACCGGAACACGGAACATCGGCAATGATTACATCAAACTCATCGTCCCTTGGTTTTCTTGCGTCACATGCTTCGGTTGAAATGATTGATATTCCAAGCCTTTCAGCACTTGATTTAATAAGGCCAAGCTTCTTTTCATGTAGATCGCATGAAATGATTTTTCCATCGTTACGCATTGCAATTGCAGCCGCAAAGCTCTTTCCTCCGGGAGCTGCGCAGGCATCGAGCAGCTTCATTCCCGGTCTTAAATCAGCAGCCAAAACCGCACATTTTGCCGCAGGATCCTGAACATAGAATAATCCTTCAGCGAAGCCGGGCAGCTTTGTAACATTTCCGCTGACTATGAGCGCATCCGCAAGCCATTCATGCTTGTGGAAATCCACCCCTGATTTTTTAAATCTCTCTTCAAGGCTGTATGTATCGGTTTTAAGCGTGTTGACCTGAATACATGTTTCTGCGGCTCTATTGTTTGCCGCAAAAAAGCTTTCGGCAAAGCCAAAACCTTCTTCAGTTATCACTCGTTTTGCCAGCCACGCAGGGTGGCTGTATTTAATCGATAGATACCGCGCCTCGTCGCCCTTCGGTATATCGGGCAGGTTTTCAACATTGCCGCTTATTTTGCGCAAAACAGCATTTACAAATCCGCTTGCTCTTGAGTATCCGAGCCTTTTACAAAGAAGCACAGCTTCGTTTACGGCGGCACTGTGCGGAATTCTATCCATGAACAGCAGCTGGTATACTGCCTCGCGCAGGATATCTCTTACCTTTGGCTCAATCTTTTTTGAGGCAAAGTGATCAATATAGTAGTCGCAAAGCGTTTCGTTCTGGATAACTCCAAGGCTCAAAGCTGTTGCAAGTGCCGCGGATTTAGAGTCAAGATTGTATTTTTTAATTACGCCGTCTATTGCCGCGGACGACCATGCACCGTTTCTTCTGCTCTTTTCAAGCACTTCAAGCGCAGCTTCCCTCGCTTTATCAGCCATTTTCAGTCCTCAATCTTTATAGGATGTCCGAGAAGATAATCGGACGCTTTCATTCTCTTCTTGCCCGGTGCCTGAAGCTCTGTTATGAGCAATGTTTCCCCATTTGCGCAGGCAAATTCAATTCCCTTTTTGCCTGCAGATACAATGCTTCCCGGGGCTTTTGCTGTCTTGTTTTGTGTATATTCCGCTTTGAATATGCGGAAGGTATCACCGACGATTTCAGCTGTTGCAACAGGCCATGGCTGGAGTCCGCAAATCCATTTATTGATCTCGCGCGGAGTCTTATTCCATTCTATGGGACACATACTTTTATCCAGCATAGTGACATAACTTGCCTCAGCATGGTTCTGAGGCGTTCTCGGTGCCGTTCCCGCTTCAATGTCGCGCAGTGTTTTATCCAGAAGCTCAGCCCCCATGGCCATGAGTCTGTCAAAAAGCTCGCTGGAGGTTTCAAACTCTCCGATCTCGGTTTCATCGGTATAGATAACATCGCCTGTATCCATTTCGCTTGCAAGGTACATGGTGGAAACGCCCGTATATTTATCACCGTTGAGCACAGACCACTGCACAGGTGCAGAACCGCGATATTTAGGCAAGAGCGACGCATGGACATTAATTGCGCCATACGGTGCAACAGCAAGAATGTCATCCGGAAGTATCCTTCCGTAAGCAACTACAACAAGAATATCAGGCTTAATTTCCTGCAGGGCTTTCAGCGATTCACCGTCACGAAGCTTTACAGGCTGATATACGGGAATGTCGTTAGCGACTGCAAGCTCCTTGACGGGAGAAAATGACATCTGCATTCCCCTGTTTCTTGGCTTATCGGGCTGAGTAAAAACAGCTGCAACCTCGTATTTTTCATCAATCAGTTTTTTGAGGGATGCCGCCGCAAAATCGGGTGTTCCCATGAAAACTATGCGCATAAATTACTCCTCTTCGTCCTCGGAACTACCGGCAAGTATTTCCTCATTAGTAAGCATACGCTCACATTTTTCAAGGAAAAGATGACCATCAAGGTGGTCAATCTCGTGGCAGAAGCATCTTGCAGTAAGGCCTGTGCCCTCGTATTCGTGCCACTCACCGTATCTGTCCTGTGCGCGTACCTTTACGTATTCAGGGCGGCGGACCATGCCGTATTCACCCGGAACGCTGAGGCAACCCTCTGCGCCAAACTGCTCACCTGAGGTTTCAATAATCTCAGGGTTAATAAGCTCTATGATGTATTCTTCCTCGCCTGCTTCAACGTCGACATTGGTTTCAATGACAAGAACTGCGCGGCGGAGAACTCCAACCTGAGGTGCTGCAAGACCGACTCCGTTTGCTCTCATAAGGGTTTCTGCCATATCATCAAGGAGCTGATGAAGTCTGGGGTTAAACTTCTTTACGGGACGGCAGACCATGGAAAGCACTTTATTGCCTTTTTCGTATATATTTCTGTATGCCATAGTTTTTATCTCCAAATTAATCTGAGGGGTTGTTATCGGCAAAAATGCTTACCCCTTTATACTTTGCATCTGAATTAAATTTAATTAAAATCGCAGAAATTATTTTTCGCATTTCACTGTCAGCATGACAGCAGACATTTACACGGTATCTATATCTGTTGTTGACCTTTACCACAGCTAAAGGCGCAGGACCCAATATGCTGACATCTGTGCGGTTTTTCACCGATGCGTGAAGAACATTTCTGATATCCGCACAACAGCGCAGGACCTGATCCTCGCTGAGTCCCGAGGCCGTTACGGAAATAATATCGTAAAACGGCGGTGTTCCCTGGAGCTTTCTGAGCTCAAGCTCGGATTTGTAAAAGCTGTCATAATCCTGAGCTGCTGCCTGTTTTATAATTTCATTTTGCGGGGTGAAGGTCTGAATAATTGCGCGTCCGGGTTTTGTACCGCGACCTCCTCTGCCGACGACCTGAGTTATAAGCGAAAAAGTTCTCTCGCCCGAGCGGTAGTCGCTGCAATAAAGGCTCTGGTCAGCGGATATTACGCCGACAAGGGTTACATTTTCAAAGTTAAGGCCCTTGGTAACCATTTGCGTTCCAACCATTATGGGGATGCGCTCATTCTTGAATTTCTCAAGAAGTGCCTCGTGTGAGCCGGCGGCTTTAACGGTATCGGTATCCATACGAAGTACGCCCGCATCGGGGAAAAGCTGATTGAGTTCTTCCTCGATAAGCTGAGTGCCGGCACCTATGTAGCTCAATATTCCGCCGCAATCCGGACATTCCTTGTCAGGATACCTTGAGTACCCGCAATAGTGACACATAAGCTTTTTATTTGAGCTGTGATAAGTAAGAGACACACTGCATCTCGGACATTTATAAACGTATCCGCATTCACCGCAGCTGATGAGCTTATTTGCTCCGCGGCGGTTAATGAACAGTATGCTCTGTTCTCCGCGGCTCAAATTCTCTTCAAGCTCGTTCTGAAGCTCAACGCTGAGATTTCCGCCGTTTCCGCGGCGCATCTCTCGCTTCATATCAACAACGCGTACCTCAGGCAGCTGCATGTTGTTGTAACGCTCATTGAGCTCAAAATACTTGTATTTTCCTATGTCAGCAGCATACCGGCTCTCAACGTCTGGTGTTGCAGATCCAAGAAGCAGCAAAGCATTTGATCTTGCACAACGGTACTTTGCAATGTCTCTGGCATGGTATCGCGGAGAGTTTTCAGACTTATAGCTGTCCTCCTGCTCCTCGTCGATAATGACAAGGCCGAGATTTTCACATGGCGCAAATACCGCGCTTCGTGTTCCGATTACAAGCTTCGCATCACCGCTGCGCACGCGTTTCCATTCATCATATCTCTCGCCTACCGACAGGCTGCTGTGCAGCACGGCAATTTTATTTCCGAAGTATGACGAAAAGGTGCGTAGCATCTGCGGTGTGAGTGCAATCTCCGGAACAAGCAAAACAGCTGTCTTTCCATCTTTAAGCGCTTTATCTATCAGATGGATATACACGGATGTCTTACCGCTTCCGGTTACACCAAACAGCAACGCCGCTTCAGGCTTTCCGGTGTTTAAAAGCTTAGATATATCCACGAAGGCAGAGCTCTGCTCCGCATTAAGGAGAGGAAGCTCTTCTGTTTCATCGCTCCAGATTTCAGGACGGCGAAAGGTCTCTTCAAAACTTGATTCAATGAGCTCAGCATTAACGAGAGCCTTGAGTGACTGTCGTGAAGCGCCTGTGAACAACAATGCCTCCTTAGCCGGTACAGTACCGGTTGCGCACACAAGCTCCAATATTGCTGCCTGCTGCGGAGCTTTTCGGCGCTTATTCTGAGCGATGGAAAAAGCTTCTTCTGCAGGAACAGCAAGAGATATCATCTCAACCATCTTGTCGTTTGTTCTTCGGCTGCCATCAGGACTAAACCAGAAACCGGATGGCAAAATAGTCTTTACTGCATCATAAACCGTGCAGAAAAATCTCTCACGCATCCACAAAGCAAGCTTAATCTGCTCGCGGCTGAGAACCGGAGACTCATCAAGGACAGATGTAATCGGCTTAAGCTGTTTATAGTTGCTATGGTCTGTTACTTCAAGGACTATACCTTCACTTCGCCTGTTGCCTCTCGAAAAAGGTATGGTTACCCTCACGCCCGGGCAAACGCTTTCGCGCAACTTTTCGGGTATCAGATAATCGTAAGGCTTATCAACCCAATATGTTGCGGCAGAAACCGCAATTTTTGCTACAACACACTGCATCAGGTCGAATTCTCCTTAAACTAAATAAGACAACCAGCGGAGCTGATTAGCTCCGCTGAATAAGTTCTCACTTTTCTTCGATAGTGAGCTTTCCGGTATATACCTCGTCAATAGCGATAGAAACGGACTTCTTGTCCAGAGATTCACCGCTTTCCTCAGCTTCGGAAGAAATGGAACGTGCGCGCTTAGCTACTAAGTTTACAAGCTGATAACGGCTGCCGGTCTTGTCAACGAGATCAGCCACGGGAGGATAAAGCATCATAATTAATCATACCTCATTCAAAAAATTTTTTCTTAGTTCGTATTTGCAGCTTTCTGCAGTAATTATGGACGAAAATTCGTTTGCCGCCACTTCAACATCATCGTTGATGATAATGTAATCATAGAAAGTTGCCGCCTCATACTCCTCTTTTGCGCGGATGAGTCGGGCTTCAATCTTCCGCTCAGAGTCTGTGCCTCTATTGCGGAGGCGGGTTTCAAGTTCCTTCATGGAAGGCGGAATAACAAAAATCATAACTGCCTCGGGCATCTTTTCGTGTACCTGCAAAGCACCCTGCACTTCGATGTCCAGAAGTACGTTCATGCCCTCGTTCAGTTTCTTTTCAACGTAAGCTCTCGGAGTTCCGTAAGAGTTTGCAACATATTCAGCATGCTCAAGAAATTCATCGTTTGCAACCATTTCCTTGAACTTGTCCGGTTCGACGAAGAAATACTCTCTGCCGTCAACCTCGTTGGGTCTGGGCTTTCTTGTCGTAGCGGAAACAGAGAAGCAAACATCGTTTCTTCCCTCAAGTGCTTTGAACACAACTGTGCTCTTACCTGCACCCGAAGGTCCTGAAATCACTATCAGTTTTCCTTTTTGTTCAGCCATTTTCCATACCTTCCTCATATTTATTGGACATGCGCGATGCCAGAGCTTCCGGCGAAAGCGCTGATAATACAACATTGCCGCTATCCATGAACAGAACCGCTTTTGTGCTGCGGCCAAAGGATGCGTCAATCAGGAGTCCCTTTTCTCTCACATCCTGAATGATACGTTTAATCGGTGCCGACTCAGGGCTGACAACAGCCACGATACGCTCTTCGGCAACCAGATTTCCGAAGCCTATGTTAACAAGTTTCAAGCTTTTACCTCTTACTCTATGTTCTGTATCTGTTCTCTTATCTTCTCAATCTCGGACTTAAGATCAACGACTACATGAGCGATATCCGCATTCTGGCACTTTGAGCCGATTGTATTTGCCTCACGATTAAACTCCTGAATGAGGAAGTCAATCTTTCTGCCTGTGGGCGAAGACCCGTTGATCATCGTCTTGAGCTGAGACATATGGCTTCTCAGTCTTACTGTTTCCTCGTCAACAGCAACCTTGTCTGCAAATATTGCAGCTTCGGTAAGAATTCTGCTCTCATCAATACCAGCCGTTCCGATAACATCGTTGAGCTTCTGAAGCAGTCTCTCGCGATACTCCGCAACTGTCTTAGGCGCATTTTCCTCAACTGTGCTTACAAGTCCGTTTATGGTATCAAGCTTGCTCAGAACGTCGTCACGAAGCTTTTCGCCTTCTCTGAGGCGCATCGAATCGAAATCGTTCAGCGCCTGCTCTGCTATTTCTCTTATCCCGGCTGCCACAGCATCAGCATCGAGTTCTCGCTTTTCAACGGACAGAACGTCCGGGAAACGGCTGACTGTCATCGCAGTCATATCCGAGGGCAGTTCATATTCTTCGGATATATGTTTAATTGCATCAATATAACCCTTGAGCAGAGGCTCATTGACTACAACTGCCATATCGTCAGTCATGGCGGTATTTATGGTTACAAATACATCAACCTTACCGCGGCTTATATGCGACTGAACCGCACTCTTGATTGTCTCCTCTGCAAACATAAAACTTCTCGGGAGACGAACAGAAGTGTCCAGATATCTGTTATTTACACTTTTTAGTTCAACTGTTACTTCTATTCCCTCGACAGTACCCTTTGCGCTGCCGAAGCCTGTCATACTCTTTATCATGTTTTCCTCCAAGTCAGCGAAGCTGAACTATTTCAAATTTAATGGGCTTACTGCTTCTCTTTATCCGCTGATAAATAATAACGACAGCTATACACAGAACGAATGCAGCTGCGCTGATTATCATGCACACTGTATCGCCAAGATTGAAGGAATAAGCGATTGCGTATGCAATAAAGAATGCGATAAACGGCACTATATACAGTAAAAATGCCGCACCGAAAATTTCTGAGGATAAGGTTTCGATTACCACCTTTTCACCCTGAGTTGCGTGAACAGTATTTTTCGCAAGAGTCTTTATTTCATTCTGAAAAGCACAGCTTTCGCAATTGCCGCAATTACTTCCACAGGCAGTTCCTCTGGACACGACGACCTCAGCCATGTTATTCGGTAAAACTCTTGTTACAACAGCATCCTGAGTCATATGGTTTACTCCTTTGAAATCGTTAGTGTTATCTTGACATCTCCAACAGCGCCTGCACTGCTATGCCCTCTCACACTGACCTTACCGTCAACAATAACCTGTCCGGTGGTAGTTCCGTAATCGGTCAAATCTGCGACGACAGTGATGTCGGAAGCATCAATCGAGTCAAGCACTTTCTCATCTTTCGCCCTGAGCGTTACTTCAACCTGCTTGGTATCGATCTTTGCATTATATCCGTTAGAGACATTCTTACAGGATATATTATCGGTCGTAAACGTCTTTGTATGCGTTCCGGCAACGCTGATTTTCACCGTTGCCTCAGTTGTTCCGGTGAGATTTTGAATTTCATCGTCAAGAGGAATGGTAAATGTCTGTTCAAAGCTGTTGTTAAACGAGGCCAGATCTACATTTCCGAGAACAATACTGTTTTTATCATCTATCAGTCGTGAATCTGCCGCAATCTTTATGCTGGCAGGTTCAATAGTCACCTTACAGTCCGATTCGGTTACTCCGCCGCCGGGAATAAGGTTTACAGTCAACGGAAGTTCTTTGCTCTTAAGTATAGGCTGAGTTGCCGTTACATAATTTGCAGACAGTGCAATGTCGGCAGAAGAGCAGGTTTTTCCGTTTTTATCAACAAGTGAAAATCCCTTATCTATCGAATAGGTCGATTCAATGTACAGGTCGGAATCTCCGAATGTTACCCAAGCATACTCAATATCCTCAAGTGCCGATTCCGGACCGGACAGCGTAATGGTTGAAGGCTCAAACACAAGCTCTTCCGCTACACATTCATCGGCAATCGTTCCCTCGAAGCTTCCTTTGACTTCAACTGTTTTTGTTGAATTCTTTACGATTGTGAAGTTTATTGTGTCAGGGTTGCGGCTGATTATCTGCAAGTTATTCTCATCAACATTACTGGGGAACACTATGTCGTAGGTCCATGACATATCGTTTGGCTGCTGAATATTGCTTACATTCAGAACCGCCTTAATTTCAGATGACTTAAGCTTGCTGAGCTCGCTTCTTGTACCCTTGACACGAATTGAAACAGACGATGTGTCAACCGAGTAAATTGACATATTGCGCTCTGCAAGAGCTTCCTGCCCCGAGAACTCAACCTGTATTCCCGTTAATGTGATGGTAGATTCCTTACCGTCCTGCCCCGAAACATAGCCCCAGAGGACAAGCGAACAAAGCAAGGATATCGCCATCCAGAAAACTTTGCTGTTATATATCCTTCTTATTTTCTTTTCCTGCTTCATTATCGTTCACCTTAAGCTTTGCGCTGATTAATGAAATCAAACCGTCCTTGGACTCCGACTCACTTTCCTCGACAACAAGCTCCTTACGGAGTATTTTTTCAAAGGTTTCTCTGTCGAGATTGCGTTTGAGCATACCTTCAATAGCAATGGAGATTGCGCCTGTTTCCTCAGAAACAATAATTACAACCGAGTCGGACTGTTCGCTGACACCGATGCCCGCTCTATGTCGCATGCCCAAATCTTTGCTCAGATTTGTGCTGCTTGTGAGAGGAAGCACGCATCCTGCTGCCGCTATGCGGCAATTACGGATTATAAGTGCTCCGTCATGTAGCGGAGTGTTCGGGAAGAAAACATTCTTCAGAAGAGCGGATGTAACATCAGCATTTACTATCGTACCGGTCGCCATTATATCATTCAGCTTATAGTTTCTCTCGAAAATAATCAAAGCGCCTGTTTTACTCTCCGCCATCTGTTCACAGGCAAGCACCGTCTGTGTAATAACCGCATCGATTTCCGATATATTCTGAACCTTCTTTGAAAACAGTCCCCAGAAGCTTTTTGTGCCGACCTTTGAAAGGAGCTTTCTGAGTTCCGGCTGAAATAGGATTACCAACGCGATAAGCCCTATGTCAACAGCTTTCTTAAGAATCCAGTTAATCATCGTCAGATTGAGTGCTGAAGACAACCAGAGCACTAAAAGGAGGATAAGTAATCCCTTTGCGACACTGTAAGAGCTTGTCTTGCGGATAAGGTCGATGATTTTATAAATCAGATAAGCAACAATCAGGATATCCACGATGTCCCAAAAACCGATTATGGAGATGTAATGTAATTTGCTTGAAATAAAATTTGCTGTAGCCTGCATACCAAGTCCCCGTTCATTTATCCTATGCGGACTGCAAAGCAGTCCGCTTTAACTGCCATTTTATCTTAATATTATAAATTAAAGTAAAGAAAAAAGCAATTACATATTGATAACTTTTTCTATTTCTTTGCATGCTTTTACGACTTGTTCTCTGCTTATAAAAGGCGAAAAGCTAAATCTCACTGTGCCCGTATCAATTGTGCCTCCGGTTTTATGAGCAAGCGGTGAGCAATGCAGTCCGCATCTTGCCGCAACGCCATGTTCTCCGAGCATTGTGCACATGCTTTCCGGATCGATTCTTTTATGGCGTACGGAGAGAACTCCTGCCTGTGAGCCGTTATCAGACCGGAACACTTCCAGTTCTTTATCGGCGCTCAGTATATCCGCCATGAGTGTGCAAAGCTCCCTCTCGTACTTTCCTATATTCTCAGCACCAACATCAAGGACATACTGAACACCTGCCGCAAGCCCCGATATCCCCGGAACATTGTGTGTTCCCGCTTCAAGCCTGTCAGGCAGAAAATCAGGCATATTCTGTTCCATACTCGCCGATCCTGTGCCGCCGAACATAATAGGTTTTGCATTTCCACCGCACAAAAGCACGCCGGTTCCCTGAGGTCCTAAAAGTCCCTTATGACCCGGCATTGCAACGAAACTTGCTTGCAATGCCTCAAAGTCAATGTCGAGCACACCAGCTGACTGTGAAGCATCAATTACAAGCGGAACTCCCGCCTCTCTACACATCTTTGAAATTGCTTCAACAGGCTGAATATATCCAAACACATTTGATACATGGTTGCAGATTACAAGCCCTGCATCTTCAATGTTTTTCTTAAAACTATCCACAGCCGCCTCAGGTTCAAAAAGCGGAGATTCCGCAACCACAATTTCGGCTCCGATATGCTTTAATGGCCTCGTTACCGAATTATGTTCATAACCTGAAACAAGCACCTTATCTCCGCTCTTTGCAAGTGAGCGAATTGCTACATTGAGTGCATGCGTCGCATTGAATGTCAGTACAACATTCTCCGGGTTTTTCACGTTAAAAAGCTTCGCAATCTTTTCTCGGCAATCATATACCTTCTCAGCAGCGCGCATGGCAGGTAAATAAGCGCCTCTGCCCGGACTTGACATGTTCTCGACAGCATCGACCATTGCGTATTTCACGCTCTTTGGCTTTAAAAAGCTTGTTGCGGCTGAATCCAGATATATCACAACACTACCTCCCTAAGCGTCCCATCGGTGTGTTGTTCAAAGATCTTGCCCTGCAAAAGCCCTTCCCGTCTCAATATATCGGCAGCTAAAATCCCGCGACCGTATGATACGGTTACGCAATAGCCGCATCCATTACCCGCCGCAAGCTTCGGCGCTTTCGTTATACCTGCATTTATGCCTGACCTTTCAAGCACTCTGGCGGCTCTCTGCGCATAGGTCAGCGAGCGGCACATAATTAAATATCGCATAAAATTCCCCTTCTAAATCTTTGATATATTCTATGCCGCCGCATTTGCTTTTGACCAAAACAAAACAGCGGATGAAGTTCATCCGCTGCAAGATTATTCGATTAACGCCACTGCATGTGCTGCTATGCCTAAGCCCTCACCTGTAAACCCAAGTTTTTCCTCTGTTGTTGCTTTTACGCTGACGAAGTCTGCGGGGATATTCATAACATCCGCGAGTTTCTCGCGCATAGCGCCGATAAAGGGTGCAAGCTTTGGCTTTTGAGCGATTATCGTGCTGTCAACATTGCCGACCTTATAGCCGTTTTCGCTCAGTACCTCGCAGACTTTTTTAAGAAGCACCAAGCTGTCAGCTCCAAGATACGCATCATCATTATCGGGAAACAGCTTTCCGATATCTCCTAATGCAGCAGCGCCTAAAAGTGCATCCATTATAGCATGGGTCAGAACATCGGCGTCAGAGTGTCCATCAAGACCCTTTTCATATTCAATTTCAACGCCGCCGAGGATAAGCTTTCTTCCCTCTTTAAGACGATGAACGTCATAGCCGTGGCCAATTCTCATTGATTATCTTCGCGCTCCTTAAGTATTCTTTCGGCGATAAAGATATCGCGTGCAGTTGTGAGCTTAATATTGTCAGGATCACCGTTTACAACCCTGACTTTAACGCCCATAGACTCAACCGCTGAGCAGTCATCAGTTACCGGCAGCATTTTATCAACCGCTTTTTTCAGTGCATTGGTAATTACATTCGCCGCAAAAACCTGGGGTGTTTGAATAAGCGCAACAAGGTCACGGTCAGGCGTAGATATTACTGTACCTTTTTTGTTCAGGAGTCTGACTGTATCAATTGCCGACACAGCCGGCGCAACGGCAGAACAGCTTTCAGCCGCGGTAACACATCTTTCAATGAGTTCGGTACTTACAAAAGGACGTGCACCGTCTTGCACCGCAATGAGGTTTGCCTCTTCGCTTACGGCAAGAACGCCTGCCAGCGAAGATTCCGCCCTTGTTTTTCCACCGCAAATCACTTTGCTTGTCTTACTGATTCCGTATTCATTGCAAATATCGGCAACCGCCGCGAGATTATCAAGCTTTGTTACAACAATGATTTCATCTATTTGTTCTGACTTCTGAAAAGCTTCAAGCGTATATGCAATTACAGGTTTCCCGTTAAGCGGCATAAGGATTTTGTCCTTACCCATGCGTTGGGAGTTACCTGCTGCAACAATTACGGCAGAGCAGAATGTTTTCTTATTCTGCATGCCTCTTTTAATTCTATCAATAACCGACATTTTAAAACCTCAATTTACGAAACCGCTTCACAGATAATCGCTTCGATATCCGCGTAGCTCTTTTCCAAAGAAATTACCAGTTCGGATATAAAAATCTGCTTTGCGGAATGGAGCATTTTCCTTTCACCAGTTGAAAGGCCTCTTTCCATATCGCGAAGCATCAACCCCTTGACAACTTCGGCAACCTCAAGCAGATCTCCGCTTTTGATTTTCAGCATATTTTCCCGATAACGCTTATTCCAATTCTGAGTCATGTTAATATCAATTTCAGACAATGCGTCAATCACTTTAAGGGCTTCCTGAGGGCTTACTATTGGCCTTACTCCGATGTTTTCACAGCCTTCAACGGGAATCATAACCTTCATTTCGCCAACCGGGAGCTTGAGGACATAGTAATCTCGTTCAGAACCATCAATTTTCTTTTTAACGACACTGTCAATCATACCTGCACCGTGCATCGGGTGGGCAATAAATTCACCGATAGCGAACAAGAAAACGCCTCCATTCCACAGTTTATTGTCAATTTCCATACAAACTTATGATTTAAGTATACACACTTTGTTAAAATTTTTCAAGGATTATTAAATTATTTTTCCCATAATTCAACAAAAAATTGCCCGATGAATAATCATCGGGCAATTACAGTCTGTTTTATTACTCTTCAACTTCGCCGGTAGCCTGTCCGTTCTCGGAAACTTCGTATACCAGTGCGTCGCCTTCATCTGCAGTTTCCTCAACAACTTCCTCGACCTCTGCGGGTGCGGGCTCGCTCAGTGCGCGGATGGAGAGAGAAATCTTCTGCTTCTCATCGTCGATAGCAGTAATCTTTGCTTCGACAACATCGCCAACAGTAAGAACCTCTTCGGGCTTGCCGATGCGGCGGTTAGCTATCTGGGAAATGTGAATCAGGCCGTCAACGCCGGGCATAACTTCTGCAAATGCGCCAAAGGGCATGAGCTTAACGATCTTAACCTCTGCGGTTGCGCCTACTTCATAAGCGGAAGTGAACTTGGTCCAGGGATTCTCTGCGGGATCCTTGTAACCGAGGGAAATTTTGCGCTTCTCCTTGTCGAAGTTGATGACATATACGTCAACCTCTTCGCCAACGGTAAGAACCTCTGCGGGATTCTTAATACGATTCCAGCTGAGTTCGGAAACATGAACCATACCGTCAATGCCGCCGATATCAACAAATGCGCCATAGCTGGTCATGGACTTAACAGTGCCGTGGTACTTCTTGCCGACTTCGATTTCGTTCCAGATTGCCTCTGCTCTCTCGCGGCGCTCCTTCTGAGCAACAGCACGGATGGAACCGACAACGCGCTTGCGGCTGCGGTTAACTTCGGTAATCTTAACACGAACCTTCTGCTTGAGCAGCTGGCTCATCTCTGCTTCTCTGGGCAGACCGGACTGGGATGCGGGAACAAATACGCGAACGCCCTTAATGTTGACAACGATGCCGCCCTTGTTCTCTTCGGTAACAACACCTTCGAGAACGGTGCCGTCTTCTGCTGCAGCTTCAACATCGTTCCAGCTCTTTGCTGCGTCAAGGCGCTTCTTGGAGAGCATAACAGTGCCTTCAACGTCATTTACTCTGACGACAACAGCTTCGATGGTGTCGCCGACCTTGACAGCTTCTTCAACCTTGATACCGTCATCGGTAAACTCGGTGGTGGGAATGAATCCGGAATACTTGGTGCCGATATCAACACTGATTTCAGTGCCGGTAATAGCAACGACATAGCCGGTTACCTTATCTCCATTATATATAGTCTTGATGGACTCCTCAAGCATTTCGTCAAAGGACATTTCCTTTTCTACTGCAGTCTCATCAATTTTGATTTCTTCGCTCATCTTATTACTTACCTCCTTAATTATCCACGCAGGTGTGGACGCACCGGCAGTTATACCGACATTTTTCGCATTACAAAGCTTGTCCATCTCTAATTCATCAGCATTGCTGATGAACAAAACATTGCCGCAGGAATTTTCGCAAATTTCTGCAAGATGTACACTGTTTGCACTGTGTTTGCCGCCTATGACAACCATTGCATCGCACTGGGCCGAAAGTTTTGAAGCCTCTTCCTGTCTCGTGGACGTCGCACCACATATTGTATCAAAGATTTCCACGTTTGTACATATTTTTTTTAAGAAATTTGCACATTCGGTGAAATTAATACGTGTTTGTGTGGTTTGGATTACCATTGTTACAGCTTTTTCTTTGAAATCATCGGATTTTTCGGCGAATGAGCTGAGCTCATCGAGATTTTCGCAAACAACACAGTCATTACACCAGCCGCAGACGGCCTCAACCTCGGGGTGATTGTGCATGCCGATAATTACGACAAATCTGCCGTTGGCCGAAGCATCGCTGACTATCTTATGAATTCTCTTGACCTTAGGGCAGGTCGCGTCATTGATTTCTGCGTTTCTCGCTTCAAGCCTGTCATATATCGCTTTGGCAACACCATGGGATCTGATTATAACTCTCTCACCGTTCGGAAGCTCTTCGGGAGAATTTATAACAGTGAGTCCACGCTGCTCAAAATAAGAAACGACATCATCGTTGTGAATAAGCTGTCCCAAAGAATATGCCGGACCGTCATCAAGAAGCTTTTCGGCCATATCAACTGATCTGCTTACTCCGAAGCAGAAGCCGGCACTTTTGGCAACAATAAGATTTTCCATTATTTCTGCTCCCTGCCGGTTTTTTCGGTTATGAGCTTGCACGCCGCAGCAACACTCTCTTCAAAGCTCATATCGCTTGTGTCAAGAAGCACTGCATCCTCAGCAGGCTTAAGGGGAGCTGTTTTGCGACCTGAATCCTGAGCATCGCGCTTTTTCATGTCTTCGAGCACTTCTTCGATGCTTGTATCAATACCCTTTGCAACGAGTTCCTTATAGCGGCGGTTCGCACGCTCCTCTGCGGAAGCAGAAAGGAATATCTTAACATCGGCATCAGGCAGGATAACAGTACCGATATCGCGCCCGTCCATTATTACATCATAACGCTTTGCCATCTGACGCTGCATGTCCATGAGATATTCTCTTACCTCGGGCATTGCTGAAACGTTTGAAGCGCACATAGATATCTCGGGAAGTCTGATATCAGCAGATACGTCCTCTCCGTTAAGATACATTCTCTGTTCGCCTTGCTCGTTATACTTAAGCTCAATATTGAGTTCGTGCAGGATACCGATTATTGAGGGCTTATCCTTGGTATCAAGGCCCTTTCTGTGGGCGGCAAGCCCGATTGTTCTGTACAGTGCGCCTGTGTCAACGTAGATAAAGTTGAATTTACTGGCAACGCTTCTTGAAACGGTGCTTTTACCCGCACCGGAGGGACCGTCAATTGCAACAGAAATCATGTGTAATATAAATACCTTTCAGTAAATTGAATTTGCGGCTGTATAGCCTGTAGACCATGCAATCTGGAGATTGAATCCTCCCGTATACGCATCCAGGTCAAGCACTTCACCTGCAAAATGCAAGCCGCTTACGAGCTTAGACTCCATAGTTCGGGGATTGATTTCCTTGAGGCATACACCGCCGGCAGTTACTATTGCCTCATCAATTGGTCTGGGGCCAATGATCGACACCGGAAACGCCTTAAAAAGCTTCAGCAACGCATGGCGTTGTTCTCTTGTTATGGAATTGACCTTCGTCTCAGGAGGAATACCCGAGAGTTTTACCAGAACGGGCACCATTGTTCTGCCGGCAAGGTCTCCGAGAGCATTTGCGAAATCGCGATTTGCGTACTTTTCAAAATCGCGCAGAATTCTCGCATCCAGCTTCTTTTCGTCAAGAGCGGGCTTTAAGTCGATTTCGAGTCTGTACTTCGCCCTTCCGAAATTGCGCATATGCGAGCTGGCGGACAGCACCAGCGGACCGCTGACACCGAAATGGGTAAAAAGCATTTCACCAAGCTCTTTGTATATCAGCTTATCATCCTCATAGGCAGACAATGTAACGTTTTTCAGAGAAAACCCCTGCATCTCCGCGCAATAATCATCATCGCTTTCAAGCGGAACAAGAGACGGGCGGCGCTCACTTACAGTATGTCCGAGCTCCTGCGCCATACGGTATCCGTCACCGGTTGAACCTGTAAGCGGATATGAAAGGCCACCCGTGCATATCACCGCCGCACGGCAGTTAATTATTCCTGCGCTTGTTTCAACGCCGCAAACGGCACCTTCCTCAGTTATAATATGCAGCGCTTTGGCATGTTCCCAGTGAACGCCGTTTTGCTTCATGTATTTTTCAAACGCTCTGACTACATCAAGCGCGGTATCCGAAACAGGGAAAACACGGTTTCCCCTCTCAGTTTTAAGCGGAAGTCCCAGGTTTTCAAAAAAAACCATTGTATCAGCGGGAGATAATCTGTTCAGCGCGCTGTACAGGAATCTGCCGTCACCGGGTATATTGGCCATAAACTGTTTGATATCACAACTATTTGTTACATTACAGCGGCCCTTTCCCGTTATTCTGACCTTTCGACCAAGAAGTTTATTCGGCTCAAGAAGCACTACGTCAAGTCCTCTTTCGGCTGCAACGGAGCTGCACATCATGCCTGCCGCTCCACCGCCGATTACAACAACATCAGTGCTGAGGCTGCTCATATACTTCATGCTCCATCCAAAGATTTTCAAGTCGTGTAAAGGTGTCGGAGATGACATCCTTATTTCTTCTCGCAACCGCAATAATCATTGCGTTAATAAGACTCATGGGTGCGACAAGGGAGTCGATAAACGAAACCATTTCGCTCTTTGCGAACATGCTGACATCGGCAATTGATGCAAGAGGTGATGCCTTGCTGTCGGTAATGGCTATTACCTTGGCACCCATTTTCTTTGCAAACTGCATAGCGTCAACAGTATGGCTCGAATAACGCGGGTAGCTGATACCTAAAAACAGGTCGCCTTCCCCTATTCTTATTATCTGTTCATGTATCTCGCTTGCGGCAGTATTGTTGATAACTCGGACATTATCACGAAGGAGATTAAGATACTGCCCCATGAAGGATGCAAGAGCCGTTGATGTTCGCATGCCGACAATATAGACATTCTTCGCTTCTACTATTGCGTTTACCGCCGCATCAAAGCTGTCTCTGTCAAGCGCTTCAAGAGATGCCTGAAGATTCTGCATATCGCTGGTTATGACAGATTTAATAATCTCCTTATCATCAATTCTGTCCTTTGCAACCTCGATACGCTGAACAGATGTCAGGCGGTTACGGATCATTTCCTGCAATGCCTTGCGCATGGCGGGATAGCCGTCATAGCCCAAATCAGCCGCGAAGCGTACAACTGTAGACTCGCTGACACCGACAATCTTGCCGAGCTTACCCGCGGTCATAAAAGCAGCCTTATCATAATTATCAAGTATAAACTTTGAAATTGCGCGCTGACCTTTCGAAAAAGACTTTAACTCTTCACTGAGTCTTGTAAGCAGATCGCTTTCCATTCAGTCATCTCCTCAAATTTCTTTTATGTCATTTTACTATTTTAATCAATAAATTACAAGACAAAAACGCAATTGCAAAGCCCCAAACTTGCATTTTTTGCAGATTCAGGGCTTGAATTCCAAATTGTTGAGGCTTAGCTTGATTGAATTTCTTGCAATTCTTCTTCCGTCAGATATCTCCACTTCCCCGGTTTCAGGTCACCGAGTTCGAGATTTCCTTCGCTTATTCTCTTGAGTCGCGTAAGCTTAAGCTTTGCAATTTCGCACATTTTTCTTATCTGTCGATTTCTGCCCTCGTGAATTGTTATCGAGAGCAAAGTATAGTTTCGTTCTCTTTTTATGACGGAAATATCTGCGGGTTTTATGACGTATCCGTCAATGTCGAGAGGGCTGCGCAGTATGTTTAACGCATCATCGCTGCACTCACCGCCTATCCACGCATGATAGGTTTTATTAACCTCTTTCGAGGGGTGCATTAGTCGGTTTGCAAAGTCTCCGTCGTCCGTCATTATTAAGAGCCCTTCAGAATACATATCGAGTCTGCCAACGGGATAAACCTTCGCATTAACATCACTTACAAGCTCAGCAACGCAAGCTCGACCCTTTTCGTCGCTCATTGTTGTTACGTATCCCTTCGGTTTATTGAGCATTATATATGTATGGCCTGACGGCATTATAATTCTTTTACCGTCAACCGTAATCTCGTCAATTTCCGTATCTGCGCTGTCACCCAGGCTGGCAGTAACTCCGTTTACGGAAACACGTCCCGCTTTTATAAGTTCCTCTCCAGCTCGGCGTGATGCCACACCCGCAGCGGACATGATTTTTTGTAGGCGTTCTTTCATATCAATTATCCTTAATATAGTAAGGCTTTACAAAGTGGCTGACCATGTGGCCGACCCGCTCCCAAAAGCTAAGCTGCCGGGATTCTTCCTTATAGGCGCTATCAGTATAAACCAAGTTTTCCTCGACCGCAAGCTCTCCGTTTACATACACCTTCATTACCCCGACTTTTTCACCCTTAATGCCGCCTGCAAAAACAAGTCGCGGTATCTCGAATCGTGCTTTAACTATATCTTCTTTGTTATTCAGGATAACTATATCATTCTCAGGTGCAATGAGTGTGCTGCACTTTTTTCCGGATATTATAGGAATATCGATTGAAAAATCGTCATGGCGAAAGCTGGTTACTTTATAGTTTTCAAAGCCGAAATCATATAGCTTTGCATGGTCGTCCCAATCGTCCGGAGCACCGAGAGTTACACACACAAGCTTCATTCCGTTGCGTTCTGCACATGAAACAAGTGTTCTTCCAGCAGTCTCGGTAAATCCGGTCTTGCCGCCTATACAGCCATTATAAGTCCAAAGGAGTTTATTATGGTTCACAAATGTAAGCTTACCTATATCCGCGCTCTTACAGGATACTATTTCACAAAAGCTCGAATTTTTCATGCAATAGGACATTAAAACCGCCATATCGCGTGATGTTGAGTAATGTCCTTCTTCATCCAATCCGTGTGGATTCCTGAAAGCACTGTTTGACATACCAAGCTCTGATGCTTTTTTGTTCATCAATTCCGCAAACGATTCCGTATTTCCTGACACAAATTGTGCCAGCGCAAGCGCCGCATCATTACCGGATGCAAGCATCATGCCGAGCAGGAGCTCTCTGACTGTGTATTTTTTTCCTGCCTCAAGGTACATGCTTGAGCCTTCGATATTGCAGCATTCAGACGGTATTTTAATCTTGGCGTTCAGATCCTTGCAGTTTTCAATAACAAGAATCGCCGTCATAATCTTTGTTATACTTGCGATATTCATTTTTTCATCCGCGTTCTTCTCATAAAGGACATCTCCGGTATCGGCGCAAACAAGTATCGAGCTTTTGGCTGATAGCTCAGGTTTATCAGCAAACGCGGGAATACAAAGAGAAAATATGCAGGATAGTGTAATCAAATAAGTAATCAGTTTTTTCATAAAATAAGCACCACCTTTAAAAGGTAGTGCTTATTATGGCTTAAAATTCGATTATTTAACCGTATTATCTATTATGGATTCAAATTTATCCATTATCTGTGGCGCCAGATCAAGAATTCTGTCAAGGCTGGTCTGCGCGGGAGGCTCAATATTAAGCATTCTGACGCTGCCCTCTTTGATCACAAGAAATCCTATCGGATCAATCTTTGCGCCGGCAGCAGTACCGCCGCCGAAGTTTGAGTTTTTATCTCTTCCCTCGCCGCCACCGCCGCCAAAGCCAAAGCTCAGCTTTGAAACAGGTACAAGAGTTACTCCATCAGAGGTGACTATCGGCTGTCCGACAATTTTATTTACTTCCACCATGTTTTTGATGTCAGACATTGTAGTCTGCATCATATCACTGAGTTTATTTTCCATGAATGACCTTTCTGTTAATATAAACCTTTATAACTGCCAGACCTAAACTGTCAGATGATAAAAAGAGCCTGTAAAGCCTCGTGGTTACTGAGGCATAAAGCTCAAGAACACTTTTGCTCTTATCAAAATCCGTTCTTATTACTATATCCTCGTTTTCTGCCCTGACAAATGGATAAACGGAGCTTGCAAGAACATATGCCTTGTTGTAATTGCTTACTGCTCTGTATGGGTCAGGTCCCGCTGAAATATAATGCAGCTTCAGCGTTGAAAGCTCCATCTTTCCGATTAATTTCAGTGCCGGTTTTATTATATCCTGCCATTCGGAAAAAGATAACTTCTGTTTCTTTTTATTTTTCCCCGATAAAGAATTATCCTGCTTTTTCTTAGGCAAAAGCTTAATAAGCTTCTGCCACAGCCTCAGGCATACTCTCAGTCCGTCAGCATCGAACGATACATCCATGCCGACGGGTATAAGTAGTGCCAGGGCCAGAAAAGCAGGAATAATTAAATATGGGAGCATTCAATCACTTGATTTCTTCAATCTGCATTTGATTTGCACCGACGGTATTGAGCTTTTCGATAGCATCCTCGAGTTTCTTTACACCATCATTAGAGCTGATGTCAGGTAGCTCGGGCAGCTCTTCAAGCTCGCTTATGCCCATTGTTCGAAGGAACACATCGGTAGTTCTCAAAAGCGACGGTCTTCCCGGAACTTCGAGCCTTCCGCATTTCTCAATAAGACCTCGGTCAAGCAGTACACCGACGGTATAGGAGCTGTCAACGCCGCGAACCTGATCAATGTATGCGCGCGTTACGGGCTGGAAGTATGCGACAACCGCAAGCGTCTCCAATGCAGGCTGTGAAAGCATGGGTGGCTTTCTCTGCTCCAGCACCTTACTTATTATCATAGCATGTTCTGGCGAAGAACAAAGCTGAAGCTTGTCGCCAAGTTTTAAAAGTCTTATTCCACGCTGATTAAAGCTATACTCGTCGGCAAGAGATTTTGCCGCAGCATACACTTCATCCTCGTCAACTCCGAGAATGAGGGATATGCGAGCTGCAGGTACGGGTTCGCCCGCTGCAAAAAGTATAGCCTCAACAGCTGATTTTAATTCGGTCATATCCATAATTATTACTCCACAATCTTTTCAAGTATCTCGTCAACGTTGCCGCCGACGAAGTTTACGGTATAATCACCGTCTTCTCCGTCACCTTCGAGCACAATGCTGCCCATGCTGCAAAGCTCAAGAATTGAGATAAATGTTGCGACAATTTCCGAACGGCTTCCGCACTCGGAATAAAGCTTTTCAAGGCTCGTTGCCCCGCTCTGGAGCCGCGTTATAAGCTCGCGGCTCTTCGTTCTGACCTCATAAACAATTCTTGACGGTGCAATCTGGCGGGCAAATTCGGGCTCCGCAGGCTTTCCGCCGCGGGTCGCAACTGCGTAGAGTGCCTTGAAAAGGTCTGCAGGGGCATGGCGGTATTCATACTCTTTTGTAGTCTTAGGCAAAGGCTCAGGAAGCTTCGCATAGTAAAGCAGACCTGTTTCCGATGCTCTTTTCAGCTCGGGAATTACCTTCTGGACTGCGGTATAGATATCGCGGCACTTCAGTTGTTCAAGTGAAGTCATGAGTTCTTCGAGTTCGCTGACCTCTTCATCGCCTGCAAGAAGTGTCTTGGTCTTTATGTACAGCAGGTGTGATGCCATCTGCACAAATTCGCTTGCAACTTCAAGGTCCATGCGCTCCATCTCTTCCAGATACGCAAGGTATTGGTCGAGAATATCAGCAATCTTAATATCACGAATCTCTATTTTGTTTTTTGAAAGAAGCATAAGTATAAGGCTAAGAGGCCCCTGAAAGTCCTGAGACTCATCTTTTTCTTTTACTATGCCTTCAAGGTAAAAAGTCGGATTTTCCATAGTTAAACCAGCGCCGACATGAGCCTGAAGCCCCATTCGGCAAATATAAATAATTTATCAAACAAAAAGCCCGTTACGCTTTGCAGAGGGTTTCCGAGTATATCAGTCGCTACAAGCGCAAGCAGAATTATCATGCCGTATTTCTCATAGCGCATCAGCTTATAATAGCTTTCACTGCTCATAACTGAAAACAGAACTTTTGAACCGTCAAGCGGCGGTATGGGAATTATGTTGAAAATCGCAAGAGCAAGAGAAAGATAAGCCGTGGTGTAAATCATCTGCAGAAGAGAATTTGCAAAACCTGTCCCTTTCAAATACAAAGGCGCATAGCAAATTCCGAAAAGAAACAGAAAAACACAGCTGATAATTAAATTAGAAACAGGGCCCGCAATTGCTGTTATAGCCATACCTCGCTTCGGGTTTTCAAAATTGCGCATATTGACGGGTACGGGCTTTGCCCAGCCGAACTTAAACGCAATCATCATTATCAGGCCGAAGAGGTCTATGTGCTTTATCGGGTTGAGCGTTAGTCGCCCCGCATCCTTTGCGGTGTTATCCCCCAGCTTATATGCAACATAGCCATGGCTCAGCTCGTGGAGAGTTATACATATAAGCGCAGGAATTACAGACATGAGCATTTCCAGAGGAACGCTCCAGTCAAGCCCTTTCATTACATCTGAAAAGTTCATATCACATACTTAAGTATTTCGGCCATAAGCTGTTCTTTTCCGTTGCCCTTTTCTGCGGAAAACGGAATGAGCATAACATCTTCGGGAAGCTCTAAAGTTTCGCGGATGAGCTCCATATTAGGCTCGATTTCGCTCTTTTTCAGCTTATCGCACTTGTTTGCAACCACAACCAGCGGGCACGCAGTGCCCTTAAACCACTGAGCCATGGTAACATCGTCCTTTGTAGGCTTATGGCGTGAATCAACTATCATAATGCCAAGGTTTATCATATCCGGCTCGGCAAAATAGTTCTCCATAAGTCTGCCCCATCTGTCACGCTCGGACTGTGAAACCTTCGCATATCCGTAACCGGGAAGGTCAACAAAATATGCCTTTTTATCAATCAGAAAATAATTGACATGTATTGTTTTTCCGGGCGACTGGCCGACGCGGGCAAAGTTTTTACGGTTTAGAAGTCTGTTGATAACCGAGGATTTGCCCACGTTTGATTTGCCGGAAAACACTATGTTGGGAAGCTCGGAGCGTATAAAGTCCTTGGGGCTTGCCGCAGACTTTATAAACTCCGCCTTATTTACATTCAATGCTTGCATAAGTCACCTTACTGTCTTATTCCCGCGTGATGTCCGTCACCATTCTGAGGGATGATTACTTCTTTATTGTTTGAGGTATCTCCCTTAATAAGCGCAATTTCAAGTACCTTATCGGCACTGTCTGCCAGCACAAAATTGAGTGCTGCGCGGACACGCTGGTCGATCTCATCAAGGTCGGATTCATTGTCTGCAGGAATAATAACTGTATTAACGCCATTGCGAAGTGCAGCCATTGTCTTTTCCTTAAGACCGCCTATTGCCATTACTCTGCCGCGAAGGCTGATTTCGCCGGTCATCGCAATATCTCGTCTTACGGGCATTCCCGTAAGAGCGGATACTATGGCAGTGCAGATGGTAATACCTGCGGAGGGGCCGTCCTTGGGAACTGCCGCCTCGGGGAAATGAACATGGATATCGCTGTTTTTATAGAATTCGGGATCAATTCCGAGAGTTGCTGCGCGGCTTCTGATATAGGTAATCGCCGCACGGCAGGATTCTTTCATCACATCGCCAAGATTACCTGTGAGCTCAATCTTACCGTTGCCGGGTACGATTGCGACCTCAACATCAAGCACCTCGCCTCCGACTGATGTCCACGCAAGACCGCGTACAAGACCTACTTCATCGGCAGTGCGGTAATGTTCGGGCTTGAACTTGGGTGCGCCGAGGTAAGGCTTTAACGAGCCTGAACGAAGGCTTACGGACTTTTTGCCGCTGTCGGAAAGATTTACCGCTGTTTTGCGGCAAACCGCAGCTATCTGTCTTTCAAGCACACGCACACCGGATTCGCGGGTATAAAGGCTTATTATCTCGCGAATTGCGTCGTCGCTCACCTTGAGCTGTGATGCTTTCAAGCCGTGCTTCTTGCGCTGTTTGGGCAGCAGATAATTCTTTGCAATGCTGAGCTTCTCTTCATCAGTATAGCTTGTCAGCTCGATTACTTCCATTCTGTCGAGAAGTGCTCTCGGAATGGTTTCGGTTGTATTAGCCGTGGTTATGAAGAAAACGTCAGACAGGTCGTAAGGAATTTCGAGGAAGTTATCACGGAAAGTTGCATTCTGCTCGGGGTCGAGCGCTTCAAGAAGAGCTGCGGAGGGGTCTCCCCTGTAATCAGAGCCGAGCTTGTCGATCTCGTCAAGAACCATAAGAGGATTTGAGCTCTTTGCAATCTTCAGTCCGTTTATAATTCTGCCGGGCATTGCACCAACATAAGTTTTGCGATGGCCTCGGATTTCTGCTTCATCGTGAACACCGCCGAGAGAAATGCGAACAAGCTTACGGTTTGTTGCGCGGGCAATGCTCATTGCAATACTTGTCTTACCTGTTCCCGGAGGGCCTACAAGACATATCAGATTGCTGTTTGTCTTGGAAACGAGCTTTCTGACTGCAAGATACTCAATAATGCGTTCCTTGACCTTTTCCAGACCGAAATGGTCTTTATCAAGCATTTTTCTTGCTTTATCAATGTCTATGGTTTCTTCCGTTCTTTCGTTCCACGGAAGTTCGAGGCAGGTGTCGAGATAATTGCGTATTACAGTAGCTTCAGTAGAGCCGAAAGGCTGTTTTGCAAGATGAGAAACCTCTTTAAGCAGCTTGGCTTCGATTTCCTCATCAAGCTTAAGCGCGCGGATCTTTTCTCTGTATTCGGCAAAATCGTCAACGGTGTCGCCTGCTTCGCCCAGCTCCTGCTGGATAACCTTCATTTCCTCGCGGAGATAATACTCACGCTGGTTCTGATTAATTGCTTCGTTTGTGGCATCGTTAAGCTCCTGCTCAAGAGTAAGAACATTGAGCTCATGATTCAGCATATCAACAAGCTTTTCCAGTCGCTTATAGGGTTTGAGTTCCTCTAAAAGCTTCTGCTTCTCCCTGTAATCGAAGCGAACATTATGTGCAACATAGTTGCTGACATAGGCCGCATCATCGCTGACTATGACATTTAAAAGCACCTCGGGTGCAATATTTCCGACAAGCTGAACATACTCATCAAAAAGACCTATAACGGTACGGATAAGAGCTTCGCCCTTGTCTCTGTCAACACGCTCGGACTTATCGGGAAGTCTTTCAATCTTGCCATAAAAGTTGGGTGCATCAGTCTTGAGAGATATAATTTTTCCTCGGTAAAGCGCTTCAACCATGACCTTGCAGAGCTTTCCGCCCGGCTGGCGCACCATCTGGCGGATACGGCAGACCATACCGACTGTATAAAGGTCATCATTCATGGGGATATCGGTGGAAATATCCTTCTGAGTGGTGAGGAAAATTATCTGGTCTGCGTTCATTGCGTAGTTGAGCGCAGCGAGAGATATGGAACGCTCAACATCAAAATTCAAAAGCATTCCCGGGAATATATTCAAACCGCGCAACGGCAGCACAGGCAGTATGCGGGATGTATTTTCGACTGAATTGTTCATTTTTGCCTCCTTTTTGAGGGAAATAAGCGCAAGACGGGACAAATGCCCCGTCTTGCATCTCAGTAATTTCACTTATCACGTATAACTTCGGGGCTGGTATTGTTCTTCACGCAATCAGCGGTGATGATTACCTTGCTTGCGTGGTAATCGGAAGGAATATTATACATAGTATCTGTCATTATGCCTTCCATGACGCTTCTTAAGCCTCTTGCTCCGATTTTCATTTCAATCGCCTTGTCGGCAATCGCCTCCAAAGCCTCCTGCTCATACTCAAGCTCAACATTATCATATGCCATAAGAGCCTTGTACTGCTTGGTCATGGCATTGCGGGGCTCGGTGAGTATTCTAACAAGATCTTCGCGCTTAAGCGAAGTGAGCGGTGCGATGACGGGGAGTCTGCCGACAAGCTCCGGGATTATGCCGAACTTAAGCAGATCATGCTGCTGGACCTGAGCAAGAGTTTCGCCGACATCCTTTTCAACGGTTGATTTAATCTCTGCACCGAAGCCCATGCTCTTTTTATCTGTACGCTTTTCGATAATCTTATCAAGACCATCGAATGCTCCGCCGCAGATGAAGAGGATGTTTGTCGTATCGACCTTGATAAACTCCTGATGGGGATGCTTTCTGCCGCCTTGGGGCGGTACGTTTGCCACTGTGCCCTCAAGGAGCTTGAGCATTGCCTGCTGAACACCTTCGCCCGAAACATCACGGGTTATGGATGTGTTCTCGCTCTTGCGGGCAATCTTATCTATTTCGTCTATATAAATGATTCCCTTCTCGGCGCGTTCGACATCAAAGTCCGCAGCCTGAAGAAGTCTGAGCAGAATGTTTTCGACGTCTTCACCGACGTAGCCGGCTTCGGTAAGAGTTGTTGCATCGGCAATTGCGAAGGGTACATTAAGCATCTTCGCAAGAGACTGGGCAAAAAGGGTTTTGCCGCTGCCTGTGGGACCGATAAGGAGGATGTTGCTCTTCTGGAGCTCAACATCGTTATCTGTGCCGTGAAGAATTCTCTTATAGTGATTATAAACTGCGACGGATAAAACTACTTTCGCTCTTTCCTGACCGACAATATACTGGTCAAGCTTCTGCTTTATCTCAGCCGGTTTCGGCAGCTCGTCAAAGGCCATGCGCTTTCCGCCCGGAGCTTTTATGGTGTGTGCGCTCTCTTCTTCAACTATGTTGACGCAGAGCCGTACGCAGTCATCGCATATATAAGCGCCGTTTCCGGCAATGAGCCTGCCGACTTCATTCTGAGTTTTACCGCAGAATGAGCATCTTATACTTTTTCTGTCATCTGTTCTTGCCATGTTTATAATTTACCTCAATTAGAAATAAGGGGGAACTTTCAGTTCCCCCCAAAAGTCAGCGTTTGGTAATAACTTTGTCTATTAAGCCGTATTCCATCGCTTTCTGAGCGGACATGAAGTGGTCGCGCTCACAGTCAAGCTCGATGGTTTCAACACTCTTACCGGTGTTTTCGGCAAGGATGCGGTTAAGGTTACGCTTAATCTTCAGAATCTGTTCGGCCTGTATCTGGATATCGGTGCACTGACCCTGGCTTCCGCCGGAGGGCTGGTGAATCATTATCTCGGAATTGGGCAGAGCAAGACGCTTGCCCTTGGCGCCGCTTGACAGCAGAAATGCACCCATAGATGCCGCCAGACCTATGCAGATTGTTGAAACATCGGGCTTTATATACTGCATGGTGTCATAAATAGCCATACCTGCGGTAACGCTGCCGCCGGGGCTGTTTATATAAAACTGTATGTCCTTATCGGGGTCCTGAGCTTCAAGATAAAGAAGCTGGGCTACGATTAAGCTTGCAGTTGCATCATTTACCTCTTCGCTGAGCATGATGATGCGGTCATTTAAAAGTCTGGAAAAGATGTCGTATGAGCGCTCGCCGCGGCTGGTCTGCTCTACAACATAGGGTACTAAACTCATTTTAAGTCTCCTTTCGGTTAATCGGGCTTATCCAGGAGATCATATCCTAATAATGCTTATATTATTCAGCCTTCTCTTCAGTCTCTTCGGAAACGGTTGCAGTATCGAAGATTGCGTCAGTTGCCTTCTGCATGAGGTACTCGTTTCTGATGAATGCTTCGCCGAAGTATGCGCGGAGCTCGTCAGCCTTGGAGTTTACATCGGCTGCAACCTTTTCGATGTACTCATTGAGTTCTTCGTCGCTTACTTCAAGCTTCTCTTCTTCGATGATTGCGTTGAGGAGGAGGTCCTGCTTTACCTGGAACAGTGCGGAGGGACGGATGGAGTTATCAATTGCTGCGTCGTCAATGCCGAGGAGCTTCTTGATATCGTCGAGGCTCATGTCGTCGCCGGTCAGGCCGAGGTTTGCTGCGTAGTTGCGGATGAACTCTTCGATCTTCATGTCAACCATGGTATCGGGAATATCGCAGGTCATGTTGTCGCAAGCCTGAGTGATGATTGCGGTGCGGTAATCGCCTTCAACCTTGTTGTCAGCAGTCTTTTCAAGACCTGCCTTGATGTCTGCGGTAAACTCTTCAACGGTCTCAAACTCGGAGATATCCTGAACGAGCTCATCATCAAGCTCGGGAAGCTCTGCAACGGTGATTGCGTTCAGCTTTACCTTAAAGACAACGTCCTTACCTGCGAGCTCTTCGGTGTAGTTTTCGGGGAAGGTGATATTGATTTCCTTCTCCTCGTCAAGCTTCATGCCGACAACCTGATCCTCAAATCCGGGAACAAAAGTGCCGGAGCCGAGCTCGAGATTGAAGTTCTCGCCCTTGCCGCCTTCGAATGCAACGCCGTCGAGGAAGCCTTCAAAGTCAATGTTTGCGGTATCGCCCATCTGAGCCTCACGGTCATCAACATCAACCATGCGTGCATTCTGCTTAAGAACTGCGTTGATCTCGTCCTGAACTGCAGATTCAGCGAGAGTTGCTGCTGCCTTGGGTGCGGACAGGTTCTTGTACTGGCCGAGGGTTACCTCGGGATAAAGCTCAACAGCGAAGGTATAGGTGAGAACCTTCTCATCGCTGATATTGATGTCGGAAACGGAGGGTCTGCCGATAATCTTCAGACCGCAGTTATTATAACCGAACTCGAACGCCTCGGGAGCGATCTCATCCATTGCTTCCTTATAGAAAACATCTGCGCCGTACATACCTTCAATAACAGCGCGGGGTGCTTTGCCCTTTCTGAATCCGGTGATTGCAATATCTTTCTTATTTCTCTTATAAGCCTGATCAACAGCAGCTTCGAACTCGTTTGCGTCGACCTCTACCTGAAAGCTTGCGTACTTATTGTCTTCTTTCTTTTCAATGTTCTTGACAATCATTTGTTGACTTCCTCCTAAAAATGTTCATTCAAACACCATAGCATAATAACAGATTGTACTGTTAAAATCAATGATTTTTACTAAATAAGTATATTTAAATAAGCTTTTTCGGCTTAAATTGAATAAAATCAGCCGAAACAAGCATATGTTCGGTGCCATTGAGCATTCCGTTAAAGGCAAGTGCGCATCCTGCGGAGTGAATATGGCCGTAGCAGCAGCACTTAACATCATACTTTTTCAGAAGCTCCAGAAGCTCGGGACACTCATAATTTGAGAACTTTGGCGGATAGTGCATAAATACATATTTTTCCTTATCCCCCGCTGCTTTCAGCGATGTTTCAAGGCGCATACACTCGCGATTCATAATCTTTTTATCGTGCTCATCGCCCTTGCTTTCCTCATAAAACCAGCCGCGCGTTCCGCATATGGCTATATCGTCATAGGAAAAGCAGTTATTGTTAAGAATATCAATAGTGGTAATATCGTGCTCAGCAAAAAACCTTTTTGCTTTCGAGGCAGTTGTCCACCAATAATCGTGGTTGCCTTTTAAAATGATTTTTTTGCCTGGGAGACGCTCAATGAAAAGGAAGTCCTCGAGAGCTTCGTCCATGGTCATTCCCCATGTAATGTCGCCGCAGATAACCACCGTATCCTCAGCATTAATCTCAGAAAAACCCTCTATTATTTTTTCGACATAGTTTCTCCATCTTCCTCCGAATACATCCATCGGCTTTTCACAGCCCAGAGAAAGATGCAGGTCACCGATTGCATATAAAGACATAAGTTCACCGTATAAATTCTTTGAAGTCACAGATAATATATCTGCCGGAAGGCAACAATTTTTCGGGAGGTATATTATGAGCGACAAGAAAATCAATTTTGACGAAATCACCGGCGTTGGCTGCGATGTTGCAAACTGCAAATACAACACCATTGACAACAAGTGTTCCGCATCCCGTATTAAGGTTCAGAACGAAAGAGCAAGCACCAAGGGCGAAACCTATTGCTCCACTTTCTGTCCCCGCGGCTGCTGCGACTGATCACAGGGATTATTGCATACCGATTTTCGGTATGCAATTTTTATTTGAGGAATTCGGATACAGCGTCTTTCATTGCTTCCTTTTCAACGCTGACATTGAATCTGCGTTCGCGCTTATCAAGGCAGGCAAGAGGCTTGGGCGCATCAATGCCGGTCTTTTCAGCAAGGCGTTCGATAAGCTCAACGCCCTTCGCATTACTGTCTTCGCCGAGAGCTGAAAGCACGCTGTCACAGAATTTGAAGGGGCTGGCGGTTGATACAACCACTGTAGGAGTATTGCTCATTCGCATCGCTCTCACATCGGACATAACCTTATAAGCAACAGCTGTATGGGTATCCATGAGATAATCATGCTCAGAATACATCTCTGCGATTGTTTTTCTGGTATCATCGTCGGAGCAGTAACCGCTTTCAAAATTCGTCGCAAGAGAGAATCTTACGATATCGTCAACTGTATAGCTTCCCTTTTCGTTCAGCTCATTCATGTATTCTGCAACCTGCTTGTCATTTCCGGTTACGGAATACAGAAGTCTTTCAAGGTTGCTGGAAACGAGAATATCCATAGACGGAGAGATTGTGTTGTGGAAAGTACGGTTACGGTCGTAAATACCGGTTTTGAAGAAATCGGTCAGTACGTTATTCTCGTTTGATGCACAGATAAGCTTACCGACAGGCAGACCCATCTTCTTTGCATACCAGCACGCAAGAATATCACCGAAGTTACCCGTAGGAACGGCGAAGTCCACTGTTTCGCCGTAATATACCTTTCCGCTGTTTACATAGTCGCAGTAAGCGGAGAAATAATAGACTATCTGCGGAAGAAGTCTGCCCCAGTTAATTGAGTTTGCAGATGACAGGAAATAACCGCGCTTTGAAAGCTCTTCGGCAAATTCCTTATCGCCGAAGATTTTCTTCACGCCGGTCTGGGCATCATCAAAATTGCCGTATACTGCGCTTACGCCGACATTTTCGCCCTTCTGGGTCGTCATCTGGAGCTCCTGAACATCGGAAACGCCGTTATGAGGATAGAAAACATGAATCTTAGTTCCCTCAACATCAGCAAAGCCCTCAAGAGCCGCCTTTCCTGTATCGCCGCTGGTTGCGACGAGTATGCACACTTCCCTTTCCTCACCGCATTTTTTGAGTGAGGCAGTAAGAAGGTGCGGAAGAATCTGCAGTGCCATATCCTTAAATGCGCAGGTTGGACCGTGCCACAGCTCGAGCACTGCGGTTTTATCATCGATTATCTTCAAAGGTGCGATTTCGCGGCAGTCAAAGTTATCGCCGTAGGCCTTTTTGACAAAGCCGTTTATCTCATCCTCCGAGAACTCCTCCATGTATTTCGAGATAATAAGTGCTGCTCGCTCACGGTAATTGAGCAGGCACATTTGCTTTATCTCATTGGATGTCATCTGAGGAATTGTGCTGGGCACAAAAAGTCCGCCGTCGGGTGCAAGGCCGCGTGATATGGCTTCTGCCGCGCTGACTTTATACTCTGAATTTCTTGTACTGTAATACTTCATATTCATCATCCTTAAAAAGCATTTTCCAAATGGTTGATTTTTATATTCAGGCGCTTTTCGCCATCATCTGCATAAACTTCGATAACATCAAAACGCGGCTGCTTTTCACAGTCATGCTGCTGCATCCATAGCTGAGCGGCAGCAATTACGCGCTGCTGCTTTGCATTTGTGACGAATTCTCTCGCCTCCGCATAAGATGCGTTCTTGCGTGTCTTGACCTCAACAAAAGCTATGATGTCCCTTTTTTCGGCGACAATATCAATTTCGCCCTGACGGTAACGGCAGTTGCGGCCAATAATTTTATAGCCACGGCGTTTGAGATAAGATGCAGCCTTATCTTCGCCCCAATTTTCTTTTTCTCTCGCGCCCATCAATGAATCTTCCTCAAAAAGCTCATACGATGTATTTCGCTCGGGCCGTGCTCACGCAGGGCCTCATAATGCAGCTTTGTTCCGTAGCCTTTGTGCTTTTCAAAATGGTACTGCGGATACTTTTCCGCCATTTCAAGCATATAACGGTCTCGCGTAACCTTTGCGAGAATGGATGCTGCCGCAATATCGGCGCAGCGCGAGTCACCCTTGACGACACATTGACTGTTTATCTCGATTTCCTTATTACGGTTACCGTCAATAAGGGCAAGCTGTGGCTTCGGATCAAGCTGTGCGATGGCTCTGTTCATTGCCAGCATTGTTGCGGAGAGAATATTAAACTCTTCAATCTCCTCAACTGTGGCAAAAGCTATACCGTAGCTGATAGCCGATTCCTTTATTACATCAAAAAGTGCGTCACGTTTTTTCTCGCTCAGCTTTTTTGAGTCATTAAGACCTTCGATTACAAAACCACGCGGCAGAATTACCGCCGCTGCGCATACAGGGCCTGCCAAAGGGCCTCTGCCGGCTTCATCAACGCCGCATATCCGTTCAATATCTGAGTCATATATTTCGTTTTCAAGCTCCCACAAGTCGCTCATCAGGGTTTCTCCAAGCTGATTCTGCCAAGCTTACCGTCGTGGTATTCGCTGAGCAGAGTATTCGCCATGCGTTCTATATCATATTCGCCCTTTGAAACTAAAAAGCCGCGCTTTTTAGCCGCCTGCTCAAGAAGCTCAAAGCCATTCAGCTCAAGGTCGGGCTCAAATTTATAGCGCTCTTTGACTGCTTCGGGATAGTATCTACAAAGGCGGAGCATAAAGTTTGCGCCGAGAGTTTCTTTATCCAGCACATCGGCCTTTATCGCATTTGTAATTGCCAGCATTTCGCCGACTTCCTGAGAATCAAACTTCGGCCAGAGTATGCCCGGGGTATCCAGAAGGTCCAGTCCCTGATCAATGCTTATCCACTGCTTTCCGCGGGTAACGCCGGGCTTATCACCTGCAATTGCGGCTTTTCGCTTTGCAACCTTGTTGATAAATGTGCTCTTACCGACATTAGGTATACCGAGAATCATAACACGCAAGGGCCTTGTCCCTTGACCTTTTGCCTCGTACTCGGCGATCTTTTCCTTAAGCACCTCGCGGACGGACTGTGTAAAGCGGTTAACGCCCTTGCCCGACTTTGCATCGGTCTCAAGAATTTTAATGCCCTGAGCCTCGAAATACCGTCTCCATTCCGCTGTTATCTTGGGATCAGCAAGATCAGTGCGATTTAATATGATGAGTCTGGGCTTTCCTGCGGCAAGGCGGTCAATATCCGGATTTCGGCTTGAATTGGGGATGCGTGCATCAAGGATTTCGCATACAGCGTCAACCAGCTTGATGTTATCCTCAATCATGCGCTGTGCCTTGGTCATGTGGCCGGGAAACCACTGAATATTCATTTTTTCAAAATTATTTTCGCTCATCTCAGTCACCGTACGGGCTTCCGATATGGTTTATCGGGAAGACGGTTAAATAAACCTTTCCTATGATAAGGTCTGTATCGACCATGCCGATGCGTTCGTCGCGGCTGTCGGTTGAGTCATTGCGGTTATCACCCATGACAAAAACGCAGCCCTCGGGTACTACCTGCGTGCCCTTGAAGTCAAGCTGATTATATGTGGGTGCAGCTGTATATGGCTCGTCCAGCGCAACGCCGTCAACATAGACAATTCCCTTGTTGAAATTAATCTCAACAGTCTGACCCTCGGTTGCAATTACGCGCTTTACCAGAGCTTCCGGCTTGTACTCGTCCTTGCGGAAAACAACTATATCGCCCTGCTTCGGTGTATAAAACAGTCCCGATACGACCATTTTGTCGCCGTTTTCAAGGGTGGGATACATAGAGCTTCCCACAACATCAACAAGGCGCACTATAAATACGAAAACGAGAACACAGACAACAAGTGCGGCAATTACGCACTGAATCCACTCGTAAATTTCCGTTTTAGTGTTTTTCTCTTCTGCAGCAGGCGCAGCATTAACTTTTATTTTGAGCTTACTTAAATCCATGCCATCTACCTCTTTGGATTATTTATCATATTATTATACACGAAAACAGTATAATAAGGCAACAAAAAAAGAGGCCAGTGGCCTCTTTTTTTGATAAATTGATTCAGGTTTGAGCTTACAGACGCTCTTTAACCTTTGCTGCCTTACCAACGCGATCACGCAGGTAGTAAAGCTTTGCACGACGTACCTTACCTCTACGAACGGTTTCAACAGAAACGATAGAGGGAGAGTGTACGGGGAAGACCTTCTCGCAGCCTACGCCGTAAGAGATACGACGGACGGTGATGGTCTCGTTGATGCCACCGTGCTTCTTGGCAATGATGGTGCCTTCGAAAGCCTGGGTGCGCTCGCGGCTGCCTTCCTTAACACGAACGGTGATACGTACGGTATCGCCGACATTGAGTTCGGGCAGTTCGGGCTTCATGTACTGTTCGCTGAGAATTTTGACCAGATCCA